>Ga0209463_1000096_pt1 | contig 79195 bp, 82 predicted proteins | sample AgamicMgSfrz_FD_187169 | JGI IMG/M metagenome (GOLD analysis project Ga0209463, IMG submission 187169) | Agave microbial communities from Guanajuato, Mexico - Mg.Sf.rz (SPAdes) (version 2) | ecosystem: Host-associated > Plants > Phyllosphere > Phylloplane/Leaf | place: Guanajuato, Mexico... | reverse complement strand
TATAAACCCTTGGTATCATTGATGCGGCCGAGAGGACTTGAACCTCCACGGGTTATTCACCCACTAGGCCCTCAACCTAGCGCGTCTGCCATTCCGCCACGACCGCATGTATGATGTGCTCATATATTCATAAGTGCACTGTTTGGAAAAACAATGCGGGTGAAGGGACTTGAACCCCCACGTCATAAAGACACTAGATCCTAAGTCTAGCGCGTCTGCCAATTCCGCCACACCCGCGTGACAATGGTGAGCCATGAAGGACTCGAACCTTCGACCCTCTGATTAAAAGTCAGATGCTCTACCAACTGAGCTAATGGCTCATCTGCTATGCAGAAAAACATATATAAAAAATGGCTGGGCTAGCTGGATTCGAACCAACGCATGACGGAGTCAAAGTCCGTTGCCTTACCGCTTGGCTATAGCCCAACGAATCAAAAAACAAAACATGACCCGTACGGGATTCGAACCCGTGTTACCGCCGTGAAAGGGCGGTGTCTTAACCGCTTGACCAACGGGCCATACAATAATGGCGGAGAAGGAGGGATTTGAACCCTCGCGCCGCTTACGCGACCTACACCCTTAGCAGGGGCGCCTCTTCAGCCACTTGAGTACTTCTCCATTATGGCTCCGCAGGTAGGATTCGAACCTACGACCGATCGGTTAACAGCCGATAGCTCTACCACTGAGCTACTGCGGAATAATAAGACATGTTTCATTATATCTATGCCAGAAAAATGTGTCAAGAATTTTTAAGTGTTTCATTCCTGTCTCATTAGCGACGGCTTTTATAATTTAACATATACTAATATAACAGTCAAGCCTTTCTTCCTTCCTTTTTGTTTTCTGTTTAGACATGACAGAAAGGCCCCGACCTCTAACTAAAGACCAAGGCCCCTTGCTGCTGCGCTACTATAAGTTCATGACAGCTTATACTTCCGCATCCACTTGTAAAACGTGCTTCTAGGCACCCCTGCTGACCTCGCAGCTTCTGACACATGACCTTTCGTTTTGTGCAGTGCTTCTATCACTGTTTGCTTTTGAATGCGTTCCCTTAGCGTGAGTTCTTTTGGATTCTCGGTATACTCTGGTAGATGCAGCTTCTGCTTTTTCTGATCCATCGCCTCTAATACCGCCGCATATTGCGATTCACCAATCCATCCTCCTTTAGGAAACAGTACCCTTATATGTTCAAACAGATTAAAAAGCTCTCGTATGTTTCCTGGCCAGTGGTACGCTTCTAGCTTACGAAAAAATGATTCAGGAAATGCTGCATTCCATTGGTGTTTCTTTTGGTAGTAACGATATAAATCAACAATGTCTTCTTTTCTTTCCCTAAGCGGCGGGATGTTGATTGGATAGACATGAAGACGGTAATACAAATCTTCACGTATTTTTCCTTCCTTCAGCAGTTCGTTCATATTCCGGTGTGTCGCTGTAATGATTCTAATATCCAAAGGGATTTCGTGTGTCCCGCCGAGCGGTACGACTTTCCTTTCTTCAATGACTCTAAGAAGTGCCACTTGCATCGTATAAGGGATTTCGCCAATTTCGTCTAAAAAGAGTGTTCCTTTTTGCGCCTATTCAAACTTCCCCTTTGCTCCATGACGTTTTGCCCCTGTAAAAGCTCCTTCAGCATAACCAAATAGTTCGCTTTCTAACAGGCTTTCAGGTATGGCTCCACAATTCACGGCAATAAACGGTCCTTTATGTCTTTCACTAGCTAAGTGAATCGCTCGAGCGGCCAGTTCTTTCCCTGTACCTGTTTCTCCCCAAATATATACATTTGCATCTGTTTGTGCCGCTCGTTTCAATTCGCTCAGCGTCTGCTGAAATACCGTACTTGTTCCAGATTCCCCGGGAAATTGAGCAAAAGAAACGGTTATATTGCTTTTCGCTGCTTCTTCAAGCGAAAAAGACATGCCAAGCATCTTCCCGTCCTGCTCCGACTGAATAATCTGTGTGCCCCGAATCGCAAATGGTTCCCCCATAAGCCGCTCAACATCCATTCCATACCAGTCTGAAAATCGGTCTCTAATCGGCTTGCTCGCCGAAACAATCTGCTTTTTCTCATTACAGACAACATACGGCTCGTCCGCTTCCACCTGCTGGAGACAATGACTGATCAGCTCCATCTCTTTCCTTTTTTGCTGGACTTGAATTTCTCTCTCTATGGCATATGCAACTGTTGAAGCCATTCCAAGCATAAAAGGATGCCTTTGATCTGCCATACAGGAGATATCAATCACTCCTATAATCGTGCCGTCTGCATCACGAATAGGGGCCGCTGAACAACTCCAATGGTGGGAAGCGACTGAAAAATGCTCCGTTCCGTTGATCGCTACAGCTTCCCCAATGACCAGTGCCGTTCCAATAGCGTTCGTCCCCACATCGGCTTCGGTCCAGCGCGCGCCCTCCATAAAATTTATTTTTTTCGCTTCTACCAGCGTCCTTTGGCTTCCTGTCAGACTTAGCACATAACCATCTGCATCGATGAGTAAAGCCATCATGTCAGATTCTTTTAATTGCTGATTGATTTTATTTAAGTAAGGAAGAGCGGCATTTAGAAATAGTGAGTACTTCTTTTTTTGAACACTGAATAATTCCTTTTCTAATAACGACTGTCCTTTATCTAAATACGGGTTCACATTTGCTTGTTTACATCTGTGCCATGACTCCATCACTCTCTTATCCAGACGAGACCTATCAAGCAAACCTTCACGAACAAAACGTTTCCAAGTATTTAAATAACAAGGCGTCGGATTCATTCCATCCTCTCCTCTGGGGGCTTTTTATCCATTATAGATAATTATAAAAGCGCTTTCAATTATTGGCTGACCCAGGAAGTCAGTCGGATAGAAAGTTTCTCTATCAGCAGTGCACCGCTCGTCCATTTGTTTGCAGCAAGGCTTCGTGTATCGCCTCAGAGAGTGTCGGATGTGCCGCAATAAACTGCTCTAATGTATCAGCTGTCAACTCTGTATGCATCATCACCGCCGCTTGTCCAATCAGTTCTGTTGCTTTCGGCCCGATAATGGATACACCTAAAATTTCTTGATATTGCGGTTCGACAATGACCTTTACTTGACCAGCTGGCTGATTTAAAATTAATGCTTTTCCATTTGCAGAGAATGCAAATTTCCCTATCCGAATCTCCCCATATTGTTTTCTAGCATTCTCTTCATTTAAACCAACACTAGCGATTTCTGGAGACGTGTAGATGCACCTTGGAATCACTTGTTCATTGACCTTTACATCTTCACCTGATGCATGTGATGCCGCAATCGTTCCTTCATGAAAAGCAGCATGAGCAAGCTGAACGCCGCCTGTCACATCACCGCACGCATAGATATGCGGGAAATTGGTTTGCATATGCTCATTCACGCAGATGCCGTTTCTGTCAAATTCAATGCCGATCTGCTCAAGATTCAGCTCTTCCAGCCTCGGTTTTCTGCCAATAGCGACTAAACAATGATCGGACTGGATTTCACAGCGCTCTCCATGCTCCTTTTCAACCACCACTTTTTTTGAGGTTGTATCAAGCTGTTTGACTGCTGATGATGTCAAAATCTCCACACCAGCTTTTTGAAGCTGATCGTGAAGACAGTTAGCTGTATCGTGATCTTCTTCAGGTAAAATGTGTGCTGCCTGTTCAACCATGACAACCTTTGATCCCATTCTGCTAAAGATGCTTGCAAACTCACAGCCGATCACCCCTCCACCAATGATACAAAGCGAATCTGGTATTGAAGGGAGCGTCATGGCATCCTTACTATCAATGATCCACTCTCTGTCAAATGGGGCGAAAGGTAAAGCAACAGGTTCTGATCCTGTAGCAATAATGATTTGTTTTGCTTGAATGATTTCAGATTTCCCTTCACTGTCTATCAATAGCTCATGTGCTGAAAGAAATGATGCCTTCCCATTTAACACGCTGATTTTGTTTTTATTCATCAAATAGCGAACGCCATCAGTCAGCTGCTTGACGACTGACCGCTTCCGCTTTTGAACGGCATCCCAATGAATGACAGGATCCTTCCCTGGAAGCTCAATTCCAAAGTGTCCAGCTGATTTCACATGCTCGTACATATCAGCGCTTTGCAAAAGTGCTTTCGTTGGAATACAGCCTTCATTCAAGCAGGTACCTCCTAACAGGCCTTGGTCGATTAGTACAACCTCTCTGTCAAAACGGGCAGCTGTTATTGCCGCCACATATCCTGCTGGCCCGCCTCCTATAATGACAAGCATCATTCATTTCACCTTCTTTCTATAAAAGAATGGATACTGGATTTTCTAAATACGCTTTAACAGTTGATAAAAATTGTGATGCTGGCGTCCCGTCCAGCACGCGGTGATCAAATGTCAGACTAAGTGGCAGGATCGTCCCTTTACATAATTCATTCCCATGATAAACCGGCATGTGATCCGCTTTGCCAACGCCAAGAATACCTGCTTCCGGCGGATTCAAAATCGGTGTAAAATGTTCCACACCATAGGCACCTAGATTAGTGATTGTAAAGGTAGAGCCTTCAATTTCATCGTGGAGAAGTCTGCCTTCACGTGCTTTTTTGCCATACGATTTGATGCTCTTCGCCAGCGCAATAAGGGAAAGTTTTTCCGCATGCCGAATAACAGGCACTGCCAGCCCGTGATCTAAAGCAGCAGCGATTCCAAGATGAACATACTCAAAAGTTTCGACTCTATCATTCTTATATTGACTGTTCATTGCAGGATGCTCTAGCAGGGAAAGAATTACTGCTTTGGCTACAAAATCGGTCATGGTTAATTTCATATCGTGTTGTGCTGAGGCTGTTTCGTTCAACTGAGACTGTAATGCTGTCAGCTTTGTCACATCCGCTTTCATCGTCATTGTTAATTGTGCACTTGTTTGCAGGCTTTCCATCATTCGCGAGGCAATGGTTTTCCGCATCATGCTGACTGGCTGATACTTTGTTGGTTCATTGTGTTGTTTTTCTTTTTCATCAGGAAGTGCCTGAAGCACATCCGCTTTCGTGATTCTCCCATCTGGCCCTGTTCCCACTAAAGTATGAATATCCAGATTAGCGCTTTGAGCAATCTTACGTGCCACAGGGGAGATTTTCTTTCTCTCTTTCTTTTGTTTTGGCGGCAGGTCTTTTTCTTTCTTTTCCTCGACCTGTTCATTTCCTTCACCGATATAGCAGATGACCGTGCCAGGCGGTACACCTTCTCCCTCAGGCACTTTTATATCCAATATAGTTCCTTCTGCAGGTGATTCGATCTCCATTTCAATTTTTTCAGAGTTGATGCTTGCAATGCTTTCCCCTTTATTTACGGTTTCTCCGATCTCTTTATTCCAGACAGATACCGTTCCTTCTTTCATTGACATGCCCAATTTCGGCATCACAACCTCGACAGCCATCTCCCTCTCTCCTTTCTTTAGTTCAAGATCTTGTCATGACTCTTTCCAACCATCTCTAATACGGTGTTCACAACCTTATCAGGTGTCGGCAAATAGATATCTTCAAGCGGTGGTGAAAACGGAACCGGTGTATGAGGAGCCGTCACTTTTTTGATTGGAGCGTCAAGTAAATCGAACCCTTTATCCGCAACCATAGAAGAAATATCTGCGGCAATTCCGCACCTTGGATTTGCTTCATCTACAATGACAAGCCGATTTGTTTTTTCTACTGAAGTTAGAATGGCCTCTTCATCGAGCGGTGACAAGCTTCTTGGATCAATCACCTCCGCTTCAATTCCACGTGCAGTTAATTGCTCTGCCGCTTCGAGTGCTGTATGAACTTGTTTGCCTACTGCAAAAATGGTCACATCTGAACCTTCTCTTTTCACATCTGCTTTGCCAAGCGGCAGCGTGTAGTATCGCTCTGGAACATCTCCTGTGATATTGTAAAGCGTTTTGTCTTCAAAAAAGATGACAGGGTCCTGATCCTCGATGGCTGCCAGCAGCAATCCTTTGGCATCGTATGGTGAAGAAGGCACCACCACTTTCAATCCAGGGATGCTTGTAAATAGTGCATACAAGCTTTGCGAATGCTGAGCAGCTGCTCTAAAACCCGCCCCATGTGTGGTTCTGATCGTGATCGGTACCTCTGCTTTTCCGCCAAACATGTATCGAAATTTCGCTCCTTGATTCAGCACTTGATCCAGACAGGTGCCGATAAAATCATTAAACATGAGTTCTGCAATTGGCCTTAGCCCTGTGGAAGCTGCTGCCATGGCCGCACCTACATAGCCAGCTTCACTAATCGGTGTGTCAAGAACTCGCTCACGTCCAAACTCCTGAACGATTCCTTTCGTTACACCAAGCACACCACCCCATGCTTCATCATCCTGTAAGTGATCGACATGAGCACCTCCAGCAACATCTTCCCCCATTAAAATGACATCCTCGTCTCTTCTCATGGCAAGTTTAATCGCTTCATTTAATGCACTAGACATGCTGATTTCTCTTGTCATTTTCCTCTCCTCCTTCTGATTTACTGATAAGAAACATACACGTCGGTCCATAATTCGGTCTGATCTGGGTATTCACTTTCTTCACTGAATTGAACGGCTTCATCTATCGCTTCTGCTACAGCCGCTTCAATATTTGATAACTCTCCATTCGTCAGCAGCTGCTTCTTGATCAATTCATTTTTAAAAAGAGTGATCGCATCTCTCTCTTCTTGGTGTTCTATTTTTTCTTGATTGGTTTTATAACGCTGGGCATCTCCTTCGAAATGGCCATAATTCCGATATGTCATGCATTCAATTAATGTCGGACCTTCTCCATTTTTTGCTCGTTCGATTGCTTGTTCTGCGGCTTGATAAACGGCCATCACATCTTTTCCATCTACTTGAATCCCAGGAATGTCATAACCGGCCGCTCGATCTACGATTGATTTGCAGCTTGAAGCATAAGAAAATGGTGTCGCTTCCCCGTACCCATTGTTTTCTGCAATGAAAATGACGGGCAGTTTCCAGATGGCCGCGAGATTGATTCCTTCGTGGAAAGTCCCTTGATTGTTTGCACCATCTCCAAAAAAGCAAACGCTTACATTTTCTGTCTTTTTATATTTAGCTGTGAGGGCTGCCCCGCACGCAAGAGGAAAGCCGCCTCCAACAATTCCGTTGGCACCAAGCATTCCTTTATCAAAATCTGCAATGTGCATGGATCCACCTTTGCCTTTACAGAGACCTGTGGCTTTTCCATAGATTTCTGCCATCATTCCTTTTAGATCACAGCCCTTCGCTATACAATGGCCGTGTCCCCGGTGGGTACTTGTAATACTGTCTTTTTCATTCAGATGAGCACAGACTCCTACGGCAACAGCTTCTTCGCCAGCATAAAGATGGACAAACCCCGGCAAAATCCCTTTTGTAAAAAGCGTGTGTACTCGGTCTTCAAATTGGCGGATTTCCTGCATCTTTTGATACATCCATACGGCTTTTTCTTTACTCAATGCCATTTCCATTTAGTAAAACCTCCTATCTTTTTTGCTTGCACTTCTATACAAGCAAAAATCGTGCCAACATGAAGACACATGAACACTTAGGTTTTGACCGAATCACACTGATGAAAAAAGAGACAAAATGAGACATGCGTCTCTTTTTGTCTCAATATGTCCACACATCAATTGGAACAAAAAAAGCATCCCCTTAGAGGAATGCTTATCACAATGAATCGGTTGTACGCTGCCACTTTAATTTTCCTTTGCAGACGCCGCATACATAACGAGAGGTATCAAACCGTCTTTTCCTTATAAAAGACCGGCCGCATCCTGTGCAAATATATTCATGGCGTTTCTCCGCACGCTGCTTATTTCGTACGGTCTTTAGCGGTGTACAAAAACGCGGGGCTCCTACTTGTTTTAATAACGCTTTAAAATCACGGTCGCGATGCTGATAGCCCTTTCCTTCAAGATGCAGATGATAATGACACAGCTCATGCATGATGATCCCGATTAATTCTTCTCGTCCATGCTCCTCTAGGTATCGGCGGTTTAGTTCAATGTTGTGTGTACCAAGTAAATATCGCCCGCCTGTCGTTTTTAGACGGTCGTTAAAAACAGCCTGATGGCGGAATGTCTTGCCAAAGAACTGCTGGGAGATGTGCTCTGTTAACTGCTGTAATTCTCTCTCGTTCAATCAAGATCGTTCCTTTCTATAAAAACCTCGAACGGGACAATTTCCCCTATGCATACATTGAAGGTACATCCACTGTTTCGACCAAAGGAGGAATGGGCGATGCCCAACTGGCTGAAAAATCAGATGCAGAAGGCATTTTATGAGAAAAATCATTATCAAATCAAATTGCTGAATCAATGCTGGTACTTCTATAGAAAAAAACATTCAGTCACATCAAGGCACACCCCATCCTAAGGTGCGCCTCGTTTTTTTGTTTACTCTGGTTTCAGCATGGAAAGGGCAACACGGCCTTTTGTCTGGTCAACGGAGTCCACCCATACGGTCACAATGTCACCAACTGATACAACGTCAAGCGGATGCTTCACAAAACGGTTGCTTAGCTTGGAAATATGCACAAGCCCATCCTGCTTTACACCAATATCAACGAATGCGCCGAAGTCTACAACGTTTCTCACCGTTCCTTGCAGCTCCATTCCTTGCTTCAAGTCTTCCAATTTCAACACATCTGTTTTGAGCAGCGGTTTTGGCACTTCATCCCGCGGATCACGCTCAGGTCTAGTCAGCTGATCGATGATATCTTGAAGTGTAATTGTCCCAATGTTTAGCTGCTGGGCTGCTTCGTCCAGTTTAACTTCAGCAATTTTCTCTTTTAACTGCTCTGTGCCAAGATCGTCTGGTGTCATGTTGATCATGCGTAAAAACTGTTTTGTTTCTTTATAGCTCTCTGGGTGAATGCCTGTACGATCAAGCGGGTCTTGTCCGTCTGTAATGCGCAGGAAGCCGATACACTGCTCATATGTCTTAGCACCAAGTCTTGGAATATCCTTCAATTCTTTTCTGCTTGTGAATCTCCCAATCTCTTCGCGGCGCTTGATGATATTCCCTGCGACGGCTTTTGAAAGGCCTGATACATATTGCAGCAGCGCCTGTGAGGCGGTATTGACGTTTACACCAACTTGGTTGACGACTGTTTCTACCACAAAGGTTAACGAGCTGTTTAATTGCTTCTGGCTGACGTCATGCTGGTATTGGCCCACACCGACAGACTTCGGATCAATTTTCACGAGCTCTGCTAAAGGATCTTGTAATCTTCTAGCGATTGAGATGGCGCTTCGTTCTTCGACTTGCAGATCTGGAAACTCTTCTCGTGCCAGCGCTGATGCGGAGTAAACACTTGCTCCTGCTTCATTCACGATCAAATAGGACACCGGCTGATCCAGCTCTTGAATCAAGTCTGCAATGAATTGTTCTGTTTCTCTTGAGGCTGTACCGTTTCCAATCGCAATGACTTCAATGTTTGATGATTGAATGATCTCTTTGACTTTTTGTTTCGCTTCCGCTTTTTTCTGCACGGGCGGATGCGGGTAAATGACGCCAATATGATGGACTTTGCCTGTATCATCCACGACAGCTAATTTACAGCCTGTCCGAAATGCGGGGTCGACTCCAAGTACACGCTTCCCTTTCATCGGCGGCTGAAGCAGCAGTTTTCTTAAGTTTTCAGCAAAAATATGTATCGCTTGTTCCTCTGCTTTTTCTGTCAGCTCTTTTCGTATTTCTCGTTCGATGGAAGGCTGAATGAGGCGTTTATACGCATCATCGATTGCCGGTTCAATAAACGGTCTCGCTGTCGTCTGTCTGCCTTTTAGAACTTGTTTGGCGAGATAGAAGCGAATATTTTCAGCAGGTGGTTCGATGGCTGCCTTTAAAATGCCCTCTTTCTCCCCGCGGTTGACCGCTAGTACACGGTGCGGAACAATCTTTTTGATTGGCTCTTGATAATCGTAATACATTTCATAGACGTTTTTCTCATCGCTTTCGACGTCTTTTCCTGATGTGACCAGACTGCCCTTTTGGTACGTTTCACTGCGAATCCATTTTCGCATATCAGGATCATCTGCCAGCTGTTCAGCAATGATGTGCTGCGCACCCTCAAGTGCCTCTTCTACATTTGTCACTTCTTTTTCTTCGCTAATAAAAACAGTTGCTTTCTTCTCGATCTGATCGCTTGGCAGCGTAAGTAAATATTCCGCCAGCGGCTCCAGCCCTTTTGCTTTGGCTACATTCGCCTTTGTTTTGCGCTTTTGTTTGAATGGCCTGTATAAATCTTCGACCTCTTGCAGTTTATGAGCTTGTTCAATTTTCTGTTTTAATTCATCGGTTAGTTTGTCTTGTTCAGCAATTAAGCGAATGACTTCTTCTTTTCGGTTCGTGACATTTTGGATATATGTATAGCGCTCTGAAATGGTTTGAATTTGCACCTCATCCAGTGATCCTGTCTGCTCTTTCCGATAACGGGCAATAAACGGGACGGTGTTGCCATCCTCTAAAAGCTTGATTACACTTTCAATTTGTTTTGTTGAAAGCTTTAATTCTGTCGCAATTTGTTTCAATAAAAAGTCAGATGTCTTCATACTTTGCATCCTCTCACTGTGTCTTCTCTTTTAGTGTATCAAAAAAACCGGCAAAACAGAAAGAAGGTCAGCTATTTTACGTGAGCTGACCAAGTACATAGGTGAGATCGTCCTTTTTGTCTTGTGTGTATGTTTCAAGCTGTTTGGCGATGTCTTCAACTGAATGTCCATGCTTTAAACACATGCGCATGTTTGGCACATTCAGTCCGTCTGAATACATAATGAATATCGATCCTTTTTCGTAGGAATAGGTGTATGTTTTATATTTTCTAGGTTTCCCTGATAAGTATCCTGATGTCGGAAGTGGATAAATATAATCGCCAGAAGGTGCATTCAAGATAAACCGAATATTACCAACCGAACAATAGGTAAATTGCTGCTGGGAAAAATTCACCTTTAATATGGCCACAGTGGCCCCGCGTTTATTTTTCATCGCCTGATTGCATCTGTCGATGAGGGTCACCACATCCTCATGTCCATATTCTTCGACAATTTCGCTGACTAAAGAAGATGATTCATTGGCGTACTGGCCGCTGCCTAATCCGTCTGCTACAGCACAAATTAGTTCTTCATCATCTGCTTTAATAAAAAAACTGTCCCCGCAGCATGTTTTTCCTTCTTTATTCGATTGATAGATAATGGCGTTTACATGCTCTTGCTGTTCAATCTGTTTCATTACCCTAGCTCCATAGACGCATCTTCTGATAATGCATCTCGCAGTTTTTTCACTGCCTTCCGTTGCAGTCTCGATACATGCATTTGGGATATGCCAAGTAAATCGCCTGTCTCTTTCTGACTCTTATTTTGCAAGTAAGTCAGATTGATAATCTCTTTTTCTCTATCCGACAGCACATGAAGCACACTCTCAAGCATCATTTTTTGATTCACACGTTCGTAGCCCTCTTCCTGTGAGCCGACAACGTCTAAAATCGTCACAGTACTTCCTTCAGAATCAGCCTCTACGCCTTGGTCAACAGACAGTGCTTGATAGCTTTTGCCCATCTCCATGGTTTCAAGTACTTCTTCTTCTGTTACATCTAGGTATTCTGCAATTTCTTGGACTTTAGGTGATTTCTGTGTCTCTGTTGTCAAATGATCGACTGCCATTTTAATTCTTGGTCCAAGCTCTTTGATCCGCCTTGGTACATGGACACTCCATGTCTTATCTCGTAAAAAGCGTTTGATTTCTCCGATGATGGTTGGAATGGCAAAGGCTTCAAATGATTTACCGACATGCGGGTCGTATCGTTTAATGGCACCAAGTAAACCAATCATTCCAACTTGTCTGAGATCCTCATGAAAGCTTTTTCCTTTAGAATATTTTTTCGCCAGCATATCAACCAAGTTTGTATAGCATTCGACCAGCGTTAGCTGCGCCTGCTCGTCTTGATTGGTTTGATAGCTTTGGATGAGGCGGTCTACTTCATCTTTAGTTAGTTTCATAGTTTTGGATGGTTGTGTCATGGTCAACTCGCTCCCTGTTTAAAAACTTTGTCATCGCCACGGTAACTCCGGAGTTTGCTTGCACCTCGACTTCATCCATCAATGTTTGCATTAAGTATAAACCAAGACCTCCTTCAGCCAATTGATCCACCGTATGAGCAGTTGTATACGGTCCGAGGTCTTCCTGTTTTTGCTTAAAGTCAAAGCTGCCGCCTTTGTCAGCGACAATGATTTCTAGACGATCTTCGTAGACAAGAAAGCGAACAGCCACCTCTCCATCTTCGCCGTCTTCACCTTTGTAGGCATGCTGAACTGCATTTGTACAGGCCTCACTGACCGCAATTTTTAAGTCCTCAATCTCTTCATAGGCATAGCCCATCCGGCTCGCTACGCCTGAAAGAGTCAAACGAATGATGCCTACATATTCTGGTTTTGCCGGTATTTTCATCTCGATTCGATCTACTGATTCGTTCATTGTACCCCACCCTCTGACTTTGCAGAAATGTCAATGATGTCCTTTAATCCAGTGATTTCAAACAACCTTACAAGCCGTTCTGACAAGTTCTCAAGCTTTAATGTGCCACCTGCTTTTTGAGCCGCTTTAAACAGCCCAACGAATACACCTAAACCTGTACTATCCATATACGTAACATCTTTTAGACAGATTTCAAGATGCTCTCCCGCCTCTGCTTTAGGCATGAGCGTTTCTCTTAGCTCAGGAGCGGAGTACACATCAATTTCTCCGCTGACACTGATTTTCGTTTTTTGATCTATTTGATGCTCTTTTACAGACATATTCATTATGCATTCACCTCGAAATTCTTGTTTCCTAAAGTTTTATATACCCGCATGTTCACTTTCTAAACCTTTCTTTTGAGAACAAGTAAAGTAAAGTCATCGTGCAGCTGAAAATCCTGCAGTTTGAGTAAGCTGGCGTAGATGGCATCCACCATTTCTTGAGCTGAGTAGGATAGGTGCTCTGATATGAGTGCTTTGATATCCTCCCGCTCTAAGAAACCGTCCTCTGACTTGGATTCTGTGACCCCATCAGAAAATAAGATCACCATGTCTCCTGCGTCCAAATGCTTCTCGTACTGTCTGTAGTCAAAGTCTTGTGCAATCCCAAGGACAAGCCCTTTTGCGTCTAAATCGTAAAATGTGTTCTCTTTTTTGCAATAGAAAAAGCCCGGCTCATGACCAGCCGATGCGTATTTAAACTCATGCGTTTCTTTATTATAGCTGCCATAGAACATCGTGATAAACATACTTGGGTCTACGTTTTGCTCGACTACACGATTCAGGGTTTTCAGTACCTTTGTTGGGCCGCTCCCTGACTCTGGCAAGGAATCCATCGCATATTTAATCATCGACATACAGAGCGCAGCCGGGATTCCCTTTCCAATGACATCTGCGATCGCGATATTGATTGTATCGTGATCAGTTACAAAGTGGTAATAATCTCCACTCATCTGTTTTGCCGGTACACTAATCGCACCAATATCAAAGGTATCTCCTTCTGGAATTTTTGTTTCCAGAAGGGTTTGCTGAACATTTGCAGCAATTTCGATTTCAGATTTTATTTCTTGCTGGATGCCTCTGAGTGTTAAATGTTCTTGGTAGGCAAGTCCGTATCCAATCATGACTTCAATTAAGAAGTCTAGTGAATGAAAAACATCTTCCGGCAAATCAGGGTAAAGCTCCTGAATCACTTTTCGGTGAACACTCACTATTTCTTCAGGAGGTATTTGATGCTCAATGGTTTTACGGCTGAATTTTTGAGCCTGATAAAGTGATGTTTCAGTTAAATCATTGATATAACGATTGAGCAGCTGATGGTACCGCTGCTCCATTACCTCCTTAAAATCCATGGTTTCCCTCCTAGCGAAGCCACTTAACAGCTTGTATCTCCGTTCCTTGTTCTGGTGCAGAATCTAATTTAAATTCATCCATCAGTCGTCTGACGCCCGGAAGACCTGCTCCGAGTCCGCCTGATGTTGAAAATCCGTCTTCCATTACTTTACGTATATCCATGATACCCGGCCCTTCATCTGCTGCGATGACTTTGAGTCCGCGCTTTCCGCGCTCCATCACTTCTTCTATACAAATCTGACCTTTACCAGCGTATAAATAGATGTTTCGAGCTAATTCTGAAATGGCCGTCGTAATTCTTGCTTGGTCAACTGTTCCAAATCCAAGTTCTTTTGCAACATTGCGCCCCAATTGTCTTGCTGCGACTATGTCCCATTCCGTCAATATTCTTACACAGGATTGGTCTTTCATATCTATTCCCCCAATTCCCGCTTCAGTGTCTCAAGCCCTTGTTCAAGATCTAGTGCTGTCTGAATTTCTTCAAGCGATATACCAAGTTCAATCAGCGTCACAGCGACTGCCGGCTGTATTCCTGTTAATACAACTTTTGCTCCCATGAGCTTGGACATCGTGATGACATCACCTAATACCTTTGCAATAAATGAATCAATCATGTCGACGGATGTGAGGTCAATGACAACACCGTTTGCTCCTGTTTCATGAATTTTATTCAGCAAGTCTTCTTGAAAGTGGAGAGCTGTTTGATCATCAAGCTCCCACTGTATCGAAATCAGAAGACAGTTATATAGTTTTAAGATTGGAATCTTCGGGTGATTTCTCACTGGGTTATCCCTCCAATGAAACAATTTTTCGATTTGTCATTTCCAAAGCAGTTTGAATTCCTTTTTGAAGGGTATTCTTTGTTGTAACTTGAGATAAATCAATTCCAAGGTTCACAATGGTTTGGGCTATTTCTGGACGAATACCGACAAGCAAGCACTTCGCACCTACTAATCTCACAGCCTCTGATGCTTGAATGATATGATGCGCCACCATTGTGTCAACGACAGGTACACCCGTAATATCAATTAAAACGACCTGTGAGCGATGTTTGACGACACCGTTGAGCAGGTTCTCCATAATTTTTTTCGCACGTTCTGTGTCAATAGTTCCAACAAGCGGCATGACGGTAATGTACTCAAATACTGGGATCAGCGGGGCAGAAAGTTCCTGTAGCGCAATTTTTTGAAGGTTCACTGTTTTCTCCCATGAGATGGAATACTGGTTTAAGATCTCGTTATGAATAGGTGTGATGAATCGATCGATTTGCCAGATGAGGTCACGGCTTTCTTCTGTTGTATCTTTGTCTTCGTTCATTTTTTGATATAAATGTGAACGGATTTCTGTTAGACCATTTGCCAGTAACTTAAGTGACATACCCATTTGAACAATTTTTAAAGCAAAAGTTTGCACTTTTTCTTCAAAATCTTCAGCATACCCTTCTGAAAGAGATGTAATGATTAATTGAACATATTCCGAACAGATGGTTTCATACATATTGTCGTTCAGCATCATGTCCGTTTCTTTTTCTCCGAGTCGTCTAAAAATGTCCGTCCACTCTTTTTGTAATTCCTCTTGATGCTCTCTTGCAAAAGCTAACACGATATGATTCGACATGTTTTCCCCCCTACGTACATAAACAGCACTTCTTTTCGTCTTTCTTCATTATAACGTTAATAAAAATTGAACACAAAAAAAAGTTGCTCCCACTAGAGCAACCAAATCTCACTATATTAAAAATCAATAAGAGCCAAACTAACTTGTAAGGCTTCATCAACCTTCTCCATCATCTCATCATCAAGATGTGTGATTTTATCTGTCAATCTTTGTTTATCGATTGTACGAATCTGCTCCAAGAGAATGACAGAATCTCGTTCAAAGCCGTAGCGCTTTGCATCAATTTCGACGTGAGTCGGTAATTTCGCTTTTTGTATTTGGGCTGTTATGGCTGCAACGATAGCAGTCGGGCTGAAGCGATTTCCAATGTCATTTTGAATCACCAATACTGGGCGAACCCCGCCCTGCTCGGAGCCAACAACAGGAGATAAATCAGCAAAGTAAACATCACCGCGTTTAACAATCAAATGTTTAACCCCCGCTGACTAATCGCTCAACTGTATTCTCAGCCTCAAATTCTGCGTATTGTGCCTCTGAAGAGATATTCAGATTAATTTTCGCCATCTCCATGTAGCCGCGTCTCATCGATTCACGATTTTGTCGAATATTACGTTCACGAATATACGTTTTTGTCGCTCGGTAGATCAATTCATTTCTTGTTACCTTATCCTGCTCTGCTACTCGTTCGATTTCAGACATTAAAGTCTCCGGCAGTCGAATCTTCATTTCGTTTGTTGCGCTGGATTCAGACAAAAAACATACACCTCCACAAAACTTACGGATACCGTTTCGATCCATTCCAAGACTAATCATACCATTATTCAATGCGCAAGCAAAGCTGTTTTTTTATGATTTCTTATTAGAACATGAAGCGGCAGGCCACCCGTAAATCAAGATGATAATGGAGTTCCTCTTTCACATTATACGCTTTTTTCCGAAAATCATACGGTATTTCCAAAATCTCTAAAAAAGGGAGAATGTTTACCCCCTCTTTGTAGAATAAAAAGGAACGATGTCAGTTTGACGATCGTTCCTGTGAAAGCTGTTTAGAAAAAGCTTGGTCCGCCTTCCAGCAGCGGATTCCTCACATGCACCCTTTTGCCGTCCTCTATATATACTCTTGGGACGCGGTGGCCAATGGAACAAATGACTTCATAGTTAATGGTTTCAAGCCTTTTTGCAATTTCATCGACTGATACCATTTCTTCACCTTGTCCACCAATCAAAACGACTGGCTCCCCTACTGGAAGGTTCTCTTTCAGTTCAACCATGAATTGATCCATGCATACCCTTCCGGCAATCTTCCGGCGCTTTCCGCCAACAAGTACTTCCGTGCCTGCAAGCTTCCGGATCCACCCGTCTGCATAGCCGACTGGCACCGTACCGATCCACGTATCTTGATTAGCTGTATACGTCGCCCCATAGCTGACACTCTCACCCTTTTGAATGAGCTTCACATGGGCAAGCTTTGTATGAAGAGACAGGGCTTCTTCCAGCTTGAAAGGAAGTTCATCTTTGATTTCCTCTGAGGGTGACAGCCCGTACATACTGATGCCGTAGCGAACCATATTAAACAACACTTCTTTAAACCTTAAACCTGCTGCACTATTGGCACAATGAACGAGCAGCTTTTCCGTATGAAGCGGCTGAAGCAGGGTTTGAAAGGTGTCGACTTGCCGATCAAAATAGTTCTCATCCTTTTCGTCCGCTGTCGCAAAGTGAGTAAATACTCCCTCCAGCTGTAAATAAAAATGCTCGCTGACAAGTTTCTTTACTTCGCTGACTTGCTCTAACGTTTTCACACCTAAACGATTCATTCCGCTGTCTATTTTCAAATGAAAACGAATGGGTTGTCCCATCTGCCCTTTCACCATACTGACGACTTCCCTCAGCCACCTGGTGGAGTAAGCGGTCATAATCACATTGTATCGAACGGCGGTTTTGACATACTCCGGAGGTACTGCGCCGAGTACAAGAATCGGTGCTTTAACGCCTTTATTTCTTAAAGAAATGGCCTCATCTAAAAAGGCTACAGCTAACAAGTCTGCTCCAGCTTTGAGGGCAGCTCTTGCCACTTCTATATCTCCATGTCCATATGCATTGGCTTTCACAACAGCCATCAGTTGAACATTTTGACCGATATGATCTTTCATATGTGAAACATTGTGCTTGATTGCTGTTAAATTAATTTCTGCCCATGTGTCTCTATAAAAGGCATTTGTGTCCATCAGTCACACTTCCCTATTGAATGATTCAATCCCCTCATATGATACTAAAAATCAAGAATAATGTGAAACAAATCAAAGAAAATCAGCCCTTGCACAGGGCTGATGTTTCATTTATCAATGCTTTCCGCCTGAGAACTTCATTTATTTAGATGACTGACCTTCTACACTTTTTGCAACCATCAAAAGCTCTTCTTTCGATAGATCAGTTGAGGAAATTAAGTAGTCAACTCCATCAGATGTCCATGAGAGGGATTGATCTGTCAGAACCCCTACTGTCATACCAAGATCGACCGGTTCGCCGTTCATCGTGACAGGCGTAGATGCTTCAGCTACTCGCGCTTTTTCCTGAATGAGTGTGAAGGATTTTTTGCCGCCGTACGTAATCACATAACGCTTCCCAGCATCTGTCGTCATTTCTTTCTCTTCCATCTTCTTCACGCCTTCTGGCATATCAACTGGTGTTTTCACCGCAAAGCTGTCAGATGGGTCTGCACTTGTGGCAACATCCATTTGAGAGAGTGTCATGTTTTTCTTCTCATCAAATGCATCTTTGTCAAAGGATTTATTGAATTCAAAGTGAGAGAATTCCACTTTCACCATTGGCTTTTTGTCGCTATCCAGCACTTTCACACTGGCAGGTGCCATTGTTTTCTTATGAAAGGTAATCTCTTGGGTAGGCAGCATTTGGTTGTGCTGATAATTGGTCTTCGTTTCGAACACATACTTTGACTCTTTCGCTTTGAACTGAGCTGCACTGTCATTTTTAATGTCCTTCACAAGTGATTCAAATAAATAGACTTGACTGCTATTATTCGGCCAATCACTATGGAAACGGAAGCTCTTGTTCAATGAAGGTGTCAGCACAAATACACCATTGCCATTTCTTAAAATGACTTGACTCTGATCCTTTTTAGGATTTTCTAAATAGACACGGTAAAGCTCCGGCTTTTTGTACCAAATTTCTACCTGGTACTCCTGCGGGTCATTTCCTGTCTCAATGGTCATTTTTGCTTTGGCTTTGTATGATGTCATTTCCTCTGCCTTTTTGTTTAAATCTCCAACGATATCCTGCTGAGATTTTTGACCGCATGCGGAGAGAATCAGTACAAAAAGGATTCCCGTTACAAGCAAAACAAAGCTTTTTCTCACCCTTTTCAACCCCTTCGTTAATTGTGTTAAAAGGAAGAAACCGCTTGTTTGACTTTAACAGTACGCCTCAAGAGTTAACTGCGTACCGCGAACCATCAAAGCCTGTTAGCAACTCGCCCTTCCTTATCGCACTACCCAATATATGAAGGGGGGACAAACAATATGCAGACTAGCTTGACAACCTTTCAATTAAAACTTGTGCGGCAGCATATTCCTTTGTATGGGTAATCGACACATGGACCTGATCTCCTTCCGCTTTCTCGCTTTTGATGAAGGGTTTTCCCTTATCGTCTTTTTGAATGTCTATGTCATGAAAGCTTAAATGCTGACCAATTCCCGTTCCGTATGCTTTAGCGAAAGCTTCCTTTGCCGCAAAGCGCCCTGCCAAAAATTCCAGCTGTCTTTTTTCACTGAGAGTACGAAAGACGCCCTGTTCCCTTAAAGTCAAAATTCGTTCCGGTAAACGAGGCTGTCTGTTGAGCACTCGCGAGAGCCGGTCGATCTCTACAATATCAATGCCTATTCCTTTGATCATGAGGTACCTCCTATGATACTCGTACTAATTTAAGTGTTCGCTTCATAAACGTGTTACTATAAACTTACCATTATCTAGTCAAAAGGGGTTTGTTATGTTTATTCGAACGGAGAGCTTTCAACAATTTATTAGATCGTATCCAATCGTAACAGCGATCCTTGCTTTACAAATTGGCCTGTGGCTTATATTTGCGGTTCCTATCCCGATTATACAGCTTGGACAGGATCATCTCGTCGGTTTCAATTATGGTGTAGCGGCTGGGGAGTGGTGGCGGCTCGTCACACCTATTTTTCTTCACGGAAGTCTCACACATATTTTATTTAATTCCATGTCCCTTTTCTTATTCGCCCCAGCGCTTGAACATTTGCTTGGGAAGGTTCGATTTCTGATCATTTATCTTGGTGCAGGATTCATTGGCAATCTCGGAACCTATTGGGTGGAGCCTTTAGAGTATGTACACGTTGGCGCTTCTGGTGCGATCTTCGGTTTGTTTGGGGTTTATCTATACCTTGTCCTGTTTAAACCGCACATGATGGACCGCGGGAATTCACAAGTGATTTTAACGATACTTGCTGTTTCTATCATCATGACATTCGTCAATTCGAACATCAATATCATGGCTCACTTATTTGGATTGATCGGCGGTATGATTCTAGCACCGATTACGCTGCTTTTCCATTCGAAAAAAAGACGCTATTAATCTCATAAAAAATGTCGATCACTCCTCAAGCAGGAGCTGATCGACATTTTTCGTTTAAGACGATTGATTTTTTTCATACGAATACCAATCAAATACACGTGCCGCATCTTCTTCCTCAAGGTGATGCACACCAAAGGAATCAAGCAGCGCAGAGGATTTCACAAAGGTGTGAATACTTGCGACCCGGCCTTTCTTTTGGAAAAAAGATTGCGTCATCGTATAGTTTTGCATTCGTTTTCTCAAGACAATGCCAGTGGTCTTGCCAATGCCTCTTGATGTCATTTGAATCAATGAATCTTTGATTGTATATCCTGATTGTTTATAAGCTAAATAGCCAAAGAATAGCGCCAGTGGTAACGGAATGAGTCCCAAATAACCCCATGGCGGAAAGCGTACCGACAGGATGACACCTACAAGTAACGGCACAAAGCCATATGAGATCAGATAGCGTTTGAGTGAACGCTTTGGCACCTTTTTCAGCTCTGTTTCTGGTGCTACATGATAATGATCGGTGAATTGTGACAGCAATTCATTTATTTTTTTCTTCCGAATGAGCGGAAATAAGACGGAAGAGGTTTCTTTCTCTGTAATCGAACCTCCTGCACTAACAAGCATCACCGTCGCAAAACCAAAAGGCTCACGGATCATATTCTCTTTGATTTTCACTGCTTGAATTCTCGCAAGTGGAATGGTCATTTGATGTCTCTCGATGAGCCCTCTTGTAATGATGATGTCATTCCCTTTTCGTTTTGCAGCAAAATTCGCATACTGAAGTGCTGTTACACCGACACTCAGGATCCAAGCGATTAAAACGGCAAGAAATATCAAAATCGCATAGATTTCAATGCTCGCATGACTTAAAAAAGAGAACTGCTTGAAGATCCCGTCCAAAGGGAGAATTTCATCTATTTGCGTGTAGATGGCGAGACACCCGGATATAATGACGCCGATTCCGCTTGAAGTGGTCGCAGCCAAAAGCAATTCTGGCACACCCATACGATAGGAGACAGTGATTTCTTTCTGGATAGGTTTTTGTGCAGTCAAATGGCCATGCAGATCACCTGCTTCATCCGTCATTTCTTCTTCCTGCAAGCTTTTCTTCCGGTTGAAAATCGACTGCTTTAATTGTTCCGCTTCTGCTTTTGTAATCGCGGTCAGGCTCACTTCTGGACCATCCGTTCCGCCTGCCGTTTCGATTTGAACCCGCACTAAACCGAAAATCCGCTGAAAAATGCCTTCACTTGTATTAACTGTTTGAATTCGTTCTAACGAGATATATTTTTTCTTTTTCGTGATTACACCCGATTCCACACGAAATTCATCGTCTTCCATCCGGTAGGTGAATCGTCTCCATTCTAAAATGGTAAAAACGGCTTTCCACAAAAGAAGCACACCAAGAATGATAAATGCATAAAAACGGATGCTCGAATTCGAGTTCACAAAAATCAACACGAAAAAAGGGATAATGAAGTTTTTAATCATGGATACAGCATCTGATATAAAATCAATGAACATCGAGATGGGATGTACACGTTTTGGTTCAGACATCATCTTCCGTCACCCTTGCTAAACGAGATATGTAATCACGAAGCTCATCTGCCTCTTCTAATTCTAGCGCCGGTATATCATGAACTGTGGCAGCAGTCGAAATTTGAACAGAGGCCAAACGGTAGCGCCTTAAAAGCGGTCCTTGAGATGTATCAACATGCTGAACACGAACCATTGGCACAATTACACGTGTGACGCGAATGAGTCCATGCTGTATTTCAATTTCATTTTCGAATACTTCGTAGCGCCAGATGTGGTGGCGGATTTTTGGTATGAGCCAAATGCCAAAAATGATCTGTAAGACCCATAAACCAGAAAGGATCGCTCCAATCCAATATGGCCATTGAAAATAGTAGCTGGCAGCAAATACCCCAATGATGATGAGTAAGAAAATCAATGAGATAATTCCATTTTGAAGACGCCATACCTTTAAACCATTTAAACTAATTTGACGTTGCGGCTGTTTTCTCACATTCTTCCTCCATTCCCTTACTTTTCTATCAATATATTACGAAACAAAGCCTAAAAAGTTTCAATTTTAGCCTGTTAAAAAAAGCGAACCCTGCAAAGGATTCGCTCTTGTATGTTAGTTGTTATAAGATTTCTTTTGACGACGATCGTTAGAAGAACGATTACGGTCATTTGAAGAACGCTTTTTATCACCATAAGATGAACGGCTGTTCTTACCTTTTCCACGATAGCCTCCGCCACCGCCGCCGTCTCTGCGTTTAGAAGAGCTGCGGTTGTTACGATGACGTTTTGAAATCATTGGTGCTTCATCTGTCAAACGAACAGGCGTTGCATCCGGCTCTTTTGTCATCATTTTGATCGCAGCTGCAACCACTGTTACAGAATCATGATCTTCCAGCAATTCAGCAGCAGCTGTCATGTAGAAGTTCAAGTTGTTTTCACTGATGATCGTGCGTAGACGGTCAACTGTTACTTGCTGTTGTCCTTCAATTGCCTCATCTAGTGTAGGTTCTTTCATACGATCCATTTTACGTTTAGTCGTTTGCTCAATCGCACGAAGCATATCTTTTTCACGTGGTGTGATGAATGTCATCGCCATACCTGTACGTCCAGCACGTCCTGTACGTCCAATACGGTGCACGTAGCTTTCTGGATCTTGTGGCACGTCAAAGTTATACACGTGTGTTACGCCTGAGATATCAAGTCCACGTGCTGCAACGTCTGTTGCGACAAGCACATCGATTGAACCCTCTTTGAATTTACGAAGCGCAACCATACGTTTTGCTTGAGTCAGGTCACCATGAATTCCTTCAGCTGTATAACCTCTAAGGTTAAGTGCTTCAGTCAATTCATCAACACGGCGTTTCGTACGGCCGAAGACAATTGAAAGCTCAGGTGATTGAATGTCAAGAAGACGCGTCAATGTATCAAACTTTTTACGTTCGTGAATATCCAAATAGAACTGTTGGATGTTAGATACAGTCATTTCTTTCGCTTTTACTTTTACGTGTTCTGGATTTGTCATGAAACGCTCTGCAATGCGCTTAATTGGTGCAGGCATTGTCGCAGAGAATAAAAGTGTTTGGTGTTCACTTGGTACATTTGAAAGGATCGATTCAATGTCTTCGATGAAACCCATGTTTAGCATTTCGTCTGCTTCATCTAGCACAACGGTTTCAACATTTTGAAGACGCATTGTACGACGGTTAATGTGATCGAGTAAACGTCCTGGAGTCCCTACGATGATATGAGGATTTTTCTTGAGCGAACGGATTTGACGGCCGATATCTTGTCCACCGTAAATAGGAAGTACGCGTGCACGCTTGTCTTGGCCGATTTTATATAGCTCTTCAGATACTTGAATCGCTAATTCTCTTGTTGGCGCAATGATAATCGCTTGGATATTTGGAGACGCTGGGTCGATTTTTTCAACCAGAGGAATACCAAATGCTGCAGTTTTTCCTGTTCCTGTTTGTGCTTGTCCGATGACATCTTTATTTTGAAGACCGAGAGGAATCGTTTCTGCTTGAATCGGTGTTGCTTCTTCAAATCCCATGCGGTTAATAGCCTTCATGAGACTTTCGCTTAATTGAAAATCTTGAAACGTTATAGTCAATTTATTCAAACTCCTTCTAATTGCTGTTTCAGTAATCTCGTGAATGATCATTAAAAACTGCCCTTTTCTGAAAGGACAGGTCCATTATATACAAAGCCCGAATTACCCTACCTTATATCTTACCATTACACTATTTGTTTTTCAACAAGACAGAAATGGATATATCTACTGTTCTACAATGACAGATTCACCTTCACTTTGATCTCCGTCCATCCATTTCCACTTTTCAAACAGTTGAATTTTTCCGTTATCCAGCTACTTTGGAGTGGAATTGCAAGTCCCGCTTCTCATGCTGCCGTCCTTGCTTACATGGTGATATCTAAAATGAAGTGTTCCATCTTCATTCACAGTTCCTACAAGTACGCCAGATATAATACTGCCGCCTTGATATGTGCCCGTTAATATATTCCCGTCCTGACGATATTGAAATATGGTTCCTGCTGATACTTCTCCGTTACTCGAATTAGACTGCGGGATAAAGGTTTTTCCGTCATATTGAAACAACCGAATCAACCACCTTTTCTTTCCTATTGTACCATAGGCCTGTCACTCATTCGACAAAAATGATGCAAATTTTAACAAGTGGGATTCAATTTATATTAGTTTAGCCACATTTTAGCTTTTCTATATATTAAATTGCTTTTTTAGAAAATGTTCTACTTTCTCAAACAATTGCTGGGCACATGGCTCATGACAAACATGATGTTTACAATCGGGCAAATAAAACATTTCTTTCTGGCGGGACGGGACTTTATGATAAATAAATTCTGCACTCGAAGCAGGCACAATCCCGTCGCTTTCACCTTGAACAATTAACACAGGCAGATGAAGCTTCTCAAGCGAATTCTTCGTTTGCTTTACCAGCTTCATAAATTCTATCGCAGCTGACAGCGGCGTGCTTGTGAGCTTATGACGATATCGATCATACAAAGGGTTTGTATCTCTGATCCCTGACAGGGACTCCTTTACCATCTGCCTTGTGTCTTGCATCATTTGTTTTGGGTTGACATATTTAGCCGCAGCACTTAATAGGACGAGACGGGCAACTGGGTACTTCGCTGCTAAGTAAGAAGCAATCATTCCGCCCATAGAAAAGCCGATCAAATACACGGTGTCACAAGTTCGATAAAGTGATAGAAGTTCGAGTTCAGCTGTCGCTATCCATTCTTGATAAAGAATGCCTTTTAACTGAAGCTCCTCCCCATGCCCCGGAAGCGTGACAGACTGCACATTCCAATCTGCCGCCTGTTTTAAATATTGCGCCAGCGGTTCTACTTCATAAGGGGCACCCGTAAAACCGTGGATACATAAACAGCCAATCATTCTGTCACCTTCTCACTTTTATAGTGCAGTAATGACTTCTTCCAATCTCATACCGCGTGAGGCTTTGACAAGCACCACATCGTCAGGCCCTGCCACTTCAGCTAGTTTTTTCTTCAGGTCCTCTTTGTTCATAAATGAGAATACGTGCTCAGCCCCGAATGATTTTTTCGCTCCTTCAGCAATAAATGCACCTAGACGGCCATACGTCATGACATGATCAATAAATTCCGGCTTGATGTAACGGCCAAGTTCATAATGATACGTTTCTTCTTCACTGCCCATTTCGAGCATATCTCCAAGTACAAGAATACGATTGGCGAAGCCGTCCATATCCCCCACAAGATCAATGGCTGCTTTCATAGAAGTAGGACTTGCATTATACGCATCATTGATGACAGTGATTCCTTTGTCTGTTTTAAACAGCTCAAGACGCATCCCCGTCAACTTCGTTTGCATCAGTCCTTGGGCAATCTGTCTTTCATTCAGCCCAAAATGCTGGCCTATAGCAATAGCAGCAAGTGCATTCTTCACATTATGTTTCCCTAATACAGGAATGAGAAAACCCTGGGCATACCCTTCTACTTGAAATTCTGTTCCTTCTGCAAGCTGGTTGATGTGCGTTACCTTGATATCACAGTCCTCTGCTTCTCCAAAGGTTTTTACACGCTGAGAGAGTGAACTTGCTCTTTCGCGAAGCAAGGGCTCATCACCTAAGTAATAAAAAATGCCGTCTTCTTTTAACCCTTTTACGATCTCATATTTTGCATCAGCAATGGCTTCTCTTGATCCTAAATCTTGCATATGAGATTCCCCGATATTTGTGATGACTGCTGCATCCGGCTCAGCGAGGTCTGATAAAAATTCGATTTCGCCTTTTGCACTCATGCCCATCTCCAAAACCGCAATATCTGTTCCTTTTGGCATTGCAAGAATGGTGAGCGGAAGACCGATATGATTATTAAAGTTACCGTCTGTTTTATGAACTTGATACGCTGTTTGCAAGACGGAATGAATCATGTCTTTCGTTGTGGTTTTCCCATTACTTCCTGTAATACCGACAACACGAGGGTTTTCTTCTTTTAAGTATGATTTCGCCAGCTGTTGAAGGGCAGCTAGGGTATCCTCTACAAGAATAACTGGAACGCCTTCTGGCGGATTGGCTTCTTTTTGATTCCAAAGAACAGCTGAGGCTCCAAGCTCCACTGCTTTCGAAGCAAATGTGTGACCGTTAAAATGTTCTCCGATAAGCGGGATAAACAGTGCGCCGTCTGATACTTTTCGTGTATCTGTTGTCACTCCATGAATCTGCTCTTCACCAAAAGCTTGATTAGATAGGGTTCCACCAGCCATTTGGGCGATTTGTTTCACTGTACGTTTGATCATGATTTTTCGCCTCTCTTTCTCATTTCACGTTTGAAGGAAAAGAGACACTACCTAAGGATAGTGTCTGCTTGCTTACATTAAAAAGTTGTTTTAATGGTTTGTTTTTCTTGATGACGTTCAATTGCAAGTGACACCAGCTTTTCAATCAACTCTGGATACTCTACACCAGTGTGCTTCCAAAGTAATGGGAACATACTAAATGGTGTGAATCCAGGCATTGTATTCACTTCATTGATCAACACTTCACCTTTTTCTGTAAGGAAGAAGTCTGCACGTACGAGACCAGATCCATCGAGAGCTTTAAATGCCTTAATCGCCATGTCATGAATCGTCTTATATTCATCCTCTGACACACTCGCAGGAATGATCAAATCTGTATCGCCATCTTCATATTTTGCTTTGTAATCATAAAAATCTGTTTTAGGTGCAATCTCACCAACGACAGAGCATTTCGGCTCATCGTTGCCTAATACACCAATCTCGATTTCTCTTCCAACGACGCCTTCTTCTACGACCACACGACGATCATATTGGAAAGCGAGGTCAAATGCAGTCTGCAGTTCTTCTTTGCTGCGGCATTTACTAATTCCAACACTTGATCCCATGTTGGCAGGTTTCACAAAGCATGGATAGCCAAGTACTTCTTCCACCTGTTTTAAGCTGTCTGGTGTCGCTTTCTCATAGTCTTTTTTATTGAAAGAAAGGTGCTTTGCTTGTGCAAGTCCTGCTTGTGCAAAAACATCTTTCATCATGACTTTATCCATACCCGCAGCAGACGCGAGAACGCCGTTGCCGACATACGGAATATTTAACAGTTCAAGTAATCCTTGCATTGTGCCATCTTCTCCATTTGGTCCGTGCAGCAACGGGAAGACAACATCAATTTTCTCATCAGCCGATGCAGGCTGTGGAAACATGCTTTCATTTAAAGAAGTTGGTAAAAACGTCTTTGCGTTCTGTTCAAATTGAAGCATTTTGACGTTTGATACTGGTTCAGTGAGTTTTTCTCCTCTTAACCATTCACCCTCTTCTGTAATATAAATTGGATGTATATCGAACTTCTCAGTGTTAAGTGCTTTTGTGACTGCAAGGGCTGTTTGCAGTGATACATTATGTTCGGCTGACTTTCCGCCGTAAATCAATCCTAAACTTATTTTCAATGGATACTCCCCCCACTAAAATTCATCTTTACTATCTTATCACTTTCAAGCAAAAATGCTCTAATTAATTTTTGTTGTTACGTAATTGAAATGATTTGTAAAGGTTGTAAGCGCCTCCCGAGCATTTGTATGTCATTCGCCTTTATTTTATATTAAAATGACATTGAAAAGGAGTTGTGACAAATTGAAAAAAATCACAAGTACTGAACAATTCAATGAAATGATTCAATCAGACAAAGAAGTCATCGTTAAGTTCTTTGCAACATGGTGTCCTGACTGCACAAGAATGGATATGTTCATTCCAGACATCCTTGAAGCTTATGCTCACCATGAATGGTTTGAAATAAATAAAGATGATTTCCCTGAATTAGCTGAAACGTTTCAGGTAATGGGCATTCCAAGCCTGTTAATTTTCAAAAATGGTGAAAAAACAGGTCATTTACACAGTGCAAACGCAAAATCGCCTGAAGAAGTGACAGAGTTTCTTCAAGAGCACGTTTCATAATGGATGAAATGAAGGACATCAGCAAACTCTTGCTGATGTCTTTTTTTCTTTTTAAATCTCTTCATAAGACGAGTTGTACAGCCAAAACGTTTCAAATAGATGTTTCACTTACAACAAAAAATGACAAAATTATTTCCTGGGAAAGAATACACAGCGTCAATACAGCCGGGAATATGTCGGTTACGTGAATTTTCTGAATTGAATCTTTACTTCTGATATTTATCTTTGTATAATGGAGTTGCTAATTGAAAATGATTATCAATTTCACTTGTGTGAAATTCTATAGACGTCCATTCTAAAAAGGAGCGATGAATCACATGTCTAAGAAGAAAATCAAAACCTATCAGCAATTGATTGAAGAGAACAAAAAGGCGATCATGCGCGATCCTCAAATGATGGAAAGTATTTACGAAACCATCGACAAAAAACACCAGAAGCAGCTTGCAGCTGCTGGGCGTGAATCATAAGCACAAGAGGAGCAGTCATCACTGACTGCTCTTTTGTCTGCTTCAGCAAAATAAAAAAGCCGATAAAATCTGTTATTCGATTTTATCGGCTTTTGTTTTAATGTGATTTCGCTACACGGTCCTGCTTCATTCCTAAATAAATGAGCATATATGTGAGATAACCCATTGTCATCGTTAAACCACCGAAGAAAAATTGAGAAAAGACTGGTTCCTCAAATGTCGTGACGGCAGCAAGAATGATCCAGCTCGCATATAAATAGACCATGAACCATTTCATGTTTCTTTTAAGTGTATACAGAAAGAAAAGACCCGCTAACGAAAAGATCCCCAGCGCTAGTCTGAAATAAACAAGGTGATCAAACTGGAAGGCAAAAGACACAAACGAAAACGACAGCAGCAACAAAATTGGTAAAGCCGTAATGAAATTTTTCACGATAGTGCCACCTCCATGACTCCCTCTTATTATAAGACAGAATCAGCCGGTTATCGTGAAATACAGACTCGTTTTCACAAAGATGTCACGAATTTTTCTTGTTATTTGACACAATTTTTACACATTTACATCACGTTTCCAAAAAAGAATCCAAGCCGACCCAATAAAGAAAACAAAATGCGCCCCCACTATAAATAGAGAAAACAAAAGGCTCATCCCATGAAAAGGCGGAGGTCCTTGAAAGCTGTACTGAGTAAAGTCCGTATTCGCGAAAAGGAGGATTTTCCCCCACTGATTTTCTAAGAGAGACATGATCGGCACAAGTGATTTCGCCGCATATAAAACAAAAAACGAAGTCACAAGGGCAACAAGACTGTTTCTAAACAAACTCGAACACATAAAAGCAAAGCTTGCCATCATGACCACTTCCACCCACTGAGATCCAATGACGGCAAACGTATGCTGAAATAATCGTCCCGTCCTTTCATCAAAATCCGTACCGAAGAAAATAAGACCAAATAGAAAAGCCAACACATAATAAAAAACAAACAAATAAATGACTGTCAGCACAAGTGTGATGTATTTTGACAGAAAAATGTGCAGTCTTGTTTTTGGCCGGATCAATAAAAACTTGATCGTCCTTTTCTGAAACTCTGTTGAGATCAAGGTCGCGCCAATAACGACAGCAAGCACCTGCAAAATAAACACGACGTTCGTGGAATAAGCAAAATAGTTCGCGACTGTGTCTTGTCCACCAAAGCTTGATATGACTCGTTTCAAGGTTAGAGCCATGGCCAGTTGAAATACAACGATCAATAAAAGAGCAATGAATGTGATCTTTTTCCTCATAATTTTCTTATGCTCATTCTTGATGAGGTTAAGCATCTGTCGTCCCGCCTTCCGTCCATTTCATAAACGCCTCTTCAATTGACTGCTTTTGAGGCGTCATTTCAAGTACATCAAAACCCGCCAGCACAAGCTGTTTATTCAATTCTGGCAGACGTTCTTTGTTCAGTTGAAGCAGTACACGCGCTCCATTTCGTTCATATGTATAGTCGTGTGCGTCAAGCCATGAGACCGCCTTTTCTACTGGCTGAATATTCATCAGCACCTGCTCTTTTCCCTCCATATCCCGGAGATGAGTACTAGCTTTGATCTGTCCCTTTTGAATGATAATCATGCGGTCACATAGCTCCTCTACCTCATGCAATAAATGCGTCGCAAATAACACCGAGGTTCCTTCTTCCTTTACAAGCATTTGTAAGTGCTCCCGGAATTCCTTCATTCCTGCAGGGTCCAGTCCATTTGTCGGTTCGTCTAAAATGAGCAGGTTCGGCCGATGCAAAATAGCTTGTGCAATCCCAAGCCTTTGTTTCATCCCTAGTGAATACGTTTTGACCTTCTGATGAATGGCATCCTCCAGACGAACTCTTTCCACTACTTCCTGAATGCGTTCCTCCGTCACGCCATCGTGCATTGCTGCATACATTTCGAGGTTTTCAAAGCCTGTTAAATACAAATAAAATTCAGGGTTTTCTATGATCGCACCAACAGATGACATCGCTTTAAGAAAATCCTCATCTTGTGAATATCCATTGATCATGATGTTGCCATTGTTTTTTTTCATCAAGCCAACGATCAATCGAATCAAAGTTGTTTTTCCAGATCCATTGGGACCAAGTAATCCGACAATTTCTCCTTGCCCAATGTCTATAGAAATATCCTGCAAGATCATTTTCCGGCCAATTTGTTTATCGACTTTCTCTACTTTTAAAACAGCAGACTGCAAAGTGGTTCCCCCTTCTGATGTAAAGCCTATGGCGGCAGTTACGACCGCTCATCCTGTAAAAAGTATATCACGTGAGACAAATCAATCCATGAAAAAAAGGCTGATCCAATCAGCCCTTCTTGCTTATTACAGTGATAAGTTAGGTGTCGGCGCTTCTTTCTCGTGCTTCTTTTCGGTTTCAGAAACAATCACCGCACATGCTGCGTCACCTGTAATATTAACTACGGTTCTTGCCATATCTAATAAGCGGTCTATACCAAGGATCAGCGCTATTCCCTCAACAGGAAGATACACGGAATTTAAAACCATGGCCAGCATAATGAGCCCTACCCCTGGGACACCCGCTGTACCGATACTTGCTAATACAGCTGTTAAGACAACAGTCAGCATTTGAACAAACGTCAGTTCAACCCCATATACTTGAGCGATAAAAATGGTCGCAACACCTTGCATAATGGCTGTGCCATCCATATTAATCGTTGCACCCAGCGGCTGTACAAAGCTTGAAATAGGCTCTGGTACTTTAAAACGCTTTTGCGCTGTTTCCATTGATACCGGCAGTACTGCGTTACTGCTTGATGTACTAAACGCAACAACCATCGATGGTGAAAATCCTTTAAAGAATGCCATTGGATTTCGTTTAGCTAAGATAGCAATGGTTGATCCATATGTCAGAAAGAAATGCAGGATAAGCGCAGTTCACACGACCGAGAAGTAAAGTCCCATCGCTTTCATGGCATCCAGCCCCTGACTGCCGATTGTGGTTGCAATCAAACCGAATGTCCCATACGGTGCAAATTTCATCACAACACCGACAAGATACATCATTAATTCATTTCCTTGTTCAAACAGCTTCAGTAAGCCTTCCTTTTTTTACCAAGCATAGCTATGCCAAGACCTAAAAATACACAGAAGACGATAATTTGAAGCATATCTCCTTCAACTAACGATTGGACTGGATTGGTTGGAATAATGTTGAGTAGTGTTTCTGCCATTGATGGGGCTTCCTCTGCGGAATAATCAGCCGCTTTTGTATCAAAATCGCCGAAGGCTCCCGGCTTGATCAATAAGGCTAATGAGATGCCAATGATGATGGCAAAAGTCGTAGTGAGCAGGAAATAAGTAATGGTTTTTGCGCCGATTCTGCCTAGCTTCTTCGGATCGCCAAGGCCTGCTACACCGAGCGTGATCGAAAAGAATACAATGGGCACAACAAGCATTTTAATCAGGTTTAAGAAGATTTGACCTAGAGGTGTAAATAAATAAGGGTCTAACACTTTGAATACATTTGGAGCAAAAAGGTTGAGCAGCAATCCTGTGATTGCACCTACAAACAAGGCAATAATAATTTTCGTCGCCAGCTTCAATAAAATCTCCCCTTCCTCGTCAAAAAGCCCACGAGAGAGTCTTCTCGTGGGCCTGCGTGTCCATACGTGTACCACTGTCTACTCTCTTCACGCTGATGAGGTTAGCTGACGGGTTAGGACGAAGAGATGTCCTTTTTTCTCAGATAAGAAAAATTCACCCCAAAAACATGGGTCCCCTTTAGAAGGATTAAGCGTGTGGTAATATGATATTTTCATACCATTTATACTGTAAACAGGTTCATATGAACTTTTTAATTACTTTCTTCCCTATTTGTCACTTCAAGAATATCTAAAATAAACACAAAGATTGGGATACCGATAATAAGTCCCCAAATGCCAATATAGTGTTCAGAGAAGATCAGCACAATAAACGTGAAGAAAATAGGGAGTTCTGTTTTAGCTGACATAAGCTTCGGATTCAAGAAGTATGCTTCAATAGCATGGATAATCACAATCACCAGCACAATATACAGGACATACATTCCGCCTCCGAGTGTATACGCAATGATGCTGAGTGGAATAAGAGAGATAACCACACCCGCTACTGGGATTAAACCTAGCAAAAAGACCATGACCGCTAATCCAAATAACTGCGGGAAACCCATAATGCCTAGCGCAATTGTCGTTAGCACACAGTTAACGGTTGCAATAATAAACTGTGCTTCGAGTACTTTTCCAAACGTTCGGGAAAATTTACGTCCAAAGAAGGCAATTTCATGATAGAACACGGAGATTTTACTCGTTTTGAACTTGTTCATAAATTGAATGAGGCGTTCCTTTTCAAACAGGAAGAACATGCTTAATATTAAGGACATAATGACCTGGATACTGAACGTGCTGAAATCGGTTATGTATGTATAGAGGAAATTAAACCCTTTCTCAAAGAAAGCTGATATTTTGAAATCTCCGAATACGTTCGTGATGACGTCAAAGAAGGGTAAATCTTGTGGATGATCTGCTATCTTTTTCCCTAAATGAAATAACTGCTCCACCTGTTTGGCAATGATGGGCACAAACACAAATCCACCAAACGTCAATCCACCAGCCAGAAGAATATACAAAATGGTAATGACTGATTTCTGTCCTATTTTCAGGAAGCGATTTAAAAAGCCTCTAATGACCTCTTCTAACCGATTCATCAAAAAAGTGAAAATGAAGGTCAGAAGAATTAAATTCATCATTCCTCTTAATAGATATAATGCTGTGGCTAATACTACAAATACTGAAAACCGCTTAACACCGGGTTTTTCGAACAATTTTAAAAATGCCGCCATTACGTTACACACCTGCCAGGACTAAAGTCTATTTTTCATCGTATCTGATATACATTATATCGGATCTTTCTGTAAATTATATAACAAAAGGTCAATGAGGTCTTACAATTCGTATTAATTTTATTGGTTTTTCTTTTTAACACAAGAAAAAACCGAACCCATGTAGAACATAAGGTTTCGGTTTTTGGTTGTTTTTATACTAAACGGCCTGCTTCATATTCCGCATTTCCTGAAGTGCTGTTTTGCTCTTCGCTTCGTCAAATTCACCTTCACTCTTCGCGACAACAATTGTTGCGATTCCATTACCAATGAGGTTTGTAATCGCTCTTCCTTCACTCATGAATCGGTCAACACCAAGCAGCAATGCCAGCCCCTCTAGCGGAATGACCTGAAGTGCCGCAAGTGTAGATGCAAGCACGATAAATCCGCTTCCTGTCACCCCAGCTGCTCCCTTTGATGTGAGCATCAAAACAAGGATAATAGTGATCTGCTGACCGATCGACAGGTCTACACCAAACACTTGCGCCAAGAAGACGACGGCCATCGATAGATAGATTGAAGTTCCGTCTAGATTAAAGGAATAACCTGTTGGAATGACAAGACCAACAACAGACTTAGAGCATCCGTAGCGTTCCATTTTATCCATCATTCTTGGCAGCACGGATTCTGAAGAGCTTGTGCCAAGAACAATCAAAATTTCATCCTTGATAAATCGCAGATAGCTGAACAAGCTGAAGCCATACATTTTACAAATAATGTTCAGTACAACGAAGATGAACAGGAACATCGTCATATAAACAGAGAGCATCAGACTTGCCAGCGGTTTAATCGATGCCAGCCCAAAGTGTCCGATTGTATAAGCCATTGCCCCAAACGCACCGAGCGGCGCAGCACGCATGATATATCCAATGATTTTAAAGAAAACAAGTGACAGCTTATCAAGCCATTCGATGATGCCTTTCCCCTTCTCGCCAAGAGCAGCGAGCGCAACACCGAATAAAATAGAGAAGAATAAGACCTGTAAAATATCACCTTTTGCAAAAGCATCAACCATGTTAGATGGCACGATATGTGTGACAAATTCCATCCAGTCGATACCCTGTCCGCCATTTTGGGTATATTGTGACACATCCCCTTTTTCAAGCTTGCTATAGTCAAGACCTGCACCCGGCTTCATGATATTCACAACAAAAAGACCAATGACTAGAGCAAGTGTCGTGACGACTTCAAAATAAATAAATGCTTTTCCCCCAACTTTTCCAACCTTTTTCATATCACCCATCTTGGCAATACCAAGAACAATGGTTAAGAAAATAATTGGTGCAATGACCATTTTAACGGCATTGATAAAGGTGTCACCAAGCGGCTTCATTTCTTTTCCGACGTTTGGCCAAACCATCCCGACAATGATCCCGATAATGACAGCTGCAATCACCTGAAATGTCAGGTTCTTCAAAAGCCTTTTCATAAAATCAACTCCCTCACCTTTGATGTAAACGCTTAACTATTATCTGTAGATAAATGATAGCGATTTCATCAAAGACTGTGAAGCTTATGGACATATCGTACATTTTGGTCTTTTTGGTCTCCTTAGTCAGAATGTACGATATATTTATTCACAGGCCGTCCAATCCCGCCATATTGCATATCTAATTTCAGCTCGCCTTCTTTGACGAGAAAGTCTAAATACCGGCGTGCCGTGACACGGGCAATGCCAAGTGCATTGGCGACTTCTTCTGCCGACTGCGCACCTTCCTGCAAGCCCATATAAGCTTTAATTTCGTTCATCGTATGCACATTCAGCCCTTTAGGAAGCCAAGTATCTTCCTGCTTAACAGCTGGCTTTCGTATGATATCATCGAGCATCTCCTGAGAAAATTCTGCTGCGGTTTGGATTTTTGATTTAAACGCCTTATAGCTTTCAAGTGATTCTTTCATTCGTTCAAATTTGAATGGTTTAATAATATAATCCCGCGCACCATTTTGAAGCATGATGCCGATGGTCTCTTTGTCCTTCGCTGCTGAAATGACAATCACATCCACTTTCATCTTCTGTTTTCTGATGTCTTGCAGCGTTTTGACGCCATCCTTTTTTGGCATATATACATCAAGTACCACGAGGTCTGGACGAATCTCTTTGATCAACTGGATGCCCTGCTCCCCATTTCCAGCGACAGCTGCTACTTGAAAGCCAGGAACACTCATAATGAACTCTTTATTCACTTCTTGCACCATCGGGTCATCTTCAATTAACAGCACCTTAATCTGAGTCATCTGTCTCTCTCCTCTATGGTCATTGGGAATTCGATTGAGAAGGTGGTACCAATGCCGATGCTTGATGTGACCTCTACACTTCCCATCCCTTTGTCGATAATCGTTTTTACAATATACAGGCCATAGCCTGTTCCGCCCTCTTTGCCATGTGTGAAGCCTTTATCGAATATAGAAGGAATCATTTCTTCTTTGATCCCGGAGCCATTGTCTTCAATTAAAATCGCGAGGACATCCTCCGTTTGATCGATACTAATGGAAATGACTTTTGTGTCTCTTTCTACAGTATCATACGAAGCAAAGGCGTTCTCAATGAGATTTCCGAGCAGCTTCGTCATATCATGCTGATCAAGCCGTTCAGGGAAATCACGCAGACAGCTATGTTCATCTACTTCGACCGTGATGCCAAGCTCCTTGCCCCTTCTGATTTTGCTCATCAATAACCCTGAGACAGCATCATGCTCTATGACGCGGTGAAGAAAGTCCGTCACATGTTCCTGCTCCTCTGTCGTTTGAAAGGCCAGATCGAGCGCCTGATCGGCTTTACCTAGCTGAATCAGACCGGCAATCGTATGAAGCTTATTCATATGCTCATGGTTTTGCACCCGCAAACCGTCCACAAAGTTCTTAACCCCTGTGAGCTCCTCCGCCAATTTTGCCGCTTCCGTCCGGTCCTGAAAAATGGCAACTGCTCCGATGATTTTCTTTTTCATCACAATCGGAATCCGGCTGCTCATGATCCGCTTTCCGCTCATATGAATTTCTTCATTGTAGACGGGTTCTGCGCGATCGATAATTTCAGGAAGTCTTGTATCAGACAGCACATCCCAAATATTCCGGCCCACGACATCACCCGTCACGCCAAAAATCTGCTTCGCCTTCTCATTAAAAATGGTAATCATGTGCTGATTATCAATGGCGATAACCCCTTCATTAATAGAGTGAAAGGTTGCAGTGCGTTCCTCTAGCATTCTGACAATCTCATGCGGCTCCAGCTTAAACATTTGCTGTTTAATATGACGGGCGAGCAAAAATGAACCCACAAGCCCAAAGCTGAGCGTCAAGAGGAGGATCATGAGGATATCGCGCTTCATTTCTCCTAATATATCTGCCATACTTGGCAGAGTTCTTCCTACAAGCACAACCCCTGTTTGATTAAATTGATCATCCTTCACTGGATAAAAAGCTCTGATGGCTGTTCCAAGCTCTCCCTCTGCTTCTGAGAAATAAATATGCTCTGCAAAAGCCGGCTCTTCATCAGTTCCTTCTGAGCGCTGGCCAATCCTCGTTTTCACTGGATGCGTTAATCTCACATGATCCATATCCATCACGACAATGTAGTCAGCGTCTTGAATAATCCGAATCTCTTCGATCGCATGCTGTAATCGATCACGTTCCTTTGTCTGATCAGCTAACGCCTGCTTCACCTCATTCATTTCAGCCACAGTTCTCGCCGTGTTCATGAGTCTTTTTCGAAGCTCCCGTTCCTCTGTTTGCTGTATTCCCCCAACAAGAACAATTCCTCCGATTAAAAGGGCGAAAATGACAACGAAATATGTGAGGATGGTAAGCTTCCATCTAATAGATAATTGTTGTAATTTCAATCGATTTCTCATCATTTTTTCACCTGTATCTTTACGAATTCTTCCTCTGTCAAGTATGCTTGACATAAGGGGGATCTGACGCATGAAGAATTTACTCGCTTATACACTTTTGCTCATGATCGGTTTTGTAACCGCTTTATACTTTGGTTTTTATCATATGATGCCAAAATCAGCGACAACCTTTGATGATGAACAGACAGGACTGAAGGACCAGCTTGTGTTCAAATTCAGCCATGTCGTGGCAGACAATACACCTAAAGGACTTGCCGCTAAGAAATTTGCTGAGCTCGTGCACGAAAAATCCGATGGAAAGATCAGCATTCAAATTTTCTCCAACGGAAGCCTTTATTCTGATATTGAAGAAATTAATGCACTCAAAGAGAATCAAGTTCAATTTATTGCTCCGTCTACCTCGAAGCTCGGCATGCTGTCCCCTGAGTGGCTGGCACTTGATCTTCCCTTTGCTTTTTCAAATTACAGCGCGGTTCAAGAAGGCTTGCACGGTGCAATTGGACAAAGGTTGTTTGGCACGCTGCAAAAAGATGGATTAAAGGGAATGGCTTATTGGACAAATGGCTTTAAGCAAATTACCTCTAATAAAGGGCCCATCCAACAGCCGGCTGATTTAAAAAACCAATCTCTCCGCATTATGCAAAGCGACATGATTGAAAAACAATTCAAACTCCTTGGCGCAAAGCCCTATCAGGAATCATTTAATTCAACGTTTCAGCTATTAGAAACCAAAAAAGTAGACGGTGAAGAAAATACCATTTCAAATATTTATTCAAAAAAATTCTATCATATACAAGACTATATGACGATCAGCAATCACGGGTATTTAGGCTATGTGGTCTTAACAGATCAATCCTTCTTTGACCGCCAGACACCCGAAACGAAACGAATTTTACTTGAAGCCATGGAAGAAACAACGGCTTGGAATGAAAAGCATGCAGAACAGATGAACAAAGATCAGCTGGAGGACATTAAACGTGAATCGCCGATTGCCATTCATGAATTGACGCCAGCTGAAAGACAAAAATGGATGAAAGCCCTTGATCCTTTGTATGATGAAGCCGAAAAAACGATCGGCTCCACCCTCATCAAACAGATCCGCGAACTGCGTGCACGTTGTGAACACTCACCTATTCATGCTTTTCAGGAAGAGGATGAGAGCAAATAAAAAATCCCTTTGATATGGGATTTTTTTATGCGCCGGACTCACTCTGTTCTTGCTGCGTGAGCTCTTCTAATCTTGTTAAAATTCTTCGTTTTCGGTATTGCATCATGCCTGTTTCGGCAATTCCTTTTAATTGGGAGCGGTTCGAAACGGCACCAAACAAAATCCCAGCTATGGGAACAAGCTGAAACAGTTTCTTCCAGCCAAACGAATCCCGGTAATTATAGACGACCTCACGCCACCCTTGGATTTGAGAAATCATGTTTTCATGCTTCCCTTCGGATGCATGATAGCTTTTCAGCTCTTTTAGAATCGATTTCTTTCCAACGACATCAGCAGAGTTCAGCTGCAAGCATTTCATGATGAAGACCCGCTCCTCTTTGTTTTTAGGATCATAGCCATAGGTGACGGCAATATCCTGTAATGTTTTCAGAGAGAGACCCAGGACCGCAGGAATATCAGCAGCTAGCGTAAACATTCCGCCGACACCAGTTGTCGCCCCTTGCACCGTCGCAAGATTCGTTCTGTTTTTCCCCATATGTTCACTAATGGCATCCATCATTTCGATTGGGGCCTTTCCAATATCCTCTATGCGCTGAATAGATTCGCCCTCACACTTCTTTTGAAATTGATGAATGATGCCTTTTTCCGACGTCAAATAGGCACCGCCAGATTGAATGTAATGACCCATTTCGTCTAGCAGCACACCGATTTTTTTCTGAATAAAAGCAGGCGTCAGCTTGTCCAGCATTTGAAATGGAAGGCGGCTGAGTTTCTCCCAAAACCATCCCTTTTGCTGGTCTTTCTCCCACTTTTCAATCTCCTTTAATTGTGCTTTTAGCCACTCTCTTTCCTCCATGTCATATGCCTCCTTAGATGCCGCTGAAGTATTTGTCTGTTATTATACACAATCCTTGTCCATCATACGTATAGAACATTGAAGTGGTTCCGAAAGGTTTTAATCTTTTTCAAAACGGTTATTGCTTAATAAACAAACAAAAGAGGAGTGATCAGCATGTTAGGATTTCTAATTTCATTAGTTGTGGCGATTGTCATCGGTCTCATTGGGAGTGCACTCGCTGGGGGCAGTGTACCAGGAGGATGGATCGGTTCAATGATTGCCGGGTTTGTAGGCGCTTGGATTGGTCATGGATTACTTGGAACGTGGGGTCCTAGTCTGGCAGGCTTTGCGATCATTCCAGCGATCTTAGGAGCAGCGATCTTTGTCATTATTTTAAGCCTGATCTTCCGCAGTGTGGGATCAAGGGTATCTTAAAAAACAAATAACAGAGGAAGCAGTAGGGACACCGTCTAAGAGGCGGTGTTTTTTATGTTGCTCGTTGACAAGGTATCTATTTTTTTCACTTACATATGATAAACAAACCTATTAGTTCAGATAGTTGACTTTTCATGAAGATGGGCATATGATGATTAAAAATTGCATGAAGGAAACTTTTTGTGCCCAAGCAAAACTTTGTAGAATCTAGGTGATGACATATGACAAACAAATACATCGAGGCACAGGCACACATGTCAGCGGCAGCTGAGCGTGCACTTGAAGGAAAAGTCAAAGGATTTAAAAGGCTGCTTCCTTTTCTAGGCCCTGCTTTTATCGCTGCCATTGCATATATTGACCCAGGGAATTTTGCCACCAACATTGCGGCTGGCTCTAAGTATGGATATCTTCTCTTATGGGTCATTCTTATATCAAATCTAATGGCGTTGCTCATCCAATCCTTATCCGCAAAGCTTGGAATAGCGACAGGGAAAAACTTACCTGAAATCGCACGTGAAGAGTTTCCGAAACCCGTCTCTATCGGTTTATGGATTCAGGGCGAACTCGTTATTATTGCCACAGATTTAGCTGAGTTTATTGGAGCGGCACTTGGTTTATACTTGCTCTTTCGGATTCCTTTGCTTGAAGCATCCATTATTGCAGCCATCGGATCATTTGCGATTTTAGAATTGCAAAGACGGGGATATCGCGCATTAGAAGCCGGCATCACCGGCATGCTGTTCGTTGTCGTGATCGCTTTCGCTGTGCAAACCTTTGTCGCCAAGCCTGATATGGCAAGTGTCGCAGGCGGGCTTTTCATTCCAAAATTTGATGGCGCAGATAGTGTACTGCTTGCAGCTGGAATTTTAGGTGCCACTGTAATGCCGCACGCGATTTATTTACATTCAGCATTAACACAAAGAAGAGTCGTCGGCAGAACGGAAAAGGAGAAAAAACAGATTTTCCGCTTTGAGTTTTTAGATATCCTCATTGCGATGCTAGTTGCTGGAGCCATCAATGCCAGTATGTTGATTGTGGCAGCCGCTCTATTTTATAAAAATGGTCTTTTTGTTGAAGATCTGGATGTTGCGTTCCAGCATTTTAACACACTCGCAGGTCCTGTATCAGCTATCTTATTTGGTGTAGGCCTGCTTGTAGCCGGACTATCAAGCTCTTCTGTCGGTACATTGTCAGGCGATATCATTATGCAGGGTTTTATTCAATACCGCATTCCACTGTATGTCCGCCGGCTGATTACCATGATTCCCCCTATTGTGATCATTGCATCTGGGGTGAATCCGACATCCGCACTTGTGATGAGTCAGGTGGTCTTATCCTTTGGTATTGCCTTTGCTTTAATTCCGCTCATTTTATTTACAAGTAAAAAACGAATTATGGGCGAATTAACGAATGCCCGCTGGGTAACAGGAATATCTTGGGTGATAGCAGCTCTCGTTGTCGCACTCAATCTCTTTTTAATTGTGGATACGTTTATGTAAAAGACAGTCGTGATGCTGTCTTTTTCTTTTCATATGGTTATGGTAAAATTCCCCTGAGAGGATGTGGGCACATGTTTTTTTATCAGGATCAAGAGATAGCTATGCGGCTGCTTGAGCCAAGAGACGCACGAAGTCTATATTTGCTCATCCAGCGGTCAAGAGAGCATTTACGTGAATGGATGCTTTGGGTGGATTCAACGAAAACAGAGGAAGACAGCATGGCGTTCATTCAAGGCGCAATGCAGCAAGCCTTGCAGAACAACGGTTTTCAAGCGGGCATCTGGTCACATGGAGAGCTTGTCGGGATCATCGGCACCCACCAAATTCATTGGATCGACAGGACTGTTTCAATTGGCTATTGGCTCGGAGAAGGCTATCAAGGAAAAGGCATCATGACAAAAGCGTGCAAAGCAGTCATTCGTTATTTATTTGAAGAATGTGGACTGCACCGCATTGAAATCAGGGCTGCTGTCGATAACCTGAAGAGCAGACGCATCGCAGAGCGATTATCCTTTTCGCTTGAAGGCATTTTGAGACAATGTGAATGGCTGGGCGACCGCTTTACGGATCATTGTGTATACGCCCTTTTGCAGCCTGAATATATGAAAAAAAAAACGCATTCTATGAATCAGCCCACGTAATTGTGTCGATTGCATGAATTATTTTACAAAGTGAAGCTTTGTAGTATCGGTTGCGATCAGCATCTGATAAAATAGAAGGAAAAATCGAGGTATGAAGTATGTCTCTTATTATTTTATTTTACTTATGGATTGTCCCTTTATTATTTGGCATTTTCTTCTCATTCTTAACAAAGAAAGCCACCTACAAACGCCGCTTTGTCCCATCATATAGCATGGCAGGACTCAGCATCGGTTTTCTCATTCTGGCACTTGTCTTTTCAGCCAGCCATTTTCTATTCATTTGCGGTATGTTCCTATTTGCCACAACCCTTGTCGGCACAGGCATTCCTTTATTTTTAGCCTTTACAAAAACACCATCATAAACAAAAACCACCTTTTCGCAATGGAAAGGTGGTTTCTTTTTTATTGATTTGGCATTCTGTAAGTCACAGTGGCATCTTGATTGTCTTCAATCGTTTTCACAATGTCTTGAAGGACCTCTGCTGCACGATCATTTGAGTCATACTTACCGAGAGTCTTGAACCAAGTATCGCTTCCTGCGATCATCCCTTCAATCTTTTTGCCGGCTACTGTGATTTCGTGGACATGAACGAAACTTTGCTGGTTTTGTGTGAAAACCCATAGCATGGTTTTAGCTCCTTTTTTTGTTTCGATTGGTTTAGTTTAACATATGATTTCCCATTATGTGTGGGGTCATTGGGTTTGCAAGTGCATTTACAGTTTAAAAAACCTTGATTTTATAAAAAAATCAAGGTTAACATAGTATCGTAATCTTTCATCTTTTAGTTTTTATGTCATCATTTAGTTGTTAAAATTACATAGGTTCTTTTACTGGCAAAGCTCCATTCATTATTCTTTTATTAATTGTTCAATTTCACTCATCAGACATAGCATCGTCGTAATCCTGTAATTCTTCCATTATTTCTTTTAATCGTTCAATACTATTGATCAATTCATCGTAAGAAATTTCTTGATAATTAAATATTCCTTCACCATATTCATCACTATCAAAGATTTTCACATCCGCTCCCAAATTCAGTAAAATATCAACTAATTCTTTTAAATTTTCCATACTATCAATATCATTTGCATCCGTTTCGGAAAAAAAGTCTTTGTTTTCAATCCCGCTTTTTATATCTGTAATTCCTAAACCAGTGTACTTTCTTAAAGGTAATACATATTTATTAATTGGACCTTCTGAGCTTATTTTAATAGCTATCTTACTCATCTATTTTTCCTCCCTACTAAAATTCCTCTAGATAATCTGGATTAACAGGTCTACCAGGTGCATTTTTACTATAACTCCCTCCATGCCAACCCTTTAAATGTTCTCTTCCAGTCACAGGATAAATTAATTCTCCTCTATTACTGATATGTGGATAATTCATAGCATTGTAAGTATGATGTCCGATAATGGATTTCTCATTATATTGTGGTTTTTTGCTTTTTAAAATCTCTTGTTTTTGTTCATGAGTCCAATTCCTTGTTGTAGATTCTCCATCTAAAATTCTTTTCTTTTCTTGCTTCCAGAATTCAGTAACCCCTGCAGCTCTTCTTTTGGAGAATCTTTTATCCCATTGATATCGTTTATACTCTTCCTTTGTAACAGTACGATTTTCAATCTTTTCCTTTATTTTCTTCTGCTGATTCCGACTTAATGATTTGTAAGGTGTAACTTTTGTAGTTAAATCTAATTCTACTTTCCGTACCCTCTGAGCAATAATTTCTTCACCTACTGCTACTTTTTTATTACTCAGAGTTTTTTCTGTACTCTTAACCCCAATCTTCCCATGAAACCCTTTAGCCCCAAACGGCAAAAACATTCCAAGCGCCGCGTTCATACTCGCTTCCTGCTGTTCTTTTGAGATCTTGTTTCCAAACATATCTCGGCCTGTGATCGCTTCGCTGAAGCCGTTGGTGGCGGTGAGGCCATATAAACCTTTTTGAGATGTTTTCAGGGCGTCAAAGGATTTTTGTGATGTCTTGTAAATATCGACCGCCCTGACTGCGGCTGATGTGGCTTGGGTCGTTTTATAGACAGCTTTCCCGCCTTTGAAAATGCGGCCTGCCCAACCAACGATTGGGATGTAGCCTGCGGCTGCCATGCCGCCTGCTGCGACTCGCTGTCCTGCGGTGAGTTCCTCGCCTGTGATTGGATCAACGCCTGTTGCGGCACGTTTTGCATCATTCACGCCAGTCAGTTCATTCACGATGTTTCCACCATAATCGAGGGCTTTTTCATACCAAGGGCGGTTGGCGAGGGCTTCTTGTTCCTTTGCGATCTCGCGGGCTTCTTCTTGTTCTTTTTTGATTTTCAGATATTCAGCAGTTTGCTTTTCAATATCGCTTTTTGCCTTGTAGATGTCGCTATTTTGATACGCTTTCTTATCAAAATTTATAGGTGAAATCGCTTTTCCGTCATTTGTCGCATTCATCATTTCAGCGTACAATGCCATTGTAGCTTGCTGCTCCGTCTCTGACAAAGCATATTCATCTTTTAAATGTTGATCCAGCTCTCTTAGGTCTTTGACCGTCTTTTTTCGTTCATCTTCCGCATCTTCTATTTTTTCATCAAAGGTTTGACTATCAAATACCTCTAGAGAAATGAGATCATCAATGTCTTCAAAAATGGTTTTGAGTGCCTTTTTTTGATCCTTTACAATGCTTTTGGCATTCTTAATGCCCATATGTACTGCGTTGTCTAAAAAGTGTTCTTCTACAAAGGTATCGCCGCCAAAGTTTGTATCATCAAGCGTACCGGATACACCCTCATGAAACGCTTTTTGCTTATCAATGAAGCTGATAAACATATCTACATTTCCAGCAAGCTCTTTATAGAAACTTTTAATATTATCGGCACCTTTCCCAGTAAAATCATCACCGAGGTTGGCAACACCTTGTAATGCTTTTTTTAAATCTACCATTTGTTCGCGGAGTTCCTGATAGTGTTTTGCCCTTGTGTCCATGGCACTGGTTAGTGCTTTTGCATCAAGTATCTTGCCCAGAAGAAGTCACTCCCTCCATTATTGATCATAAAGTCTATTTTACCTTTCTCAGCGAATTGGAAAAATAGGCTTTAAGTTACAAAAATAATTTCCATATTTTTAGAGGGAATAAAACAAGTGATAATTGAAATGTTTTTTCCTTTCATTAAAAAAGTCAGTCCTCTTTTGAGAGGACCGACTACATTTTTTTAGAAAAAGCGTTTTAAACTTTTCTTGAGTGGAGGGATATCCAGCTCGCCTTTTTCAAAGAATTTTTTCAGTAAGTACTTACTAAAACCAGCTGCTTGTGTGTACGTAATTTTCCCAGGTAACGGCGGTTCATTGGTAACAGCAACATCAATAATGACGGGTTTATCTGATTGAAGGGCTGCACTAAAAGCTGGAGCTAGTTCTTCATGTGATGACACGGAGATTCCTTTGCCGCCGCATGCTTCTGCGAACTTAGCAAAATCAATATCTTCCAGCTCTATACCATAATTGATGTTTCCTTTTACCTGTTGTTCATATTCAATCATTCCAAGGTTGTTGTTGTTTAAGATCACAACAACGATCGGCAGTTTATATTTTACCGCTGTCACAAAGTCTTGCATGACCATTGTGAAGCCACCATCGCCACAGACAGCAACTGCTTGACGATTCGGTTCATTTAACTTAGCAGAGATCGCTCCAGGCAAACCACAGCCCATTGTGGCAAGCCAGCTGGAAATGATGAAATCCTGCTGTTTCATTTCAAAATGGCGTGCCATCCATACGGTCACATTCCCTACATCAACAGAAAGAATGGCGTCGTCTTCAACTGCTTCTTTTAGTCTAGCAATGACTTGCTGCGGTTTAAGCGGAGATGTGGCAACAGATTTTTCCTTATCCATTTCTTCTCGCCATTTCATCATATGCTCTGTACAAGTTTCAAGGAAACCACGCTGCTCTTTATATTCAATGTAGAAGGTCAGTTCCTGCAAACCACTCTTGCTGTCACTCACGATTCCTACGTCTACTGGATATCTTTTACCGATTTGATCTGGTTTAATATCCAGTTGAATGGCAGGTGTGTCCTCTGGTAAGTAGTCTCTATATGGAAAGGAAGTTCCAAGCATAATTAAGAGATCACACTCTTCCATCGCTTCATAAGCTGGCTTCGTTCCAATTTGACCTAGGTTTCCTAAAAAGTATGGATGCCTGTCTGGCACAACCCCTTTTGCAGGAAGTGTGATGACGATAGGTGCAGCAGCCTTTTCTGCAAACGAAAGAAGCTCTTCTTTTGCATTTCTTAATCCTTTACCTGCTAAGATGACTGGCTTCTTCGCATTGTTAATTAGCTGTGCTGCCTTTAGCAATTGATCTTTCTTTGGACGTACCTCTCCCTCAACATAAAGAGGAGATGTATAAACAGGCTTACGCTTAATTTTTTGAGAAAATAAGTCATCCGATACGGTGAGAACTGCCACCCCTTTATGGGTATAAGCTGCTTTAATGGCTTGATTCAATAAATCAGGCAGAGCTTCTGCTGTTTGTACCTGCTGATTAAAGATAGCGACGTCGTCAAACATCCGCTCTAACTTGATTTCTTGAAATGTGTCTCTTCCTACTTCATTTGACGCAACCTGCCCTGCAATTGCTAAAACGGGTGCGCCATCTGCTTTTGCATCGTATAGTCCATTTAATAAGTGGACAGCACCCGGTCCAGCAATAGATAAGCAGACACCGAGCTTACCTGTTAGTTTGGCATCAGCCGCCGCTGAGAGTGCCGCCACTTCTTCATGTCTCGTTTGTATAAATTGTATTTGGCTTGATTCATGCCTAAGCTCTTCAATCAATTCGTTTATGCTGTCGCCGGGCATTCCATAAATATGTTTTACGCCCCACTCTTCCAGTAGCACTGTTACTTCTTTTCCTGCGGTTCTTTGCGGCATGTGAGAAAACCCCTTTTTTCTTACTCCATACCACCGCGTCCTTTTGATCAAACGTTTCAACTTGCTGCTACTTTTTAAAATGATATGGAAGGGTGGCAACTACAATATCCCGTTTCCATAATAGACGGAATCTTAATAAAAAGGCAGATTGGTTATGCAAGATGGTGTGCCATCTTTTTTTCGGGATAAATTGAGGCACAAGCACCATTACTTTATATTGATGCGCATTTGCTTTTGTCTCAACCGTTTCAAGAAATTTATCAAGCGGATGAATAAGACTTCGATAAGACGAATGCAGCAACACAAGCCTCACACCGCTGTTCAGTTTTTCCCAATCCGCTTCAATTTTCTTATCATTTTCTTTATCAAAGGATACATGAACCGCTATAACTTGCTCTGATAAAGATTTTGCATATTGAACAGATTGCTCGACGACACGTGTTACACCGGCAATTGGCACGATGACCACATTTCCTTTAATCTCAACAGGCTCTGTTTCATTCAATAAACGCAGTTGTTCTCCAACAGACAGATAATGCTTTTTAATGGAATGAAAGATCCATAGCACAATTGGCATGAAAACAAATACTGGCCATACAAGATGGAACTTGGTCAAAATGAGAATCATAAGAACCGTGAACGAAATCAGTGCTCCAAGTATATTGATAGGCATTTTTGTTTTCCAGCCCTGCGGTTTTTCACTAATCCATTTCACACACATACCGGTCTGTGACAAGGTAAATGGAATAAATACACCGACAGCATATAGCGGGATAAGGTGCTCCGTTTTCCCATCAAACAACCAAATCAGCAGCATGGAGGCTACACCTAAAAAGATAATGCCATTAGAGTAACCGAGACGATCTCCTCTTACAGTAAACATGCGCGGCATATATTTATCCTTTGCTAAGTTAACCGCCAATAAAGGAAAGGCGGAAAAGCCAGTGTTTGCCGCTAATATCAAAATTAAAGCTGTGACAGCCTGAATAACATAATAGAAAAATGTACGTCCAAATGTATCTGATGCAATTTGTGATACAACCGTTTCTTCTGGCTTTGGTGAGATGCCAAAACCAAACGCAAGCAAGGTCACACCCGCAAATAAAACAGCTAGTAATCCACCCATCATCAATAATGTTCTCGCTGCATTTTGTGCAGCTGGTTTTTTAAAGGATGGAATGGTATTTGAAATAGCCTCTACCCCAGTCAGTGCTGAACAGCCAGACGAAAATGCTTTTAATAAAAGAAATAATGTAATGCCAGGTACGTGTGTACCTATTGCAGTATGCTCAGGTGCTGGAGGAACGTCTCCTGTTAATAATTTAAAGCCGCCGACTCCAATTAATATAAGGAGTGATATGACAAACAAGTATACGGGATAAGCCAAAATAGATGCTGATTCTGTCAATCCACGAAGGTTGAGCACCATAATCAAGATGACCAATACAATTGAAATCAACACATGATATGGATATAGTGCTGGAAAAGCCGATGTGATGGCATCAGTACCCGCTGATATGCTCACTGCTACAGTCAAAATATAATCTACAAGCAATGATCCGCCAGCGACCAGTCCTGGTTTTTCACCTAAGTTTCGGCTAGAGACGACATAGGCTCCGCCGCCTTCTGGATAAGCATAAATAATTTGGCGGTAAGATAGAATTAACGCCATTAAAAGAATTAATACACAACCTGCAATCGGAAGTGAGTACCAAAATGCTGCTGCACTAACGACTGAAAGAACTATCAAGATTTGTTCTGTACCGTATGCAACGGATGACAATGCGTCTGATGACAATAATGCCAACGCTTTGATTTTTGATAGTTTTTGTTCTCCTGCTGCCTGTGATTTTAATGGTTTCCCAATTAAAATACGCTTCATCAAACTGTACATGTGATGCCCGCTCCTTTAGTGTCAAACGATTTATGTTACAAAAGATGGATCGCCAAAAAGACACAGAGGCAATAGAATGCCCCTGCGTCTATTGTTTAGATCACAGGTTGGTCTTTGCTCTCTTTAACGCTTACGAGGTTAGCTGACGGATTCGGGCGCATGAGACTTTGCCCTACCTAAAAAGGATTCACCCCACGTGGTGTCCTGCACCACCAATGGTTCCCCCGCTCATCGAAATGATTCAGCGAATGGTCTTTTATAAAAGAGATCATACTCCCGTCTGACACCAAAGTAAAGATTTTTTTCAAGGTCTTTTGATCGTTTATCAATCAGTCTTTTTGCGGTTTTTTCGCACGAAATAAATCATCAGCCCGACCACAAAAATAATCAGCACAGCGATACATGCAAAGTAAATCCAAGAATCACCGGCGCCTTTCTTTTCACCTTTTTGGAGATCATTCATTGTGCTGCTGACCGTTTGATGATTAGAGAACATGTCTTTGTTTTTGCTCTCGATTGCAACTGTTGCCGTTTCCGTATTTGTTTGCAGGAAATGAAGCACTTCATGTGAAAGATCAGCGTCAGCTGCATTCATTCCTGCAAAGACGGTCATTGTTTGTTCTTTATTCCATACAGATGGCTGCGTCCATACAATACGAGCAGTCGTTTCGTTGATCATGCCAAAGGAGGATACATCATACTGATCCTTTTTCGCTGGAACGATGAGGTCGTCTGCCTTTTCTTTTAAAAGAGAGAACGTTTGAATGCCCCCGATGAAAATGAGAGAGTGATTTTTCAATTGATCATTTGTCACATTCGAAGCTTTGATCAACTGATATTGGGCAGCTTCCGGCTGACTAAATGATTCTGTCAGCATCGCCATTTGATTGATCGTTTCTTGCTTGATTTGGTCTGGCATGATGATCATTGTTTTGGATGTGAAAGGAAGCGGCCATACGGCTAAATCCGGTGTATCACTGGTCGCCCCTTCTGGTATTTGAAGAGAGCTGTTCTTATCAATGTAAATCCAGCCTTCTTCATCCGTATGTCTGCAGGCTTCCATGTTTTTAAAGCCTGTAGTGACAAATTGCAGATCAATATATTCGTTCTTTTGGAGTACTTGTGAATCTACTGGAATTGACACATGATAGAATCCATTCTCATCTTTGTTTCCTAGTTTTGTTAACGGCACGTCGTGCGGTTCGTTATTGATCATGACTGTTAAGCGTTCCGCTTTGTTCGCTGTATCAGATTTTTTAAATGATAGATTTAGTTTTGCTCCTGATTTTTGATTAGCGATCAATGCTTTCGGATAATAGTAATGATCAGATGCCGTCTTTTTGGTTCCAACTGTGACATCCTCTCCACCGAAATCTTTTAAACGAATTTGATGAGATGGTTTTGATGCTTTAGCCGTAACCTTTTGAAGCAGTAAATCGCTACCAGTGAGCTGACCTGTCAGTTCTGGTTGAGTCAGGGCATTGATTTTTTCAGCCATTGTTTTTGGCTGTTCAGCAGTGACAAATAAAATGGGCTGTTCTTTTTTCTTTCCTGTCAAGGTTCTCACCGCTAATGTGAGATGATTGCTTGCTGTTTTAATCTTCGCAGCTTGCTCGATCGATTTCACTCGTCCATCCCAGTTCCCCTTTGCTCCAACAACAATGGTTGGATGCGCGATTTGTTTGAAGTCCTTTTCTTGGACGAGTTTGAGATCTGCTTGGCGGTCTTTGTTTTTCAACGTACGGTATACTTTTATAGCCGCTTCTAATTCAGCTGCTTCCGGTGAATTTGGAATCACAATGTCTGTTTGATCCTTCTGATCACCTGTTTGAATGAAAGGGAAAGGGAAGCTGTCTAACGTCACGTTTTTCGTTTGAGTTCCTTTAAAAGCCAGCTCACTTTCAGGGTATACTTTCAGCAATTTGCAGGTGTCTCTTGGTTGATACACACTCCTTCTTTTAACACGCCATAAAATGCGAGCTGAATCCGATGAGATCCTTTTTTCAATTGCGCTTTGTTCAATTTGATTTGAATCGATTTCTTTTGGTTTTTCCCTGATACGGGAATGGTCTTTTCAATCTCTCCATCAATCATCACTGTGAACGATGATGGAGAAATGAGTAATGGTGAAGCCTCTATATTTAATGTAAGGGTGCTAGACTCTACTTTCTCTCTCTCTATTTGATAGGAAAATTCAGTGCGGTCTTCTTGTCCATACAAGGTCACTACATCTTCTGATAAATGCTGCGTTTCTGTTTGACTTCCTTTAGAAGAGCGAATCCAGTCATCTTTCACTTGCACTCGATTTGATTGAGCCATTGCTTGACCCGCCATGAAAAAAGGCTGAATGACAAGGGATATCATCAATATAAAAATCATCCATTTTACCGATTTCAATTTGTCACCCGCTTTTCTTTTGTTGTTGATCGTAACGCTCGGTTTTGTACCATTTTATTTCTTGTTTGAATAGACGGCTCTTTGCTTCTACACATAAGGAGTACACGACTAGCGCAATCCATACTTGCGAATAAGTGAAGTACATGAGCGCCACAATGAGTATATTTTGTTTGGTGAACTCTGTTTTCTCAATACTTAGTGTAATCATCACTTCTGTTAGAAAGAGGAAGAATGCCAACCCCCACAGGATCAGTGCAACAGCTCCTACAGATAAGTGAAGGTCAACAAATAAGTTTACGATAAAAATGCCATTTGAGAGCAGGACACCGAAGAAAAATAAGAAATACGTAAAGAAGAAATAAAACAAATCAAAAATCATTCGTTTTCGTTTCAGCTTCATAAACTGCTTTAAAAATTTGAGCACAACATATTGATTGCCTCGAGCCCAGCGCGTTCTTTGCCGCCACCAGACCTTCCACGTTTCAGGCTCTTGTTCCCATGTAATCGCAGCCGGGAAAAATCGAATGACATAGCCAAGGTTATAGACACGAATCGTTAATTCAGTGTCCTCAGCCAACGCATGAACATCCCAGCCGCCAAGCTCTTCTAAAATGTGCCGGCGGATGGCGAAGTTGGTGCCTGGTATTGTTGCAATGCCAAACCACTTCCATCTTCCGCCTTGCGCCATCCATTGGAAACAGATGGTCTCAATATTAATAAATTTGGTCAGTAGATTTTTGGCTGCATTGATGACCCTGAATTTCCCGACAACAGCGCCTGCCTTTGGGTCATTCAATAAACCAAGAACCAAATGATAGACAGCCTTTTGTTCAGGCATATTATCTGCATCGTATACGCAGATGACTTCTCCTGTTGAAGCCTTTAAACCTTCATTCAGTGCAGTGGATTTTCGCTTTCCTGCAAATGGCGGCTTCGTTTCAATCATATGGACATGATCATATTGTTCACTGAATGACTGCACGATGTCCCCTGTGCCATCGGAGGAATTGTCATTAATCACAATGATTTCAAGGAGATGTTTAGGATAGGATAGCTGGACCATTGTTTTTAGCGTTTGCCGGATGACAACTTCTTCATTATGAGCAGGAATCAGAATGCTGACGGTCGGCAGTTCCTTCCCTTGTTTCGTCCATTCAGGCAGCACTTTTTCGTAGGTCAGGAAGTGCTGAAAGCCGCCCTGCATGAGAAACATATGGTATAGGAGCATGATCCAAATCAGTATTAATGAAAGATAAAATAAGACATCAGCCACCTAATTTTCTCTCCTTAAAAATTCGTTTTTTCATTGTCAGTCTTAAATACAATGTGTAAAAGGAAAATGCCGCAATAAACAGCATCACCACGACTGTTAGAATTCGCAGCATATTTTCCATACTGCTTCGTTTGACTGTTGTGGTTTCCGCTCTGTTGGATTGTTCTACTTGAATATGTCCATTCCCTGATGTTTTGATCTGTACATGTGATGTTTGGACTGTTTGTTTTGTTTTCTTTAAATCCAGCCATTCACTAGAAGGAACTGCATCCATCTGCATCATCAGATTCTGCAGTCCAGCTATTCCCGATTCCACATCATAGGACAGCCCGATTGCGGCTGATTGAAGATGCTGAATGGATTGAATTTTCTCTGTTAAAACATTTGAACCTTCTACGTCAGATGCTGGCTCTACTGGCTGCTGAGGATATAAGGTCATGCCATGAAGCATGGCGGGTTTCGTCACCAGCGGCGGAGCACCGGCTGTTTTCCAAGTATGATCCGACAGCTGTACCTGTCCAAACAGACTGGACACATGCCTTGATATCACTTCATAACCTTGTTGAGATATGGCATCATGTGGCACCTCGAATGCAAGTGGATATAGACCTTGCTGCGCAAGAAACTCAATGCCTTTTGTCAGTTTTTCTTCTGTATAGATGATTTCTTGCTGTTGATTCGATCTCGTATATGCATGGAAGTCTTTTTCATTCGAAAAATGGCTTGCACTTTGCTTCTTCTCGGCTTTTTTGGGGTCGTTTTTCTAGCACTTCTGCAAGTAGCTCGTTCTGCTGCACGATATTTAAGATTCCAATATAGACGGCACCTTCCTTTGTTTGAATCACAAATGGAAGATCAGCTTCATGCTTCTTCAATAGAAACTCACTTTGCAAGTCTGCCCCTTGAACCGTTAACGCACTGATCCTTTTCTCTAGCTGACGGTATGCTTCATCATCTGTATATTTGATTTGACTCGTGTGATCTTGTTTGTGAAAAGTAAGCTTGGAAAATGGGCGCAGCTGTTCCGCATTATATCCAATGGCTATGATCTTCTGTGCTTCGTTCATTACACGAATGGTCTGTTTTGGTAAGGTTCTCTTTATTTCCCCTAGATAGATGACTTGCTGAAATTCACTGATCTTCTTTTCAGCCAAATATTCATCAGATACAATCGTCGGCTGTTTGGAAAAATGTCCGGCGAGTAGATCCAGCATATGCACTGCTGGAGTCGATTCTCCCGATTCTGTTGAATAAACGATCAATGTATCTGGCTTGGCAAGAGCGTCGGCTGAAGCCGTGTATTTAAACGAAAGAATCAAAAAAAGAGGAATCATTAAACAGCATTTCATCAAAGAATTAAAGTTCATTCATCATCATCTCTTTTTCTAGTTCTTCTAAAAATTGCTCTGGCGTACGATAATCCGAACTGCTTGTTAAATGACAGACATGAAAAGTCAAGGTGACCTCACGACCGTTTAACAGCACATGCTTTTGCAATTTATCCTTTAGCTTCTCAAGGACAACAGAGACATTCTCTTCTGGTGTGTGAGTAAGCAGCAGGCCTATTCGTTCTTCGGATAATCGAAATTTCTTATCGGTTTCTCTAACACTTTCGCGGATCTTGATACTTAATTGCTGAAAAAGATGCTGCATTTCTTTTTCCCCATATAACGATTTGAATTCCGCTGCATAATGGATATGAAGAAGGATAAAAACGAATGGCTGTTTGTAGCGTTCTGCCCGTTTCATTTCCTCGGACAATTCCAGCCTCATCCGTTCTGCATTGTCAAATCCAGTGGTCGAGTCAATCGCCACAAATTGTTTCATAGCCTGCTTTTGTTGTTCAATGGTGTGACGCATTGTCTTGATTCGCTCATGCAAGCTTCCTGCTGAAATCGCGAAAAAGAGGAGGGCCGCACCCCAAATCACCACATCCTGTAATGTTTGTTTGGAAAAGAAGGGATTTGTGTGTCCAAGCTCTGTAAAGAATATAGCGCTTCCTATAAAGAACAATATCAGCAAAGTAAAAATTAATGCTGGTAAGATGCCAAATAAAATCCCGCATCCTAACACGATAAAAGTCAGCGTGATGATCATAACGCTCTCCGCATCCTGTACGCTTAGGTAGCCCATAAACAAAATAAGACCTGCAAACGTGAGGATCAGAGAATAATATAAACGATACGTATTACTGAATAACCGATTCATTCAAAAGCTGCCTTTCTGCAATGAGAGGCAATAAATTGTCAAATGAGTGTGTGTCTTTTTCGTTCATGTATCCTCCATAATAATCCTTGAGAGGATCTTGAATTTGTAATTCTTTCATGCGGTCATAGACATCTTTTGCAAATTCCGGTTCGCTTCGTTTAAGAGCATACAAGATGACCAGTGCATATACAGAAGGCGATTCATACGTCACTGCTGGCTGCAATGTGCTCAGCTTATATCTACCGTACAGTTTTCCTTCTTTTTTAAAAGTCGTTTTAAGCCATTTCATAATCGTGGACGTATTCACCTTTGCACAATCGGCATGTAAAGCCGTATAGAGTTGATCAATCATATTGATTTCTCGATCAAATGAATAGGCTTTTTTCTTTATGTCATAGGATTTAGGAAAGAATCCTTTTTTTCTCGGTGCTTGTTTTAGAATGGCCAATTGGTCACTCGTCATTTGTTTCGTGAATATTTTGAGGGATTCCAATTCTTTGATTGCTTTTGGGGCTATATATGAGAGTGTGATTGTGTGTGAAGTTCGATTTGTTGATGCATCATAATAATCGGACAAGATGCCTCTATACATATTCTTGTCTTTTAACGCTTGTGCGATTTCTTTTGCTGTGGTTTGATACGCTGCATTCTTCCATAAACGATCTGCCTTTTGAAGTGCCGCCACTATGCGTAAATCATCAACTAAGGCATTGGCTTTACTTTTTTGATCAGATTCAATTTGCCAGCTGAGAAGATGATGGTCTAGTAAAAATTCATCTTGCAGGACACCCAATTGTTGGTCAAAAGAATTTTGATCTTTTTTTCGTACAAGATAATCCATCCAAAGTCCAAGCGATTCAGATAAGTAGATGTGCTGCTCTGCAAATGAGGTGCGAATCATGCTTTGATCTGTCATTAAGTAGTGAGTGATAAAATATTCTCCAGGCAATACTGGCTGTGGTAATACTGGATCAGCTGCTTCCTTCTGCTGTTTCCAGGTACATCCGCCTAGTAGAATGACAATGAGTAAAACAATAGCTATGCGATGTGTGGGTGTATCCATTCGTGTCCCCCTTCAACTCCCGTTCTCTTAGCATTCTAACGATTTATTATAGATTGTTTCTGTTTAAATTTAAATAAATATTTTATACCAAATTACGAGTCTTTTCGCATATAAATTCCCATTTTCAGAAAAACAATATGTCGATATGCTTGATTACATTGGAAAACCCATGCGTTTCCGCATGGGTTTTTACAATACTATTGATCTAATTTTAATTTCTTTAATTGCTCAGCCAGTGCGTTATTGATTGGTTCTTCCACTTTCTTTTGTTTCTTCATATATTTCGACACATCGTGCTTACTGGCTCTCTTTTGGTTGGATTGTGATTTGCGTTTTTCAAAAACAGACAGTTTTTCTCTATGGCCGCACACACAAGCAAAGATTTTGCCATCGCCTTCTCCGCGTAATTCGAGCTTTTTATGACAGTTCGGGCAGCGTGCGTTTGTTTTCTTCGCCACATTTTTACGGTGACCGCATTCTCGGTCTTGGCACACGAGCATGGTGCCATGTTTCCCGTTCACTTTCAGCATCAGTTTTCCGCAGTCCGAACAATGGGTGCCAGTGACATTGTCATGCTTAAAGGTTTGGTTCGTCTGTTTGATTTCAGATACGGCTTGTTTTGCATAGGACTTCATTTCACTCATGAATTGAGCAGCCTTCAGCTGTCCTTTTGCAATTTTAGAAAGCTTTTGTTCCCATTCCGCTGTTAACGCAGGAGACTTTAAGTCTTCAGGCACTAAGGAGAGCAGCTGCTTCCCTTTCGATGTGATGAAAATGTCTTTGCCCTTTTTCTCGATTAAGAAGCTGTTGAACAGTTTTTCAATGATATCGGCTCTTGTAGCTACTGTCCCTAGTCCGCCTGTTTCACCAAGGGTTTTCACTAAGTCCTTTTCCTGATTCTGCATAAATGCCGCTGGGTTCTCCATAGCGGATAGCAAGGTTGCTTCATTAAAACGGGCAGGAGGTTTCGTTTCTCCTTTTGTTTCTTTCAGCTGGCGCACTTCAAGTGACTGCCCTTCGGAAAGTACCGGCAGATGCTGATCTGCTTCGGCTGATTCCTCGTCTTCATAGGATTCATCGTATACGGCTTTCCAACCTGCTGATTGCACAGTTTTTCCTTTTGCTGTGAATGTTTCACTGCCTATCTTGGCGATCACCGTTGTTTCCTCGTATTCAAAAGGATTCATAAGTACAGCAAGGAATCGCTTGGCAATCAGATCATATAATTTACGCTCTTTATCACTTAATGCACCAGGATACAGCTCTTCCTCGGTTGGAATGATCGCATGGTGATCAGACACTTTTGCATCGTTAACGAAGCCTTTGTGCGCTTTCACGCCTGATTGTAAAATACGGTTCACATGCTGTGCGTACGGTCTGACGTTCATTCCTTTTAAACGATCTTTTAATGTAGGAACGATATCCGCTGAAATAAATCGAGAATCTGTACGCGGATATGTCACAAGCTTATGCTGCTCATACAACCGCTGAAGCGTAGATAACGTTTCTTTTGCTGAGAAGCCGTAGCGTTTATGCGCATCACGCTGCAATTCAGTGAGGTCGTACAGCCCCGGAGCAAAAGCTTTTTTCGCTGTTTTTTTCAGTGCATCGATCACTGCTGGTTTTCCTTTGCAGCCTGCCAAGCGCTCTTTTATGACATTCTCTTGGAATGTGCGGTTTTGCTTTGTTTTGGCATCCTGCCACGTCAAGGTAAGTCCATCTACTTGTGCAGTCATTCCATAAAACGGCTTCGGCTGGAATTGCTGAATGTCTTCTTCTCGTTTGGCAATCATGGCAATCGTTGGTGTTTGTACCCGTCCGCAGGAAAGCTGCGCATTGAACTTGGTCGTCAACGCTCTTGTTGCGTTGATCCCTACAATCCAGTCTGCCTCAGCACGTGCAACCGCTGAGCGGTACAGATTATCATATTCTCTGCCGTCTTTTAGTCGTTTGAAGCCTTCTTGAATGGCTTTGTCCGTAACAGATGAGATCCATAGTCGTTTTAGCGGCTTTTTCACATGCGCTTTTTCAAGAATCCATCTTGCGACAAGTTCCCCTTCACGTCCAGCATCTGTTGCGATGACAATGTCTTTTACATCTTTTCTTGCAAGCTGTGCTTTTACTGCTTGGAATTGTTTTCCTGTCTTTTTCATGACGACAAGTTTGAGCGGCTCTGGAATGATCGGCAAATCCTCTAAACGCCAGGATTGAAATTCTTTTCCGTAACCTTCTGGATCAGCCAGTGTGACCAAATGGCCAAGGGCCCACGTTACAATGTATTGATCTCCTTCTAAAAAACCATTTCCTTTTTTATGACACTTCAGTACACGTGCTAAGTCACGTCCTACTGAAGGTTTCTCTGCTAATACAACTGTTTTTGACACTAGATTTCACATCTCTTTCTTCTATCCATCCTTTTATTATAGCAGACGTGGAGATGCGGTTCTAATGACGGATTATTTTATCAAACGCGTGATAATTTCGTTTGTGATTTCTTGTGTTTGATAAGCCCCGCCGATGTCTGCCGTTAAAAAGCCGTCTGCTATGACTGACTCGATGATTTCGAGCAGGTGTGTACCTAGTTCTTCCTCTCCGAAATGATCAAGCATGAGTTTAGCGGTCCAAATTTGACCGATTGGGTTGGCAATTCCTTTTCCTGCAATGTCTGGGGCTGATCCATGTACAGGCTCAAACATGGATGGATATTTGCCATTTACATTGATGTTGGCGGCAGGCGCCACGCCAATACTTCCCATAATCGCAGCCCCAAGATCAGTTAAAATATCGCCAAATAAATTGCTGGCAACAATCACATCGAATTTCTCTGGTCTTGTCACAAAGAAGGCTGAGAGCGCATCAATGTGCTGCGAGTCTGCTGTCACCTCTGGATAATCCTTTGCTACGTCTTGAAACACTTCATCCCAAAATGGCATTGTATGAACGATTCCATTCGATTTGGTTGCACTTGTCACATGCTTTCGTCTTTTTTCTGCTAATTGAAAAGCAAAGCGCATGGCTCGCTCTGTCCCTTTTCTGGAGAAAACAGCATTTTGAATGGCAAGCTGATCTTCCCCTTGATAGATGCGGCCTCCGATTTCACTATATTCGCCTTCACCGTTTTCTCTTACAACAAGAAGATCGAAATCCTTTGGATGAGCAAGCGGGGAGCGAATGCCGCTCAGCTGTTTTGCAGGTCTAACGTTAATCACCTGCTCAAATTCACGTCTAATTTTAATCAGCAATCCCCAAAGTGATACATGATCCGGCACTAAATTGGCATCTCCGACTGCCCCTAAGAAAATGATGTCAAAGACTTTCAGTTGTTCCAATCCATCCTTTGGCATCATTTCGCCATGCTCTAAATAATATTCACAGCTCCACGGAAAATCCTGAAAGGTGAAAGACAGACCGCCATGCACATCTGATATCGCTTTCAAAACTCGGATGGCTTCAGGTACACCTTCCTTTCCAACCCCGTCTCCTGATATTGCTGCAATTGAAACATGCTTCATTGATTTTTCCCCCTTCGTCATCGGTCGACCGTCGACCATTTAATTCGAGTTTACTAGAGAGTCTCTGTTCTTACAATGGACAAAAGACGCTTTTTTGATCAAAGCGTCTTTTTATCCTGCATCAGAGGCATCACCGAGTGGATTCAATTGAAACGTCGTCATTCCATTCATGCTAATCATTACGAATCCTACGAAAAACCGGCTGTGCAGCGGCTCATCTTTTAATAAAAAAGAAGCCAATAAAAAAAAAGAATGGGACAACGAAGCTGATGACACCTGCATTCGAAGCAAACGTATAAATAAGTGCGACATTTTCTAAAAAGTAATATAAGACCACACCGCATAAAACTGCCAGCGCAAACATCCCTTCATGCTTTTTACTTTGCACTTTCATGGTGACTGGATAGATGATCATCAGAGCCAAATACCCTAAAAAAACGGAAAAATAAAATCTCTGTTGGAGAAAAAGCCGTTAATAATATTTTGGTAGAGATAAAGGTAGATCCCCATAAAAAAATGGTGAACATGGCTGATAGATGACCAAGCAGTGGTTTATTTTTCACCAGCAGTTACCTGCTTTACTGATACTGCCCTGGCGTGAGTCCAATACATTCTGAAAAGAAATGACTCAAATGACTTTGATCAGAAAATCCAGCGGAGGCAGCCGCATCTACAGGCTTCACTCCTTGGGCGAGAAGCTCCTTCGCATAGTTCACCCTGACTGTCTGTAAATAACGGTACGGCGTGATGCCTCTGAACTTTGTAAAAGCACGCAGCAATGAATATTTGTTCATGGACACAAGCTCACCTAAGTCATCTAACGAGATATTTTCCGTGAGGTGTGTTTCGATATATTGCTGTACGTTTTGAACTTTTTGTTCGTTGGCAGTGCGGCTTGTGCTTTTTCCCGGGGTATCAGCATAGGCTTCAATCAATTGTTTCATAAAGAAATAGAAGGTTTCCTGTTTATTCAAAGCAGGAGCCTCTTCTGTGATCAATTTGTTCACATGCGTGATTATCATACGGATTGAAAAGAAGGATATCACCCTTTTCAATGATGTATTCTTGATTTTGGCAGATCAAACGTCTTTGACCATCTTCAATAAACTCAATCCATGAAAGCGATACGCCTCTATTTGCAGGTCTTGATCAAAATGTACAGTTCGTTCCTCTTGTGTGTTCATGTCGATCCCTCTTTTCACTGAACTGATCATGAGTGTAGCACACCCTTTTTCTTTTGGATTGTACGATATTGACTTTTTGATGCAGGCTTGCCTAGAGGGAAAAACTTGGATAACATGAGACAAAGATGATGTATAAAAGAGGGAACGATGGGATGAATTCATTCGAGATGGAAAAACCAGCACCGTATCACATGCAATTTTATGAACAGCTGAAGCAAATGATATTTGATGGCCAGTTTCAGCCAGGGGAGCGCATCAATGAAACACAGCTTGCCAAGCAATTTGGCGTAAGCCGATCACCGGTAAGAGAGGCCATGAGACTGTTAGAAAAAGACGAGCTTTTAATCGCGGATCATCGATCAGGCTATTCCGTCTGTACGTTAACAGAAAAAGATGTTGAGGAGCTTTATCAAATTCGGTCAGCCTTAGAAACACTTGCTGTTGAGCTTGCCTGTAAGGAAGCGTCGCAAAGAGAAATGGATGAAATTGAGCAGGTTCTCACGCAGGCGGACGAAGCGATCAAGCAGCAGCTGCCATCTAAAGAGATCGTCCAGTTACATGAAGCCTTTCACCAAAAAATCATTTTGGCGAGTCACAATGACCGCTTATCCAAACAATTGAATCACGTGAATGCACTCATTCACTATTGCCGCATCTTCCATTTTAGCGGCGGGGCTCGTGCTGAAACCATTCAAAGAGAGCATACAGCCATCTATTCTGAAATAAAAGAGCGCCGCTCCAGAGAAGCGGTTCAAGCAATGACAGAGCATTTATTACATGATGTTATGCACTTAAAGCAAGTACTCTCTGAAACAAACAAAGAGTAAAGGACTTTTCCCATTTTTTAAGCATTCCATGAACATATTTTGAATTTTTCGTAGATTTCAGCATGTCCAGATGATCTTTCGTTTATATTAGAAGATGAGAAACTAGCTTTTATACAGGAGGATTTGTATATGCATACAAGTATTAGCCGTCTTCGACAGGCGGGTTTTATCGAGGGTATGTCTCTTTTAACCCTTCTTTTAATTGCCATGCCTCTAAAATATTTTGCGGATATTCCGATGGCAGTCACTATTGTAGGCTCTCTTCATGGCGCATTGTTTGTCATCTATATGCTCATTTTGGCATATGTGACTTTTAAAGTTCGCTGGCATTTGAAATGGTCCATCGCTGGTTTTTTTGCGGCTTTCATTCCTTTCGGTAACTTCGCCTACGATAAGGTGCTCCGCCAATATGATACAAAAGCTTAATCAAAAAGGGCTAAAACGACATTCGTTTTAGCCCTTAGTCTTCACGCTGAAGCGTCCTGATAAAGGAACGCTTTTTTATATTGATGCATATTTCACAATGGCTGCTCGACGCGTCATGTCGTGATACGCCACCCATAATTCATCACCAGGCAAGACGCTAGTGATTGGATCGATTGGCTGTTTCACTTCATACATCATGCCATTTCTCTCAACCTGAATGATCGCTAACGGCAGATTGCCGATGACGCCCGCAAATTCAACATTGGTCACTTTTGCACTTCCTTGTTTCTCTTGCATGAGACCCATTTCTCTATCCAGCTCTTCTTTCTTTGTCTGGATCGTGATTTGAGTGCCCGCTGCGACCTGCATATGATCAGGGATAAACTGGCTAACCGTTTTTGTGATGGACTCATCTCCGTTTGAAACCGTCACATCAAGCTGAATAGGCTTTTGTTCATGGATGGCCATTGGATATTGCTTCACACGCTGGATCGTTCCTGTTAACGTCACATCTTTACCCGATCGATTCCGCACTTCATGGCCATAGGCTGCCATTTTGAGCTGGCCGTTGATGTCGACGAGATCGGCTTTTTCTCCTGTTGTAAATTCAAAACCAGCGGCTTGAATCATTGGAATGATATACGTTTTCTGATCCAATTCAAATGTGAGTGATAAGACAGTGCCTCGTCCTACGGTTCCATATGATTCTATATTTCTTAAAACAGCGCCTTTGATGAACTTTGGCTGACTTGGCTGCGAGAAGTCACCTTCTTTTAAGAGCATTGCCTTTTTCTTCTTTGGATCATAGTGAATGACAATACGCTGTCCTGGCTGTGGTATCTGGGTGTAGGATACTACTGTTTTAACCGTCTTTTCTATGCGCTGCCCTTCATATTCAAATTGAAGCCGCATGCTGACAACTGGCTGTTCGTTAATGTAGGTGCCCGTTTCTTTAACAGACACAATATTGGCTTCTAATGTGACACTGTCCTTTATCTTGTTTCTCCTCACCAGTCTTAAAATCGGCGGCAGGAAGATCGCTAGCACAAATAATAATAGCGGGATCAAGATCCATATCGCCCAGTTAAGAATGAGCGGTCCGCCCTTCATTACATATTGCGTAAAGGTATCAACAGACGTTTGGTGGGCTGGACTGGCGTTTTCAATTGAGATGACCTTTTGCAAAGGAAATTCCTTTAGCTGTTTGCTTTTCGTCTCAAATGCACCCGTTAATTGATTGTCAAATGAATAATAGAGCCAGTCGCTCTTCACATTTTTATTGAAAGAGAGCCCTTCTCTTTGTAAAGATTCATATGAAAACGACTGCAAAAGCTTGCTGGCAGACGTCGCCTTATTCGTGCGGTGGTTATAAATATAGCCAGTCAGTTTGCCCTTTGCTTCATCCTTTGCTGTAGAGCCTGCAATCAACACTTCTTCCTCATTAAGCTGGTACACATACGTTTGGTAAATTGGCTTTGGTGTTGGAACGACTTCCCCAAGCCTTCCTTCTGCATTTACTCTTTTTGCCATTTTTGGATATTCCGATTCCACGGCGACAGCAAAGTTTTGTGATGAACCAATCGTTTTTTGCAGCCGCTGCTCAACTGTATCTTCTACAAGACTAAACGGTTCAGCGTTTTTGGAGACATAAACCCCAAGCTGATGCTTCTCGTTTGAGATTCCGCTGACATACGCCTTCTGATCATTTTTCAAAGTTACTTCAAATATAGGAATTGGCGTCTGCCCTCTAAAAGAATTCATGACAACATCGATAGAAACGGGTCTTGCTGGCAGCTTTAGATCGTTTAGATTGTGCACATGAAACTGACCATCCTTCAGCTCACCGATGACTGCAGCGGCACCATCCATTTCTCCTGTAAATACGAGCCGTCCATTCCATTGGTATGTATTCGTTTTTAAAAACGAGGGTATCTGCAAGTTTTGTTTAATGAGCTCTTTCTTTTCTCCGCTAGGCGTTAGTTTCTCGATCAACAGCTGCCCGTCTTTATTTTTTAAAGCCAGTAAGAGATTGTTTCCTTGAATGGATGGCAGCATTTCATGAAACGTATCACTTTCTGTGGTCCATTCACTGATTCTTTTTCCTGATTGAGGATCAACCATTGCAAAATGGAGCTGCTGGTCTTTTGATACAGCACTCACCACTCGTTTTCCTTCATCAAATGTAAACATTCCTTTGACGTCATACTCTGTTACTTTCCCATCTGACAAATCATCTTGGTAATGATTCCACACCAAGACACTGAGAATGATGGCTGGAATAAAGAAGACAATATATCTGAGGAAGATGATTGGTATTCTTTTCACTTGATCGCTTCCTTTCATGAGGTTCCTTTCACTTATACGTCAGTACAGCGAAAAGGTTTCATGCTAGAAGAATACCATCAAAGCCTCTAAAATCCACATTTTACAAACTTTGTTGTTTACGATAAAATCCAATCAGATTCAAAAAAGGAGTTATCTCATTGGATAAGCTATCATCAATCATTCTAGCGGCTTGGCTGCGTGTCCCTCGCTGGTTCAAGCAATGGGTACTCGTGTCCATTTCTATTTTCTTTTTTTATATGTGTTTTGTAAAGGGGCTGACTAGCTGGCACACCTTGCCGCCAGTCACATTGCTCTCATGTGTGATTGGTTCCTTCATCATTTGGCTGATGTGGCTTAAGAGGCAAAAAAATAAGTGAAAAGAGGAAAATGATGAAAAAATTGATTCTATATTTTGCGATCTCTTTTGTACTGCAATTCGTTTGGTTTGGTCTTATGCACCCAAATAGAGGCGTGACACTGCTGGACATGTTCATGTTTTCTATTTTATTTGCGGTCATGTTCTTTTTTATTGAGCGAATTTGGCGGTATCAGAAGAAAGGGCAAAGTAAATGATCATGAAGCCCGCTTTATTCACTCTGATTATTTGTGCATTTATCGGTCTGCTGTTAGTGTCAAACCCTTTTGGGGCAGACGCTATGCGATTGGTTGTATCTTCATCTTCCCTTTTCTTGGACTTATTGGTTTCCGGTTCCTATTGTTTGACCCAATGAAAAAGGCTGCCAAATAGATGGCAGCCTTTTCCTTACTCTTTTCATGCAAATAAATAATCAATGTTTAATCTCCGTTACGGAGTGTATGATTTAAGATTCGATCATATCAGTGTGTCATATGTGTTCCGAGTGAACCTACGTTTGAAAGTAAACGCCATGGAAGTTCTGGATAACAAGACAACGAAAGCCCTACCTCTCATTCGTCCTTACGGCTCCGAAGCCGTGCCAGTGTGAATTGTAAATCAAAACGTCTTTTTTCCATTCTTCCGCTCTTATAGGGGGGCGGTGGCAGAAGGAAAAGAATAAGTTTGTTCGCTTTGACAGCGTCTCGTTCTTATCAAGTAGAAGCTCTATTGCTTCTCATTATGTCATAGAAAAAAGAAAGTTTACTTTCTTTATTTATTTGCTTATTTCAACACTTAATATCAAACTATAACACATTCCCCCTGCTTACGCAAGTGTTAAAGTGATAATTCTGCGGGTGTACGGCTTCCTTCATTCATATAACGGATGGAGGTTGGGTCAATCTTCAGAATCACTAGATTCGGGTCATCTTTTCCTTTAAACCATTTCTCCATCTCATCAGACCAAAGGCGGTCGATCAATTCCGGATCATCGGTTAATGCTGCGGTGCCTGCAATTTCTGCATACGTATCACCGAATCCGTCGCCTGAATATCCAATGAGAATATGAACATTTGGGTTTTTTTCAATTTCTTCTGCTTTATGTGTTTCTTTACTCGTTGGTGTATATAACGTCAGCCCTTCATGGAAAAAAGTCATATAGCGGGTATGCGGCTTATCCTGTTCAACAGTCGCGAGTGTCCCGACCTTTTGTTCGTCTAACAGGTTGAATACCTTTTGTTTTAATTCTTCTTGAGACATATCGTTTCACTCCTTCAAAATTTCATCCGTATTCGTAGGTTTCCACGACAGCCCATTCATTAAACAAAGAAATGTGTTTTTCATAAAAAGAGACCTTCTGGCTGATGCTATAGAAAACAGGTTCAATGAAGGGAGAAGTTGAACATGCATCATGAAACGATGTTCCATTTGAGTTCACTTGTCATTGCGGCAGTTGTTGTGGGCATTATCGTATGGTCTGTCATATCTGTGCAGAAGAATCGCAAGAAATACTAAAAACACCGCCCAATCAAAGCTGGGCGGTGCCGCGGTAGATCATGTATTCATAAAGGAACCGCCATTGACATGAAGTGTTTGCCCTGTCATATAAGACGATTCGTCAGAAGCCAGCTATTTCGAAAACCTTTAGCAGACCAAAAGGCTGGCTCGGAAGTATTGCTGGGCTCATTATGGCAAATGAAAATAAAGCATTGAATCAGTGGGCCATCCGCCACTTAGATTTGACAGATGGTGAAAACATTTTGGAAATTGGCTATGGACCCGGCTACAGTATCAAACATATGCTCAAGCATTATCAAGATCTTCACATTGATGGGCTGGATGCTTCTTCCACCATGCAGGAGCAGGCACAGTCCCGCGTCAGCAAACGAGCAAAAGACAAACAGGTCCGGCTGTATGTCAGAAAAATCGAGAAAACACGCCTTCCCGGAGAGCAGTATGACAAAGTGCTGTCTGTTAACCATTTTACGATTTGGGATGATCCAAAGACGGGATTACTCAATCTTTATCACACCTTGAAACCAGGCGGAACACTCGTTATTGTGATGCAGCCAAGAGAAAAAGGAGCTGACGCCAATCGGACAAAAGAGATGGGTGAAAACATATTAAATGACTTGCAGTTTGCAGGGTTTGACGAATTTTCTATTGAGTATGAAGAAATTCGCCCCACCCTTGCTGTCTGTGTCACAGCAAAAAAGCCGAGAAGCGACTAAGCTCTCGGCCTTTTTCTTACCACTTTGCCTCTTTGACAAATTGATAGAAAAGCTGATGTAATTTCTGTTCAATGTCTTCCTTTGTTCCTTGTCCATAAAGCGCCATGCTTTCTTCACTTTCAATGATGGATGAACTGATCAGGCTAAACATTTCTGATCCTTCCTTGCCAAGCTCTTGCGGTGCAAGCATCATGAGCATTCGTGACATCTGCTGCTGCCCGCCATCCATGCTTTTAACCTCGTATGCCTGATCAAGATCGTAAATATGAAAGATTGGTTCCTTGATGAATGTATGTTTTAAATGATAAAGAGCAAATTCAGTGCCAGGTATGCCTAAGCCGCCTTGCTGTTCACGTTCCAAAAGGCCGCCCGCTACATCATCCGCATGTATGATAAACCCTTCCTCTTCAAGCTGACGAAGCAGCTGCCTGATGGTGTCATCATGCTGCGGCATTGTCTTTCTTTTTTCGATGGTAAAATGGGACAGGATGCTGCGAATCACAAACATATAATTCGTCACCTGCTCTGCAACCGCCATCATATCAACAGTTTCTTGCACCAATTCTTTAGGAGATTCTTTTGTTCTTTTTTTCTCGATGATATAAGGAATCTTCCGTTTAATATGAGCCTTCACACGCATGGCATCATCCTCGTTTAAAAGGGGGCTGACCATAATGTAATCGATATGCTCATATGGGATTGGAACGGTTGAGACAATCATGTCATAGCTCGATGCATCGATTTCCTTTAGCTCCATCAAGGAGGATAGATCGAATTTGGCGATCTCCGGCAATTCTTTTTTCAACCGGGAAGCGAGCATTTTCGAGGAACCAATCCCGCTTGAGCAAACAACCAGCGCATGAATTTTTGTTTCTTCTTTTTTGATTTCAAGCACTGAGCCAAAATGAAGCACAATAAAGGCAATTTCATCTTCTGGAAATTCAATCTCTGGAAAGAAACGCTCGACTCCTTCTTCAATCGCCATAAACAGCAAAAAGTAGTCTTTTTTAATTTGTTGTGTGAGCGGATTATAGATTCTCATCTTTTCCTTTAGACGGTTCATGGCAGGCTCGAGATGAGACACGAGCCCTTCATACAATGAATCATTTTCATTGAGATGATAGCCGGTTTTATTTGAAATAAAATCAATGAGCTTTTTCGTTCTCAACGCTATATCCAGCTCAATTTCATCAATACGGTATTCTGCCCCAAAGCTGCGATTTGCACTGCGAAGATGGATGGTCATATATCCGACCTCCGCTTCAGGAATCTCCACATTAAACATGCGTTCAAGTGCTCTTGCCATTCGAAGTGATGATTCAAATTCCTTCGTCCGCTTTAATTCCAGCAGCTCTTCCTCTTCCATTCGAATGGTTTCCCCAAGCTGAATACGTTCGATAGCATAGGTTAAGTGAACAACAAGTGCAATATAGGCACTATCAGATAAGGAGAGTGACAGTCGATCTTTCAAATGAAAGAGCAGCCTTTCTACCTTAAGCAGCTGTCCTCTGCTGACAACGCCAAACACCTTTTCCGTCGCTTTCGTTCGATGTTTGATATTCATTTCAATCGTTTCTAAAAACAATTGAATGTCGAGCCGGTCAACAATGAGATTGCCGACAATTTTCCGTTTTGCTTCCTCCGGCCCTTTTAATTCAATGCCGTACCCGCGCTTGCGGATAAGCTGTAAACCGTATGGAGCAATCCACTCCGTTAGTTCATCTAAATCATAGCTGATCGTCGCATTTGTTACCTGCAAGTCAGCTGCGAGTGTGTATAATTTCACCGGTTCCTTCGCTTCAAGCAGCGCACATAGGATTAAGAGCTTTCGTTCATCTGAACTATATTCAATTTGATCCTCATTTGACATATGAGCAAGAAGCCGCTGTTTATCCTCCTGTTCGCCGACTGCCTTCAAGCCTTTCCCCGGCTGTTTATCTAATGAAAGATGATAATCTTTTAATATTGGTTTAATGGATTTTAGTTCTCTATGGATCGTTCTAGTACTCACCTGAACAGAATCGGCTATCTCACGAATGGTGACATAACGATTTTGCTGGATGATGTATTTAATGACTTTCTGTTCTCGTGCCGTTATGTACATGAAATGCCTCCTTCTGTATAAATAGGTCTATTGTCACACCTTAATATAAAACGCTTTCAACATGCGATGCAATCTTTAGTTGATCTGACTTTGGCACAGCGGCTATGACAAAATTAAAAACAAGGATTTCATCAGACGCTTCTCCAAAATGACGGTCCATAATCCTTTTGATGAAATTGAACCTTTTGTTCTTGAAAAGGCAGTGAACCCCCGGCTTTTAAAGAATAAGTCGGATTGTATACTGGAGAGCCAAAGCAATAATCGATTGTGCCTTCTTCCGGACGGAACATGACGGTTCGCATCGTTCCAAACAGCTCCTCATAATTGTGCACAGCCAGACCATCAGGATATTCTGTCTGGAACAGTTTCACAAGAGAATCACTTGATCGTTGTTCTTTTAACGCTTCCATTAACATATCGTATCTGACAACAGAATGATGTTTGGTCATCCCTTTTGCTGTTTGAGCAGCTACCGGATGATTCGTTGCCGCAATATAACCTCTCTCCGGTCTTCTCACCCTTTTTTGACCATCAATGATTTCAATCACAGCCGCCTCTCCTTTTCGATCCGCAAGCATGATGTGAACATTTGAGGCAACGGGCATTTCCTGGATAGAGCGAATGGCTTCCTCGACCGTTTGACAGGTTTCCAGAACAGAGCGAATCACATGATACACCTGCAAACCGGTGACTGCTGGAGGCTTTAAACCAGGTTCATTGCCAACCGGCGGACCGCAAGCAGAGAAAGTCACAGAAAGACCATACTCATTCATCCCATCAGATCTGCCAAACAAGAGCAGTGACGAACCTGTATGATATGCCGAGCCTTTCACATGTGTCGTCACAAGACGCATATCATCAAAAATCGGGGAGAAATCATAGTTACGCAGCATGACCGTTAGTTGACTGGCTGCCATATTCCCCTGTCTCACGCAGTGGGAACAGCCGGGCTGAAGGTGAGATGAATAGAAAAAGGTCAAATACCGCTCATCTAATTGCAGTTCGTCACAAAATCCAGCAATCTCTTCATCTAACTGAGGAAGATAAGGACGCATTAGCTGCTTCGTTTCCTTCACAGCCTCCTTTCTTGCCGGTTCTGTCCGAATATATTGTGTCTGTAGCAGCGGGTGCTCTTTAAACCAGACAGCCTGCTGTTTTCCCACTTCATAAGCCGTTCCTGTCATCTCTTGAAAATATGCACTGATTTCCTCCATGCCTGCACACCTCTTTCGCCTTCGTTTCTTTTATCATATCGAAACCGTCATTTATTGAAAAGGATGAAAAAAACTGTAATCCCACCGGATTACAGCTGTTTACAGTATGCCTTAAACAATGCTTCTGCCATCGCTTCATACCCCTTAGGATTCGGGTGAAATTGATCAATTGATAAGTAGGCTCTTTCATGCCCTTCAAACGCTCGGTATACATCCACAACTTCTACATGCGGATTCGCAGCAAGCAAACGAAGTTGCTGATTATATTGCTGAAGCCACCGCCCGGCTATTGGTATTTGCGGAAATGGATTATATAAATTCATGAAATATACGTAGTAAGGCTGATGCTGCCCTTTTTTGATGTGAGCAATTTCTTGAATCATCTTGCTAAAATTCGCCTGACAATGTATGACTGCTTGCAGCAGCTTCTTTTCATCTTCACCTTCTTCATACTGTTGAACAGCTTGAACAAGGTCATTCGCGCAGCCTGTAATGGTGATGATGTCAGCTGCCGACATCGCACGTCTCACCTCTGACCGTTTGAAAAGCTGTAAAATCTTATCAGTCGTTAACCCTGATTTTGCAAATACGGACAGCTCGACCGGTGCATGCGTCTTTTTTTCAAGCATCCACCAAAATCGTTGAACAAATCCTCCGCCAAATAAACGTGCCCCCACCCCAACTGTTAAGGAATCTCCAATCGCAACATAGGATCGTCCCACTCTTATCCCTCACTCTCTCCTGCCTTCTCTTATATATACGAATTCGGAGAACAGATGCTTGTAGCAGATGACTTAGGGGCATCCATCTTTTTTTGAGATGCAGCGCCTTTACAAACTCTTTACTTGCGAGATCGAACGATTTTTTGTTCAATAAGAGTAGGCTTTTTGCGCTGAAAACTGCGTGTTTACGCGTTCCAGAAAAATTTACAAACTTTTTATCTTGATTTCGAGACTTTATACCTTGACTTCAAACTACATTGTGATTACAATGAAAATATCAGTTTTCATGTAACTGTGCTTGTTACATCTTTTTCATAGCATTCCAATATGATTAAAGATGCCACATATTCAGTGTATCATTGGGATACGCTAAAAAAATAACCGAAACAGAAAGGATTGAATGAACATGGCAAAAGTTTTATACATCACTGCACATCCGCATGATGAAACAGTTTCTTACAGTATGGCTACTGCTAAGGCATTTATCGAATCTTATAAGGAAGCAAATCCAAGTGACGAGGTTGTACATATCGATTTGTATAAAGAAAACATCCCTCACATTGATGCAGATGTATTCGCTGGCTGGGGCAAACTTCAATCTGGCGCTGGTTTCGATACACTTTCAGCTGAAGAGCAAGCGAAAGTTGCTCGTCTAAACGAATTAAGTGATCAATTCGTTTCTGCTGACAAATATGTATTTGTTTCACCACTTTGGAACTTCTCATTCCCACCAGTTCTTAAAGCATACATCGACTCTGTTGCTGTAGCTGGTAAAACATTCAAATACACTGAGCAAGGTCCTGTTGGATTATTAACAGACAAAAAAGCTCTTCACATCCAAGCACGTGGCGGATACTACTCTGAAGGTCCTGCTGCTGAACTTGAAGCAGGTCACCGTTACCTTGGTACAATTGCTAACTTCTTCGGAATTCCTTCTTTCGAAGGTCTTATCGTTGAAGGTCACAATGCTGAGCCTGCGAAAGCAGAGCAAATTAAAGCAGATGCAATCGAACGTGCGAAAGCTTTAGGAAAAACTTTCTAATCAACTGCACGCAAAAAGCCAATGATCTTTACGGTCATTGGTTTTTTATTTGTTCAGATGAAAAGCCTAATTCTCTCGAAATATCACTTGCGGCTTTTTTCACGTGTTTAATTAAGTAAGGTAAGCGTTCTTTTTGATAGCCTGCTTCAAATCCTGCAATGCTAATACCTGCTGCCACTTCCCCCAGATGATTGAAAATAGGGGCTCCAATCGCTGCTGTATAGTTTTCAAGCTCAGAATAGCTTAGCGTATATCCCCGCGCATTTGATTCTTCCAGCATGTTTCTTAGAACCTCTTTATCTGTGATGGTCCCAATTCCGATCTTCCCCAGCTCAATTGAGTCAATATAGGCAAGTCTCTCGCTCTCTGGCAAAAAGGAGAGAATACTTCTTGCACAGGCACCCGCATATAGGGGGGACCGTCTGCCGACGGCGGTGTAAAGACGAACAGGCTGCGTACCTTCAATCTTTTCCACGTAAATGGCTTCGTCACCCTCACGAACAATGAGCTGTACAGCTTCTCCTACTTCATCCCGTAAGCTTTCCATAAATGGTCTTGCAATCCTTCGAATATCCAGGCGGTCCGCCACAAGCTGACCGTATTCAAGGAACATTAAGCCTAATCGATAAACACCTGTTTCTTGCTTTTCTAACAGCCCCATATCCGCTAAAGAGCTCGCCATACGATGGACAGATGTTTTCGGCATACCGGAAAGCTCGATCATTTCATTTAATGTTAATTGATCGTGAGCGATAAACAGCCGCAAAATCTCCATTGATTTCACAACCGTTTTATTTGTGTTTTGCATCTTCTTCACCTTTTCTAAACAAGAGTGCTTCCAGCTTGATTCTTGCGGCCAGCTCCCTCAGTTCTGCTTCTTGCTTAAATAACGCCTGCTCTGCATCCCGGTGATCTATTTGTTCAAAATACAGCTTTGCCCCAGGCATCGCCTGTGCAATAAGCGGCAGATCAACAGTTGCTACTTCTCCAATACGCGGGTATCCGCCTGTCGTCTGCCGATCTGCCAGCAGAATAATCGGCTGGCCATCGGGTGGAATTTGAATAGATCCAAAGGCGACAGCTTCTGAGATCAATTCCAGCTTTTCTTTTAAATGAACCGGCTCTCCCTTTAGCCGGCAGCCCATACGATCTGATTGGGGTGTGACCTGATAAGGCTGCTCAAAAAAAGCGGTTTGAGATGTTTCTTGAAAAAAAGAAAGATGCCTGCCTGCCAGCAAGCGAATCACTGGCGATTTCCGCAGCGGCAAAAAATGATCATGACTCACTGTCCAATCGGATGCGCCGTATCCCGCCTGTTTCACTTTATTTTTTAGCCTATCAAACAAATGATTCGCTACGATAGACGGCTCTCCAACAGGCAGAATGTCGCCTTTTTCAAGCGGTCGTCCTTTCAGTCCACCGATTCCTGCTCTGACATAAGTGCTTTTGCTCTGCATGACTGGTGCCACATCAAATCCACCTGCCACAGCAAGATAAACGCGGCAGCCTCTCTTACAAAGACCAAAGGTGATCGTGCTTCCTGATCGGACAAAAAGCGGCTTCCATAATGGTGCCCGCTCTCCATCAATATCAATCTCAACATCAGCACCAGTGACTGCAATGAGCTGATCTTTTTCACATGTGAGCACAGGCCCCGGCCCCATCAACGTCACTTCCAGCACGGCTTCGTTTTCTTGGTTACCGGTGAGAATGTTGGCGATTCTAAGTGAGAGCGGGTCCATGCCGCCGCTCGTTAAGACGCCATACTTTTGATAGCCTTGCCGCCCTTTATCTTGAATGGTTGTGTAGATTCCTGGCTTGATGACATGAATACTCAACATTCTGCCTCCTTCATGCTGAAAAATTCCTTTTCAGACATTTGGACAAATCTGACCTCGTCCCCTGCTTTCAATAGACTCGGAATTTCCTCGGCTGGGCGAAAAAGCGGCAGCGGGGTTTGTCCAATGAGCTGCCAGCCCCCGGGTGTAGAAATTGGATAAACGCCTGTCTGCTTTCCTGCAATACCAACAGAGCCTTTTGGAATGGACATTCTTGGTGTTTCTCTGCGTGGTGCTGCGATCTTTTCAGACAGCCCGCCTAAAAACGGAAACCCTGGGGCAAATCCAATCATATAGACAAGGTACGTGCCCGCAGTGTGAATACGCACGACTTCTTCTGTCGTTAAACCATTGATACGGGCAACCTCTTCTAAATCAGGGCCCAGCGCTCCCCCGTAACAGACTGGAATGTCAACGATGCGGCGCTTTACCTGAACTCCCTCCTGCCATTTGTCTTCAAGAAGTTGTTCAATATAGCCTTTGACCCATTCATATGGAGACAGGTCATGTGTTTGAAGCTGGGCCGATTGATGAACGGTATAAGGCTCGTAGAAAACAGTCACGTTTGTAAAGGCTTGAACCGCTTCTACATATCCTTCAAATGGGTGCTGTTCAATACATGCAAACAGCTGCTCAACACGTGCATGAATCTCCTCACGTATGTCAGTTCCAGCTTGGATGACGATCGCTGCATCTCCCAGCGGGTGGTAGGTGATGGAATCTTTTATCGTTGAAAAAGCCACTTGAGGACACCTCTCTTTCTACAGTACACCTAGCTTTTGATCTCTTCGATCTGTGATGAACATATGACCGGGTGCATGAGTGATCGCAATATCGGGTTTTGTATGCATGACAATGGCTTGCGGCGTCACACCACATGCCCAAAACACCGGGACTTCTCCTTCTTTGATTACAGATGGGTCTCCAAAGTCAGGCTGACCTATATCGGAAATGCCAATCACCGCTGGATCCCCTATATGGATCGGTCCGCCATGGACTGATGGAAATCGAGATGTCACTTGAACACTTCTTGTGACTTGATGCGCCGGAATGGGTCTCATGCTGACCACCATCGGGCCATGAAAGACTCCTGCTTTTTCACAAGCTATATTCGTTTGATACATGGGTACGTTATGACCGTCTTCGATATGGCGGACAGGAATGTCATTTAGCATAAGCGCGTGCTCAAACGTAAAACTGCATCCAATGAGAAAGACAACCATATCATCCTCCCAATAAGCAGTGATATCTGTAACCTCTTCTTCAAGAATCCCTTTTCGGTAAATACGGTACTTAGGAAAGTCCGTACGAATATCCGCTTGAGGCGCCGACCGTCTTGGCACTGGATCACCTGGGTCCAGTACATCAAGCAAGGGACATGCAGCCGGATTCCGCTGACAAAATAAAAGAAAATCAAAGGCAAGTTCCTTTTTGACAATCATTAAATTGGCTTGAGCAAACCCCTCTGCAAAGCCAGCCGTTGGTCCTGTGATCTTTTTTTCGCGAATCAATTCTCTCATCTGTGATGGCTCATATGTTTGATAAGTATTCATCTGAATCAACTCCATAGTTTCGGGATTTCATTCATGATGGTATAGCCGCCCATCATCGCCATAATGACCACAACAAATGCACCAGTCACTGTCAAAAAGAATGGATGCCGATAATCTCCGACAATGTCTTTCTTATACGCCGCAACGAGTAATGTGCCAAGAGCGAGCGGCAAAATCAATGCATTGATTGCTCCAACTAATATCAAGATGTTCACTGGTCTTCCGATCGTAATAAAACAAAGGGTCGAGAGGGCAATAAAGCCAATGATGATACCACGCTGGTTTTGCTCAATTTTTGGTGAGAAGGTTTTGAAGAAAGAAACAGATGTGTATGCTGCTCCAATGACGGATGTAATCGCCGCAGCCCACATAATAATCCCGAACATTTTATATCCGATATTTCCTGAAGCTAATTGAAAAACAGAGGCAGGCGGGTTGGATGGATCTATCTGCAAGCCTTTTGAGACAACTCCTAATGTGGCAAGAAAGAGTGCCACACGCATGACAGATGTAATTAAAACACCGAAAATAGAGCTTTTCGTCACTTGCGGCAGTGCTTCCCTCCCCTTAATACCTGCATCCAGCAAGCGATGCCCGCCAGCAAAGACGATATAGCCGCCTACCGTTCCGCCCACAAGTGTCACAATGGATAAAATATCAATCGTCTCTGGGACAAATGTTCTCACGGCTGCTTCTCCAACTGGCGGCGCTGTTGAAATCGCCACGTACAGCATCAGGCCAATCATGACAAAACCAGCTGCCTGTGTGAAACGGTCCATCGCTTTCCCAGCCTCTTTGATCACAAAGATGAGAATGGCAATCACAGCACTAATCCCTGCGCCTATTCGCGGATCGACACCGAAGATCACCTGAAAACCGAGACCAGTTCCAGCGATATTTCCGATGTTAAAGGCAAGTCCTCCAATGACAATCAAAAAGGCCAGCACATAGCCGAGGCCCGGGAGCACCATATTCGCTATATCCTGACCTCGTTTTTCTGAAACGGCAATGATGCGCCATACATTTGTTTGTGCAAAAATATCTAATAAAATTGAGATCAAAATGACAAATCCAAAGCTAGCCGCAAGCTGCTGTGTGAAGACGGTTGTTTGTGTTAAAAATCCCGGTCCAATCGCAGACGTCGCCATTAAAAAGGCAGCGCCCATCAGCATAGACCGATTCCCCTTTGGCGCCTTCATTTGTTTGACTTTCTCTGTTTTCATGCTGTTTCCCCCTTTGATGACAATTTTTATTGAAAGGCCTTGAGATGAATCCCGGCTTCTTTTAGCTTCGCTGTAATGGTTTTTGCAAATTGAAGCGCATGGCTGCCGTCTCCGTGAATGCAGACCGTATCTGCTTTGAGCTCGATATCTTCTCCTTGAACTGTACGAACCTTGCCTTCTCGCACCATACGAACAACCTGCTGGACGGCCCGTTCATCCTCTTCAATGAGTGCATGGGGTTCGCGGCGTGATGTCAGCGTCCCGTCTGTTTGGTACGTCCGATCAGAAAAAACTTCATGTGCCACTTGCAGACCTATTCTTTCACCTGCTAACGCAAGTTCACTGCCTGACAGACCAAATAACACAAGGTTTGGGTTCACATCATACACAGCCTTCGCAACAGATTCAGATAATTCAGTATTTTCAGCCGCCATGTTGTAGAGGGCGCCGTGTGGTTTGACATGCTGCATCGTACCGCCCTCGGCCTTGAGAAAGGCTGATAGAGCGCCAATTTGATAGATGACAAGATCATAGGCTTCCTCTGCGGAGATAACCATGGGACGTCTGCCAAAGCCGGCCAAATCTTGCAAACCAGGATGTGCACCAATTTTGACCCCTTTATCCAGTGCCATTCTAACTGTCTTTCTCATGACCGTTGGATCTCCTGCATGAAAACCGCAAGCAATGTTGGCTGAGGTGACATATTCTAAGATTTGTTCGTCTGCACCGATTGTGTATTGACCAAAGCTCTCTCCCAAATCACAGTTGATATCCACTTGATACATAGAATCCCTCCTTGTTGTTCCGAAATACGGAATATAAAGTCCGAATATTCGAATTTATATTGATTATACCAACTTTGGATAGACTGCACATGAAATTGGCAGAAAACATAACATTCGAACTAGGAGAATGTTTCTCTTGCAAACTTTCGGTCTCATTGTCAAAAAGGTTATTCTATCAACCTTTTTAAATATCACATAAGAACAAATATTCGCAAACACATGCAGACAAAAGCATTCTTTTGGGGAAGTTTGGGGAGTTTTTTTATAATGGACAGACGTAAAAGGAGCTTAAAATGAACATAAACAAATAAGATCATTCCTTTATAAAACATCAAAAATCTTGGGAGATGTTAACGCCGTTCAAAAGGGCACTATAGGCAAACGTATAGCTCGCCGCGCTGCCGGTAAAGCATCCGGCAAGCTAATGAAAAAGATATTCAAATAAGATAGTCCTGGGTGGTGATTTCATGACTGATCTCGAAAGAAACGGGTAATAATGAATGAACAGGAGGTTCGTGCATCTGTGAAAAGCTTAATGATGAAAGGCGAATTAAAGCGGGATAAACTGCAGAAAACTCTTAAGAAAAAATCCTAAACCGTCCCCATAAAAAACAGACCCCTTAAGGTCTGTTTTTCCAAAAAATAACACAATTTTTTTAGCCTATTTTTTAATCTATATGTCAATTCGACTAGTGAGTAATAGTTACATTATTAATAACTAGCTCTCCTAGTGAATTTCTATAGAAGATCGTGACTTTACCAGGAGAGACAGCCCGCATCCAAGTATAATTAGGTGTCCTTTCTTCTAACTTAACTGCAAAAATATTTCCATTAATGGTAAATCTACTAGCAGGAAAATTATATGCTCCGAAGGTGTACCCAACACGTGTTTTGGTATTTAATACAATTGCTTTTGTACTTGCAATAGGTTCTTGGAAAACAGATTCTTTTGATTCTGAAGAAGAGACAGCGCTAGTGTTTTCTGGACTAAATAATGATAGAGTACTAAATACAGCAAGAGACATTGTAATTGCTTTAAATGATTTTTTCATTGACTAGAACAATCCTTTCACAATAGATTCACACAACCAAATTATAACATATTATATATTTATTTGTAATAACTGAATTTAAAACGACTTTTCAACGTACTATTTTTATTATGAAACGTTCACATCAGAGCTAAAGCGTAGATGATCTGAGAAGCCACAGATAAGATGAGTAGATGATCCATACAGCGGTTAAGAATCTTATATCTCGAAAAGAGCTTGTTTGGAATAAGGAAAAGAAGGAATGGCGGTTTAAACAAAAGAAAATAGCCGCCCAGATGGAAGACTGATAAACATCATTTGTTAATGTTTTTCTTTAAATCCTCAATTTCATTTTTGATGGATTTATTTTCTTTCTTGAGTTTTGAAACCTCTACGACTGTCAGTAACAAAGTTGCAACTATAAGTAAAATCAAAATATACTCAAACATGTTAAATATCCATATAGTAGTCATCAAAGCCAAATGTAGCTGCGATTCCGATAACCGGCACCAAAGCGGCTCTGAATTTCCATCTATGTTTTTTGTAGAACTTCTTGCTGAGCTGTTTGCGTTTGTACAGTTGCTTTGCAATATAGCGACCTGCACCGTAACCGGTACCAATAACCGCAGCCATGCCTGTGATTATACTCATCACTACAACAAACGCATTATGTACTGTGGCTTTGTCTGTCCTGTCCAAAAGACTATCAAGTGTAAAAATATCGCTGTCAGTTAAGCCGAGGTCTAAAGCGTCTTGATATAATTCAGGATCGTTCTTGGTAAAAGATTCTGCTGTTTCATTTTGTTGCACATATTGTGACTGATTAGTTTTTGCATCTGCAAACTCTCCAAGCGTACAGGAGATACCCAATGCAGCTACAATGGACAACGATATTCTTTTTATCCATTTTTTATTCAAAATCAAAACCTCCCTTTGAAAATTCCAAATTAAGCATAACTTAAAATATACAGTAATTTCCATAGTTACAAATAACCGAATAGTGAAGGTGGATTAGTAATAAAGTATGTAATTTACGACAAACAAAATAGCCCCCATCCATTAAGTAGACTGACATAGCAGAATGAGACACAAATAAAACACCCTTATTAGACTGCCATGCTACCAAATGTTTTTGGTGCGTGGTAGCCTAATTTTTCTTGGATACGCTCTTCATTATAATACTTGATGTAA
>Ga0209463_1000095_pt1 | contig 79673 bp, 105 predicted proteins | sample AgamicMgSfrz_FD_187169 | JGI IMG/M metagenome (GOLD analysis project Ga0209463, IMG submission 187169) | Agave microbial communities from Guanajuato, Mexico - Mg.Sf.rz (SPAdes) (version 2) | ecosystem: Host-associated > Plants > Phyllosphere > Phylloplane/Leaf | place: Guanajuato, Mexico... | reverse complement strand
AAAAGATGAGGAATACGTATCCATTTCTCCACTTGAAAATGGAAAATGGGATGTATGGAAAAATAAAATTTCTTTCGGAAATTTTGCATCTTTCCAGGAAGCAGAACGATATGTTAAACGTGCGTTTACTGCGTATGTAGTGTTTGATGAAGAATACGTGACGTATTTATCGGAAAAACATGATGTAAGTAAACAAAAACTAAAAAGCCAGTTTGAAAGAACAATGAATGAATGTACGAAAAAAGCGCTTGTTTAAGCGCTTTTTTCTTTTTTAAATAACTGATGAACCATATGAAAATGCTTTTTTTCATGTAAATCTTCGGGAAGATTACATTGCAATTGTTGAAATAATGAAGTAACAAGCGGAATACGTTCTTTCCCTTTATATGTAAGTGGTTCATCGCATTTAATCGATGGAGAAATGATTCCATTTTTTAATTTCCAATCGACATAAACCGCTAATGGACGCGCACCATCTATTTTCTTTTCTTTTACTCGATAATTATTGGAAATAAACGTTAAATATGTCGGAGGAACGTCCATCGAATCGATGAATTGAAGATGGTTCATAATATCCTCGACAGTATGTATTTCTTCTTCGTCAAAGAGAAGTAAGTATTCAGCTACACCTGAATCTTTTATTACGTCGCCTTTTACAAGGGCATGCTTTTTTTCATCAGGTAAATTGATACCTTTGTAAATGGAATCTCGAATTTCTTGATGAATTAAACAAATAGGCGCGCTTAATTTTCTCGGTTTATTTGTAATTTCAAGTCGCCAACCCATGGTAACAGAATTGGCTTTTGTGTTTCCTTTTTGATCAACATACATAAGCGGTAGCTTTTCAAATTCATGTTGAATGGAACGAGATGTTTCTTCAACAATATTTCTCCAATGCTCGCCAAAAATAGCTTCTGCCCGTTCGGCACTAATTTTGCTTTCTTGAAATTCATATTTATCTTTTAATTTAATGGAAATTTTCAATTCTTTATGTAAGTTATTATGTACACCTTTTACATACACATCTGTTTTGCATTCGCCTTTTCCTTGTGGTCTTGGTTTTCCTACTTTTTCAATAGAAAAAGGTTGATCGTTCCATTTAAACATTCCTTCTTTTTCAAAAAGCGAAACAATCATTTTTTCCGCTTTTGCATATGCCTTTTTCGCCATGTGATCACCTCTTAGGAGGTAATTGCAAAAAAGACAAAATAATCCTTTCATTTCATTAAAAAAAGATGCATTAGCATCTTTTTTATGTGTTAAATAAAGCTTTGATTTGTAAGCCTTTTGCTATTTTTTCAACGTTTCCGTATGGAAACGTTTGGATAACGTGATCGAGAGAGTGGAAATGATGAGATTCATCGCGCACAGAAAAGATGCACTCCCATTTTCCATGTTCGTTTTTTTGTATAGATGTTTTAAATAATTTAAAATATGAACGATTTAATGAAATACGATAGGAACGTCCTGTTGAACATGCATTTAACGTGTTGTTTACTAATTCTTTTACTTTCTTTTTACATACTATTACCGTTTTCATTGATTCCTTAAACGATTGAAAATCTTCTTCTGTAATAAGCGTTTCGACAAGTTGATTTTGAAAATAAACGCCTAATGAATGTTCTTGCATATGGAATGTAAAATAAGCATTTCGATTTCCAATCACATCGAGTTTAAAATCATATGTGAAAGAAAAGTCTTCCTCTTCCAATTCTTTTAACCATTTATACAACTTCGTTGTATAAATGCCAAGTGGTTTAATGCAATCGATCATCGTTCCTTCTTTTTCCTCGTCCAATAGATACTCCCAACGATAAATAAATACATCTTCCTCTCGTTGAATTAAATACTGTTCGAAATCCTGTAAAATTTCTTTTTCTGGAAGGTTAGAGTTTTTAGGTAAATACAACTTAAATACATGCATCCCTTCATGAAAAAGTCCAAAGCGATAACCAAGTTCTTTCATTCCAAATAAAAAGGAATCTTTTTTAACAGAAAAAATATCATGCCAGAATTGTTCATTCATTTTTTTTGACATAAAGTTTTTAAAAACATGTCGAGGATAGTCTTGCATCCATTCAAATAATAAATGTTGATAACTTTTCATCGTCTCCACTCTCTTTCATTTGTTTTATTTATTATATCATTTTTTCCCATTTTTTAGGTTTTTTTGGTATAAAGAAAAAAAGGACAAAAAGGGAGCGACAAAAATATGTATATGATTCATTTTCAACATGAAGATAAAACGGTTTATTTAAAAAACAAAAAGAATTTTTCGATGTATTTTATTAACTTAGAAAAAACAATAGAAGAATTTTTAGTACAAAAAATAACACCCATGATTGAACGTGTAGAAATTGATGTTATTCGCCGAACTGATAAAGTAGCTATTTTACATGTAAAAGGAGACAAAACAGGCATTTGTTATGAAATTATCACGATTACTTCAAGTGAGAAACCTTTGCAAACACCGTTTTTTGAATGTATATTCCAACTGTATTATTCGGGTTATCGCGTAAAGAAAGAAGATCTTACGCGCTATAGTGATGTACGTCGTAAAAAAGAAGAAGATTATCATATTTTTTCTTTGTTACCTTCTACAGATATTTCATTGTTAAAAAATGCAATTAAACACTATCCATTTGAAGTGACCTACGAACGAGAAGGTGCAATTCAAACGTACTTGATTCATAAAAAAGAAAATGAAAAGATTAATTTTTTTCAACAATTAATTAATCGAACAAAAACACACCATGTGTGTATTAAAGTTTATCAAAATCCGCTTATGGAAATGTATAAATTAGCAAAAGAAAATAAATGTATTCAAATACGAAATTAAGAACCTATTTTATAGGTTCTTAATTTTTTTCAATGCGAAATAGATATAGACACATGAAACAGGATACAACAAATAAGTGCCAATAGAAGATGGCAAAATCATTAAATGTTCTACAAAAAATATTGGTGTTAAAGCATAAACAGAAACATTAAATAATTCCTTGTACGATAAAGATGTTTTAAGGTAATGATTAGAAATAAGTGAAAAAATACTCACCAACAATGCATAGATGTAATACGCAATCACCACAAAGAAAAACGAACATAGTGATAAAAGGGTTGCGACTTTTGGTGCTTTTTTCACAAATGAAGAAACATCACTTTTGGTAAAAGAAACGTCTTTAAAATCTTTGTATGAAAGAGTTTGAACACCGCTTCCTCCAAATTTAACCAAAAGTTTCTTTTTCGCTACATAAATAACCGTTTTGTTATTTTTCAACATCGTATCATCGTATGTATCGCGTGTATCTACAACAATCATAGCTTTGCTTTCGCCAAAAGGATAAATAAGCGGCATATGATCAAATGCATCTTCTTCTACGGTAAACGTCCCGTTTTTAAACGTAAAGTCTTTCATTTCCTGTAGAAAATCATCAGAAAAGGTTGAAGCGTAGTGCGAAGCTTTCACATACACAATTCCTGAAAAAATAAGTGTAAGAATAAGACTTGTTAAGAAAATAAAACCTGTCGTTTTCCAACTTCGTTGTTTGGAAAAGTCTTTATACGATTTCATTGAATAAAAACTATGAAAAAAATCTTTAAAATAATGACGTTTCATGAAAAATCCCTCCCTTTTATACAATTGAACTTTTGCCAGAAAAAAACTTTAAAAAAACTCGGAATTTAACCGAGTTTTTTGATGATATCTTTAATTTCATGAACAGATTGAATGTTAATATAATTTGGATGTGAAGTGTCAATATCATAATGATCATAAGACCATGTATTTCGTTGAATATGGATTGCTTTCATTCCATTTTCAAGCGCAGGGTAAATATCACTTCGAAGTGAATTTCCAATCATAATACAATCTTCTAATGGACGATGAGCCATAATCGCTTTCATGGTTTCTTGATTCTTTTTTAACACAACAAAAACATTCGAAAAATAAGAATCCAAAGAAGCTTCACGTACACGTTTTCGTTGAACATGATCTTCTCCTGCTGTTAAAATGTTCATTTCGTACCCAAGCGTCGAGACGTCTTGTAACATTTGATACGTTTCGGGATAAACGGGAAGTGTATGTTCAAAGATGCTATTAGCGGAATCATATACCGCGTTTTCATCTTCTTTTGAAATCGAAACATTAAATAGCGACGCATAGTATTGGAATGTTTCTACCCAGCTTTTTGGAAAACGTTCTTTGTCAAGTCCAGAAGTGATTGATCTTTCCACATCGATTGTATTCATCGTTTGAAAAATCTCATCGATCGATGTTGGAATATGTAAAGATTCTTTTACAAGAATGGATGTTTTATTGTTTACTTCGTTGTAATAAATTTGTGTTTGAATCAATGTGTCATCTAAATCGAAAAATAAATATTTCGTCATGGAAAAAGCTCCTTTAAATATGATTTACTTATTTATTATACATGATTTTTAAAAAAAGCAACCCGATTAGGTTACTTTTTTCACCATCCGATACTCTTAATTAATTTTTCAGGAATATAGATGTGATGAATTTTTGCGTGATTTTTATCAATCGTAATGTCACAGTCCTTTTTCATAACGGTTACTTGTTTATTAATCAAAACTTTTTCTTTTTCCTTGCTTATTTTATCAAATAAATGATGGTGTTGTCCTTTTTCAAAAAATTCTTCAACACTATGAAATTCCATCAACAAGTGTAGCACTTGATTTTGAAATAGTCCATCTACACCTTTGACAAAATCACTTCGATCTCCTTGGAGTGCTTTAAAATCAGCCATTTTAGATGGCGGAATAGGAAAAAAATGATGAAAATTATGAATGGTAATTCGTTGAATTTTTTTCTTTTTTTCTAACAACAAATCCACATGATCGGAAACAAGCGCTCCCATATCAGCATCACCTGTAAAAATAGAAATTTTATCGGTTGGATTTTGATGCACGAAACTAGCAATTAAATCATCTGCTTCTGCTCCTTCCGCTATTTGAAAGGCAAAATTATGAATATGTAAAAAATGATAAATTTCACTTTTAACCGCAAATATGTCTTCTGGTTTATTTTTTCTATGTGATTTATAAGTTGGAAGTAATTCATCACGAAAATTTGTCCCTTCGCAATCAAAGACAATAAATAAGGAAGAAGGTTTATATTTATTTTTTAACTTGGCTACAGACTTTAAAAACATATTCCTAGCAATCTTTCGATAATGATCCTCATCTGTAATATTATAAGCTTCTTTAATTTTTTTGGCACGGTAATAACTTTTATACACTAAATATGTTCCATCGATAACTAACATGTTTCCCCACCCCCCTTATCTAATTAAACAAAAAGGGTAATATTTCTTTTTTTAATTCGCGAAGGCTTTTTATAGAACTCGTATAACTATAGATAGAGGTGGTAAACATGAGCGAAAAATTTTATCAACTAAAAGAATCATTGGAAAAAGAATACAAATGGTTATTAACTCATTATCCTCTTTCTCGAGGAACAGAGACGTTTTTACATGTTTTTTACGAAGGAGAAGAGCAAGAGGAAGAAGAATACGTTGAAATTAATGGATTTGCTTCCTATAAATTTATTCAAAAGAAAATGGAAATAGATATTTTACTATTATTAGACATGAAAAAACGATTCGATGATCATGATCATCAAGTGATGAAAAAATATGGGATTCGAGAAGACTATGATTTGTATTTTTGGATGTTATACCACGAATATGGACATGTACTAGATATGTGTAGAATTCGTCGAAAAAGCGGACTTCGCATTTTAAAAAAACAAATGAGCGACTACGGGAAGCACACACATCGTATTCATCAAAAAATGGATGTTGGCGTTTTAACCCAAGAAGAAGGAGATCGGTTGTATCGGGAATTAGAACATGAAAAAAAAGCCGATCGTTTTGCAAATGCTATTTACAAAAAGAAAAAAAGTGATATTAAAAACTACATAGAAAACATGAATAAGGGGGGAGAATCATGAATGATTTAGATCGTTTATTGCAACAAATGATCGATTTAAATGCAAGTGACATTCATTTAAATCATCGTTCTAAAATTACATTTCGTATTGATGGTCAAATTCAACAACTAGGACCATTCATTTCGGGAGATCAAATCTTCCAATTAAGTTTATTTGCTCTTTCAAGTGAACAACAGCGTACGTATCATATTCATCGAAGTGTTGATTTTTCATATAAATTAGATAAAACACGTTTTCGCGGTAGCTTAGTTTATCAAAAAGGGCAACCAAGTTGTGTATTTCGTCGAATTAACTCAGAAATTACACCGCTTGAAAAGTTAGGATTGCCACCTGTTATACAAGATTTGGCAAGTATTAGTTGGGGAATGGTCCTTGTAACAGGACCAACAGGAAGTGGTAAATCGACGACACTTGCTTCCGTTATTGATTATATCAACGTAAACAAACCATATCATATTATCACGGTTGAACAGCCTCTTGAGTATATTCATCAAAATAAACGTTCCATTGTTACACAACGCGAAGTAGGAACGGATACTCCGTCGTTTGCTGAAAGTATGAAAGATATTTTACGACAAGATCCTGATGTTATTTTGGTTGGGGAAATGCGTGACTATGAGACTATTTCTGCGGCTGTGACAAATGCCGAAACTGGGCATTTAGTATTTGGGACTTTACACACAAACACCGCACCACAGGCGATTACACGTATTACGGATGTGTACCCTGTTGATCAACAACGCGGCGTACGAAGTCAATTAGCTTCTAACCTTCGTGCTGTTATCAACCAACGTCTGTTTCCGCGCCCAGGTGGAGGGCGTACAGCTCTTTATGAAGTAATGGTTGTAAATGATGAAATTAAAGAATTGATTCGCGAAGGACGTATTGAACTTATTTATGATGCCATGAAACGTTCAAGAAATGAAGGATCAATGTTAATGGAAGATTCCATTAAAGAAGCAAAAACAAAAGGACTTATTCATCAAAATGTAGTATGGTAATCAAAAGACTCATTCTAATGAATGAGTCTTTTTCTTCATGACATCGATGGATAAATGTGACAAAATAAAGAGATAAAAAAGGAAAAAAAGAAAAAAACTGAAAATAATAAGATAACAACTACGAAAGGGATGGGATCATGAATGTCCGAAGGACATGGTCAAAGCAAGTGTTACAAGACACATAGCGTTCCTTGTTCATGCTCAAATGTATTTAGTTAGTTAGCAGTCTTAACTATCGGGCATGGGTTGGAGAATAAGCTGCTAACTACGAAAGGGAGTAGTGAACATGCAGCACTTAACAAGTAAACGTATTATGTGTAATTTATTGGCGTCATTTATTGTCGCATTTGCTTTTTATCATATACATTATCAAAATCAATTACTTGAAACAGGTTTTATCGGCATTGGATTTATTGTCAATAAATTTTTCAATATTTCTCCTGCACTTGTTTCATTTTTATTAGATGTACTTTTTTTATTCATTGGACGGAAAATGTTTGGACAGCGATTATGGATTTATACCATTTTAAATACAACAAGTTTCACGGTATTTTATCTGCTTATTTCTCATTATTCTCCGTTTCATTTCCATCTTCAAAATCACTTATGGTTTGCAGCTGTTCTTGGTGGAGTTGCAGTTGGATTTGGTGTAGGTCTTTCGCTGCGCGTTGGAGGTAGTACAGGAGGAGAAGAAATTTGTTCGTTAATGATTAGTAGATATATTCCAATACCTGTTGGAACCAGTTTGTTTTTAGTGGAATTATCCATTTTGTTTATCTGTGCGTTTTATATTGAACCAAAAGAAATTGGTTATACGTTGATTTATTTGGTCGTTTGTACAAAAATGACCAATATGATGACAAAAAACACATTCAAAAAGAAAAGCGTTCAAATCTGAACGCTTTTCTTTTTGAATGTGGAAAATATATTATATATTAAAAAACTGACGAATGTCAGTTTTTTAATAAACGAAAGACCGAAAAGAAACTCCCGCTTCTTTCGGTCTTTTTCCCGCCTACTTGGTCTCCCGTTCACGCGGTATTATTGTCTGCTTTAATTTGTCCAGTATAATTTTCATAGCTCTTTGTCTATGAAGGGTGAAACTGTTTTCCCTTTTGTGCCTTCATCATAACGGGTAAATAACATTTGTCAATTCTTTTTTTGAAAAAAAACGAGAAATTATCCCGTTTTTATAGTTTGTAGTGTTTTTTCATTTCTTTTTGTTCTTTTCTCATGTTTTCATGAAAAAGAAATGTTAATTTTTCGTAAAAATGCGTTAAGGCTTCTTCTTCATCCATGCCTGTAAATACTTCAAAAAGTCCCTTTTGTTGAAACATAAAATAATATTGATGAAAAGGTACCAAATAATAACACTCTTTTAAAAGGGCACTTTCGATAAAAAGATCACCTCTTTTTCTTCGTTCGATAGCTGCCATTTGTTCAATTTCTTCGTTTGTATGATGTTGTTCTAACCAATGAAACAAAGGAGAAATAGAAAATGGTTTGATTCTTTGAGCATATTCCATTTGATGAAAAAACGTTTTTTTTGATTCGTTAAATAACTGAGTTAATTGATTTTCTCGATATAGTTGTAAAAACCAATCAGAAAGTAGAGAAGAAACGTCTTCTTGTTTATCTAATGGAATCATCGTCACTTTATCTCGTTTTCCTGAACGTTTGACCGTTATTTTAAGAGAAAATTCATGAAATGAAAAACCAATACCCATCGAAATGTTGGGTGTATAAATTCTCATGCTTGTATTTTGTGAATATTCAAGATAGATTCTTGGATCTCGTTTGCTTTCTTCTTGAATCATTTCGTTTAAATGCTTCCGAATATTTGCATATACTTCAATTTCTGGAGAAGGATCAACTGAACAAAACTGATACGAACATGAATACATCAATAATTCTTTCCATTGCTGTTCTATTTTGTATCGTGTTTGTAAGTGAGAATCATAAATAAATAGTTCATCAAAAAATACATAACTATACGAAAGATACGTGTCTGCCCATTTTTTAAAAAAAAGAAAAACTGATTGAAAAAATTGCTGTTCATCTTCTTCACTTGGAAAATAGTTTAGTTTCCTAGACATTGACCGAAGATAATAAATAGGTTTTTTAACCTTGATGTGCCAATCTTTTTCAAGTGTAAAATGAAAAGGAATTTGATCTCGTTTCTTTGTATAAATAAAAAAATTGGTAGAATCCTTGTTTGGATGTTCAAATGATAAGTTATGCTGCTCTAAAAAATCATAAAATGCTTTCATTCCTTTTGCTCCTTCATCTTTTTCTTTTATTATAAACCAACGATTAAATAATGGAAAAAATGTTTGTTTTTTTCTAACAAATAAAAAAATGAAGATATAATGAAAACAGAAGGGGTGAGTAAAATGAATCAAAAACAATTAGAAGAATTGTATAGTGAATTTGAAAATTTAAAGAAAGAAGCGAAAGAAAAACAGTTAAGAGCCAAAGAAATGCGCGATGAAATCATTAATATAATGAATGAAGAAGGCGTAGATGAAGTGGTGATTAACGGTTTAGATAGTTTAGTCAAATTAATGATTACATATCCTGAGCGTGAAGTATTAAATAAAAAAGGGTTAGCAGAAGCCATTGGCGTACCTCAAAAAGAATTGAGTAAACCTCAAAGCATCATCGCTTTAACCAATGAAGGGAAATTGACTGAACAACTTATCCAAGATTTCACGATCATGGAAGAACGTATGCAATTTTCCACAAAAGAAATCGAGTCAGAAGAAGACGAGCTCGATTAAGAAAAAATCATTTTCAATTGAAAATGATTTTTTTCTTTAAAAAAGTTCATACATGTTCTTTTTCTTTTTTTGCAATTTTATAAACACTTTCTGCTACTTTTTTAGAAACTCTCTCATCAAAAGCATCTGGTATAACATATTTTTCGTTTAATTCTTCTTCTGTTATGAGGTTAGCAATTGCATATGCTGCTGCTTTCTTCATTTCTTCTGTAATATCTGTAGCTCTTGCATCAAGTGCTCCTCTAAAAATTCCAGGGAATGCTAATACATTATTCACTTGATTTGGAAAATCTGAGCGTCCTGTAGCTACAATTCTTGCACCTGCTTTGATTGCTTCTTCAGGCAAAATTTCAGGATTCGGATTAGCTAAAGCAAAAATAATCGCATCTTTATTCATAGAAGAAACCATCTCAGATGTTAACGACCCTGCAACGGATACACCAATAAATACATCTGCTCCTTTTATAATTTCTTCTAATTTCCCTTCTGCCTTATTTTGATTGGAAATTTTCGAAATTTCATCTTTTTCCGCATTCATCCCTGTAGGTCTGCCTTCATAAATTGCTCCTGTTCGATCACACATAATAATATTTTTTACACCCGAATGATGAAGAATTTTAGCGATTGCAATTCCTGCAGCACCTGCTCCATTCATGACAACTTTAATATTTTCTATTTTCTTTTTTACAATTTTTAATGAATTTACTAATCCTGCTAATGTGACAACTGCTGTTCCATGTTGATCATCATGAAAAACAGGTATATTCATTTCTTTTTTTAATCTACGTTCAATTTCAAAACAAGCAGGAGCTGAAATATCTTCTAAATTAATTCCTCCAAAGGTAGGTTCAAGAGCTTTTACGATGTTAATAACAGCATCGATATCTTTTTCGTTAATACAGATAGGAAAAGCATCAACGTTTGCAAATTTTTTAAATAAAATTGCTTTCCCTTCCATAACTGGCATAGATGCTTCTGCTCCAATATCTCCTAAACCAAGTACAGCCGTACCATTGGATACAACAGCTACTAGATTACCTTTGTTTGTATATTTGTAAACATTTGTTTTATCTTTTGCTATTTCTAAACAAGGTTCTGCTACACCAGGTGAATAAGCTAAACTTAAATCTTCTTTTGTTTCGATTGAAACTTTTGATTGAATTGAAATTTTACCTTTGTTTTTTTCGTGTAACGTTAGTGAATCTTCTTTTAATGACATATAAAAACTCCTCTACTTGTTTTTGATTGAACGCTCTATGGAACTATTTAAAGAACAACAGCCGTTTCCTACTTTTTTTAATTTTGTAATTAAAAAAAGTAATAAAAAAGTAAAAAAAATAAGATTTTTAAAAAATAAAGAGAATCTATTTCTAGTAAATGAAAGCGTTTACTAGAAAAATAAATAGGAGGGATTTTCATGAAAAAACTTTTTAAAAATCTTACATTTCAAGTTATTTTTGCAATCATTTTAGGTATTTTGGTAGGTCAATTTGCACCAAAAGAATGGATGCATGAAAATGCAGGTAATTTTAAAGTTTTGGCAGATATCTTTATCAAAATGATTAAAATGGTAATAGGACCAATTGTTTTCTTTACTATTGTTTTGGGGATTTCTAATATGGGAAATGTAAAGAAAGTTGGAAGGATAGGCGGTAAAGCTATTCTTTATTTTGAAATCGTTTCTACCATCGCTCTTGCATTAGGTATTTTATCGGCAAATTGGATTAAGCCTGGTTCTAATATGGATATTTCAAAAACAGGAGGAGCAGATATTTCCCAATATACGCAATCCTCAGAACAACCACATGGAATCATTGAATTTCTCACTAATATTGTACCTGATAATGCTATAGGTGCGTTTGCTAACGGACAATTACTTCCGATTCTATTCTTTGCTATTTTCTTTGGTTTTGCAATGGCTTCTCTTGGAGAAAGAGCGAAACCCGTTACAACATTTTTCGAATCCGCCAATGAAATTTTCTTTAAAATTGTATCATATGTAATGAATTTCTCTTCTGTTGCTGCTTTTGGAGCAATGGTATTTACAATTGGTAATTTTGGAATTGGCTCATTAGTATCATTAGGAAAATTATTGGTCGTTGTGTTTGGCACAATGGCGGTGTTTATCTTTGTTGTTCTTGGTATTATTTGTAAAATAAATAAAATTAATTTATTAGAATTATTAAAATTTATTAAAAAAGAAATATTGGTTGTAATTGCGACATCTTCTTCTGAAGCAGCGCTTCCTGGATTAATGAAACGATTAGAGGAATATGGATGTTCTAAATCAGTAGTAGGACTTGTATTGCCAACAGGTTATTCATTTAATTTAGATGGAACGAATATTTATTTAGCGTTAGCTGCTATTTTTATTGCACAAGCCTATGGTGTAGATCTAACATTGACGCAAGAAATTACACTTCTTGGGATTTTAATGTTAACTTCAAAAGGGGCAGCGGGTGTTACAGGAGCAGGATTTATTACGTTAGCGGCAACGCTTTCGGCATTTCCTATGGTTCCCGTGCAAGGAATTGCGCTATTGCTTGGAGTTGATCGTTTTATGTCAGCTGGAAGATCCATTACAAATATCATAGGGAATGCTGTTGCTACAGTTATCATTGCAAAATCGGAGAAAGAATTTAAAAAATAAACAAGTGAAAAAGAAAAAAATCATTTTCGATTGAAAATGATTTTTTTCTTTTTAAAAAGGGTTTTTTAAATCTAGTCAAAATAAAGTAACAAGACATTTATCTTGAATTAAAGATATTTTATTTACAACTATATGGAGGGATTATTCATGACAAAATTAACGATCGTTTATTATAGCTCAACTGGAACAAACTATGAATTAGCAAAAGAAGCAGCAAAAGGTGCAAAAGAAGCAGGAGCTGAAGTACGTATTGTAAAAGTACCTGAAACAGCGCCGAAAGAAGCGATTGAGCAAAATCCTGTATGGAAACAATATGCGGAAGATACAAAAGATGTACCTGTTGCCTCTCATGATGATTTAGAATGGGCAGATGCAATTATTTTCAGTGTACCAACTCGATTTGGTAACATGGCATCTCAAATGAAAAGCTTTTTAGATACAACAGGCGGTCTTTGGGCACAAGGGAAAACCGTAAACAAAGTAGTTAGTGCCATGACATCTGCTCAAAATCCTCACGGTGGTCAAGAAGCGACAATTTTATCTTTATACACAAGCATGTACCACTGGGGAGCGATCGTTGTAGCACCTGGTTACACGGATCCTGTGACATTCGCTGCAGGTGGAAATCCATATGGTACAAGTGCGACCGCTGTTAATAACGGTGTGATTGATGAGAATGTGAAAGCTGCTGCGCAACACCAAGCAAAACGTGTTGTAACAGTAGCAAGTGCTTTACAAAAAGGACTATAATAAAAAACCTCCGAATGGAGGTTTTTTTGTTTACACAGTAGTGGCATAACTTTTTTGTAACAGTTCAAAAAATTCATCTGAATTTCCAAATTCATCATAAAAAGGCTGATACAACGCAGACTTATTTAATGCAATTTCAGATAAGCTGGTGACTGTTTTTGGTGATAAAGCTTGAAATAGTTCGTTTAGAAAAACAGTTAACACATAATTTTCTTCTTCATAATGAATTTTATAAAAATAATTGATCTCTAGCATAAAATCATTGTGTAAATGTCCATTTTCTAATTCATCCAAACAAAGAAAGTAACCTGATTGAAAAAGTGGATCTGTTTTTAATATGTTGATAATTTCATCTCGTTTTCGCTCTTTCAATTCATTTTCTTTTTGGTTCAACAAACGAATGGAATCATTGAAAACAGAAATTAATTGAGTTAGTTCGTCTTTTGTAAAAGAAGAAACCGAATTAACTCTCGTTTTCATTTCGTATCCATTTTCAATTGAAAGATTTTTTCTTTCTTGGAGATATTCATCGTTATAAATTTGTTTACTAATTGAATCCAAACTTTTGATAAATTGTTTCATGTTTTCTTTAATTTTAATCATGTCAATCATCCTTTCGTTTTGTATTCTCTTCTATTATAGCGTAATACGAAACAATTGGAAGAAATTATTTAAAAAATAAAATTAATTGAAATTTTATCTTTTCTTTTTTTATGGTGCTAATTTTTTAACAATAGGTAATTGTTGCAAAGAACGTGTAATAAGTAAACTGATAATTAATGTAATCAATACATCAATTGGAATAGCGATGATTGGATGAACATGAGCGACTATGTGAGGGAATATTCGATATAAGAAATTCCCCAATAGAAAATAATGAAGAATATAGATACCTAAACTCCCTTTATTAATTTGATCAAAAAGAAAAGGAATTTTTCCATGATTATCTTGAAAATAAGAACGGAAAAAAACAAATAATCCAGCTGACGCTATGCCTACGTTTGGCGAAAAATATTCGTACCAAAACATTTCAATGTCACCGTGCATATGCACGGTTCCTAAATACGTGAAAAAAAACGTGCAAATTAAACCAATGATTGCGGAGAAATAAAGTATCTTTCTCCATTTTTTAGAAATTTCATAAATATGTAAATAATAACCGAGTACAAAGTATCCAATATAGTTTGAAACAAATGACAATTCGATCGGAATGCTAATATGCAATAAAAATTGTATTAATTTCGCGCCAAATGATGCGTATATCCAGAGGAGTAAAAAATAGTGAAGATCTTGTTGGGTAGAATGTTTAATTAATATCAATAAAAGTGGTGTAATAAGATAAAGTCCAATGATCATATAAAGAAACCATAAGTGTGAAGTGATGCCGTTTTGTAAAAATAACGAAATTGCATGCGTAACAGAAGAAGGAAAATACCCTGCATATACGCCGTATGAATAAAAAATAGCACTCCATGCGACAAGAGGGATTAATACTTTACTTGTGCGTTTTTTTAAAAAATCGATGTAAGTAAGTTTTTTTTCTGTTTGAAGCAATAACGCTCCGCTAATCATGACAAAAATAGGAACCGAGGAACGAGAGAGCGTTTCAAAAAAATTCCCTGCCAACCATCCTGAAAGATGTGTAGGATCCATTTTCCCGACAAGACCTGCTGATACATGGATGAAAACAACGGCAATTGTCGCGTATATGCGCAACCAATCAATATAAAGTAAACGTTTCATATTTTTTCTCCTATCCTAGTAAATATAAAATTGTATTAATTACCATTTTATCTCATTAAGGGATATTTTTTCAATATATCAAATAAAAAAACATCCTAATGGATGTTTTTTTCACAAAACACTCGAGACATTACATAAACGATCGCGCATTTTGTCTGAAGTTGTAATTTCTTCACTGATTTTTGGATAAGAATGCGTTAATGTAAGAAAAGAACTGAAGTATTCATAAGGAATATTTAAAACAATTTCCTCCAACAATAATGTTAAAATGATATTTTGCTCTTTTGTTTGTTTTTTGTAAAGTAAGTTCATGTCTGCAACAAAACTTACCATTCCTTTTCCTTTTGATAAATAAGAAATACATTCCTTTATAGCAAACCATACTTTTTCATCTTTTTCAATTGTTTCATAAATTTCATTTAAAAATGATTTTTTTAAAGTGAAAAGATGAATTTCGCCATGTTTTTCTTTTTCGTAACGTGTCCCAAACATTTCCTCGCTAATAGCTTGCACTCTTTTCGACAATAATTCCATTTCTATTCCTCCTAGAAAAATTATTTTATCCTTTTGGGAATAATAACACAGTTTTTAAAAAAGACATCTTAAAAGATGTCTTTTTTTCATTTTCAATTTCTTATTAAATAGATATAGCGTTCCCTCGTTCAAAAATGCTATCCCACTTCCCTACTTCTTCAAGTACTGAATTGTACTGACACGCTTTATGCAAAATACGAGAAAAATGTTCGTTTGGAAGTTTAGAAAAAATGTCTTCAACAATTACATTCATGATTAGTTTTTCTTCTTCAGAACAAGTTTCATAAAAAAAATCCAATTCACTAAAGTGATGAGCGATCATTTTCCCTGATGAAAATTCCTGTAGATAACGATCGATGATTTTTTGTAATAATTCATTTTTATTTATATTCTCTTTTATTTCTTTCATATATTCTTCAGCCATTTCTTCGTGTTGTTCTTGTATGGTTTGCACATGACGTTTCCCAAGATTGATAAAATGTTGCATTTCAGATTTTGTAAAATCTGCTAATGGTTTCTTCAATTTTTCCATCTTAGAAAAAGGAGAATCACAAATTGTTAGTTTTTCTTTTTTTTCAAAATATTCTTTCGGATAAATTTCCTCTACCATCTTTTTTACATTTGTAATAAGCATTTTCATATCTATTCATCCCTTCTTTTTGTAACTTCCCATTTATAATAACATGATTATTCATTAGTTGGTAAAAAACACTAAAATAAACGAATGTTTATTTTAGTAGGAAAAAAGTACCACTAGTAATCTTTCAAAAGAATTTGGTATAATTATATATGACAAAAGAAGGAGGCGACTAGACAAGATGAAAAAAGTCTTAGTAGTAGTAGCGTTGCTTTTCGCGTTCGTTCCATTCTATACACATAACGCGGCAAGTGCGGCAACAAGCACAAGCACTGTTTATACAGTTAAATCAGGTGATACGATGTGGAAAATCGCATCTAAGTATCAAGTGGGTGTATCGGAATTAATTTCAAGCAACCCTTCGATTAAAAACCCCAATTCAATTTACCCAGGTCAAAAAATTACAATTCCTACTTTAGATGCAACAAAAACATTTGAACAAAAAGTAGTTGACCTAACAAACCAAGAACGTGCAAAACAAGGATTAAAACCATTAACAGCAAACTGGGAATTATCACGTGTAGCACGTTATAAATCAGAAGATATGCGCGATAAAAATTATTTCGATCACACAAGTCCTACATACGGTTCACCGTTTGATATGATGAAAAATTTCGGAATTTCGTATAAAACAGCGGGTGAAAACATTGCGGCTGGACAACAAACACCTGAAGAAGTAGTAAAAGCGTGGATGAATAGTCCAGGTCACCGTGCGAACATTTTAAATAGCACATATACACAAATTGGTGTTGGATACGCTAAAGGCGGAAGTTATGGCGTGTATTGGACACAACAATTCATTTCAAAATAATAAAAAACCTAATCCTGATGGGATTAGGTTTTTTATTATTTTGCTTTTTTACACATATTGTCTTGCGAAAATATACCAAAAACGGTACAATAAAGTCATTCGGAAAACGAAAGGATGTTACTATGACGACAAATCGTAAACCAACCTATCCAATTGACTCTGTTTTTCTTGACCGCTGGTCACCTCGTTCTTTTTTAGAAAAAGACGTTCCTGAAGAAGTCATAAATAGTTTGTTTGAAGCAGCTCGTTGGGCGCCTTCTGCGAACAATGTTCAATCTTGGTCTTATATTGTAGCAAAAACGCCTCAAGAAAAAGAAGCTTTCTACTCTTTTATTGGAGAAGGGAATCTTTTATGGTGTAAAAAAGCGCCTGTATTAGCGTTAGCATTGTCAAAAAAAGGTGTTCGTACACATGAATTTGAAGCAGGTATGTCATTTGGATATTTACTATTAGAAGCAACAAACAAAGGACTTATCACACATCCAATGGGTGGGTTTGATGTAGAAAAAGCAAGAAAAGTTCTAAACATTTCAGAAGACTATGATATTCATGTCGTTACAGCTATTGGCTACCAAGGTCCTAAAGAAGAATTACCTGAAAAATTTCAAGAACGCGAAGCTCCTTCTGATCGAAAACCATTTGATGAATTATTTTATACATAAGAAAAAGACTGTGTTTACACAGTCTTTTTTTGATTTTCTTTTGCTTTTGTAAATGCTTTATGCGCTTCTTTTTCATCTTGAAAAAAGGCGACATGTTTAGGAATTAATCCTACGACAAAATAAGAATCTTTTATTTGGAATAAAAAAGCAAACAAGGATCGTTTAAGCACTGTAATGTCATAATCGTAACAGTTGCATGTTCGATACATAAGCGTTTCTAGTTCTTTTTCTGAAAAAGGAAGAGCGTTTTGAATCATTTCAATCATATCTTGATGGTAAAGAATAGGCGTTTGTTCTTTAAAATAACGCTTCGTAAAGTAAAAAGAAGGAGACAACGTATTTCGAATACGCCCTTTTTGTTTCCATTTTTCAAAATAAGGTGTTAATGATTTCTTCAGGTCTTCTTCATTTCGCGTAAAAGGAATACACATTTTCGCAGAAGATTCTGTTATATATAATGTTCCTTGTTTCACTTCATACGAAAAAGTTCCTGTATGTCCTTCATAATAAAATTCTTCGGTTAGATCGTTGTGATCAAAAAGAGGAAATGCTTCTTTTAAATCACGTGTAAAATGATGCGAAAACATAACAATATTTTCAATTAAATGGGATAAATGAAACGATTCGCTTTGCCAATAATAATAAGTTGCATCTTTTGCAAATAAAGAAGGGAGCGCTTTTTTTAACCATTTCCGTTGGGTCACAGGTAATATACGGTAACGCAAATCTGTTCGAATCGTATAAAATAAATTTGTCGAAAAAATAGACGTAAAAATAACCTCACATCCCTTTTCTTTCGAAAAGTCATGTATTTGATGGAACAATTCTCCTAATGTTTTTTCTTTTTCTTTTCCTTTGGTTACGACAAAATCCATTTCACCTACCATACAATCCTCATTTTCGTATGAAAAAGATGTCAAAATAAAAAAGACATCGTGTACTTCATAACCAAACCGATATTGCTCTTCTTCTCGATGAAAAATAATCATATCATCCTTTTTTTCCATTCTATATTCGCTCATCTTTGCAACCTCTTTTCGCTTTTTCTTCATTGTATCATGAAATATATGACAAAATACAAAAAAAGGGAGAAAAAAATGCTTTAAAAGAAAAAAGTAAAAAACAAGATAAAAGAAGCCGCTAGGCTTCTTTTATCTTGTTTCTAAGTACGTTTTCAAACGAGAAATCACTTCTTGGATTTTTTCCATTGAATATGAGAACGAAATACGGAAGTGTTTATCATCCTCACCTGTAAATACAGAACTTGGAAGTAATCCAACTTTTGCTTTTTCTAATAGTTCCAAACTAAAATCATGTGCGCTTTCGCTAAATTTTGAAACATCAGGGAATATATAAAATGTTCCTTCAGGAAGAAGTACATCAAATCCGAGTTCACGAAGCGAACTGTGGAGATAATCACGACGTTTTTTGTATTCGTCTTTCATTGCATATACATCATTAAAATCTCCATTTAATGCTTCGACCGTCGCACGTTGCGCCATTGTATTTACGCTTGTGTTGACATATTGATGCGCTTTTAACATCTCTGTTACCAAATAACTTGGTGCAAATACAAATCCAATACGCCATCCTGTCATTGCGTGTGATTTTGATACCCCGTTGATCACAATTGTTCTTTCTCGTAGAGAAGGGAAAGATGCAATAGAAGCATGTTGTTCTTCAAATACAAGTTCGCTGTATAATTCATCTGAAACGATAAACAATTCGTGTTTTTCTAAAACAGGAACCAATTCTTCCAATTCGCTTTTTGTTAAAATAGCGCCTGTTGGGTTAGAAGGATACGGTAAAATTACGGCTTTTGTTTTAGGTGTAATGGCTGCTTCTAATTTTTCTTTTGTTAATTTAAAATTTGTATCTGATACATCAATACCTACTAATTTGGCTCCGCTCATTGAAATAACAGGATCATAAGCTGGATATGTAGGAGTAGGAACGATCACTTCATCTCCTGGAAGTAAAATCGTTTTAAGCGCAATGTAAATACTTTCAGTAGAACCATTTGTCACAATTACTTCGTCTGATGGATTATATGTTAAACCGTAACGTTCAACGAATGAACAAGCAGCTTGACGCGTTTCAAGCAATCCAGCATTTGGTGCATAAAAAGAATAGTTTTCGTCTATCGCTTGTTTTCCTGCTTCTTTTACGGCTGTAGGCGTTGGGAAATCGGGTTCACCAATCGTTAAGGCGACAACATCAGGGTATTCTTTCATTTTTTCAGCGAATTGACGAATTCCTGAAATTTGAATTGCTCCAATGGATGGGTTTAATAAATGTTTCATTGTGTACACTCCCATAAATAAAATAAAAGATATAATAGTAGAATAGCATATTTTTTTGAATTTTCCTAGTTCTTTTAAAAAGAGTGTTAGATAATCTAACATTCTAGTAGGACAAATCTTTTTTTCATTGCAATACAGATACGAGAACTCTAAGTGAGTATATAATGAAACTTTAATAGATTAATCAGGGGGAACCTAACATGACAAAAACTTATACAAGAGAAGAAATTTTAAAAATGGCAGACGAGAAAGACGTTCGTTTTATTCGTTTACAATTTACAGATTTACTTGGTACAATTAAAAATGTAGAAATTCCACGTAGCCAATTAGAAAAAGCATTAGATAATAATATGATGTTTGATGGTTCTTCTATTGAAGGATTTACACGTATTGAAGAAAGTGATATGTATCTTCGTCCAGAATATGCAACATGGCAAATCCTTCCTTCTAATTTAGAATACGGAACAGTTGCTCGTTTAATCTGTGATGTATATATGCCAGATGGTACACCGTTTTCAGGAGATCCTCGCGGTATTTTGAAAAAAGTATTAGAAGAAGCGAAAGCGATGGGATTCTCTGGTATGAACGTAGGTCCTGAACCAGAATTCTTTTTATTCAAAAAAGATGAAAAAGGAAATGTAAGTACAGAATTAAATGACCAAGGTGGTTATTTCGACCTTGCACCAATCGACCTTGGTGAAAACTGCCGTCGTGATATCGTATTAACATTAGAAGAAATGGGCTTTGAAATGGAAGCTGCTCACCACGAAGTAGCACCAGGACAACATGAAGTAGATTTCAAATATGCAGATGCAGTTGCAACAGCAGATAACATTCAAACATTTAAATTAGTTGTGAAAAACATTGCAGAAAAACATGGTTTACATGCAACATTTATGCCAAAACCAATTTTCGGTATTAATGGTTCAGGTATGCACTGTAACTTATCATTATTTGATCAAAATGGAAAAAATGCATTCTATGATGAAAATGCTGAAATCGGATTATCAGAAACTGCACGTTATTTCATGGCAGGTATCATCAAACATGCTCGTGGATTTGCAGCGATTACAAATCCAACAATCAACTCTTACAAACGTTTAGTTCCTGGTTATGAAGCGCCTGTTTATGTAGCATGGTCAGCATCTAACCGTAGCCCAATGATTCGTATTCCAGCAAGCCGAGGAGCAGGTACACGTGTAGAAGTTCGTAATCCAGATCCATCTGCAAATCCGTACTTAGCACTTGCTGCATTACTTAAAGCAGGAATGGATGGTATTAAAAATAAATTAACGCTGCCTTCTTCTACAGATTTCAATATCTATCACATGAGTGATGAAGATCGAATTAAAGCAGGAATTGAAACATTACCTGGAAATTTAAAAGAAGCAATCGATGAATTACAAAAAGACGAAGTGATTTCTTCTGCACTAGGTGAACACGCGTTAACGCATTTCATTCAAGCAAAACAAATTGAATGGGATATCTTCCGTACACGTGTAACAGAATGGGAAAGAGATCAATACTTAAATCTATAAAAAACAAGACCTCGAACGAGGTCTTGTTTTTTGAAATGGAGGATTAAACATGCAAAGAGCTACATGAACATATGATTGAAATTGATTTAAACAAAGCAGATTTTACAAAAATAAAAAGAGCGAGATTTATTAATGAAATCGCAGGTATAACACGTGCAGAGCGAGTGATTTATCCCAATATAGTAAAAGAGGATTTATACATCATTCTTTATTTATCAAGTGTGGGGCATGTTATGAATGGAACGTACTGTTGTTCTTCATTTAATGCTTTTATGGAAACAATGAAAAAACATGTTGAGCATTGGGAACGGTTATACGACTGCATCGACTATTATGTAGAGATATCTGAAAAAGGGAATATTCAAAAAATTTACGAAGGTACTTTTAAAGGAATTAATTTAATTTACTATAAAAAGGACTGAGGAATTTTCTTTTCCTTTGCAAAAATGATAGAATAAAAGAAAAAAGAATGCAAGGAGAAGAGTATGGAAAAAACAAAAAAAACATTAGATGAGTTAAAGCAACTTATCAAAGATCGGAATTTTTGGATCCAATCGGTAAAGGATATTACAAATCCCTTACATGATATTGAAGAAAAAGGAATTATGTATCAAAAAATTGATTACCCGATTGAACATGAAGAAGATGGTTTTGTTGATGGTTATTTGCTTGTAGATTCCCTTGACGGAAATGTGTTCATTCCATTTTATAAACAAGGAGAAGTGCATGGCATTTATTTAAAACAACCTAGACTAGTTACAGAAAGCGATGACCTTTATTTAAATACAGTGATTCAAGAAATTGAAAACACAGTTAAAACGCTTCGCGTTACATACAATAATATTAAAAAAGCTAAAAAATAAAAAAGATGATTTTAAAATCATCTTTTTTGTATTTACTTAGCTTAGTTAATGTATTGGAATGTTCCATGACCTGTGATCAAAGCAACTCTTGGATTATTGTATTTTAATTTTTTTGTTAAAGATTTAGCACCTTCTAAGGAAGAAAAGCCAAAGGCATTCGAGAGATATTGCGTCCAAAAACCTTCTTTAGAAACCTTTTTATCTTGATAAAAAACGGCATGACCTGAAGAAATTCCTTGTGTTGTGACAATATATTTTCCGATTAAATTACCCACTCGTCTAGAACGATCTTTTTTCATTTGCTCAATGAAAAATAATTCGTTTTCTAAAAAATCCAAATCTGCTTGTAATCCGCCTAAATCTTCTTCATATAAGTTTCCCATGTTCAATTCTCCTTTTAATAATAGAGTTAGTATTATTTATATAGTATAATCGATTTTTTTCTCTAAAAATAAAAAAAACGGCAAATGCCGTTTTTTATTTTTGGATAAATCCTGTATATCGATTACTTACTGTTTTACTTTCAATTTGTTTTACTGTATCAATCGCAACACTTGTAACGATTAATAAACTAATTCCTCCAATTTGTAATTGAGTTGGAATATTAGCAAACAAACTAAATAAAATAGGTAATGCTGATACAAACGCAAGGAATAAAGAACCAATAAATGTTAATCGTTTTAATAACGAAGATACATACACTTGCGTTTCTTTACCTGGACGGTATCCTGGAATATATCCATTTTGTTTCTTTAAGTTTTCTGCCATTTTTTCTGGATTTACTTGCATAAATGCATAGAAATAAGCAAAAAGAATGATTAATGCGATATAAACAACAAGACCTACAGGATGCGTGTAATCAAAGGCATTTGAAATCCATGTAGTGACACTGTTTTGATCAAAAAACTGAACAAGTGTTTTCGGGAATGTAAACAGCGCTACTGCAAAGATAACAGGGATAACTCCTGCATTATTTACTTTTAATGGTAAAAATGAGGATTGAGTTGAAAATGGTTGAGCTGTTTTACCAGCTGACATTTTTTGTCCATACTGAATAGGAATTTTACGTGTTCCTTGTTGAACGAAAATCACAAATACAACCATCGCTACTAAAACTAAAAGTAATAGAACTACTTTAATAATGTGAATAAATAATTGTTGATCTGAAACCGTAAATTCTTGTTGATATAATTGCTGTGCAACCGTTGGAATGCTTGAAATGATACCTGCTTGGATAATCATTGACATACCATTACCGATTCCTTTGTTGGTAATCAATTCACCAAAAATCATTAAAATGATTGTACCCACAGTTAAAATAGAGGCGATTAATATATAGGTCCAAACAGAAGGATCGATAACAATTCCATATAAACGGTTGAAACTAAGAGAAAGTCCAAGAGCTTGAATAAAAGCTAACACAACTGTTACATAACGTGTTACTTTTTTGATTTGTTTTTGACCTTGTTCACCTTGTTTTGACCATTCAGTTAATGTTGGGATAATTTCACCCATTTGAAGCAATTGAATGATGATAGAAGCAGTGATATAAGGCATAATTCCAACTGCAAACAACGAGAAGTTTTTCAATGAACCACCAGAAAAGGCATTCATGAAATTTAATAATCCGCTGCTTTCAGCTGCTGCTTTAAAAACAGTTGTATCGATTTTAGGAACGGGAATAAATGTCCCTACTCGGTAAAGAAAAAGAAGTGCTAGCGTAAATAGGATACGTTTTTGAATTTCTTTGGAACGCAATCCTGCTGCAAAATTACGAAACATAAGTTCATCCCACCTTTATTTAATTAAACACGTGTTTCACAACAAAGGAAATCACAAAATCAGAAGCCATAAAAAAGAGCATTAATACTAAAACGAATACTAAAACAGTGACGGTGTTTTGAAACAACTCTTTTCGTGTGGACCATGTAACTTTCTTCATCTCTTTTTTTGTTTCTTTTAAAAACGAACCAAATTGTTTAAAGATTGACATTTCTTTCACCTCTTATACTCATTAAAACTTTTCTATGGAAAACCCTTTAAAAAAGGAAAAAATGACCGAAAAAGGTCATTTTCCTTCTCCAATAGCAAACATCATGTCTGCTTCACACACAACAGAACCTTCTACTTGTGCAACTGCTTTTACTTTTACAAATCCGCGGCGAACAGATAATACATTGATTTCCATTTCTAACGTATCACCAGGGCGAACTTGTTTACGAAAACGTGCGTTATCAATGCCTGTAAAAAAAGCAAGTCTTCCTTTATATTCTTCTTGTGATAATAACGCAACGCCTGCTACTTGGGCTAATGCTTCTAACATTAACACACCAGGCATAACAGGAAACCCTGGAAAATGACCATTAAAGTACTCTTCGTTTACCGTCACATTTTTAATTCCTTTAGCGTGTTTTCCTACTTCCATTTCAGTGATTTTATCTACCAATAAAAAAGGATAGCGATGTGGGATGATTTCTTTGATTTGATCAATAAACAATGTCATAAAAAGCCTCCAAAAAAAGTCGTTAACTCTCTATTTACCGAAAAATAAAAAATTCCTTCAAAAAAAAGCAGCTTTTGACTGCTTTTAGTTTTACACCGTTCGTTTTGAAGAACAATCAACTAACCAATGAAAGATTGCTTCTACCTCTCCTTTTTGTTCGTTTGGTATTTTTTGAAAAAGTTCATCTAATAATTTTTTTTGAGATTCCAATGAACCTTTTTGTAATCGACAAGGTTTTCCTCCAATGGATGCAAGAATGTATCCATGGCAATACGATGTCAACGATTTTAAGCAATCCGTGTACGCACGGTACTCTAAATCATTTACTTCTTGATGTTCGAGCGTGATATTTGTTAGTTGAATTTCATTTAAAAATATAGTCCCATCTACTATAAAACGGTGTTCTTTTCCTGAGCGATCTTTAAACCATACCGAAAATGATAGTATATCTTCGGTAATCTTCATTTGTGGAAGGCGTTTATCATGATTGGCGATATGTTTTAATCGTTCTTTTTTATAAAAACGATCATATGTATCGTGTAAAAAGGTTTCTAGCTGTTGTTTGGTTGTAACTAATTGGCATTCTCCAATGGTAAATAGTTTCATTATGCATCTCCCCTTTTCTCTATGGGTTTCATGAAATTCCAACTTTTTACCAGTTATACATGAAAAATATCTTTTGGGCAATAATTATTTCATCTTTTTTTAAAAAAATATCCAAAAAATAGAAAAAAGTAGTATTTTATGGTTGAATAAAAAAGAGGAGGTGTGTGTTTTGGATCATTTAGAAAAAGCCAAAGAAATCGCAGCATTATTCATTTTACACACAAAGCAAAAAGGGATCGACATTGAAGAAGAAATTCACATCCAATCAGATGATCCAAACAGTCGATATCGTATCAAAATTCATGTAACACCTGAACATGAAAAAGTTATTTTCGAAAAATTATATTCCCCTGCGTTTATTGTTATCCTTGATAAACATGTCGTGGCAGTCAATGAACCTGAAGAATTGTATGATATTATTGAAATTTTAAATATTGCTGGCATGAGTTTAATTAAAAAGGTCAGCAAACAAAAAAGATGGAGAGATTCTTCCAAACGTCCGCAGGTAAAAGAAAAAACCATGGTTCGAATCGATCGTTTATTGGATAAATATAATGATTATCAAAAGTTATATCAAACATTTCATGAGGAGAAATATAAAAAAAGAGGAGAAAAATTGATCCGATTGTTAAAAAAAATCCCGCATTGAAAAAAGCCTATATTATAGGCTTTTTAATGTTTTAAGGAATCGTTTCCGTTTCCCTTTCCCGTTCCCAATTAAAATATTTAATTGTTTAAGATGCATTTGAACGAAGTTAGGATTACTTGTTTCCCATTCTACTTCGTAGTCTATTATGCCATTGTACGTACTTTTATCCAAACTAATCATATCTGTATAAAAGTTGAAATCATGACGTTCTGTTTGAAGAGAACCTAAATGAACAAGAGGTTTTTCAAAAGAAATAGACGTTAATGCAATCAGTTTTTGAATAAATGGATGATTTGGTTCAATTCCGTATTCTAATAACTGATTTGCTTCTTCTTCTGAAAGACTTTCGTTATATTCAGTGGATTCACTAAATACAGTTTTTTTATCCGAAGGAAGTTTTGCTGTTAATTCCCACTGCTCTTTTTTACAACGAAGACGCAATGTAATTCCTTGTTCATTTAATGAACGTTGCTGATCGTCAAAGTAATAATTCGTTTGAAGATACTGTTCTTTTTTTGTTCCAATAAGCGAAAAATACATCATTAATTCTTTAAATTTTTTCTCTTCAATTAGTGATTTGAATTCGATTTCTTGCTCAATTTGCATAGAGATCTCTCCTTTAATTTTAGACTGTTCTTATAATACCACAAAAAAGATTAAAGGGCTTAAATTCATTTATGCGAAATAAAAAGGAAGGGGGTTGTGCGCATGACAGTTTATGAATGGGTAGCAATAGGTGTCGGACTTGCATTTGTTGTTTTATTAATTTTTACAGCAAAAATGATTTTTCAATTAGAAAAAACATTGAAATCAGTGGAAGATATCAACAAAGAAGTAAAAGACAAAACATTGAAAAATGTAGAAGAACTAACCAATGATATTAAAGAAAAATCAAAAAAATTAGATCCTGCATTTGATACAATTGAAAAAGTTGGAAATGTATCAAATTTAATCAAAACAGGATATGATCTCTTTAAAAATAAGAAAAAATAGAAGTTAGAATACTCTAGCTTCTTTTTTCTATGGTAAAATAAAAGAATCAAAAGATAAAGGATGGGAAAAATGAAACTAGCTATTATGACTGATATCCATTTGGATACAAACTCACTATTAACAAAAAAAGATTTGTTTCCTGATTTACTTTATGTATTAAATAAAACAGAATACGATGTATTATTTATTACAGGAGATATTTCAAACTCATCGCGTACAACCATTAATATTTTAGATAAAATTAAACAAGAAACAAAACGAAAAGTTTTGTACATTCCAGGAAATCATGATGTCACAAAATTTGGCGAATCTTCATGGGAAAGTTACAACTTATTAAAAGATCATGAATCTTCTTTAATCGATCGTCCTTATAAAATAAACGATAAAGTCGTTATCATTGGAGATATGGGCTGGTATGATTACAGTTTTGCACCTGAAGATTTGAATCATCAAATTATTAAACAACGAAAAAAATCGTTATGGGATGACGGAAAATATGTAAAATGGAACATGGATGATAGCGAAATGTTTAAATTTATCTACGAAAAATTGAAAATTCAGTTTGAACAATGCAAAAATAAGCAAGTTATTTTTGGAAATCATTTTATTCCTTATAAAGATTTTATCTTGCACAGCAGCGATGCGGAGTGGAATTTATGTAATGGTTTTATGGGTTCAAAAATGCTAGGAAACTTAATAGATGCTTATCCAAATATTAGCCATGTATTATTTGGGCACACGCATAGAAGATATGGTGTTCTTGAAGGTTTTGAAAATAAAACTATTATTTGTAACCCTGTAGGTTATCAATATGAATGGAAAACAGAAGATGTTCGACATGAATTCGCTTCATGTATAAATATTATTACGATAAAAGATTGATAAAATTCATCAATCTTTTTTTCTTCCATTAGAAAATTTATGCTACAATAGGTAAGTTAAAAAGCTAAATCTAAATAAAGATAGGTGGAAAGAAAAGATGACAGTATTTTTAGGAGCATTAACCGTATTTTTACTCAACATTGCAGCAAGTACCATGGGTGTAACCAATACCTTGCTCATATCCAAAAAGATAATGAAACCTGTTTATTTCATTATGTTTATCGATAGCATTGTTTTTACAACAGGGATGAAAATGGTCTCAAATAGTAAAAGTTTTATTTTTATGATTGCCTTTGCACTTGGTAAAGTATTAGGAGCTTACTGTGCAAGTAAAATTGAAGATAAAATTGCCCTTGGAATTTTAGAAGTTTCCGTATATGCAAAAGAAGAAGATTTTAGTAAAATAGCCGATACACTTCGTGAGATGGGATATGGCGTTACAACGATGAAAGGGTATGGATTAAATGGAGCACCTCGCTTTTCCATTGATGTAACGATTCAACGAAAAGAATTGAAACTATTAAAAGGCATTCTACATAAGTTTGATTATAGTGAAGCGACAATGGTCATTCGAGAAGTGAAAAGTGTTGAAGGGAAAATCAAAACGACACATAACAAAGAAATCAAAATAAATTAAAAACAGACAAAATTGTCTGTTTTTTTATTTTTTATTCAAACGTTTTGATAATTCATCAAACAACTGATCCACTGTTACTTTTTGTGTTTTAGGTGGATCAAACAAATGACGAAGCCTTGTTTTTTCTGTAGCTTTCACCATCACTTGTTCATATAACATACAAAACCAATCAGGTGTTACATGAATACTTTTGTATGTTTTTTCATACTCATTGCATTCTTCTACTAAACGCCATTCAACTAGATACGAAGAAGTGATTGAAATTGCTCCTTCATATTGCAGATCGTCACATAAAATATCTTTTGTGTCATAAAAAAATTCAATGCAATTTTCGTCTTCGTATGTGCAAACAAAGTATTCCTGTTCTGTTAAAAATGAAAAAGATTCTTTTATTTTTTCCATTTTATTCTTCATACCTTCACCTCGTTTTTTTTAGTATAGTGAAAATCATTTCATTTGAAAAGTCTGTTTTCCCTATTTTTTTGTGATAAAATAAAAAAAGATAGGAAAGGGGAGAATGAATATGGCAAAAGAAAAACTAGATAAATCAAATCCAGGAAATTTAGACTATGAAAAGAAAAAATGGAATGAAGGATTTCAAAACATTGCAGGAGTGGACGAAGTTGGAAGAGGACCTTTTGCAGGACCTGTTGTTGCCTGTGCAGTTATTATGCCTAAAGATTTTAAAATCCATCGCTTAACAGATTCAAAAAAACTTTCTAAAAAAGAACATGAATTTTTTGCAGAAGAAGTCAAAGAACACGCATTAGCTTGGGAAATTGGAATTGCAACAGTTGAAGAAATTGACGAAATCAATATCAAACAAGCGTCATGTCTTGCGATGAAACGTGCAGTGGAAGGACTTAAAGTAAAAGCGGATTATATATTAGTGGACGGAACAGAAGTAATTGATACACCTATTCCACAAGAATCAATTATAAAAGGTGATTATAACTCTCACAGCATTTCCGCTGCTGCTATTGTTGCAAAAGTGTATCGCGATCAGTTAATGGCGGAACTTGATGCAAAATACGGAAATGTATATGGATGGGGAAAGAATGCTGGATATCAAACAAAAGAACATATTGAAGCTTGTCATCAGCATGGTGTAACGCCTCATCATCGAACAAGCTGGGCTACCATGGATTTATTTAAATAAACACGCCGAAGGGCGTGTTTATTTGTTATAATGAAGAAAAAAAGAAAGAGGGATAATCATGGAACAATGGGAACAAGAATTTTTTGCTACGTATCCTCACACAACTTTTCAAAAAGAAGGAAAAATGAGGATTATGGCAGCCAACCAATTTCAAATGAAAACACAAGGAACAGAAGAGTTGGGTATGTTGTTTATCCGTTTTTTAAACTATCGTTATGATTTTGAATTAATTAAAATGGTAACAGGGTATTGGGAAGCCTATGCAAAAGTTCATGATTTGAAAATGATTTTTATTCATCATGACTTCATTTATCAACACAATGTGTTATTGAATCAATTGGAGTATCAAAAGGCTAAACTATTAAATGAACACGTTGGTGTAGGTTCCTATTTTAAACAACTAGCCAAAGGTTCTCAAAAACAAATTCATCGAAAAACAAAACGAATTGTGGAGTGTATAAAGAAAATAAAAGAAAAAGAACCAACATTTATAGTAAGATCGGGAGAAAATGCTATTGTATCGCACTTAACTTACTATTATAAAGGTGATACAGGAACAATTAAAACAACATATCATCAAAATAAATTGTATCTTTCTTTAGAAGGAGGAAAAGAAAAATATGAAGCTAATACGGAAGAACAAGTACAAGTAGCTTTTGAAAAAATATTTGAAAAAATGGAACAAAAAGTACGTATTCGCAACCAATTAACGCCTCCAAGAAAGTTTTATGATGAAGAAATGAAAAAAGTCATTGATAAAGTACCAGTAAGAGAAGATATTTATCAACTGTTACGCAATAAATTTTCATGGGAAGAAATTGAAAATTATTTCGCAAACGTTCGTAAAAAAACAAAAACAGTTAAAAAAATGGAACGATTTTTTCAAAATTTAGCCATTGTGGAAATTATGGGCGTTTATTTTTTCATTGAAAAAGAAAAAACTCGTTGTTTTATGACGGGAGAAGAAGCAAAAGAAGCTTATCAACACGCATATTTTGAAAAAGTAAAAAAAGAGATAGAAAATGAATTCAATAAATCTTTTACATAAAAAGATCGCACATGCGGTCTTTTTTATTTTTTTTCATGTAAGGTTTTTTTAAAGAAAAGACGAAATTTAAAAAAGTAGAAAGGAGGGAATTGTACATGAGGAAAAAATTAGTACCATTTCTTGTGGGTTTCTTGCTCATTACAGGCATTCCTTATCAGGCATCAGCGAGCACTCAAGGAAAAATAACGGCGGATATGTTAAACATTCGTTCAGGTCCAGGAACGGGCTATTCAACAATTGGAACATTATATGAAGGTCAAACCATTTCGGTTGAAACTGAACAAAATGGTTGGTCAAACTTTGTATATAATGGGAAAAGTGCTTGGGTTTCTAGTCAATATGTCAATAAAGCATCGAATAAACTAATGTTAACAAGTTTAACGTCTATTTATTCAAGTAAAACGGGTAAATCTGAAGGGGTTTTAGCACCTCAAACCGTAACAGTTGTAGAAAACAGTGGAGATGGTTGGTATTTAATCCAAACATGGTTAGGAAATAAATGGATTAAACCAAACATCAAAGAATCATCAACATCAACGGCTGAAAGTAAAACAACTTATAAGGTACAAGCGGGAGATACGTTATTTGGCATTGGCAGTAAATTTAATGTAAGTGTATCTTCGATTAAATCAGCTAATCATTTAACAAGTGATGTTGTATTTGTTGGACAGAATTTAACTATTTCTGGAAGCACATCTACAACACCAACGGTGCAAAAACTTACGTTAACAAAGTTAACATCTGTTTATTCAAGTAAAACAGGAAAAGCAGAAAGTGTATTAGCACCTCAAACAGTAACAGTTGTAGAAAACAGTGGAGATGGTTGGTGTTTAATCCAAACATGGTTAGGAAATAAATGGATTAAACCAAACGTAGTAGAATCTTCTACAACTACATCGACGCCTTCAACGACAACTAAAAAAGGACAAATTACGGCAAGTGTATTAAATATACGTAGCGGAGCTGGTTCTACTTATTCAGTTGTAGGAACGGTAAGTAATGGAGCAATTGTTACTTATACAGATTCTTCAAATGGATGGCTTAAAATTACGTATAATGGTGTAACAGGTTGGGTGTCAGATGATTACGTGAAAAACGTGGATTCTTCTACAACAACGCCTACGGCACCACCTGTAACAACGAAACAAGCACAAGTAACAGCAGATACATTGAATGTGCGAAGCGGAGCTGGAGCAAGTTATTCACTAGTCGGAACATTAAAAAGTGGAAATGTAGTAAGTTACAGTCAAACAAGTAATGGCTGGGCATATATTACATACGGAACGTTAAAAGGATGGGTATCACAGGATTACTTAGGCGCAGTAGGAAGTACAACATTACCACCGTCAAGTGGTTCAAAAGGAAAAACAATCGTTCTTGATGCAGGACATGGTGGAAATGATCCAGGTTCAATTGGCGTTGATGGAACACATGAAGCAACTATTACACTTCAAATTGCATTAAAAGCACAACAAGCGTTAATTAATCAAGGATACAAAGTGGTTATGGTTCGTACAACAGATAAAAGTTGCCGCGTAGGAACAGATGTATCAGCAGAATTAAAATGTCGTGCAGATATGCCTCAACAATATGGTGCGAATATTTATATTTCCATTCACACAAATATCGGACCATCTAGTGCAAGAGGTTCTGAAACGTATTACAATTCATCGCTTAATCCGTATCCAACTAGCAGCAAAAGTTTAGCTAATGCGGTACATAATGCATATCAACCTGTATTTGGAAGTTTAAACCGCGGTGTGCAAACGGCTGAGTACTATGTTGTAAAACGTACAACGGTACCATCTATTTTACTTGAAGTAGGATTTGGATCCAATTCATCTGATTTAAGTAAATTAAAATCAAGCACAATGCAACAAAGTGTAGCTAATGCAATTGCAAAAGGCGTAAACAATTATTTTGGTTATTAAAAAAGAAAGACTCAGTTGAGTCTTTCTTTTTTGATTCTTCATGATATAATGGAAACAAGAAAAAAGGATATTTTGCTTTTCGTTAAAATATATCTTTAACAGCATAAAAAAACCTAACAGATACGAAATCGAGCGCCAACTCATTTCGCTTCTGACACCGTAAGTAAGGACGGTACCAGGTTGGATCCATTAGGGTTTTTTTAAAGTAAGTTATAGTACTTATTATAATAAAAACCTTGATAATCCTGCAAGAGGTTCGGAAAAAAAATTATATTTTTTTTATTGTTTATGCATAGTTTTTGTCATATTCAGACATGCTATGTATGATCCTGAAATCCCTTAAACCTGTTACTACAAAGAAAACATGAATGATTGCGTTCATCTTTTCTCTTGCGGTGATGGGTTTTTGTTTGCTCAAAATTCCATATCACTGGTAGAGAACCTGGGCGGCGCATGGTAGGCATGTGTCATCAAAAAAAAGACGTAATAAATGCGTGGAGTTTCCCGTCTAACTCGCTTCTGATTAACCAATCAGAAATATCGTCCGTTAGAGGGACTTTCCACTTCCCAGATCGTTTAGAATATTTATTCTAAACGAGAATCCCGTCGGTTGATCATTTGATCAGGTAGCATGTTGTATTCATTATGGTGATGAGGCTGGTAAATTTAACCACCTGGGCGGCTTGCTTATCGTATGAAGTCATACGAGGCAATACAACATGGTCGAAGTGCACACTGTGGCTCCGTTTTGCAAACATTTTATTAAAACGGCACAGCCCTACCCTTTTTTAGTCAGGGGGTAGTCTGTCTTCTATACTCCTATTCTCCCTTTTGCAAGTTTGTGATAAAGAAAAACCAAACCTCCTATTCCACTATATAAAACAATAAAAACTTTGCAAATTCCGAATAATCGAAACGGTCCCATATCCAACATCACCTTGTCATAATATAAATTTATTATATGTTTTTCTTCTGAATCATTTACATAACGATTAAAATCAGATCTTTCAATAATTTGAATTGATTTATCTTTTTTCATTTTGTTTATATATTTACTTTTTGTAACTAAAAACAGTTGATTGTGTTTAACTAATTCTTTATTTGTTTTACTAAACTTTTTCTGTTGATTTTGGATTGCATATGTTTGATAAATTTGATTAACTTCTTGATTCTTATATTGAATTACTACATTTTGAATAATGTTTCTTTCTTCTATTTCATTCGGTAAAATTTTTACTTTTGCAAAACACATAAATCCTACTAAAATGCTTAAAATTAAAAAATAAATGTTTTTACCCATTTGATCCTCCCCTTTTTTTTTGCTTATTATGTTCTAAATCTATAATATTTCAATAAAAAGCGTATGCTTTTTATTATTTTATTTTTCAGATCAATTAGATAATTGGGATTATTTTAAATATTTTATTTTGTGTTTGTGGATATTTATATTTTCAGTCCATATCTAAGGAAGATATGAAACCATTAACTTCAACCGAAATTAATAAAAAAACCTAATAAATTAGGCTTTTTTATTTTTTCTCAATCAACAAACATCAACTTTATGCTATAATAAATAGGTATTGATTAAAGGGGGAGATAACATGAATAAATTAGTATTAATTGATGGCTCATCATTATTATCAACGAGTTTCTTTGGAAATGTACCGCGCGAATTTTACTCGGCAAAAACAGACGAACAACGTGCAAACGCAATGGCGAAAGTGATGAAAACCTCAACAGGTGTATTTACAAATGGTGTTTATACAATGAGTAAAGTATTGCTTCGTATTATTGAAAAACAAAAACCAACACATATGGCAATTGCATGGGATGTCAATCGTGCAAGTTTAAATCGAAAAAAGAAATACGATGGGTATAAATCTAATCGAAAAGATACAGCGCCTGAACTTGGAGCTCAGTTTGGTTTAATGCAAGAAGTCTTAAAGGAAATGAACATCCCTCAATTTAAATTAGAAGGTCATGAAGCGGATGATATTATTGGAACATTTTCAACACATTTTGAAGATGAAATTCCTGTGTACATACTAACCAAAGATCAAGATGCTTTGCAGCTTGTAACAGAAAAAACGCGTGTTTGGTTAACAACAAGTAAAGCGAAAGAATATTATCAAGAACGAGGACTAGATCCTAAAGCATTACCAATTCCAGACGGCGTATTTGAATATACACCGCTAACATTTGAAGAAATTTATGGATTAAAACCGATTCAAATTATTGATATGAAAGCTCTTGAAGGTGATTCAAGTGATAACATACCAGGAGTTGCTGGTGTAGGACCCACTTCTGTTCTTCCGCTACTTCAAGAATATGGAGATCTTGAAACGATTTATGATGTGATTGAGCATACGCCAGAAGAAGAATTAAAAACGTTTTTCAAAGAAGAACTTGGAATTAAACAATCACCTATTGCGAAATTGTTGAAAAAATCAAATGCAGAAATGGCAGAGGAAGTACAAAATTTACTACATAAGAAATGGGATAAAGCGTTAGGTAAAGAGATTATCAACCTATTTAAATTAGTGGACGATAAAACGTTTAAAGGGAAAGTAAAAGAATTGAACGTAAAAGATGAAGCAAGTTTTATTGAAAAAGCTCGAGAATTATCAGAAGAACTACAAACTATTGATTCTGGTATTGTTGGAAAAGAAGCAGCTTTTTTGAGCAAAGAACTTGCAACGATTAAAACGGATCTTGAACCATTTGCTTCGACTGATCTTTCGGAATTGGAACTTCATTTTAATAAAGAAAAAACGCGAAATAAGTTTCAAGAATTAGAATTTAAAAGTTTATTGGATAAACTATAAAAAAACACGCTAATTAGCGTGTTTTTTTTATTTTGCATGTAGAAGGGTATTAGGGTTACTTTTCATCCTTATTCTTTAAAAAAAGACATTTTTTGGCATTTTTTTCACCACTAATGTATTTTAATTAGTATAATAATAAAGTAGTAAAAATAAATTAACGGAGGAGTCGTATGAAGATTTTCAAAGAGCATTTTAATAGTATTCATCAAATGCTAGAAATCGTCAACAAACGTCCGAATAATGAGGCGATGAAAGGAAGTAAGTCGTCACATACAGGAGATGAAGACTTCACCATGACAAAGTCGTGGGAAGAAGCCATTGATTTGTTTCAATATGGATATAAAGACATATTAGAAGAAATCAAAACGGGTATGAAAGAAGAAGCAAAATTTCAAGCAGCGTCAAGTAGAAGAAAGAACATACTGTCTGTTGAAGGATTTGCCCCGCACGTTCCAAACGCAATTTTAGGACTTCCTAACTCTATGATTAAAACAAAATCAGAGGTGAGGAAAGTAAAAGCGATTTCGATTGTATATTCCATTACAGCAAATGCAGGAACTGATGCTAGTGAATTTGTTAAATCGGGTGTGGCAGCACTTTCTACGATTCATGCGTTGGAGTTAAGAGGAATACGCGTTAACTTAAAAATTATGTTTTATAATGCGAAATGTCAAAACGACAGAGCATTTGGAACGGTTAATTTAAAAGATTACCGAGAACATTTGGATTTACAAAAACTATGTTTTCCTGTTGCGCATCCAAGTATGTTTAGACGTATTGGATTTAAATGGTTAGAAACATTGCCAGGTTTAAAAAATGATGATTGGTCACGCGGATATGGACGTCAAATGGAAACGGAAGAAGTCCTTGATATAAAAGACCTATTAAAAGAAAATGAATATCTTTTAAACCTAGAAATGACAGAAGAATGCGGATACAATGTTGATAAAATTATTGAAAAATTACAATTAAATTAATCACGGAAAAGAAAGGGAATGATCCTATGTTTATTTTAAAAGATTGCGAAAAAATTTCAATTGTAACAACAGAAAAAGATCTTCTTGAAAATCAAGAAAAAATTCAAATTCTTTTTAATCAAAAATTATATGATCCAATTAGTTTTAAATGTATGAGTGATCAAGGTCAACGAAAATTACATCCAAATATGAGAAAAGAATATATCGAAAACCGAGATGAAGCATTTGAAAAATTTGGAGAATTAGCAAAAACATTTTCGAAAAAAACGTTAACAGGAGTGGGAACTATGTCAATGAGTGGAACTGAATTTGCACAAGGAATGATGCCAGGAGTACCTTCAACACTTGGAGGAGGCTTTGGAGAAAAATTAGAACAGATGTTCATGCAAGTACTAGCGCAACAATCGGTGGAGAAAGTAGTTGAAATGGCTTCACCAGAAATTGAGAAAATGATTATTGAAAAGTTTGGGGTTCTTCCTCAAATTCATGAAGTAGCAACACCAAAAGGAACAAATAAGTTCGAAGGTGTTGTTCATGAAAAGTTTGATCAAATTTTAAGTTTAGTAAACTTACATATTCCCGTTTACTTAAGCGGGGAAGCAGGAACAGGTAAAAACGTAATCTGTCAGCAAGTAGCAGAAGGATTGGGATTAGAATTTTATTTCACCAATGCTGTTACACAAGAATATCAATTAAAAGGGTTTACAGATGCCAATGGTAACTATCAACAATCACAATTCTATAAAGCGTTTAAACATGGTGGATTGTTCTTCCTTGATGAAATGGATGGTTCGATTCCAGAAGCACTTATTATTTTAAACAGTGCGATTGCCAATGGTTACTTCGATTTTCCAGCACCAATCGGAAAAGTAGAAGCACATGAAGATTTCCGAATCATCAGTGCAGGAAACACGGTTGGAACAGGAGCTGATATTGAATATACTGGTCGATTCCAATTGGATGCTTCGTCATTAGACCGATTTGCATTAGTAGAAATTGGTTATTCACCAGCTATTGAAGAAGCTGTAACAAATAAAAATAAGGAACTATGCGAATTTGCTAGAATGTTCCGCAAAATCACGAAAGAGTGCTCAATTAAATGCTTATTCTCTTACCGTAGTATGGAAAGAATCAGCAAAATGGAAGAAATTTTTGAATTGCCAGACGTATTAAAAATGTCTCTTACAAAGGGACTAGGAAAAGATGACTTGAGAATTATTTCTAAAAGATTTACTGAAAAAGGTCTTACTAACAAATATACTCAAGCATTAGGAAAAGTAAAAGCTCATTAACTAATAAAAAGAAGCCGTTCGGCTTCTTTTTTTATTTTTTTCCATTTCTAACAAAAATTACACCCTCTGGTAAAGGGTAATTTTTCACTGCATATTGTGCAGGTAAATCAAAAATAGCTTTTAAAAATTCCTCATTTGTCATGATCTTTTTTTCGTTACTCATGTTTTATCATCCTTTCATGATTCCATTCTTTTTTTGTTTACGACGTTATTATAATGTCAAAAAAACGTTTGTGTGAAAAAAATCCATACGGATTTTTTGTTTTTTATCTTTTTCACCTATTTAACGCAAAATAGGTATAATAATATGTATAAAGCTCATACAAAGAAAGTAGGGGAAAAGATGTTTAAAAAAATAAAACAAAAAACAGAAGAAAAAAAAGAATTAATGAGAAAATTAAACGAAAATAAGATTCATAAACATTATAAAACAACATGTCAACTATTAGATGAAGTGTTGAACAAACAACATGAATATGAAATTAAATCAGGATATAATAAAAATGTTTCAATAAAGAAAAGAAAAGGTTCGATTGAAATAGAAATTATTAGTTTCACAGGCGATTATTTTTCGCTTAATGTATATGATGGGATGATAAAAATCGCTAAATTTTACGTTGACACTTCTTATGAAGTAAAAGGGATTGATTATGCTGTGTTAGATATTGATGGGCGCTATGTTCAAAGCGATAAATTAACAAAAATGCGCTGGGAACCAGCGAAAGAAGTTTTAGAAAAACTTTGGAAAATAGGAAAAATGATTTCAAAAAATCGAAAATCATTACTTCCTGATGCATTAGAATTATTATAAAAAAGAAGCTAAAAAGCTTCTTTTTTTTGGAATTATTTTGCATTTCTTAGATTTTTTTTATAATCTCTTAAAAACTTTTTCGGTTTTACAATTTTAACATTTTTATGTTCGCCGATATTCAAAAGATTATTTTTCGTATCATTAGAAACAAAAAAATCAGCTCCAGCATGAACTGCCAAATCTAAAAAAAATTGATCCGATTTATCTGTAGATAATTTATCTGTTTGAAAAGGTGTTGGTATGAATTTAGAACGTTCTAGTATATGATAAATAGCGATATAAATATCTCTGCAATCAAAAATATTTCGAATTTCTATTTCTCTGCTTATAATTTTGTAAAGTTCATTTTGGGTGTACTCAGATGTTGCAAATTTGATCTTGTTCTGTTCTTCTAAATCTAATATTTGCATATCTATTGGAAACATGCCTTTACCCAACATAGCATTCAAAAAAATGTTTGTGTCTGGCACAATTAAAACACTTTTTTTACTCATCTTCTTGACATTCTTTTCTAAGTTTTTTTAATTCTTTTTTTGCATCTTCCACAGTTCTTTTACTGTCATTTTGATTAAAAATTTCAGCAGCTTTTCTCCAACTTTTAGATTCAACCTTGTTTTTTTTATAATTCGGATTGTTGATAACTGACATTTTATCTCTCCTTGTCTTAGATTTATCTTGTTCGTTTGCCATTATAACACCCCCTTAATTCGTTGCAATAACTATTTGTAATGATCTTTTTTTATTTTACTTTTTTATATTTCCTTATTTTTATGTTTTTGAACGTCAATTTAGAATATATATCCTCTTCAATTTTAGCACTTATTACTCGAATTTTATTCACCCATTTTTTTGAAAATGGGTATAATGAATAACGTAATAATTCTTAAAAATAGAATGGAGAGATAATGGATGATTCGAACAATTACTGAAAATGAAATGGTAGAAATGTTTAAAACTCTTGCACCCGTAGGTTCTTGTTTACTGAAAGTAGATGGAAAATATTTTGGTTATGATGGTCATACACAACATCCTGAATCAACATTTAGCGATGTAAAACATGCACATGTATTTTCTTCAAAAAATGATGTGAAATCAGTATTAGCTTGGTTTCCATTTGAAACCTATGAAATGATTGAATTAAATCCTTCTCCTAAAGGTGAAGAACGAATTCCTAATGGAACAGAAGTAAAAGAAATATTCGGTAAGAAAAGAACATTGAAAATTGTTGATGCGATTGAGCAAGACAATAAATGGGACTACGGAAAGTTTCTTTATCGTTTTGAAGGATTAACAGATACTCGGTTCGGACTGTATGAAAAAGAATTTTACGTGCGATCTAAAGATATGTAAATAATGAAAAAAGACGCTAAACTAGCGTCTTTTTATTTACATTTAATATTTAACAAGTTTTCAAACCAATCAGGGATTGGTTTTGTTTTAAATGAATAAGAAATTTCCATAGGTGTTCCTAAAAAGATACTTCCTTTTTCTTCTGTTTGTTCGTTTAAGAAATGATATGCTCGTTTTCCATCTTTTATCTCCATGTTTAAGAAGTATTCGTTGTTTCGATAAAACTGGTCATATTGAGCAATGCTTGTTTTTAACCAATGTTCATATTGTTGAAAAAGAATTTGTTTGCTTTGAATAAAAGAGGTTTCGTCTCCGTGATACATTTCACACATGGAATCGATCCAATTCATCCATTCTTCTCCACTTCCAATTCGAGGCATCTTCCAGTTACGTTCACTAAAATCAGGTGTTTCTCCCGTTTGGAGAAAGTCTAAATAAGCTTGAATTAACAAGCGCGTTTTATCTGTAGAAGCTCCGCCCCCTTCGTATTTACAAATTAAAGCTTTTAAATGGTTTTTGATAAACTGATAGTGGGTATAGATAAAGTGAATTTTATAAAGTTCATCTTTTAAAGGGCGTAAACCAGAAGTAGCAATTTTAGCTAATAAACGAACATCTTGATCAACAGTGAGCGTTTTTAAAGTGGCAAATCGTTCTGGATTGGTAATGTCTAAATGACTATATTTTTCTAAAATACTTTTTACATGTTCCATCTCTTTACTCATCTTTTCCCTCTCCTATTCTTTTTGTATTCTTTTTTATGATACCATAAAAACATAGTTTTTATGGCTTTTATTAAAGAAAGAGTCTTTTTTATATACATTTAGCATAATTATTACAAGGGAGCGTGATCATATGTCTGAAACGATACTTTATGAAGGAATGGCGAATTTATTTAAAGGGATTGAAAGTGTTGGAGGAAAGCTTTATTTAACAGAAAATCAAGTTATTCATAAACCTCATGGTGTGAATATCCAAGGAAAAGAAACAACGATATTTCTCAATGAAATTGAGCAAATATCGTTACGTAACACAATGGGCGTTGTGCCAAATGGACTTTTGATTAAAACAAAAGAAAAAGAATACAAATTTGTTGTAAATAAACGAAAAACATGGCTTCAAAAAATAGAAGAAACAAAAAAAGATAGCTAATGCTATCTTTTTATTTTATGTTCGTGATATACGTAGCGGAAACATAACCTGTTCCTGTTCCATATTGAATAAGATACCAATTACCTTCCATTCCGATAATAGAAACAGTTTGATTTAATTTTACATAACCTAAAATTGAATAACTTGTTCCAGGTCCGCTGCGCACACTAAGTGAACTTGCTGTAACCGTTCCTGTTTTAGGCTTAAACAATGTATAAGTAGCTGTAGAAAGAGAACGATTATCATTTCCATCAGTTGCAATAATATCAAAGGAATAAGTACCATCTGGAACTGAAGACACATCCCAGGAAATGCTTGCATTTCCTGCAGGTTGAATAGAATTCTCTTGAAGATTTGCTACGATATTGCCGTTTATATCTTTGGCGACAAGTGTCGTGGAAGATACTTCATCTGTTGAATAAGAAACGGTAATGGTTTGTGAATCTTTATTATACAATGTTGAAACATTGCTAATAACAGGCGCTTTAGTATCCGAATCATGCGTTGTATATGAACTTGTTAACGCTGTTCCTGGATAATAGAAATTCAAAATATCTTTATACATTTGACCTGCATCCGCGCGATTTTTTGCTCCCCATTGACTCATTCCAACAGCATGTCCATCGCCTTTTCCTGTGAATTTAACGATAGATGACGAAGCATCTATCGAATCTACTAGATAACTTAACATAGAACGCGTTCCGATAATACTACGTATTTTAGAAGAGGCTACACCTGTTAAAGATACTTTTTGAAGGGATAATTTTCCTTGTGCATCTTTTAAATCTTTTACATAAAATTCAATGGTCATGTCCCCTTTGCTAACGCGTCCACTGGTTGTTTTTTCATAGAGTGCGAACGTAGGAATATTTACAATTTTAATCTCTTTATTTTCATAACCATTGGATTGAAGCCATGTTTTAATATTAGCTGAAATAACGGAGTCAGCTTCTTTTGTTGTGCTCCACCAACTATCAGGGTTACTTAAATCTTTTCCTGTCATATCTATTTGTTTTTTATTAAAAGAAACACTCCAAGGCGTTTTTGCATCATAAGGATCTTGTTGAATCGGAAGATAAGAAAGAGCTGTACTTCCCCAAACAGTACTATTGGACTCAGTTACACCTCCATTACTTGCTGAAAAAACAGCGCTAATATATTTCCCGTTATAGGTAAGAGTTTGACCTGTGGTTGAATCAACAGCACTATTGCTACTTTCTTGCCATACTTTACCACCATATGCTTGATAAGAAACAGTATCATTGATAATAGAATTGGTATAAGTCATTGCATACGTTCTTGCTGCAACTGCTTGCGTTTTTAAAGCTTCCACGTTCCATGAAGCGTACATTTCAATCGGTACAACTCCTTTTAAATAATCTTCCATATAAACCGTATTAACAGGACGAATATATTGGCTGTTTTCAAGTGTAAAACTAAAATTTCCAGAATACGGACGACTGTTAATGGATAATGAATTGCTTTCTTTAAATGGTTTAATGGTGACCGTGTCCATATTTGTGACGAATGTCGCATCTTGATATAAATTAATATGACCATTTTCACTTTTAAGTGTGTAAGTAACGCCTGATTTTAATAAAAGATTTCCTTCTGATGTTACATACTCTCCCGTTGGAACAAGGGTGACAGCGGATTTATTACCTAAATAATTAACTAATTTGACTTGAACAAAAGGCTCGCTTTCCAAAGCGTGCGCTTTGATAGATACACCAAACAATAAACTTGTAGCAACAACACATGCAGCTAATGTTTTTTTCATATGTCTATTCTCACTCTCCTCGTAAGTGGACGGATAATAGCATAATTTTTTAGTTTCGGTAAAAAAAGACAAAAAAAGAAAGCTTTATGCTTTCTTTTTTTGTGTATTATAGTAGCTGATTTAAAAATGCGTGAAGACGCGATTGAATACATGTATTATCCGCTAAAATGTATCCTTTTACATGGTCATAATCAGATACATCGACCTCATCGCCTGAATGAACCAAAACAGGAAGAGTAACGTTTTTTCGTTTCATTTCTCGAAGAACTAAAAGACCCATTTCAGGAGTTGGCATGGAACCTTCATCAAATTTTGGAAACGTCATATCCAATATGACGGCATCATAATTTCCTTTTAATAATGCGCGCATGCCTGAATTATACGATTTTTTCACTTCCACTTGGTGTTCGTTTAGATGTTCCAATACTTTTTGTGCTTTATAGTGATCATCTTCGATCATTAAAATGTTCATTTTTATTCCACCTCTCGTGTTTTTTCCATTATAATGGCAAAAAGGAAAAAAAGTTAAAAAAAGAAAAAAAGGAGCGATAGGAATGGGAAAAGGCGATTTTAATTATTTGTATGCGAAAATGGATGAATTAATGTTTGAACATCAGGTAGGTTATTTACTTGATGATATGGCAGAAGAATTAGAAAAAAAAGGATACCCTAAAATCGCAAATAAAACAAAAGAAATAAAAGGAATCATTCAATCTCATCTAAAAAAAGCAGAAATACTACTAAAAAATCAGCCGTATTTCCAATATATCTACGAAGAGTATGAAGATTGGGAGTGGTTTGGTGAAAACACGGTGTACCATTTAAATGAACTAGAAGAAGAGTACAAAAGCGATCCACAAGCATTTAAAAAGATTCAATCACTTAATCAGTTTTTGCAAGCTGCTGCGAAAGAAGTGGAAGAAAAAAGGCTTGAATTAGAAGGTGTCTGGAAAGCGGTAGAGTTTTATGATACAACAAATAAAGGAATTATTGAAGAAGCCATCAAAGACTATCAAAAAAATAAAAAATAGGGATATCCCTATTTTTTTCTTTTCAATGGTTGTAAAATGGTTCGTTGAAGCGGGACGCCGCCTACAGTAACTGTTCGTTCGATCAAACGATACGAAATGCCGTCAATTAAAAATTGTCGATAGGAAACGTACCTTGCTTCTTTTCCTTGATTTCGTAATTCATTTAAAATCGCATTTATATAATCATTAAATTCAAAATAATGTTCATCTAAGTCAAGAATGATATGACCTTTTCCTTGTCCCATGTACCAATTAAAAGCCAGTAAATACAAAACAAATAAAAGTATGCCAAATAAAATTAACCCTAAAGTGTGCATGAATTCACCCTTTCGTTTGTTATTTTTTTGTAAAAAATAGAGTCACCTTTTCATTTACAAAAAAAGAGAAACGCCCTACAATGCAAAAAGAGGAGGGGATAATTACTATGAGAGCATTGTATGTCAATCCAGTTATTTCATCATTAAGTAGCGTGTTACAAATGCTTGTGCAAGTAACAGCTAAAAAAGGAGATGTGTTAAAATCTGAAGGAATTGAAACGGAAAAAGAATACACAATTGCGATGAACGTTTCAGGAGAATTAAATGGATTTTTTGCCTTTAGTTTCACAGAAGAAACCGCATTAAGTGTTGTAAATGCGATGACAGCAGGAATGGGAACTCCTAGTGAATTAGATGAACTTGGACTAAGTTGTATCAATGAATTAGGAGGAATGACAAGAGGTAATGTCATTAATGCGTTAACAGAAGTAGGGTTAACATGTGAAGTACAAGAAACAGAATTGTTTAAAAAAGATTCACTGCCATTTTACCCACCTGAAACAGCATTAAAATTTTGTCTAACAACAGATATTGGTGAATTTGAACTACATATTTCACTGTATAAATAAAAAAAAGACCTTATTTCTGTAAGGTCTTTTAACTAATGCATTTTCTTCGTTCTTTTAGAAAAGAGTACGTAAATAAACCGTAATTCATATACAGCTCGATTGAAGGAAGTGTTCGAACCAAACCATTTTTTGAAAACACGAGGGTTTGCGTATCTTCAATGTAAAGAAACGTTGTTTCTTTGTTTCTTTTTCGAAGAATTTCGCCTGCTTTTTTAATAGTAGGGAGAGTAAATAACTCACCATCGACTACATCAAGCACGCGAATGACGCTTTTTCCTTCAATTTGTCGTTCTTTTTTAGCTAAAATCAAAGCTTTCGATTTTGTTACAAAAAGTGGAAAATACGGTCCTTTTTCGTTAGACAAAATCGAAAACATAGTCATGAGCATGTTTTCGGCACCTTTTTTTGAAAGGATGCTATTTTCTACAACATGTTCATCCACTTGTATTATGACTTCTGACAAATCGTGCTGAATACGTTTTTTGTTTTTGTCTTCTCGTATCACATAAGTTGTTGGTTCCATCGTCATAACCTCTTTCTCTATTTATTTACGTAAATATTGTACCAATAAAAAAAAGTTTCTGTTAAAAAACAGAAACTTTTTTTCAATGACTAGCTTATTTTTTCTTTTTTGTTTTCATTAACAATTGACTTTTATCAATTTCTTCGATGATTGGCTCACCAGAAAGTGAAAGAGATAAATCAAATACAGCATTTTCTTCTTCAAAATAGAAATCATTGTTTTCATTTAAAAAGCGCCAAATAGTTTTTGCATATAATACCACATCTCCTGAAACTAAGCGTTTCATAACAAATGGAATTAAAACAGAATCTTCGCTCCTTTCTGTTTTGTATTGAATACAAAATACATCACCTTTCATTGAGCGAATATTCGGATCTTTTGAAGCAAATTCAGCTAATGCAAGCACACTGTCTAAACGAACATTACGTTCACGCATACGTTTAAATGCATGATGTGTGATTTCTAATATTGATTTCATACGATCGTTTAAAAAAGTAGTACGACCATCTCTTTCCCAAAATCTTTCTGTGCACATTAAATACATTGGTTCCATCTCCCTTGTTTTTTATATTTATCCTTTGATTGGAAAAATTATAAACCGAAAACTATTTTTTTCAACAAATTTTTTTCGTATAATAAAAACAAATCAGGAAATAGTAAAAAGGAAGGATTGTCATGTACCTACATACCGAGAAAATCATGAACACATTTGCATGGAAAGAAAAAAATGGTTACATCGAATTTTTCATTGAAGAAATCGATCGACTTGTTCAGGCAGTGCTGCCTCCAAATGAATTTCCAAATCATATGTTTTTGATCAATGAAGAAGAAAAAATCAAACGAAACTTGCAAAGCTTCGAAATAGAAGCGCCTCCGATTACTATTGGAGGATTAAATTATTTAGGTGTAATCGTTCAAAAAGGGAGCTATCAGCCTCATATTTGCGAACTGCCGATTGTAAATGAAATTAATCCTGTAGCTTCAGAAAAAATAAATCGAACCACTGCGTGGTATGTATATGAACAAAATGTTTATTATTGCGTGCAAGCAGAGCCTCTTCGTGATGTAGCATCGGGTCGAGCAGAAGAAATAAAAAAAAGAGCATTGCATCAATTAAAAGAATTTCAACATGTTGTTTTTTACCCTACTTCTTATCAAATGCATGTACCAATTGGTTTTTATAAAGGATATGCGCCTATCGTATATTTTGCAGAGGAATTAGGATTTAATGAACAATGTACTCCACACACGGAGGTGATTGTAAATGGAAAAAGTCTTCGCGGGAAAAAATTAAAAACATTTTCCGAATTTTCTTATTATATGAATCAAAAAAATCGAAAGATTGAAAATTCAATAAAAATTTACGATCAAACGTTATTTGGAAGAAAAGTGCCGATTTTTGAAGTAGATGATTTTGTACGAATTGTGTCGCCAAAAGGGGATAAAGCTTCTTTAAAAGGTCTTGAAGGAAAAGTGTCACATGTAACAGGATTAACGATAGGTGTTACATTCTTTGATTATTTCCACACCTCATTTTCTCCATTCGAACTAGAAAAAACTGAGTCCTAGGACTCAGTTTTTTTCATAAAACCCCTTCTTTTGTGGTAAACTAAGAAAAAAGGAAGAAGGGATGAGATGTCCAACGTTTTTTTTGAAACCGAATGTCATGGATTAAAGATTGTTGCCAAAGAAGGATATGCCTATCCTGAACATGAAGATGATGTTTTAACAGTTTATGGCATGTATGTATCGTATGATCAATTTCAAACGATTGATTTATATATGGATAAAAACATTATCCAAGTCGGCGTAGCCGAATCGCGTGCTGGGGATTTTCGTTATCGAAATCATTATTATGTAAAAGATTATGGTGTTTATAATTGGAGAACGTATAAAGATATAAGTGTCAAAAAAGCACTTGAAAAAATAAAACCTGTGATCTTGCCTAAAAAAGAACGCCACTGTGTGGAATGTAATTTCGGTCGCACGAAAAAAGGAAAAGAAGATTTGGAAAAATTGGTAAATAAAATGAATGAAACCTTTGGAATTGTCTCGTATGAAAAGCCTGTACGCCTTCGTCAATGGAATCAAACAGAAGAAGTGCTTATTTCTTGTAAAAAGACAAAATGCGATTTGTATATTTCAACGGTTATGATGAATAAAATTGCTGAATTTCTTCAAAAATGTGGATATGAAACAGAATCTGATGCTTTAAAAAAACATCGAGCCAAAGCGATGTTTGAACCTGTTCAAGTGAAACTAGATTTTTCAAAACATTATAAAAAACGATAAAATAAAAAAAATAGCGAATAAGCTATTTTTTTTATTTTATCGTTTGAAATGAAAGATTTTTAAAGTTCGCATTAGCTTGGCTAATAGAAAATGGTCCCAAGCACCTTTTAAAATAGGATTGGTTTCATCTGTATAATCCACGATTTTACTTCCATCTTTCCAAATGGTAATATCATTATGTTCTACTCGAATTTTGTAGTGAACATATTTATTAGGTTCCCATGAAATTGATTTTAAATCAGCGATTCTTGTTTGAGTAGAACCTATGCGTTTATATAACCCGCTGTGAAATCCTGCCACTCCACCTGTTACATAAGGTTTGATTGTGCTTTCTCCAGAAGTAGTAGGCGTTGAAGGAACTCCATCTCCTGTCAGCCCTTCATCCGTATTTTCATGAGAACTATCTGACCAATATTTAGTATAAAATTTTGTTTTAGAAGAAGTTCCGACAACAAGAAGGGCAATAACAGCTAACAAAATAATCCATTGAACAACGGAACCTTTTTCTTCTTTCATAAATTTTCGAAACATTCGATCACCTCTTTCTTTAAAAAAAGAATAACGCATTCCTTCCATTGATCAAGAAAAAAATGAAAATAAAAGATAAGGTGTAAAAAAGAGAGAAAAAAACAAAAGAAGGAAGGAGGGATGAGTGTGTATCGTTATCAAAAAATGGTGAATCAGTTTTTGAAATTGAATGAGTATGAAGGATATCGAATGGATATGACAATTTTAAAAAGTGTTTATTTTCGAAAAGTAACAAAAAAAGGAACATATATTATTAAAATATTAGAGGGAGCTTATTATGATGCGGTTGTATTTAAACAACGAACAGAAGATAAACATTATGAACGAATTCCATATGAAAACATGGAGAAAAGTGTGAAACAATTGGTCAAAACGATTAATATGATCATTAAAAAAGCCAATGAACACTATGAAGGTATTCTTCCTTTTTACGAACACATGATAGAAAAAACCCTATTTAAAGTAACGTCCATTGTTGAAGATATACCATCCTATAAGCAAAATCCGCTAGCTTATCCAGATCAATTAATGGTGTGGATGGATATATGGAAAGAAAATGAAAAAATTGGAGATATTCAGTGGGTTATCCAAAATAAATCACCCAGTAAAACGTACGGAAAATGGGAGGTGGGGACAAAAAAAGTCACTTATCAACAAGGAGAATGCGGATATAAAGAAATCGAGTGTTTACGTAAAAAGTTAACAGAACAATTGAATAAGCCAAATCGAATACGACATTTATTTTAAGGAGGTTATGTATGATTATTGTAGGTAGTATAGTTGTTTTTATCATCGGATGGATCGTAATCAAACAAAAAAGGTATTCGCTTCAGCGAGAACTGAAAAAATGTGAAAGTCCGATTGAAACGATGTTAATGAAAGAATTGGCTCATCAAGGATTTCGACCATATGGGCAAATTCCTTGTGGAAAGTTTCGAATTGATATTGCTATTTATCATCGAGGTAAAAAAATCGCGATTGAATGTGATGGACAGCAATTTCATTCTTCTCCTGAGCAAAAAGAACATGATGCACGAAAAGATGAATTTTTACGACGAAATCGATGGAAAGTATTTCGTTTTACAGGAAAAGAAATTTATCATGATGCAAAAGGATGCGTTACTATTATTAAAAAAAGAAGCTAAAAATGCTTCTTTTTTATAGATATTCAATGTCAATTCCTTGTCTTTTGATAATTTCACCTACTAAGCTACGATGACAAATGGTCGCATCGCCACAGTAGCAAGCATAATAAACGTTTTTTCCAGAACGGATTGTATTAAGGATTGTTTGCAATTCATTTTTTGCGTTTGGGTTTTGTTTGATTTCTTTTAGATAAAAAGGGACGTACTGTGTTTGAAAAGTTTCTTTGTTCCATTTTTTATTTTTTTCAAGATCTTTGATCTTAAAAAGCAAGCTTTTACTTGGTGTTGCTTCACCATAGTGAACCCAACCTTTTGGTAAAAACTTAGCAATTCGCACGCCAAAAATTTTAAGCGCTTCATTATCGGTTACTTTAGCTGCATCTTGAATACGAAGAAGAAATAATTTTGCCATTTTACCCATCATCTCCTATTTTTTTATTACTAACTATAGTATAAAAGAAAAAGAAGCACATGTGCTTCTTTTTATACGAAAAAGTCGATTTGTTCTCCTTTTTTCTCATCTGGCGGTGGAGTACGTGTTGATTTTTTCTTTTCTTTTTTTGGTTCTTTTTGATCTTTTGACTTATCACGAGAAGGTGTGACGGGTTGTGTTTCTTTAAATGGACGATTGTGATCAATTGGAAAATGAAATGACATATGTATCCCCTCCTTTTCTCTTACTATACGAAAGAAAGAGGAATCGTCAATTCTTTTTTACTCGTCTATTTTTCCGTCTTCAATTAAAGGTTTAATATATTTTTTTGCATCATTGATAGGAATGGAAAAACCAATTCCTTGTGCATCTTCTAAAATAGCTGTATTAATACCAATTACTTCTCCTTTTGTATTAAATAACGGTCCCCCGCTACTTCCAGGATTGATAGAGGCATCTGTTTGTAATAAATCTTTAAATAATAAATCGTTCATGGTAATTTCTTTGTCTTTAGCTGAAATAATGCCTGCTGTAACGGTATGTTTAATTCCTAGTGGATTCCCAATTGCAAGCACCCAGTCTCCTAATTTAGTAGATGATGAATCTCCTAGTGTTGCAGCTGTTGTATCTTTGTTTTTTCCCACTGTTAAAATGGCTAAATCTTTATCATGATCAGAACCGACATAAAAAACTTCGTTTTGTGTTTGATCAGAAAAAATAGCATCAATTTTTTTAGCATCTTCAATAACGTGGTTATTTGTTAAAATATAATGTTTATTTTGATAGGTGAAAATAACGCCGCTTCCATAAAATAAATTATCACTATCTTTCCCATTTTTCTCAACTTCTAATGAAACAACAGAAGGAGTTGTTTTGCTAGCTAGTTCAGTGAAATTTGGAAAAGAAGAAGTTGTTATCACTTTTGTTGATGTTTTTTCGGGTGTAGGTTGAAGAATATGTCCGCTAATTAAAAAAATAGTAACCAAAATACTAATAACAGATGTAATAAGAATATGTACAAAGCTTAAGATAAATTTCATCTTAAAAAACCTCCTTAAATTTTTAAAAAAGAAACTTTATTTCTCATGAAGAAAAGAGTATGATACGTAAAAGAGGGGAAGAAATAGATCTTATTCACCTTAAAGAGAAATATAAAATATGTCAAAAGAAAATGAATAAAAATTCATGTTGTTTTTATACAAACCACTCTTCTTCTTTTTGTGATGAACATATATGTAAGGAAGATTTCTTTTTTTGTCAAACATTTCAAACAGAAGGATACATCTATTGTATAAATTCGACTTGTTATACCTGTATTCATTTACATAAAATAACAATTGAGAAAATGGAGGAGAAAACAATGAAAACATTTTTACGAAGAGGATTGTTAGTGGCTATTTTATTTGCCATTTTTCAATTATCCAACACGCCTAATTTACATGTTTCTGAGCCAAGAACATGGTTTAATGCGCCTCAATATGAAAAACATTTTTCCTACAAACACTTTTCCTTTCCGACGGGAACATTTTATTTGCCTTATCGAAATATAAAGAATGAAGAGTTTGTTTTACATAAAATTTCACACATCATGTTTTTTAGTCTGTTGACAACCATTATTTATTTAAATTTAAAAGAAAAAAGAAAAAGGTTGTTTTATTCATGGCTTTTTGCCACACTTTTTGCGTTAACAGATGAAATTCACCAATCTTTTATTATTGGAAGAAGTGGTCGAGCGTTAGATATTGGACTTGATTCATTGGCAAGTCTTGTTGCTATTTTATTAATTTGGCAAGTGATTAAAGTCGAAAAAGTAACAACACTTGTTCGAAGTCATTTATAAAAAATAACCGTTCCTTTTAGGAACGGTTATTTTTTTCCAGGATATTCGATTCGCTTATGATTCATTTTCGACAAATGATTAATAAACGTTTTAATAATGACTTCAATTTCGTCCAATGTTAGTGCACAGTTACGAAGATTTCCATGTTTGATTTTGTCATAAATTGATTGACGAATTTTTGCTTCTAATTCTTCAAAACTTACTCCTCGATCTAATAAAACCCGAGAAAATGCTTCAGTAGAATCTGCTAGCATTAAAATACCTTCTTCTTTTGTTTTAGGAGTAGGACACTTGTAACGGAAATCTTCCACATTTGCCTCTCCGTGCAAAGCGATTTCTTGTTGATAAAAATTTTCTAAAACGGCATCCGAATGATGAGAAGCGACTAAATTAATAATAGGTTCTGGTAGCTTATATTCCTTGCACATTTTTACGCTTTCGATTGGATGATTTAAAATAATTTTTGCGCTTTCCTTTGGCGTTAAATATTGATGTGGATTGGAATCAGGTGTTGAGTTTTCGATGAAATATTGTGCATTTTTCATTTTCCCGACATCGTGATAATAAGCAGCTATTCGAAGCAGCAATCCATTAGCGCCAATTTCATCAGCAGCAATTTCAGCTAAGTTACCAACCATTACGCTATGATGATATGTACCTGGTGCTTCGAGCGTTAATTTTTTAATCAACGGGTGGTTTTGTTTATTGTATTCACTCAAACGAAGAAGAGTGACGATTCCTAAATATTTTTCTAGAACAGGAATGATACCAATTGTGAAAATGGAAGATAAAAAAGCTGAAACAATCAACCACAAATTATCAGGAAAAATAACAGAAATTTGCATCATTTCATGATCAAGTGAATAAACAAGTACGAGCTGTGCTAAAACAAAAACCACGCCAACTAAAATACCTGAACGAATTAAATCGATTCTCTCGCCACCAGGTCTGTAATGAATGGCTAAAACAAATCCTGACACAACGATGAGTGAAAGATAGATGTATTCGTTGGAATAAACTAAAAGACCTAATACAATCGAAAGAGGAATAATAAATTTCCGTCCCCAAATGACCATGGATATCATCATGAAGGTTAAAAGAGGAACGATAAAATAAGTAATCCCTTCAATAAAGTTAGATAAAAATAAAATAAACGTAATGAACCCTAGAATAAACGTATATTTTCGAAATGATTCGAACTCTTTGCTATAAAATTTGAAACAATAAAAGTGGAACAGTAACAAAACAAAAGCTACATAAGGAAGTTGAATTAAAAAATCACTGTAATTAAACTCTGCATCAGTTAATCCAAGTTGCTTTAATTTCTCCATTTGTTCTTTTGTTACGTATTTTCCTACTTCTGTTATTTTTTCTCCTTTTTTAATTTGTTTATAAACAGGTTCTACTTTATCTAACGCTTCTTTTTCTCGTTTTGATGTTTCTTCTTTGTTTAACTTAAAATTAGTTACAATGCGTTCAGAAAGTTTTTGGGTTAAAAGAAAAGCCGTTTCTTTATCTTGAAGCAATGAATCGTTTTGTGTACCTACTTTTTCAAACTTTGTTCGAACGCTGTCAACCTGATCATCTGTTACACCTGTATTATTTAAAATGGTTTCTAATTCTTTTAATAATACATTTGTAAAATCCGTTAATGCTTTAGAATCTTCTTTTAACAAATCCTTCAAATACTTGTTATCCAATCCAAAAGGATTAGACATCGAAGCAATTTGGGTAGTCGTAAAAGCATCTTCATCAAAACTTTCGTTGTCTTTTTGTTTTTCTTTTTCATCATCAATGGTTTTTTTTGTGTCCGAAATCGACGTTAAAAAAGTTTTCATATCTTCTTCTGCTTTTTGATAAGGCTGTTTGTCCAAATCATACACATCTTCTACTTGTTCTAAAGCTTGTTCTTGTAACTGCTTTGTTGCCTCTTTATCGACATAAGAGATAGAATTTGGTGCAAAAATATCTTTTGAACTAAGATCTCCTACTTTGATGTTTTCAAAAATAAAATTAGAAGGTTGCATCGAAAAGCTACATACTAAAATCACCAACACAACCAACAGAAGATTTCGTAGTCGAAACATAAAAAAACACTCCTTCCGTTTATACATGTTCGCTACAAATAAATATACCTTTTTTTTATTTTTAAAACAATTGTTTTGAAAATAAATGTAAAAAAAATCCTTTTTTATTGATTTTTTTATGATTTTCAGGTAAAGGGTCAAAGCGAAAGGTGGAATGAAACGTGAGTCAAAACTGGGAAGAATTTCTAAAATTACGAAACAAAGCAAACTTCAAAGGATTAGAAACGGTCCCTGTTACATTGCGTATTCCAAAAGAATTAAAAAAAATTATCATAGAAGATTTGCGTGCGTTAGAAGATATTGATGACAAAACGCCGATGAATACCTATATTTTATTGATGATGATGCTTGGAAGTGGAACAACGCAACGAACAGAAGGAGATTTTTATCGAAGCAAGAATTTTGGACTCGATAAATATTTAAAAGAAGAAGGAAATGTACCAAAACGCCGACGAAAAAAGAAAGGAGAATAAAAAACAAACAGGTGAAAGCCTGTTTGTTTTTTGGTATAATAAAGAAAAAGAAAGAAGGGGTTACAGTGGAGGAAAGCTTAAAGAAGCTGGCAAATGATATAAAAAAATCAAAAACCATTACCGTTTTTACAGGTGCAGGAATGAGTACGGAATCAGGAATTCCTGATTTTCGTTCCACAACAGGCATGTGGGAAGAAGATCGAAAACGAGAATATTATATTTCTAAAAGTTATTATCAAGGATATCCGAAAGATTTTTGGAAAAAATTCAAAGATATTTTTTCACTTAAAATGATGGGGGAATTTCAGCCAAATAGCGGACATCTCTTTTTAAAGGAATTGGAAAATATGGGTAAAAATGTACATATTTTAACGCAAAACATTGATGGACTTCATGAAAAAGCGGGCAGTAGTGATATTCTTAATTTACATGGAACATTGCAAACAGCGACATGCCCAAAATGTAAAAGAAAATACAATTTAGACTATATAAATGATGCAATTCTGCCGAGATGCAAGAAAAGCAATGCAAAAGGAAAAGTTTGCGATTTTATTTTAAAACCCGATGTCGTTTTATACGGGGATGAAGTAAACGGATATGAAAAAGCATTAGAAAAAGCGTATGATGCGGATCTTTTTTTAACATTAGGTAGCAGTTTAAAAGTGTATCCAGTTAATCAAATTCCTATGATGCTCTCTCGTGCACCAGGTATTAAAAAAGTAATTATTAATAAAGAACCAACAGGGATGGATCGTTATTTTGATTTGACGATTCACCAATCAATTGGCGAAACGATTCATTCTTTAAAGACCTATTTATAGGTCTTTTTTTTCGATACACTCGTAAAATATAGTACAATAAAAGAAAGGGACATAAGGAGGAAAAAAACATGAACTTTACAGAAATCGCGTTACATTTGCCGCCTATTTTTCAAGAAGTTGAAAAAAAAATAGAAGCGTGCGGAGGAAAGTTTTTTATCGGTGGCGGTTCGTTAAGTAATCTATATATGGGAAAAGATATTCGCGATATTGATATATTTCATGAAAAGACAATCGAATTAGAAGAAGTAAAAAAAATGTTTGGTGGATATGAAAGTGTTGAAACGTTTACCGTTTCCCATATCGATTATGAACAAGAAGCGTTTTATGAAAACGAAGAAGATGTACCAAGGATTACAAAAGAAATCCCGTTTTTATATCGCATTCAATACAAAGGGTACAAAATTGAATTAATTCGTTCTTCATATGATCGAATTTATGAGTTTGATTTACGTTTTCGGCAATTTTATTATATCAAAGGGAAAACTTATGCAACAAAAGAAGCGATGGAAGATATTAAACAAAAACGAATTGTCGTAGTAAATCCTGTGAATACCTTTTCAACCTTTTTTCGCATGCTACGTTTTAAAGAAGAATTAGGGTTTGAAATTGATGAAAAAAGTTATCAATATGTATTATGGGCGTTTAATCGAAAAGATACCTTAGAAGATAAAGCGCTGCAGTATATTAAACGTAATGAACATAAAATTTCTGAAACATTACGAACGTATTTATTGCAATGGGTGCAAACTCATACAAAAAAAGAAAAAATACGCGTAAGAGGTGCTAAATTTCCATTTCATAAAAGTATAGAAAAAAAGATTTCCTCTTACTTTAAAGAAGAAAAAGTGGCAGATTTAGCCCTTTACTATGAACAACTTGTTGCCTATGAACCCTTTAGCATGGATTCATTTATTTTACACGTTCCTTTTAGTAAAGTAGAACGAAAAATGAAGTGGTATGTTTCTCTTCTTCAAAAAGTACGTATTAAATATTTGTTAAGTTCGCATCAACAGCACTATCCATTTCCTAAAATTGATCTGAATGAATTAGAAAAAGAACATAAAAAATTATTTAATTCCTTATTTTTAAAACAAGTAGCTCAGTTTTTTTATAAAAAACATGAATTTAATAAAGGAGAACTGATTGAAGGTCTTCAGTGGATGGATGATGAAGTGTTAGTTGAAATAAAACCGATGATAAAAGGAAACTTGGGAGAATACCTTGCTCATTATACACTGCTGTTAAACGTAGGAAATCAATTTGAATATGTGCTCAGAAAATGTACAAATGGTAAATATACAATTTCAGAATTTAAAGATTTAACGCCAAATGGCGCAGGCTTATATATGGAGGCAATTGGAGATGCTTTAAAAGAAAAAATGCCTCACTTTTTTGATTTTAAAAACGAAGAGTTGGTCGGGATGTTTTTACGAAGTAACAAAGGAGATTATTTTGAATATTATTTTGGATGGGACGGCGGAGGTATTGATTTAGTAGAAGGAAAAAACGTTTATAAAGAAATACCAATTGATAAAAGTAAAATTTGTGAGCCAGTAATCCAATAAAAAAAGCCGTACGGCTTTTTTTATTGATAACGTTTTTGAATCAATTGTTCCAACTGATGTAGTTGGGATGAAATGTTTTCTTCTTTTTCTTGAATGAATTGATCCACTTTTTGATGAAAAAGGTGAAGTAACCTTGTTAATTGTTCTTGTTGTTTTTCTTTTTGTTGAGACGAAAGATACAGTATTTTCATTTGATGCAAGTCATTTGGCATCGAATGAGTGAGTAAATGACGGTTTTCATGTGTTAAATGGGATGAATTAGTGACAAAATCGTTAAGTTTTTTTTCTAATTCATCGATTTGTTGGGTAAATGTATCACAATAGTCATCGACCACTTGTTGATTTTTAACAAGTGTTGGAAGCACTTGTTGTTCTTCTGTTGCGATTTTCAGTCGAACTGCATCAAGTGTAAATGTTCGATAAGGATCTTGTTCCAACCATTCCTCTTTGACATATTCCAATTCTATTTTTTGTTTTAAGTGATCGTAACGATAATGTAAAAACGGTGTAATGGCAGTTTTAGCGTAAAATTTATACTCGCTGATCCCTGTTTTTTTGTTATGTAACATTGTTGTATCAATCCACGGATTTTCATCGTGAATATTAGAATGAAGAAAAAATTGAATGCCTTGATCAAATGAAAGTAATGCATCTTCTACTTTTCGATCGGCTAAATGCATAGAAAAAATAAAACCGCTTGCCGCAAATCCAAGCAAACTAAAAGGTAGAAATTCATTCGTAAAAGGTAAAAAAATACTAATGCCCGAAAGAGCGCTGATGCCACCTGACAGATAAAACTTTAATCGTGATTTTGAATGTTTAGATAATGACTGAAGTGCATTCAAAAAAATTCCCCCTATTTTTTCCTTCATTGTATCAAATATCAACCAAAATAAATAGAGCACAGCTCTGTTTATTTTGTTTCCATAAGTTACTAGGATTTAAATAACGAATTTAGGTCAAAATAACAATGTACCCAAGAGGTACAAAACAAAAAAGGAGATGATTTGAAATGGCTCAAAACAACAACTCAAACCAATTGCTTGTAGCAGGTGCAGAGCAAGCAATCGATCAAATGAAGTATGAAATCGCTTCAGAATTCGGTGTAAATCTTGGAGCGGACACAACAGCTCGTGCAAACGGTTCTGTTGGTGGAGAAATTACAAAACGTCTTGTTCAATTAGCTCAACAACACCTTTCATAATTAAATATTTGATGGCATAAGAAGGCTCAAGTTTTCACTTGAGCCTTCTTTTTTTTAGTTGATTTTTTTCGTTTTTTGAGTATAGTAAAGGCATCACAAACGAAAAGAGGGATTTTTATGTCCAGACAAGATATTCTTAACGAACTAAGTAAATTATATTCAGAGCAAAAAATCACACGCCAAGAATTATACTATATTGATGAAAAAGTATCAGAGCAAACAGCATATCGAATGATTGATGAAATTAAATATAATGGAAAAACAGCCTATGAAGCCGAACAAGAAGTCTTAAATCCGTCTTCTAAAAATACGCATTCTTATGATCACGAAGAAGAACAACAAGAGACATCACATGCGCCTTTTTATGGTATGAAGCAAAATCAAATCGATTATGAAGTGGAGCAAGATACGTATAAAACACCATCTTGGTATAATGATCAGCAAAAAGAAAAAGAAGAATATGGGCTTCCTTCTTATGCAAGACGTGACGAAAATAGTTTTCGTAATCCGTATCATCGTGATGATGAAGAGGAAGAAAGCGGAAGAGGCATTCACAACCCTTACCACCGTGACGATGAGGATGAAGAGTATTAAAAAACGACAGTCTAAACATAAAAAAACGTAGTAATAAACTACGTTTTTTCTCATGATTAATACTCTGATGTTTTAATTTCTAAGCCCGTTTCACGAATTTGACGTCCGTTACTTAATACATAAATAAAATCAGTTCCGTCTGTTTTAATTTCTTCTACAGTTACGCCAATAGAAGAGCCTCTTTCTTTTATGCCATTTTCCATGAATTCTACTTCGGCTTCTGCGATAAAAGCTGGAAAATTCATTTTTTCAAAAAATTCAACAATCTTTTGTGCTTCTTCTACAGAGACATCAAGTGCATCATCGATGGATTCATTGTTAATATGAAAATTTCTTCCATATTCCAAGCCTAATGTATAAGTTTCCTCATCTTTTTCATTCGTAAATACAATTTCTTGATCCGCGTAATAGCCCTCATCGTAATATTCATAATCGTGCGTTACATTTGCTAATTCTGTGATGGTACATCCTTGAAAAAATTCTTGCATTTCTTTTGATAACGAAAATAAATGACGAATTCTCTCATTTTTCCATTTTTCATTCACACGTTCTAATACTGTTTTCACTTCTATCATCCTTTCCTTTATCTTCCTTTTTATTATACCATTTTGCTTTTATTAATGGTAAAAAATGTAGAAGAAAACCAAGTTATATCGTTAAAAAATGGGTTGGATAAACCGAAATAATAGTCGTTTCATTTGCTTCATAACTATCTGCTTCATGAATATGACCATGAAAAAAATAAGCAGGCTGCTTTTGATAAATATAGTGAGAAAAACATCGAAATCCGCGATGAGCATCGCTTAAGTCATTATTTAATTCAAATTGTGGATTACTATGAGCGAGAAAAAAATCAACGCGCGGCGCGTTGTTAACAAATGTTGCTGCTTCTTGTTCGTCAAATTGAAGAAAACTTCGTTTGTTATAACGTGGACATCCTCCAAAACCGCCAATGGTATATCCATTCCATTCAACCACTTTTTCATGCACGTTTTGAATGGCTGTTCCGTCAAAATAATCGGGACCATCATGATTGCCTAACACGCCAAATTTTGGGCAAGTAAACAGTTCATCAATTTTTCGAAGTTCATAAAAATCAATATCGCCAAGCAAAAATACAACATCAGGAGCAGACGTTAATGTCGGTAAAAATCCGTGGGAATCAGAAATCACTAAAATATTCATACTATCACCTCATTTAACCATTCGATGAGTGGAACAGGAATCATTTAAATGGAAACGTATGAAAATCCAGAAAAAAGAAAATAATAGAGAACGAGGTGAACCATATGGTAGAAAAAATTATTGAATTTAAAGAATCTCTTCATAAGACAAAAAAGAATGAACGTTTGTTCGAATTATGGCTACAATTAAAAAACGGAAAAAAAGAATATATCTTTTACAAACGAAATGAAAAAGGGCATTTTCAATTTTTTGATATTCCGTTGCATTCAACGCTTAATACAGAAGAAGTGGAAGATTTAGCGAAGGTATGGCTAAATAAAAAAGAAATTCGAATAAAAACGTTTTTTTTCTAAACAAATTATAAAAAATACTGCTATATTCCTTGTGAACGAAAAAAAGGAGAGTGGTGATCATGAAAATTGTAAATCTCATAAACGCTATTTTAAATATTTTACTCCGTATCATCAAAGAAATTTTTATTGCACTCGGGAAAATCTTCAAATACTTATTTGAACGCTACCACGACAAAATCCACGACTTTTGGAATAAATAAAAGCTTACCAAATTGGTAAGCTTTTTCATTTTTTACTGTCAGTTAAAGATTGTTTTATTTCCCATATAAGGAATAAGAACGGCTGGAATTGTAACGGTTCCATCTTCATTTTGATAATTTTCTAAAATAGCTGCCACTGTTCTTCCAACAGCTAAACCTGAAGCGTTTAATGTATGAACAAATTCTGTTTTTCCTTCGTTTTCACGTTTAAAACGAATGCTAGCGCGCTGTGCTTGAAAATCTTCACAGTTACTTGCAGAAGAAATCTCACGGTATTTGTTTTGACTAGGAAACCATACTTCAATGTCATAGGTTTTCGCTGAACCAAATCCCATGTCGCCTGTGCAAAGCGCGACTGTACGATATGGAAGATTTAATAGTTGTAAAATGCGTTCAGCATCCATCGTCATGTTTTCTAATTCTTCATAAGAATCTTCAGGTTTTGTGAGTTTTACAAGTTCGACTTTATTAAATTGATGTTGACGGATAATGCCTTTTGTATCACGCCCAGCACTTCCTGCTTCACTTCTAAAACAAGCGCTGTAAGATGTATAATGTTTCGGCAATTCTTCATTTGTTAATACTTCGTTTCGGTGATAGTTAGTGATCGGCACTTCCGCTGTTGGAATCAAGTAATAATCTTTTTCGGTTAATTGAAAAAGATCTTCTTGAAATTTAGGAAGTTGTCCTGTTGCAAAAAGGCTTTCACTGTTCACAATTTGAGGCGGAATAAACTCCGTATATCCATTTTCTGTGTGAACATCTAACATAAAATTGATTAATGCTCGTTCAAGTCTTGCGCCGAGTCCTTTATAAAAAACAAATCGACTTCCTGTTACTTTTGCACCTCTAGCAAAATCTAAAATGCCTAATTTCTCGCCAATTTCATCGTGTGGTTTGGGTTCGAAAGAAAAAACGGGAACTTCTCCATTTCGACGAACTTCTACGTTATCATCTTCATTTTTTCCGATAGGTACACTATCGTGCGGAATATTAGGAATAATAGCTAATAGTTGATCGGCTTCTTTTTCTACTTCCTGCAGTTTGTCATTAAATGATTTGATCCAAGTATTAAAAGCCTCAACATCTTTGATCAAAGATGTTGCATCTTCTTTTTTTCGTTTATATTCTCCGATTTGTTTGCTTAAAGCGTTTCGTTTTTGCTTGTATTCTTCCACTTTTTGAAGAAGCGTTCGACGATTTTCATCGCTTGTTAAAAAATCATCAATAAGTGAAACATCAAATCCTCTTGTTGCTAATTTTTCTTTTGCTACTTCACTGTTTTCTCTTAGCCATTTTCGATTTAACATTAAAATCTCTCCTTTTATAGTAAGTATGACATTTATTATACAGCAAATTTATCGAAAAAAACAAAATTTTTCTATCTGTTTGAATGAAAAACAGATAAAATAAAGAAGTAATTAAATTTTAAAAAAAGAAAGGGATGTTTACTATGATTAAAGTACAAGTGAACAAAGAAAATTGGAAAAAAGTGTCTCCCGTTGCCAAAATGATCTTATCTTGTTGGTTAATTGTAACATGTTTGTTTGTAGTGATGGCGACAACTCCGCTTCGTCATATGGATTATACGTTTCAAACGATTATGGTCAGTCACATTATTGTTAGTACTATTTGTGCTATGTATTTAATCCAAGATATTCTAAAAAAGAAAAAGCAACGATAATCGTTGCTTTTTTTATTCTTTCGGCAGAAATCCAATAATCATTCCTTTTTTCGTTAAATCGACAATTCGATTTAGAATCAATTGTTGTGCATGATGAATCTCTTCTTCTGTTGGTTCGTGCAATGAACCAAATGCATCAAGTAATAATTGTTTTCGTCCCTTTGAAATGGAGTTGAAAAAATGCTCTTTTAACACATCTGATGTCCCTGCTAGCGCAGTTGCGAGTGAATCGTGTTCTGGTATTGAGTTTAAAACAGTCATTAAATCACGGGTTTCTAATTCAGTAATTTGCTCAAATTTCACACTTTTTTTATCCATAGCGTCCATCACTTTTTTTCGAATTAAAAAAGGAAGGGCTTCGACTATTGCTTGTTGTTCAACTGGATGGTCTTTTTTTAAATAAAAAAGAACATCCAGTTGTGTGTTACTTTCCATATGGCGAAGGATAATACTTGCTTCTTTAGCGGTTAAACGAAGTAAAATGGTAGCTAATTCTTTCATGAAAATTCCCCCTTTCTTATTTACTATTATTTTTTTATGAAAATCCTTTTTTTTGGTATAATAGAGATAGATTAATACGAAGGAGAGAAAGAGATGGAAAAATGCAAATACAGCTTAGATGAAATCAAAAAACAAATCACATCAACCAATTATTATGACGTTCTTTCCTTTTTTTCAGAAAAACAGATCGATTATCGTTTGATAAATGAATATGTTTTTGAAAAAGGATTGGATTGTTGTGCGAAGTTATTTGTTTACACCAAACATGGTGTGGCTTGTTTTTATGTCATCGAAGAAATAGAGGGGAAATCTATTGATTTGACGCAGGCTCATCTCATTGGAGAAGAGGATATACCTAAATTGGAAAGATTATTACAAAAAGAAAAAGAAAAAATAGAAACACTTGAATTTGTCTTGCGTAAACAACGTGTGCGTAAAACCGTAGGGAGGGAAAGATAATGATTAAAATTATTCCAGGAGATTTACTTTATTCAGATTGCACGATTATTGGTCATCAAACCAATTGTATCAAACAAATGAAGTCGGGAATTGCCAAACAAATAAAAGAAAAATACCCAGAAGTAGAAGTAACAGATAATGAATTTATGTTTGAAGATAAAAAACGACTTGGAAAATGTGCAATCACAATGGTGGATGACGGAAACAGATATGTATGTAATCTATACGGACAATATAGTAATACACGGAACCATGACACGGATTATGAAGCATTTGAAGAAGCGCTTGAAAAAATGATGATAGCAGCTGCTTCATTAAAAAAATTTCAATACTTTCCTGTAAAAATAGGATTACCTTATTTAATTGGGTGTAATTTAGGAGGAGGGGATTGGAAGAAAATGCTTCCTATCATTCGAAAAGTAGCGGAAAAATATGATGAAACCATTTATTTATATAAACTTTAGGTGAATAACCTAAAGTTTTTAAAAAGGAAGGGATAACATGGAGAAAATGCCGTTTACAATTGATGAAATAAAACAAGATATGAAAATTCAAGAAAAAATAATAAAAGAAATAAACGAAAATAAAATGGAATTATGTCCAATAACACTAGAGGAGGAGTCCATTCCTGGTTTTTCCAGAACTTTATTTAAAGCGACGTATTATGTAGGGTATTGTAAAAGTGGGGTTTTTCAAGTTTCTTTGATAAGAGATTTTTTTGGAGCTTATCCTTCTTACGTACATTTTGAAAGTATAACTCAAGTAGGGAAAACAATCATTGATAAAATGGAAAAACAAACAGAAGAAGTTCGAAATACCTTGATAGAACTTCAACAAACGATTTTCAAATTGGGGTATGAACAATTGTGGGTTCACCAACGAAAAGGGACACAATCTTTTCAACTTGCGCTCGCTAAATGTAAAAAAGGAAAAAAACCTGAAGAGTTTCTAAAAGAAAAGGAATATGCAAAAATTGATAAGGAAACGTATTTGATTGCATTAAAAGAGGGAATCTATGAGGCTCGATTTAAGAAAGATACATTTAAAGAAATAAAAGATCTTTCTCAAAAAAGAGCGTATGTAAAAAAAACATATAATAATGCAAGAAAAAAACAAGTGGAGCTTGAAAACCAAGTAAAAAACATTCGTTTTTTACTTGAAAAAAATAAAGTAAGATCATTATTTTTAACATAAAGGAGAATGGGAACATGGAATTTGAAAAAGTAGAAGTTACAATCCCGAAAGAAGTAAAAGAATTTTATGATTTTCTTTATACATGTGACGAAGAAACGAGAATAATGGGGACGTACTTAACGGAACGATATCAAAAAAAACTTTCGTTTCATGTTCATCTAGTAGCAAATCGAACATTTTTTTATGAAACCATTCAAGCTGTTTGTGATCATTTTCATATCGAATTTGAACGTCTTCAATTATCAACGTATTCCTGTGAATTTTTGTATAAAGGATATCGTTTTGAACTGTTTTTTGTTGAACAACCAGAAGAAGAAGTGTATCTGCAAGATATTCGATTAAATGAAATTGTTTATTATCAAGATAAAACGCGTGCTTCAAAAGAATGGATACAAGATATAAACGATAAAATGATACGAACTGGGATTGTGAAAAATCCGTTAGATACGCTCATTCGATTATTTGATTATCAAGAACGATTTTCTTTTACACTTGATCGTAAATCAATTCATTCATTTACGGAACGATTTAATGAGGAAAAATACACGGCGAGTTATGTAAAAGAATATCTGGATAAAAACGTTTCAAATGAATTAGCGGAAACAATCATCGCCCAAACCAAAATTGATAACGGCGATGCGCAAGTAAAATTTACGTTAACAAAAGAAAACCCAAATGCATTATTTTATTTAAAGAGAAATCGGTACAGAATTCATCGAGATGTATTTGAAAAAATATATGGAAAAGAAGGGTTTGTTGAAGAAACATTTACTTATACATTTTCTTCTTTACCAGGAATGAAAGAAGTAAAAGTCATTCAATCCAATATTGAAAAAGAAATTCAAAAGAATAAAGTAAAACTTCTCTTTCATTACCCAAAAGAAACACCTATTTGGTTAGAAGAAAGTAAAAATCCGCTTTTTGTCGCATATGTTTTACCTGAGATTATAAAAAAAATAGGCAGAGAGCAAACAAATTTTGATTCATTTTTTAAAAACATTAATGAATATTCAAAAGAAATAAAAGAAGTAACAGAAGAAATGGTAAAAGTGCCACCTGTTTTAACAATGAATGTAACCACTGATGTCCCTTTATTTAGTGAGATAGATGCAGATGATTATGTAAATGATTTAGTTGTTAAACTAACGATTGAAGGAATAGGTTATCTTGTTTTTCATAAACAAACAAAAACCATTTTTCAATCAACGTTAAAAGAGTCGATTGAACATTTATTAAAAGAGCCGATCGAATATGTACTCCAAGGAGGAAGGGAAAATGGACTTTAAAGAAATGGAACTAGATATTCCAGCAAATCTTACAGATTTGCTGGAACAAATACAGAAAATAGACGCAAAAGTATGTATAGCGGGAAGCTTTTTATTGAAAAAACACATGAAAAAAGAAACGAATGAAGTATCTTTTTATGTTTCTCATTATGTTTCTGAATCCGTTATTGCTTTATTAAAAGGAAAATATCATCTTATGCTGCATAATCAAACAACAAAACAACGAAGAGATATTGTGGGGTTGTATGAAGGTTATGAAACCACTTATGGCGACTACAAAATGTTAATCCATTTTATTAAGTGTGAAAAACATATAACCAATTACATGCCGCTGCGCATCTTGGAGTGGTATCACGACGGGAAAACATATGTTTCAAACGAAGCTCTAGAAGATATTGAACAAAAAGAATTGCGTTTTGGAATCATCAAACATCCGATCCCTGTATATATTCAACTCATTGAATACGCGTATTTATTAGGAATGAAAGTAAATCAAGAAAGTTTTCCAATGTTGAGTAATTCGTTTAACGTGCATAATTGTATGAAAAAAGAAATGGAAGCTGAACTAGTGAATCTAGAGGAAGGAAAAGTAAAACATGCAATTACAACGTTTCTTTCGACTGTAGGAGGAGATACAAGATATTTGCGATTTCCTGTTTCGGGAGATGAAACTTATAAACGCGAAGTTCTTCGTTTGCTATATCAAAAAGAAGGATTTATGACAAGAGAAGAATTTGAAGACTTGTTTTATTTTCGTCATTTTTTTAAAGAAGAAAAGGTATATTCGTTTAATGAGTTATTAGGTCTAGAAGCATTACGGGAAAAAGGAGAAGAAATAAAAAAAGAGTTCAATAAGCAGTCTGTAAAACTTCTGTTTCATTTCCCTAAAGAGGTGGGAGTGTGGAGAAGTAAAATTCATGATGAACTTTTTTTGTATTATTTACTTCCCAGTATCCTTAAGAAACTAAGAAAGAAGTATTCAAGCGAAGAAGTTGAAAAACCTATTGGTGCTATTTTGCGAAAATATATACAATTAGATGCGATTCTTGAGAAAATCAATAATCTTCCTTCTGAAGTAAACGTAACAATTACCAATCATGATGTGTTTCATCAAAATATAAAGGTCAAAGACTTTTTAGAAGGAGATATTGTGAAAATTGCAATTCAAGAAATTGGATATATTACACTAAATAAAAAAACAAAAGAAATTTTAAGAAGTGGATTAAAACATCCAAGTTATCTTACATTAATGATGCCACACGTAATGGATATGTTAGAACAATAGAGAAAGAAGGAATAAAAATGGGAAAAATTATTCAAATGACAGGAGACTTATTGTTGTCAGATTGTACAATTCTTATTCATCAATGCAATTGTCAAAGTAATATGGGAGCTGGGATTGCCCTTCAAATTGCAAAAAAATATCCTGAAGCAAAAAAAGCGGATGAAAATTTTAATTATTCTTCAAGCGAGCGATTCGGAAAATGCTCTGTAGCGAAAACGTACGATGGAAAAATGATCGTGAATTTGTACGCTCAAAAGTATCCAGGAAAAGTAAAATACGGAAATATTGAAAAAGAACAAAATGAACGTTATCAAGCGTTTGAAAAAGGGTTAAGAAGCGTGTTAGCTTCGCTGCCTACTTTAAAAGAAAAAGGATTTCCAATTAAAATTGGACTTCCTTACCTTATTGGATGTGATTTAGCAGGAGGAGATTGGCGTATTATTTACGGCATTATTGAAAAACTGGCAAAAGAATACAACCAAGATATTTATCTTTATAAACTAGAAAAAAAGAAGATCGATTAACGATCTTCTTTTTTCTTTTTCGGCTTACGTTTTTTCTTAGCAGCCGTTAATTTTACTTTTACTTCTGTTTGTGTATGTGTCGAAACCATTTTAGGCGTTAATTTTCCTTGTTGAGTAAGCATAGAATAGTCAAAAGGTGTTTTTAATTCATCTTTTGCAATCTGAAGTTCATTTGCTAAAGCTTCTTTATCTAATTTTTCACGAATACGTGGTTTTTTTGTTAAAACAGCAAATTCGCCATTTGGCAATTGATGAACGAAATCTTGTTCTTCGACTGCTTCAAATAACTCTTCTAATTCTTCAAAAAGTAATTTATTTTCTTCATTTCTTTCTTTCGCGATTTCTTTGTTTTGGAAATAACGAACAAGTTTTTGTTCTAATTTCGCTAATTTTTTGGCACGTACTTCGGGAGTCATTTCTTCCATTTCTTCAATTACTTGTTGTTGTCCATCTACGATCATTTCTGACATTTTTTTCACTCCTATGTAAATTCCTTTGATACAATGAGTATAGCATAAACATATTAGAAGGAAAAGAGGGAAAATAGTTGGATATTTTAAAGATAAAATACGAAGAATTAAAAGAAAAAGTACAACATGTGACAAGTGAAGACGAATTAAAAAAACTGGTTCCACAGAAATATCTTCATCATTTGCCCACTCAGTGGTGGTGTTGGGAAAGTAGAGGAGGGTTTATTGTAAAAACGCTAGACGGGATCGCATATTTACCTTATGACTATATTACAGAAAAAGAAAAGAGAATGAACATGCGTTATATGTGCCCGTTTTCCTATGAACATGCAGAAGGTATCCATCATACCATCTTGTATTTTCAAGAATTCTTAAAGGAGATAGAAGATTTCGAAAAAGGGATGGTGAAAGAGAAAATTGGCAGTTTCGGTGTGTTTATGGCGAATATATTGCTACAAGGGAAATTTCCTCATGACATTGAAAGCATAGACATTCCATATAAAGAAGGTTATATTCATCCTTGCCTGTCGTTAACAGTTCCATATAAAGGGGTGTTGGGTTATTTTTTGCTACACTTTGATGAAGAAAGTATGCTTGTTCCTTATGTGGAATCCGCCGTTGGCGGAGAAGAGATTTTAAATATAAAAGGTATTCGGTTAATGAATGAATCAAAAGATGAATTAAACTATATAAAAAGAGATATTAAAAAAAGCTTAGAAATTCTACATGAAATCATGAAGCCATATCGTTTACGGTTTATCGTAGGATATAAGAAAAGCGTCTAATGACGCTTTTCTTCTTTTTTTTCCGTATGCGTAATTAGAATAAAATCTTCCCATTGTGGTTGTTGACGTGCTTGAGTCATATTCTCCACCTCCCTTTTTACTGTATGCAAGAAAGGGAACGTCCTATGTATGAAAAGGCTATCTTTTTTTCTTTATAAATATTAAAATAACAAAAAAAGGAGTGTGGGCTATGAAGAAAAATCAACTTTCTCTTTCGTCTCTTCAAAAAATAGAAACTGAAAAAGAATTAATGCATACGTTACATAAAGATTCTTATTTTTCCGTTCCATATTTTAGTAATTATAATAAAAATGGAGATTATTTTATTTATGTTCAACATGGAATTGCGCTTTATCCTTATGGAAATGTAGAAATAGAAGGAAAAGAACTGCTTTCAGATGGTGTGCGTATGATGAACGTTGATGATATCGAAAAAGTAGAAGAATCTATAGAATGGATGAAAAGAAGCATAGAGGAAAGTCAAAAAATATTGAATGGTGAAAAAACATCCAACAATCCAAAATTTAAAAAAAATGAATGGGAGAAAATAGCCAAAGAATCACACATAACAGATGAAGAATTATCTTGTTATCTTTATGAGTGTCAAAAACTTATTTTATATTATCCTTCTGAAATAACGCAAGGAAGTACATATATGTTGTTAGAAGAAGGGGTTTATGTGGTTGATTTTCAAGAAGTATGGATTGAAAAAGGGTGGGAGAAGTACTTGACCTCAACATTTAGACCTCTTGATGAAAAAGAAAAAAAACAAATAGAAAAAACAATTGCATATTATCAGGAATTGATCAAAAAATGTGAATTCGTGCTTCAACGTCAATCGATACGAAAACTACTCACACCTGACACATAAAAAAGATGCCACGGCATCTTTTTTTTGGTTTATAATAAAAGAAATAAACAAAAAAGGAGAATGGAATATGACCCTTTTAGAAGAACTTGAACAAGTAATTACGGAGTTAGAAAAAAAGAAAAAAAAGAGTTATTATCGTCCGAAAAAAAGTACGATTGAAAACATACAAACACGTGTTATTCATCATTTTGCACACGATGTGAGAGAAGTGTTAGAAGATGTTCGAAAAAGTCATCGCATTATGGTGCGAGAACTTTTTCATAAAATGACCCATATTTCATTTGAAAAAATAAGAGGAATGGAAAAAGCAACAAAAGAACAAATTTTAGAAGCACTTGTGGAACGAGTGAACAATCTAGAGTTGACTGATGAGGAATTTTTGCAATACTTTGGACAAAATAGTTATCGAACGAGTCAACGTATTCGACTGCTTGTAAAAGGGGAGGAACTTAGTGAAAAAAGAGAAGTGACGCCAAAAGAAGAACAAAAACTTCTAGCCATTTATAAAAAAGTAGTCGAACTTTGTTTTCGAGAAGTGCTGTTAGATGAAAAAGTAAGGCTCGCTATCGTAAAGGAAATCACGGCTTTTTATGAGTATCATAAGCAGGAAGTAACAGCGAATGATAACTTTTTCAATGAATTTTCATTACAACAGTTTGCTTCACATGAAAAAAAAGAAGTCATAACATACGTAAAAAAATGGTACAAACAAACGAATCAACCTCTTGGAACAAAAGCATTAAGTAATCCAATGGTGACCTATTTTTATATTTCTAATTATGTGTATTTATTTTCAAAAGAAGAAAAAAAGAAGTGGCAAGAAAAATTCCGTCTTCTTTTTCAAAAACAATTCCAACAATATATGAGTATGAAGAAAAAAGACCTGGATTCCTTAAAAAGTTTAAAAGAACGAGTAGAAAAAGTGGAAGGATGGATCTAAAATGAATACACTGCAAATGATCAATACCTATATGGAGGACATAAAAGAAAAAGAAATGGAAAAGTTTTTCATTTCCAAAGAACATTTACAAAAAGATATTTTTGAAAATGAAAACCTTGAAAAAGAAATGTATGATCGTTTTCATGTTTGGTTAAACACACAAAATATCGAAAATGTAGGTAGATACTGGAACCTAAAGTTGTTACATTATAGACATGACATGGATAAGCTGCCTTTGTGTATGAAACAAGAAATACTAGAAGTGGTTAAAACAACTCTTTTTGAAAAAAGAGTGAGTGATTTATTTTTTAATTCTTTTTTTCATAAAAAAAACGTGAAACGAAAAAGTGAAAAAATTAAATGTGTACTAAATGGAGAAAATGTTAGACAATACGTATGGATTGGAAAAGAAGAAGAACAAAAAATTATGCAGTGTTATTATCAAATCATGGTATCGGCAGCGGAAGAGTATTGGAATATCCCGAATGAAAATCGATACAAAGAATTATATGAAGCCTACTTTACGCTTGCAGAAAGCCCTTATCTTTCGTTTAAACATATGAAAAATGGACTAAGGAAAAGCAATTGGTCGTATATTCAAGATAAAGAAAAACGAGAAGAAATAAAAGAAATGATTATTGTGTGGTATGAACAAAAAGGGAAAGAAATATTTCCCTCATTGGTAAAAGAAAATGATCAGTTGAAAACAGTAAATGAATATATTTATTTACTAGATAAAGACAAACGGAAAGAATTAAAAGAAATCCATCAAAAAAGATGGGAACAAGCGTTTTTAAAACTGAAAAAATCGGCAAAGAAAAATAAATTAGAAGAACTTGAAAAATTAAAAAAAGAAGCGGAGGAATTAGAAAAATGGTGATACGTAATGTATATGCGCCTATTACATTTGCCTATGAATATTGGTGGGAATGGAGAGAAAAAATAAAAGAATTTCCTTTATCGGAAAGCGATCAAATGAAATGGGGAAAGTTATCTTCTACGCGCCCTATCACGTATGCTTTTTCGATTATCGATGATAAAATCATCGAACAATGCATCGTCGGAAAATATGGAGATGAAAAATTAATCATTTTTGAATCAACTATTCAAAATGAAACGGATGTTTCGTTATTTCTTGAAAAAATTCTTCCGCGTATGGGATTTTTTCATTGGGAAGTTCTTTATGGTCCTAAAAGAAGATATTTAGAAACAAGAAAAGCTTTCCGAAAAGTTGTCAATAACATGAATGACTTTGAAATACCTGTTGGAAGTCATGTTATTTATACAAAACAAAAAACAGAGAATGTTTGTTCATTTCATGTATGTGATGAAAGCATTATCGGGTTTTCGGCTTATACTGCCTATATAAGTTCTGAAAAAACATTGAATTATTTATCATCCATTGACTTGATGGAAAAAGAAAAAAAAGAAATTGTTCAATCATTTCTTACTTCATTCTCAATACAAATGTTGAAAGAAAGAGTAAGATTGGCTGTGAGTTAACAAAAAAAGACGCATAGGCGTCTTTTTTATTGTATAATAAAAGAAGAATTGAATGAAGAAAGGACGAGAGAGATGGAATTATTAGAAAAAGTAAATCAATATATTGAAACGAAAGAACAAGAAGAAAAACAAAAATATGCATTCACACTTCAAGAACATACACTCGATTGGATTAGAAAAAGACATGAAGAAATGGATATCATGAGAGAAGTACAAAACATGATTCAACATTTTTTTGGACAAAAAGACCTACGAGATGAAAATAGATTTCGAAAAATTACAAGTATCCATCCTGTTAAAATTAACTATATGACAATGGAACAAAAACAACACATTTATGAGGCAATAGAAGAAACGATTCAAAAGGCAAATGTGAAAAAAAGAGGAAATATGTTTACGTCTTCTGTTATTTTTCAACAAGATCGATTACGTAAAATAACGGAAGGAATAATAATTGATTCTTCACGGGTATTGACGATAAAAGAAGAGGAAAAAATATGGAATATGTGTAGAAATATTGGATGTTTAATGATGAAAGAAACATTAGGAATAGATCCTGCTTGTCATTTTAAAGAGATTATGCAATACTATTTATATTTAGTTGATTCTCCCCATATCATGTATAATCGGGTGAACCATTTGCTAAAAGAAGAAACGGTTACTTCTTTTACTACACCAGAAAATCGGGTAGAAACGTATAATTTTTTAAAAAAATGGTTTGATAACCATAGTCAGTCACTAAATTTCATAAAAATTGAAGATATTGTTTCGTTGCTTAAAAATTATGGGTATTTATTAACAGAACAAGAGAAAATGGATAAAAAACAAGCGATATTACGTAAATTAGAAGAAGAATTTAATCAAGTGGAATCGTTGCAAGAAGCAAAAGAATTAAAAAGTAAAATAGAAGAAACACTATCATTATGAAGGAGAGAATACAATGAATGAATTGATGAAAGAACTATTTGAAGGATGGAAAAATGGAAAAGATAAAAAAGAAACAAAAGAAATGAAAGATAAAATTGAAGCAATTATTGCATTTGATACGATCAAACGGAAGAAAAAAGCATTAGCGCTTTATTTAAATGTGCCAACAAATAGCATTCGATTTGATGAAGATTATGATGTGTTTATCGCAAATGAAAAAGAATATATGTTACTAACGGAAGAAGAACGCTTTCGCGATATTCGAGATGTAGTCATTGCTGATTTAGGGACGTTTACATTTGATTATGAATGGTTAAGCGAAGAGTTAAATGTACCAGTGGAAGAATTAAAGAAAAACGCTGTGACAGACTTAATAATGGGAGGTATTTTTCCTCGAGAGTATTTGTTTACAATCATTGAACAAAAACGGTCGATAGACTGGTTTGTTGATCGATTACAACAAAAACAATGGATCCCAAATTATGCATTCGACGAAAAAGAATTAAAACAAGGTGATATTTATATGTATGAAATGTAATCCATTCGGGTTACATTTTTTTTGAAAAAAACTTGCAAAACCAAAAGAAAGAAGTATGGTGAAATCATTAAAAAACGGAAGGATGGAAAAAATGGATAAGATAATTTATTTGAGTATGAAAAGTGTAGCACCACATAAAGGGATATTAGGAATGACCCTAATGTATATCGGAACAATAATGTTTGTGTTGTTAACACTCATGTCAGAAAATATGTTTGGTACGCCAAAGGGAAGTTTTTATCAGTTGCTTTTACTTATTTCAAGTGGGTTATTAGGAGTAATTGTGTTAAGAGTTGGAATAAAGTCTTTTTCAGAAAAAACGAAAAAATACGCACCTTTTCTTTTATTATTGCTTCCTTTGCATGTGGTTGTGCTTAGTATCTACTGTTTAATTCTTCCACTTTTTTAAAAACAAAGCTAGTGAATGAAACAATAAAAAAAACGAGCATTCGCTCGTTTTTTTTATTGTTGGTTTTCGATATACGCGATAACTTCTCCAACCGTTGTAATTTTCTCAGCATCTTCGTCTGCGATTTCAACATTGAACTCATCTTCAAGTTCCATGATTAATTCCACTACATCTAGTGAATCTGCGCCTAAATCATCTTTTAAGTTTGCTTCTAATGTTACATCTTCTTCATTTACTCCTAAACGATCTACCACAATTTTCGTTAAACGTTCTAAAGTTGTTGCCATAATAAATTCCTCCTAATAGTTAGCGTCTTGGTTTGCCACTTTACATTTAAACATTTTATTGGAAAAAAATCAATTCCCTTTTTTTATTTTCGTTTAAATGTTTTGTTCCAAATGTATAACAGCGGTCTAAATTTTTTGTGATTCACAAGTCCAATCATTTCAGCAAATAATTCAATGGCGATAATAGCGCCGAGAATGATTAAAAACGCAATCCAAAGTTTTGTTTGAACTAAAACGATAGCAAGTAAGCCAAAAACAGCACTAATGGCATAAATAGCTAACACCGTTTTTCGATGAGAAAGCCCAAGTTGCAATAAACGATGGTGAAGATGATTTTTATCTGGTGCTGAAATTGGTTGTTTGTTTAGAAAACGTCGAAGCATTGCATAAAAAGTATCACTAATTGGAACAACTAAAATCAAAATAGGGACAATAAACGAAATCAAAGCAATTTGTTTAAATTCCAATAATGAAAAAGTAGCTAGTGAAAATCCTAAAAACAAAGAACCTGTATCTCCCATAAATAATTTTGCAGGATGGAAATTAAAATATAAAAATCCTAAAATTGCTCCGCATAACAAAATGGAAAGAAGAGGAATTGTCGTATTTCCCATTAAAACAGATACACCGAAGATAGATAAGCAAGCAATAGCAGAAACACCTGACGCTAATCCATCTAGTCCATCGATTAAATTCACCGCATTGGTAATCCCAATAATCCAAACAAGTGCAATTGGAATACCAATCCATCCAATGTTGATCATACCATCACTGATAAATGGTACATTTAAAAACACCATTTTTCCTCCGTAAAATACAACGACGCAAGCTGCCATTAATTGTCCAAACAATTTTTGTTTAGGTGAAATATTAAATTTGTCATCTAATACACCTGTGACAACAATAATGAAAGCCCCAATTAAATACGCAATGGTAAATTTTGAAGGAGTGAAACTTGTAATTCTCCAAATAGCAATAAAGCCAATCATAAACCCCAAATAAATCGCCACACCGCCTAAATAAGGCATTGCTTTTTTGTGTACTTTTCGATAATCGGGTTTATCTACAATATTTAATGCAAAAGCCACTTTTCTTGCAAGAGGTGTTAAGATAAAACTTGCCAAACATGCAATAAAAGAAGCCAATAATAATGTTTCCATTTTACTTCTCTCCCACCTTTTTAAAAGACCCTATAGCCTACTTTTCCTTTTTTGAAAACTTTTCCTTTAATACCTCTAAAACAAATTGAGGAATCATTAATTGTCTTTTCCAACGAGAAGGTTGTGATACTAAACGCCAAAACCATTCCAAATATAAACGCTGAAATAAAGCAGGTGCTCGTTTTGTTTTTCCTGATAAAACATCAAAACTTCCACCAACGCCTATGGCTACTTTTGCTTGTAGATCTTTTTTGTATGTATAAATAAATTCTTCTTGTCTTGGAGCCCCTAGCCCCACTAACAAAAGATCGGGTTTTTGTTCATTAATTTGATGAACAATGGTTTTTTCTTCTTCGCTATCAGCTGAAAAATAACCATTATGATATCCTACGATTTCGACTAAAGGATAGGTTTCTTTTAATTTTTCAACCGCTAATTGGATTACTTCTTCTTTTGCTCCAACTGCGAAAATTTTGGTTTTTACTCGGTTTGTTTCTCGGTACGTTAAGAAACGGTGTAACGTGTCATACCCTGCTACACGTTCAGGAAGAGGTGTTCCAAGTATCTTCGAACCAATGACAATCCCAATTCCGTCAGGAGTAATTAAACTCGCTTGTGAAAGAATTCGTTTAAATTTTCGGCTTTTTCTTGTTAACATCGCAATTTCTGGATTAGCTGTAACTACATGGAAAAGTTCTTCGTGTTCTTGTTTTTGTATTTGTTCGTGTAAATACAAAACGGTTTCATCTGTTGTTTTTGCAGAAAAAGGAATGTCTAAAATAGGCACATTATTCATTTTTTTTCACCTCAAAAACGTCAGTAATAGTTGAAATAAAGGAACTTTTTGTTCCTTGGTCTTTTGATTCAGTAGAAACAAATGATAAAACGAAAGCTATTTCTTCTAATGTCAGCTCTTCTTTTTGTGCATAAAATAAATCATTTTTTTCCCATTTTGCGGCAATGGTTTTAAAAGAAGAGGAAGCTGTTAAAAAAGAAGAAGGGAAAAGCAAAACAGGGATGTTTTTTTCCAAAGAATGTTGAATATTTTCATTCATTTCTTCTACTTTTGTTTCTTCTGTTAAAAAAAGAACAGGTTTTTGTTGCAAAAATGTTTCTAATGCAACAGGTAATAAAAGTTGTTTTGTTGAAACAAGCTCAAACATCAAATCTTTTTCTTTTTGAAATGAAAAAGGAAGATCGGATAGTTCGTTAACGAAAGCAAATCGATGTGTACATTTTTTCATCACATGTTTAAAAAACGGGAAAAAAAGTGAATGCTTTGTTTTTTCGAGTTTTTGTGAATAAAAAAAGGTTGATTTGTTGTACATTTGCGCTAATTTCATAATCGATAAAAAATAAAGAAAATTTTTTAAAGAAGTATCGCGATGCAAAGCGTTCCCTTCTAAAAGAAGCAAGCCATTCGTTTGTTTAATTACTTCAAGAAGTGAAGAAAAATCGAGTCGATGGATCGCTTTTACCTCGTATTGTTTACTTGTTTTCTCGGGATTTCCTGATAAAACAATGGGTTCAATTCCTTCTTTTTTTAATTGTTGAACAACTGAATAAAGAAGAAGATCGTCTTGGATGTGATCGTATCCGAATTTCCCTGTTAGAACGAGTTGTTTTTTGTTCACATAGGTTCCCCCTTGAGTCTTCTCGTACATTCTTTTTATGAAAAGAAAAAAATCCTAAAAAAGAACAAAGAAATTTATGAATTTCTTTGTTGTTGTGCAAGAAGAGTTTGCACTTTTTCACCTAAATCACTTAATTTTACATGAAATGTTTGATTTTTCACATATACAGTTGCTTCGTCGCTTCCTTTTTTACCTGCGATACGAAGACTTTTTGTTTTTAATTCGTAAGTTCCGTCAGGATGAAATGTCGTTTTCGCTTCAGATAATTCTGCATCCAAAATAGGTTCAATGGTTTTGTGAAAATGTTGAACAGCAGCAGCTGTCGCATTTTTTCCTAAATCAATGACTTCTTTAGGCTCATAATGGAATCCGACTACTAAAATAGCGCCAATCACAACGGCATATAATGCAAGTTTGAGTAAAGTGTTGAATAACATATTTAAAAGAGTAACTGCCAATAAAACAACGACAATAATCACCCAGTAATCTTTAATAAATGAAAAAATTTGTTCCAAACGATTCACTCCTTATTTTATCATATGAGATTTTACTGTTTATTTCAATAGGTTTTCAATAAAAGAAAGACATTTCTTTGTAGCATCAAAAAAATAACGTCGTGGCAAAAATTCGAACAGTGAAAATGAACGTAATTCTTCGCATAATTGTTCATAAGATTCATAAAAAAGAGCAGGTTTTCCAATAATAGTTGCTTCATGTAATAATGTCGTGTTAACACCTACACACACATCCGCAGAAAGAAGCAATGAAAAAGAATCGTGATACATATGAAAAGAAACGTTTGATTCTTGTTTGCAATAAGAACGCAGCCATGTTTCATCTTCTCTAGGGTGAGGTGTAAGAGAAATATGATGAATCCATCTTGGGTGTTCATCTTTTGCTTTTAATAAGTAATACAGCGCTTCTTTTGATTTTTCTGTAGGTTCAGAAAAAAAAGCAAGATGATAAGGTTTTTTTGCTTCGTAAGTTCCTACATATGGTTTTAATCGATCAAAATGAGGATTACCAAGAGGAAATACTTTCGATGAATCAATACCTAATAGTTCGACATCAAATTTCGATTGATTATCAAGTGTAACAATATAATCTGGTTCGTATTGAAAACGATATGGATAATCTCCCCATTTGTCCAAAAAAGAAACAACGGGAATATGTCGCTCTTTTGCAAGAAGTGGTGTCGCTTTTTCCACTTCGTGCATGGAAGATGTGCCTGTTAAAATTAACGAGAAATCGTTTAAAAAGATTTCGTTAAATTCATCGATTAAACAAAGATCTGCTCCCCAAAGTTTTGAAGCGTATGGATGAAACGGGAATAAATGAACATCATATTTCGCAGATAAAGGTTCAATTAAAGGAAAAAGAGCGTTCGCTGTCCCAGGACCATGCGCAATAAAAGCAATTTTTTTCATAATTTCACCACCTGTTGATTACATTCGGCTTTTTTAAAAATGACCATTTTTTCTTTTTTATAAAAAAGAAAAAAGCCGCCTTTAAGCGACTTTTTAAAATAAAATAAAAAATAAGACAACTGCAACAATGATGCGGTAATAAGCGAAGTAACTAAATGGAATTTTCTTCAATACTTTTAAGAACGTAATAACAGAAACCATCGCAACTGCGAATGCAGTTAAGAATCCAATAACGAAAATACCTATATCATCCATTGATAAGTATTTATAACTTTTTAATAAATCTAATCCTGTTGCAGCAACCATCATCGGCGCTCCAATAAAAAAGGAGAAATCTGCCGCTGTTTTTTTATCTACATTGCTTAACATTCCACCAGACATCGTAGAACCACTTCGAGAAAATCCTGGATACAAGGCAAGGCATTGGAAAATACCAATATAAAGCGCTTGTTTGTATGTTAATTTGTCCAAATCATCTGTTTGAGGAGTAGTTGTTTTCTTTTGTCTAAAATCAGCAAAAATCATTAAAATTGCCCCAAAAAACAATCCCCAAATGACTGTTTTTTCTGAAAAAAGATGTTCTTTAATAAAGTCATGGAAAATGAGTCCAACAATCGATGCTGGAAGCATACCTAATACAACATGAAGTAAATTTAATTGTGTTTTAGCATGTTTGAAATCTAATAAACTTAGATAACGTTTAAAATAAAGAACAGTGATAGCTAAAATTGCACCAAGTTGAATGACAACTTCAAATACTTTTGCTTTTTCGCCTGTAAAAGATAAAAAATGACCCAATAAAATTAAGTGTCCTGTTGAAGAAACAGGTAAAAACTCTGTCAACCCTTCTAAACATCCCATTAGAAAAGCGATAATATGTTCGCTCATGAAAAACGCTCCTTTTAACAAATTCATTATGTATGTTAGGAAAGAAAAAACGAAAAACCTTTCTCATACTCTGAATATTTTACAGTATAATAAGAAAAAAGAACAGAAGGAGAGAAAAAATGAAAAAAATTCATAAAATGACCATAGAAGATGCAAATCGTATGGAGCAAATACTAAAAAGCATAAAGAAAAAAGAACAAGCTTTGCTTGGAGCGATTAAAACACAGCGCGTAAGAAAAATTGTAGGGGGTAAAAAAGGATGAAATCAACCAAAACGTTTCAAGAAGTTCAAGATTATTTTGAAGAAAGAAAAGATACAAAATATCGCGGACGATTTTATGAAAGTGATTTAAAAGACTGTTTAGGTGTTGAAATTATTGATGTTCCTTATACGTTAGAACGTCATCATCACGGGTTTTTTCTAGCGGAAATTAAACACGGATTTATCGTAGTGCCTTATTATATAGATGAAGAAGATTATACGATGGCTGGGGATTTTCATTATTCTCGTATCCGAAAAATGACGGCAGAAGATGCAGAAATGATGAAATGGATGGAAGAAGAAATGGAAAAAACACAGAAAGCATTGCATGCTGCGATTAAAACACAGCGATTGCGGACAATAACAACTTCATAGAAAAAACAGGTTGAATTTCAACCTGTTTTTTTAAAATGTTCCGTTGTACGTAGAAGGCAATGACCAATCAAACTTCCAGTAATGGAATTTTTCCCCGTGATGATGGAAACATTGACTGCCATCAAATGCTATGTTATTAAAGGCATCTTCTTCTGTGTAACAATAGTTTTTAAAATCATCTCGAATGGTGTATGTGTTTCCACTTGCCCATTCCGAACGTGCCATTTCATAAGGTGCATATCCTTTTTCTGTTGGAATTGTTCATG
>Ga0209463_1000089_pt1 | contig 81495 bp, 79 predicted proteins | sample AgamicMgSfrz_FD_187169 | JGI IMG/M metagenome (GOLD analysis project Ga0209463, IMG submission 187169) | Agave microbial communities from Guanajuato, Mexico - Mg.Sf.rz (SPAdes) (version 2) | ecosystem: Host-associated > Plants > Phyllosphere > Phylloplane/Leaf | place: Guanajuato, Mexico... | reverse complement strand
ATTCTCGGTTCGTGGGAAATCGAAAGTCGAAAATGAAACCGGTCTAGCATTAATGGCCGTGAACATACGAAAATATGCGGCAAGGAGGTAATATCTTGCCAACCAATCTCTTAAAATAAGTGAAAAAAGGTGAAATCGCCACTGGCGATTTCACCTTTTTTCTACTAAAGAGACTTTTTGTCCCAGCCTCTTTTTTTGTCCCGTTTTACAGGCACACTAATGTTAATTAAAATAGCAATTCATCTGGATTACTACCAAGTCTTTCATTCATATTTAATTGATCTATTTGATCCATTTCCACTAAGCTTAGTTGAAAATCAAATATCTCTGCATTTTCCTTGATTCTTTCAGGATGAATGGATTTAGGAATAATAATATGCCCATTTTGTAGATGCCAGCGTAAAATAACTTGAACTGGGGTTTTCCCATGCTTTTTGGCAATATAATTAAGGGTAGGTTCATTTACTAACCGACCTTTCGCAATCGGCGACCATGCTTCCACTCTGATATCTCTTTTCTTGCAATATTCTCTTAAATTTTCTTGGGAAAGTCGTGGATGTAGCTCAATCTGATTAACAGTTGGTTTTTCATTTGCATTTGCAAGTAAATGGTCTAAATGGTGCTCATGAAAATTACTTACACCAATCGCCCTAACTGCTCCTTCTTCATACAATCTTTCAAGCGCTTTCCATGTTTCAACGTATTTATCTTTTCCTGGCCAATGTATCAAATACAAATCAAGATAATCTAATTCAAGCTTCTTTAAACTTGTCTCAAATGCCTTTAGTGTCGAATCATATCCTTGATCATCATTCCAAACTTTTGTGGTGATAAAGAGGGAATCCCTAGAGACAACGCTTTCTTTTATTGCTCTTCCTACTCCTTCTTCATTTCTGTAAATAGCAGCAGTATCAATAGCACGATAACCTAGTTCCAAAGCAGTTTGTACGGTATGAAAAACCGTATCTCCCTCTTCTACTTTAAAGACTCCGATACCCAATTGCGGTTTCTCTACTCCATTATGTAGCCTTACTTTTTGTTCGATGCTATGGACCAAACAAAACACCCCCAAAATCAGAATTATCCATATAATAACACTTATTTGAATTCTTCTCTATAAATATGATTAGCACTATAAAGTGAAACTTCTATATACTGTCGCTAACAATAAGCGACTACTTCCTAATATATTTTTATTTTAAGATAAATAGAACGATTTTCTCCCACCATTTCCACGGGATAATGTGTTTAACAAGGATAGTACTTTTCGTTCCTTTTCCAACTACATAACGCATTTTTGGCTGCCTTTTTTGAGCAATAGCAACTACTTTTCTAGCTAGCTCCCTTGGATCTCCATCCTTATTCCTATTTTTTTGCAAATATGTATCTAACTGATTCATGTAAGTAAAATAAGGGGATGTCGGCAAGGTGGATTTTTCCGAAACCTTTTTCCCTGTTGTCCAAATATTTGTTTGAAAAGAACCAGGTTCGATGAGGATAACAGGAATTGAAAAGGGTGCTAATTCTAATCTTAAGGACTCACTCCATCCCTCTAATGCAAATTTAGAGGATACATAAGGGGACAGGCCAGGAAATCCGATTTCTCCACTTATGCTGCTTATATTTATAATCATTCCTTGACCTTGTTTTCTCATAAACGGTAGAACAGCTTGCGTTACACGAATTGTACCAAAAAAGTTTGTATCCATTTGCAGCTGATATTCTTGGATGGGAATTTCCTCTGAAAAACCAGCTCCAGCATAACCAGCATTATTTATTAACAAATCTACTTGTCCAAATTTCTGTAAATATAATGTTAAGTTTTCAACTGATTTGTCGGAAGTAATATCCAAAATAATGATTTCAATATTGGACATTACCCCCATTTTTGTTGCGATGTCGATTAATTGTTTGCTTTTATTTTTATCTCTCATTGATGCTATAACTGTATAATTTGCTTTTGCAAACTCTAGTACCATCCATTTACCAAATCCACTGTTTGCGCCTGTTATTAGGACTACTTTCTTCTCCACTGTTTCACCTTTTCCTTCATATAAATTGCATTTATTATTCGTCAATTCTTTAAACATTCCTCTTACTTATATTCACTACTTAACATGGACATCATATAGATGGATTGGTAGTTATCGTTTAATTTTATTGCTTCGCGCTGTAATCCTTCTATCTTAAAGCCTTCTGATTCATAGAGAGACTTTGCACGATTATTATGATCGACTACCTCTATCCATAACCGGTTTGCTTTCCTTTCGGTAAAAGCCCATTTTTTTATTAACTGAAGCATTTTTCTTCCATATCCCTTCCCTTTTTCGGAAAAGGCAATCCTTTTTATTTCAATGCTATTACTTTCATCTTCCAGTCCATTAATTAAGACATAACCAACTGGTTTTTCCGATGCTTTGTCTAGAACAATTAGATGCAAGAGATTAGAATCAGTTGATATCGCTTTTTTATGTTCCTGTAATGACCATTGTAATATATAAGGACTATTTGTGGGATCATTTTCAGTACTCATCACATAGGCGAGTTCCTTCTCTAGTGTTTTTCGTATCAAAATAGTATCATCCATTAACAATTTTCTTCCTCCTTACTTGGACATTATGTTATTACTATATTCTGAAACACTAAATTGGACACTTTATGGGCAGAGAAGCAGATTGTTACGATTTTATCTCTGTAAATAGGCGATAATTATTAAATTAGTGCGAACTTTGTAAAAATGTAATGTTATTTTCTTAAAATTTTGTAAACCAAATATTAAGATTTTGTAAATTTCTTTATAAAATACTAGGATATTCGACAACTTTCCTATACAATATGTAAGGCTTAGTCATATTTTGTTATATATTAATGGAGGTAACCGCAATGGTTTTTAAAAAACAAGATAAGTTTGCTGTTATGTTAAAAAATATCGCTTCAAATTTAAAAGAAGGAGCAGACTTTTTTGCTGACTATAAATTAACAAACGTTAGCGATTTAAAAACTTTTTCTGAAACAATGAAGGAAATTGAAACAAAAGGTGATACATATGTTCATGAAGTTATCACAGAATTAAATAAAGCATTTATTACTCCCATTGAAAGAGAAGACATTCTTGCTCTTACAATGAGCATGGATGATGTATTAGATGGCCTTGAGCATACTGCAGCACTATTTGAAATGTACAACATCATTAGCGCTGACGAATACATGCTTCGTTTTGTGGAAGAAATTAAGAATTGTGCAGTTGAAATCGACAAAGCAGTGGATCTGCTTACAACCAAAAAATTACCTAAAATTAGAGAATATGCGATTAGAATTAAAGACCATGAATCTAAATGTGATGGCATTTTACGTCAATCCATTAAAAACCTATTCTCTGTAGAAAAAGATCCTATTCGCATTATCCAATATAAAGAAGTGTATGAAAATCTTGAGGATATTGCTGACTACTGTCAAAGTGTTGCAAACACACTTGAGAGTATTATTATGAAGAACGCGTAAGGAGTCTTTTTCCAATGAATACACTATTAATACTTACTATATTAATCGTTGTCTTTGCATTAGCATTTGATTTTATCAATGGCTTTCATGATACAGCCAACTCAATTGCAACTGCAGTGTCAACAAAAGCGTTAAAACCGAAACATGCGATTATTATGGCAGCATGTATGAACTTCATAGGTGCGATGACATTTACAGGTGTTGCAAAGACGATTACAAAGGGAATAGTTAATCCTTTTGATTTAACAAATGGTTCACTAGTTATCCTTGCCGCATTAATCGCTGCTATTATCTGGAACTTAGTTACATGGTATTATGGGATACCAAGTAGTTCTTCCCATGCCATTATTGGATCAATCGCTGGAGCTGCCATTGCATCTTCCGGATTTACTTCCCTTAATTACACTGGATTTATTAAGATTATTGAGGCATTGATTCTTTCACCAATCATCGCCTTTATCGTAGGATATATTGTTTATTCGATCTTTAAATTTTTCTTTAGAGATTTAAACTTAACAAAAACAAATAGACGCTTCCGCTATTTTCAAATATTCACGGCAGCATTGCAGTCTTATACTCATGGTACAAATGATGCCCAAAAAGCAATGGGGATTATCACAATGGCCTTATTAGCTAATAATTATGTTACAACAGATGAAGTTCCGTTTTGGGTACAGTTTGCCTGTGCCGCTGCAATGGGACTAGGAACATCTGTTGGTGGATGGAGAATTATTAAAACAGTAGGTGGAAACATCATGAAAATTCGCCCAGTAAATGGAGTTGCAGCTGACTTAACAGGCGCAATGATTATTTTTGGGTCAACTTTAATCCACTTACCAGTTAGTACAACCCATGTTATTTCTTCTTCAATCCTAGGTGTTGGTTCATCACACCGATTAAAAGGGGTTAAATGGGGAACAGCACAAAGAATGCTCATTACATGGGTAATTACATTACCAATTTCAGCTAGCATAGCTGCAATTTGTTATTATATCTTGCACTTCTTTTTTTAAGTAATTTTTTGCATAAGAATAATTATAAAGTTTAGTGCTATTAACCCGCATTTCTAATAACTTTTTATTATTAAATAATCTAGTCATACAAAAAAATCTTTACCAAATTGGGTAAAGATTTTTTGTATTTAAAGGGAAAGCAATCTTTCTGTAACCTTTCTTATTAGCAATGGCAAAGTTTGAAAGGTGTATGGCTTATATACTCTTTCTGTCCATTTATGCCCGCCTTTTCCATAGACACCAATATTTAAAGCAGGGATATTTAAATTACTCATTTTTTCAAGATCTATTGGAAATAACGAGTCCATTCCTGGAAAATTTGCTTTTACTGTTTCAATCTCTGCTTGATCTCCATTAAATGCTAAAAAACTTCCGTCACATAAATAAGGGAAATATCCTCTTAATGGAAATTCCTCCTTATACTTCTCTTCCGATTCGTGTAATACTTCTTTAAGTGCTTCTTTTAAAGAACCAGATTTTTCATCCTCTTGTAACGTATTAGATGGTAAAAATGGTGTAGCAAAAAAGAGAATAACGCGAGGCTTCTTTTCTGGATCCAATTGCTGTAAGGATTCCACTAACGTAAAAGCTTTGAGACGATCATCTAAATTCTCAGGTAAGCTAACTAGTAAAGATTCCAACAGCTTTTCTGGTTCCTCTGCCCTCTCTTTTAAATAGTCCATGTATTCTTGAAGAGTTATCACATCTGTTTTCCAATTAACCGAGCGTTCTGGAAGCTGATTCGCTTTCCGAAATGCCAAATAGTTCTCTGCTAATTCATTTTCTATTTTTGCGCATGCTGCTTCAGCAATTTTTTTTAAGACGACTAATACTTCACTTGGTGTTTTTTTATAAATAAAATAATTAAAATACATTCTGGTACTAACAGGCGTTTGCACATTATAGCTTTGCTTATTTTCTTTCATAAATAAACAACTAGGTGGCAGCACTAATTCATTATCCAGCTTTTCGGCTAGCGAAAAATTCTGATTAATGCTTCGATTAATTTCTGAAGCGATTAACGTTGGGTCAATACCAAGTAAGCTTTCACCAACATGCGCCTCTCTTCCTAGGATCGAAAAACACGGCAATAACTTACCTGCTCCGCCACAATATACATATTTTGCTTTGTCCCCATTATATAAAGGAGAAATAAAATCATTATTAATAGCCGCTACATAGGTTAATCCTCTATCTTGCTGAAGACGAACAAGTTCGTCTAACGCGCCTCTTATGCCAATATGTTGGTTTTCCTCATCTACATTGAATAAAACTAGAAGATTGCCATCTAGCTTTTCTCTATTGTTCATATAATAGAGAAGATTCACAAGATGAATACTTATTCCACTTTGCATATCAAGAGAACCTCTACCAAACATCCACTCTCCACTCCGTGCATCTTCTCGAGCCTCTTCGTCCCCTTCATACCCTTGGAAAAACTCCGCTAATTTATCGGGATTATGAGCAATATCTTTTAGCTTTCCATAATCTTCTATTCCTACTGTATCTACATGCGCATGGTAAATGACCGTTTCTTTTTTATCTGTATTTCCTTGCAAATATGCCCATACATTGAACCGTTTATCTCCATCCAATTCCTGCTTCCAAACATGATTTGCATATGTTTGAAAATAAGGAAAAGAACTAATTATTTCAAATAAAAAGTTAACCTTATTTACTTCCCCAGCAGTTCCATTATAGCTTTCGATTTGGATAAGTTGTTTCGTTAACAATTCAACTTGCTGTTCCGTCCTTAAAGATGATAATTGATTATACATGCTTTCATCCCCTGATTTTTCTTATTAAATTTAAGTTTATTGCTATTCTACCTATCTGACAACTTATTTTTCTGTTTTTTCAAATAATTATTTAAGTTATTGAATGATTCTTATTAAGACAACTTCGCTCTTCCCCCACTAAGAGTTAGTTACACTTATCAGACCATTAGGCAAGATTCGCAACACCTTAGCTTCCTCTATTTTCCGCATCTTGAGCTTGGGATCTTACCGCCCGTTAAGAGTTGGCTAAAATTTTTCCTTTTCTCCTCTACGAATCTCTTCTATTTTTATTGTTTAACACATAGGTATAAGTACAATGGACAAGGTAAAGTTAGGATGATGTTTATTGATAGAAAAAATCGCTGCTACATTTGTCGGGAGCTTACTAATAGGTATTGGAGTTAATGGATTTTTAGTACCTCACCATCTTTTAGATGGAGGGATTATCGGAATTGGACTTATCCTTCATTATCACTATGAAATACCAACTGGACTTTCAATGATTATTTTAAGTATTCCTTTGTATATACTCGTTTGGTTTTACAACAAAGAATATTTTATTTATGGGATTTTTGGATTTCTTATTTCTTCCTTTTCCATTGATATTCTTTCTTTTTTAAGGAATTTATTTTCATTGAACCTTTTATTAAGTGCGATTTTAGGGGGAGTTGTTATTGGAGTAGGTATTGGTCTCATGCTTCGTTTTGAGACAAGCACTGGTGGGACTGATCTTCTTGCCCAAGTTCTATCAAACATTCTATCGATTCAGATAGGAGTTATTATTTTTCTAATAGATGGGATTGTTTTATTGAGTGGCTATAAAATTGTTGGATTTTCTACTTTTATAGCATCGTTTATAACCATCTTCTGTGTAGCAATTTTTACAACTTTATTATCGAAAAAAAGATTTTCCGTATAATAATTAGAAGGAGAAGCATCTTTTGCCTCTCCTTCTAATACTAGACTTTCATTCTGTTTCAATCATTTTCAGGGATTAATACTTGTCCTACTTTCCCCATTTTTAATAGGGTTTGCATAATTGTTTTTGATAGGTGGCTAGGTTGATATGGCTTTACTAAATAATCCATCGCACCTAAAGATAATCCTTTTTCTTTCTCATCTAGTGCCGATGAGACAATAATAGGGATATTTCTTAGCTTTTCTGATTTCTTTATGCGATTTATTATTTCCCAGCCATCCAAATTTTCATCTTCAAGCATAATATCCAGTACCAATGCATCAGTCGGATGCTTTTCTAACATTTGAAAGGCTTCTTGGCCATTTTTGTAATAAACGACCTGGAAGCCATTATCCTGTAGTTCATGAACAATTAGTTCTCCCAAACTAATATCATCTTCTATGACCATGATGGAGTAAGGTTGCTTATTTTCTGGAGCTGCCTCCCTACTAGGCACCTGAATTGCATGGATGAGCGGAAAAACAAGCGTAAACGTGCTTCCCTTTCCATATTCCGATTCAACCATTACTTTCCCATCATGCGCATTCATTATTTCTTGAACAATGGAGAGCCCTAGTCCTGTGCCACCAATCTTTCTCCTATCCGTATTATCTACTCGATAAAACTTAGTAAATAATTTATCCATTGCTGTTTCTGGTATTCCTAGACCTTCATCTTTAAAAGCTACACGCAGTTGATCAAGCTCTTTATATATGTTAATCTCAATTTTTCCTCCATCTGGAGAATACTTAATAGCATTACTTAAAAGATTAGCGATCACCTGTTCCATTTTTGCTTTATCACCAATAACCATCGTTTCCTCTACCAATTGGTTAATTTGGATAATATGAGAGGCAGTATTAATAGATAAATTATCCTTTACTCTCTCCAATATTGGCAAAAGATCAATATTTTTCTTTTCATAGGTTTGTTTCCCTGCTTCCATCCTCTGTATGTCTAGGAAATCATTTATTAAGGATGTCAGTCTTTTCGCTTCTCCATATATCGTCTGTAAATATTTCTTCTGCTTTTCCACTTTTAATTCTCGATTAATCATTAATTCGGTAAATCCAAGAATACTTGCTAGCGGTGTCCGCAGCTCATGGCTTACAGTGCTTACAAACTCAGACTTCATTCTATCGACTTCATATTCCTTCGTTATATCCCTATAAACTAGGATTGTCCCAAATTTGACGTCTCCTCTATAAAGTTCCTCTGCATAAATGTTAATAACTCGCCCATCTTTCATGAAAGCACTATAAGACTTGATCTGTTTTTCCTTAATCGATGCTTCGATGTACTGCAGTAACCCATCCTCATCCTTAAAGTGAGCTGTTAATTGATGCTTCCATTCATGCCATCCACAGCCTGGATAAAATATCGTTTCTTTTGATTCTCCGACTATTTCTTCAAATTTATCATTTACGAGAATTATTTCACCTATTCCACACACTACCTGAATACCTTCTTGAAGAGTATTCAATATATCGTGATTTAATACACGATCATTTTCTGTTTGCTCAAATAATTCAATTTTATCTAATGAAATACTAATTTGTTTTGCCAGCGCAATAAATTCTTCCTTATCAAATACGGAGAAAGGATCACTAAAACGACTCAGCATCATGACTGCTGTAATTTCATCATCCGAATTATAGACAGGAATATACAAATCATGCGTATATCCTTTTTCAAGGTGATAGCCCTTTTCAGACAATACCATTTCTCTTGTGATAATAAACGGCTCTTTCTCCTTTTTTAGTCGATCAAGCATCCCTTTAAATACATGATTTTTAAATTGCTCCGCTCCTTCATCCACAATTCCGTAGGAGGCATAAGCTTTATCCTTCAGTAATAGTATAATTCCTCTGTCAGCCTTTAGGATTGCGGCTAGATGGATAATCATACTTTCTAACACTTCATTCTTATATAAAGAATTAGAGATACTATTAATTAATTCATTTCTTCTTCTTAATGACTCCTTATTTTCCTGAACAGTATCCAATACTTCTTCTAACTCTGTTTGCTGAGCGTGCAGCTCATCCTGTTGGGCTAATAATTCTTCATTCTGTGCCATTAAATCCTGTTCTTTATCCTGTACACTTTGATACATTTGATAAAATGCAACAGAAAGTGTTCCTAGCTCATCTGCTCGTTTTGAATCTACTTTTATTTGCGCATCATTTCCTTTCGCGATTTCATTAGCAGCATGCGATAAATCCGCTAAAGGTTTGCCAATTTTTTTGATACTTGCTCGACCAATCAGATAAATAGCCGTCATGATCAAAATAATATAGACAAGAAAACTTACTTGTAAACGTGTAATATTTTTATTTAGTTCCGCTATCTTACTATTTAGCTCATTACTCATCAATTCTATATAACTACTTATTGAGCCTTTTATATAGCTAATTCGGTCAGCGCCACCATTATCAGAAATTTTTATAACTTTTTCCGTTTCTCCTTCTTCAAAGTAGAGTAATGCTTGTGGTAATATTTCTTTGAAATAATAGGAATGAAAACTGGTTAATTCTTCTGCTAATAACAGCTCTTCATCTGTTGTAGCGACGGTTTTAAATCGCCCTATAAGTTCATTTGTCTCAGCATCCATTTTTAAAGCAGAGGATCTCATTTCTGAATTACGAAAAGCAAAGTATCCTCTTGCATCCAATAAAGCAGTTTCTAGTTTATCTTGTAATGTTTGAACGATTGCTGTTTTTTCTAGAATCTTTGCCCTTTTCTCCGCATACTGGTCATTTAATACCTTTTGACCAATTGCAAGGAAGAAGCATCCAATTAAAAATAGTAAACTGAAAAAGCACATTAAAGCAACAAACTGCCTTGATATGCTTTTACTAAAATAAGCTTTAACTTTCATCCAGTATTTCTCCTACTTTATCTAATAAAGCAAGTGGACTAAATGGTTTTGCCATAAAATAATCTGCCCCAGCTTCAATAATCTCATATTGTTCATTCGCTTGGCTTTTAGCAGACAGCATCATAATTTTTTGATGTTTCTTTTTTTCATCTGCTCTTACCTTTTCAATCACTTCTAATCCTGTCATAACAGGCATCATGTAATCTACTATCAATAAATCGTATAAATTAGATTGAATTAATTGCAATGCCTCTTCTCCATCTTGCGCTTCCTCTACAATATATTCATCTTCTAATGTATCAACAATTAACATTCTTAAAACTTCTTCATCTTCTGCTAGTAAAATTCTTTTCAAATCTGTTCCCCCTATTTTATCCTCATAATTAACCGTGTAATTCTTGCCTGTAATTCAGTAATACGAAAAGGCTTCGTCACATAATCATCTGCGCCAAGTCGTAATGCTTCTGCTATATCTTGCTTACTTTTCCTTCCAGTTAACATGAGAATATGAGCGTTATGCTCTTCATAGGTCTCTTTCACCTTTTTTAATACTTCTAATCCGTCCATAACAGGCATAATACCATCCAATATAAGAAAATGCATTCCTTCTTCTTTTAATCGATTCGATTCAAGGAACTGTCGTCCATCTTCATATTCCTTTATAGCGATCGTAAGATGACTTATTTCGATCGACTTTAATATATTCATTAAAATCGATCGAATCAATGAATCATCTTCCACAATAGAAACATTAAGTAATTTTTTATTTGGGGCATCAATCATTTGATTCGCTCTTTCTACACGAGCCCGTCCATTTTCCTTTGCTAAATAAAGTGCTTCATCCGCAATTTCAAGCGCCTTTTTCAACGCGATATCCGTTGTTTTTATTTCATATATTCCTGCAGAGAAAGTTAAAGAAAATCTATTTTCATCGGCTTTAAATTCCATCTCTGAAAAACGCTTTAACAAACCATTTAATACAACCATAATCTCTGATTCTGTAGCGCGTTGAAAAAGAATAACAAATTCCTCTCCACCATAGCGAAAAAGAGTATCAGTATTTCTAATATTTTGCTTAATAAACTGAGCAAACACTGTTAATATTTTGTCTCCCATTACATGTCCATATGTATCATTCACCTTTTTAAAGTGATCAATATCCAATATGGCAATAGTTCCTGATGTTTTTGTTCTAGAAGTCTCACTAATAAAACGATTATACGAATCCTGTAAAAATTTTCGATTGTATACTTGTGTCAGTTCATCGATTATGACCGACTGATCAAAAATACGCTTTCTTTCCAAATGCCTTTCAATCCGAATCAAAAATTCTTCCATATCAAGTGGCTTCGAAATAAAATCATCGGCTCCCATTTTATAAGCTGCTATTCTCTTCTGGCGAGAATTATCAATACTACACATGATTTTTGGTACAAAGGAATGCTTTGTATGTTTTTGAATAGCTTCGAGTACCTCAAAACCTGATTTTTTTGGTAGATTAATATCAATAATAATACAATCTGGATTCATGGAGTAAAATTGTTCAATCGCATGATCTTCTTGAGAATTAGCAATGACCATCCAACCCTTGCTTTCTAACTTCTCTTTTAAAAAGATTAACAACGAAATATCATCGTCAATTAACTGGATTAGCGGAATATCAATATCTCTATAATCTGGGATTTTATTTAGATCTTGATGAAAATGTTCATATTCTTCACATACATCCATTAACCCTCCAAGAAAATGCTTTAGTTGCGGTTGGGACCAATTTTCTTTTCTCTGCTCCACGTGTTCCATTAAATCTGACACTAGCTGAAACAATAGATCAAGATCTAAAGTGCCAGAAGTTCCTTTTATTGTGTGCAACAATTGATATACTTCTTCATTTCTAATAACCTGTGAATTATTTAGTAAGTTTCTCAATTGTTCTGTCATTCTTGTAATAAATATTGCCTTGTATTTATCCATATCATATCCTACCCTCTTTGCAAAAGAGTTTCTCCTATATTTAATGAATGAAGAACTTCCCTTCATTTATTAAATATAGTTCCAATAAAAAACAGACCAAAAATGGCCTGATTAATTATTTTCATGTCTACTATTATATAGAATGAATTTTCATCTAGATAGCAGAATATCTAGTTGGATTCATTTTCTACATATAACTATTTTTGCATATCTTTGTTTTTCTGATTGCAACTTTCCATTGCCGCTAAAATGGTTCCTCTAAATTGGTTTTGTTCTAGCGTCGTGATCGCTTCAATTGTCGCTCCACCCGGTGTGCATACTTCATCTTTCAAAATCCCAGGATGCTTGCCTGTTTCTAAAACCATCTTCGCTGCTCCCAAAACAGCTTGAGCAGCCAATTTATAAGCTTTATCTCTCGGAATCCCGCTTCGAACGCCACCATCTGCCAATGCTTCAATAAACATATATACATATGCTGGAGAAGATCCACTAATGGCTGGAATATAATCCATTAAGCTTTCATCCACCATTTCCACTTGTCCAAATGACGCAAACAAGTCTTTCATAAAAGCTATCTCATTCTCGTTTACCTTGTCATTTGCACAAAAAACAGTCATTCCTTCCCCTACAAGGGAAGGTGTATTTGGCATGGAACGAATAACCCTTATCTCTTTAGACATCCGAGACTCTATGTATGCTAGATCTATTCCTGCAGCAATCGTTACAAGGATTGTTTCCTTCTTCACATAAGTGCTTACTTCTTGTATGACTTCTCCATATAGGTGCGGCTTTACTGCAATAATAAGAACATCAGCGAAACCTGCTACTTTTTTATTATCTAACGTTGTTTCTATTTGAAAAGTTTCCTTAATCATTTGTGCACTTTCCATTGACTTCGTACTTGCGAAAATATCTTCTCTTTGCAAAAAAGAAGATTGAAGCATTCCATTTACCATCGCCTGGGCCATTTTTCCACACCCAATAAAACCAACTTTTCTTTTTTCCACTCTGATCTTCCTCTCTCGTTTGTTCTTCTACTTTTACATAGTACGAGAAGAAAATCAACCAATCCATCTAGTCACTAGCTAAATAGTATCGTTAACACATTATTTTCGGACCGTTCCTACTTTGATAGCCCTGCTTAAGCTGATCTATTCTAATTGCTTCTATCATACATGAACTCCCTTTATCTGAATGGAATGATAGCAAATAGATACCATATTCGATGAGTGAAACAAGAATGATTTCCATTTCCATTCCATCCAACTTCAACATACTATCATCACAATTCGACACCTTCTCTCTCACCATTTCTAAAACGAATAGAATTCCTTTGGACGCATTTTCTATACTAAAATCCATTGCTTCTTTTATCAATAAAAGATTTTCTTCGGTTACGTATATTCGCTCCTTCACTTTAAACCTCCCACATTCATTTGAATTCTATCCTTATCACGAAATAGTCATTTTAGCTTTATATAATCTGGAAGAAAAATCTCGTCTGGTGTTTTTGAAAAAATACTAGATATCTGTACTGCTTGATCATAAGATAAACCTCGTTTGCCATTTTCAATTTGCCAATAATAAGACTTCGTAATTCCTAACTTATCAGCCATCATTTGATAGGTATAGCCATATTGCTTTCTTATGATGCGCAGTTTATTCCGATGCATTTTTTACACCTCATCTTCCCAATTATCATTTTTTTCCTTATTAAAATTATACGTAAACAAGTGGTTTACATCAATATAAAATTCCGAATTTGTTAACAAAAATTCATCATTTACTGTTAGCTAAATGTTAACTTATAATAGAGGTATCGAAATTAGGAGCTGGTTTAGATGAATTTTCCAGAAAGATTGAGACATTTACGGAAGTCTGCTAACATTTCTCAACAAACACTTGGGGATGCAATGAATGTAACCAAGGTATCAATCTCGGGCTACGAAACAGGCAATCGAAAACCTGATACAGACACCTTACAAAAACTTGCGGATTATTTTGATGTAAGCACGGATTATCTACTTGGCCGATCAGAAACAAAAGAAACAAGAGCTACCTATCATAGTAAAGCGACGGATAATAACATTTCTTTCGAAGAATCAAAACTGCTTTCGCAATTGCAAAAATACCCATCTCTGTATAACCATCTCATTAAAGACCCGGAAAGAACAGTTTCACAGCTATATAGACTCTGGAGTTTTATAGAAGAAGAAAAGCAAAACAAATAGGAGTTTATTAACTTAACAAAATCCTTATAAGAGCGTATAATATACATAATTCTTATAAGAAAGGTTGGTTTTATGACTGATCTGATGAAAACAATTCCTCTACCATTAGTTCGTACTAATCAATGGGTTATTTTTCTGTCTGTTTTACTTAGTTTAGTTTTGCAGCAATACTGGATTATGCTTATTCCCCTTATTGCAGGACTCTGTGGATTATTATTTCAATGGAATCCCATTATGAAAGTAGCAAGTTTGTTTCTTAAAAAGCCAAAGAAGGAATACCATCAAGAGGACTGGGATCAGCAACAGTTTAACCAAATAATTGCCATCGTTTGCTTAACAATTGGTTCCCTTTCCTTTTTCCTTAACTGGACTGTCCTTGGCTACATCTTTTCGATCATGGTCGGGATTGCTTCCATTGTTGCAATACTTGGATTTTGTATTGGCTGCTTCATCCGTTTCCAATGGAAAAAATATCAATATAATCGAAGCTTATAATACAATAGAAGAAAGGGATTCAGTCTTAATCACTTGAATCCCTTGTTTGTTTATAAAGAAAACTTCCATTAGTCGGGGGCTTTCTACCCGTTAAGAGTGGATAAACTTCTCTCTTTTATTTGTTTTTCGATTATTTCTTTCCATACATTTAAAGAAAGTTCTTTAGACTTCTCTTCTCCATATTTTCTAACATTGACAGTATGTTGTTTCATTTCTTTATCACCTAGTACAAGTAAATATGGAATCTTTTGCATTTGTCCTGCGCGGATTTTATACCCTAATTTTTCGTTGCTGTCATCTATCTTCACCCTTACCCCTACTTCTTTTAAAGCCGATTGGACATTTAAGCAATAATCTAGGTGAACACTTGAAACAGGAACAATTTGAACTTGTGTTGGAGCAAGCCAAACAGGGAAGGCACCTGCAAAATGTTCAATTAATATTCCAAAGAATCGATCAATCGAGCCATATATAGCACGGTGAATAACGACCGGACATACTTTTTCATTATTTTCATTTATATATGCTAAGTTAAATAGCTTTGGCATTTGAAAATCGAGCTGAATAGTTGCACATTGATGACTTCTTTTTAAAGCATCCTTTATATGAAAGTCAATTTTCGGACCGTAAAAGGCTCCGTCTCCTTCATTAAGAATATAATCAATTTCTAAATTCTCTAGAACATTTCTTAATGCACCTTCTGCCAATTCCCACATGTCATCGCCTTCCAACGAATCTTCTGGTCTAGTAGAGAGCTCTACAGTGTATTCAAATCCAAAAGTACGATAGACGATATCGATTAATCGAAAAATGCTTTTTATTTCTGCTTCTATTTGGTCTTCTCTCACAAATAGATGGGCATCATCCTGGCAAAATGTCCGAACACGAAGCATTCCGTTTAGTGCACCACTATATTCATGACGATGAACCTGGCCAAATTCAGCTAATCGAATTGGCAAATCCCGATAAGAATAGAGACTATTTTTGAAAATAAGCATATGTCCCGGGCAATTCATCGGTTTTAACGCAAATTTTTGCTCATCTACTTCAGAAAAATACATATTTTCATGATAATGATCCCAATGCCCTGATTGTTTCCACATTCGTTCATTCATCATCAATGGAGTTCTTACTTCTTCATAATCCGCCTCACCCTGAAGTTCTCTTGAAAATTGCTCTAATTCATTACGAATGATTTGTCCTTTTGGTAAATAAAACGGCATGCCAGGAGCCTCTTCCGAGAACATAAAAAGCTCCAATTGCTTGCCTAATTTACGATGATCCCGTTTGCCTGCTTCTTCTATCATTTCCAAGTATTCTGCTAATTCTTGCTGACTCGAAAAAGCAACTCCATATACTCTTTGTAATACCTCATTCTTACTATCACCTCGCCAGTAAGCACCAGATACACGCATTAATTTAAATGCTTTAATATAACCTGTAGAGGGAAGATGAGTCCCACGGCATAAATCAATAAACTCTCCTTGTTGATAGAGGGAAATCGGTTCATTCTTCGGTATTGCATCTAAAAGCTCCAGTTTAAATTTCTCTTCTTTCGCTTGAAAAAGTTGTAGTGCTTCCTGGTACGAAACTTCTTTTCGCACAAAAGGAAGATTTTCCTTGATAATTTTTTTCATCTCTTTTTCAATGGCTGCCAACTCATTGGCAGTTAAGCTATGGTCAAGCTTCATATCATAATAAAAACCATCCTCTACAACTGGTCCGATTGCTAATTGTACATTCGGATACAACCTTTGTATCGCTTGTGCCATTACATGGGCGCTGGAATGACGCATAATAGATACCCCTTCTTCGGAGTCTATTGTTAAAATAGACAAATGCACATCTTCCTCTATTCGATGACTCATATCCACGATCCATTCGTCATTTATCTTTGCACCAACTGCTTTTTTCTGCAAACTTACACTAATAGACGCAGCAACTTCTGCAACAGTGCTTCCTTTTGGATATTCCTTCTTACTTCCATCTGCTAATACTACCTGAATCATTTTTTTACACTCCTTTTTATATTTTATGGGTATAAAAAAACACTCATCCCTAAAGAAAGGGACGAGTGTTTTTTACCCGTGGTTCCACCCAAATTCCCATGAAAAACATTGTAGTTTTCTCATGGCTTGGGGCAGTAACGCTGCCTAAACGATCTTCAAGTTCACCAATATAGCTCAAAGGTGGTAAATTATTTTCCTTTGCTAGGAAGCTCGCACCTTTTCTTCCCTCTCTGCTAACAGTAAAAATAATTCATATCCTTTTCATCGCTTGATTATTAAATTGTTAAAAAACAAGGCTGTTTTCGTAAAGTTTGTTGCGATTACCCGCAGCCGGAATACACTTCGCTTTCCGTGGGGCTAAGCTTGAGCCTCCTCAGCTTCGCCTCCGGGGTCTCAGACTGTCTCGCTAATCCCCGTGGCGTCTTCGTGTATTCCGGCTGCTCCATTTTTCCAACTAATTCTTTTTTCCTATTGAAAAAACAACAATCCTTTAGAAAACAGCCAAAAACAAAAAACGCACTCATCCCTAAAGAAAGGGACGAGTGCGTTTACCCGTGGTTCCACCCAAATTCCCATGAAAAACACATAGTGGTTTTCTCATGGCTTGGGGCAGTAACGTTGCGTCTACGGTATTGGATACTAGTTTGTTCCCCAATACAGCTCAAAGGTGGTAAGATACTCTTTCTGTGTTAGGAAGTTTTCAGCAATTCTTCCCTCTCTGCAAACCGAAATAGTAGCTCATGTCCTTGTCGAGGCTTTTCATGATCAATTTTTTTAATATTCTATTACAGAAAGAGAAATTATGCAACCTCTGTTTTTATTTTTTTTGCGTTACTTCAAATAATCGTACAATTTTGTAAAAATTAATAAAAAGCAAAAGAACAATAAACAAAATAATTACCTTTTCCAAGGCGCAACTAACAGGTTACACCCTTGCAACTATACGATTCTTTCGTTTTTTCATGCAAATAACTATACTGATGATAGGAGTTGATCATATGTATTTTTCTTCAAAAATAAAAGAAGAGCGTTTAAAAGATAATATGTCACAACAGCAACTTGGAGAAAAACTTAATATTAGTAGACAATCTATTTCTAAATGGGAACGTGGAGAAAGTTATCCTAGTATAGAATTGCTAATTAAAATCAGTGACATATTTGATATTACACTTGACGAATTAGTAAAGGGGGATAATTCTTTGAAAGAGAAAATCATAAAAGATAGCCAAGTATTAGCCTACCCAAGGTGGAAATTATTTTTTGATATTCTTCTAATAATTGGGTTGTTTATCGTATTGGGTAAGTTATGTATTCTAATAGGGAATAAGTTATTTGATTTAAATATTGTGTTCTTTAGAAATTCGCTGTTATTTAATATTGTACCGTTTTTTATGTCTATCATTGGAGCGATCGGAAGCGAAACGTTAGCCAAGAAATACAAATAACCATTTAAAATAAGATTGCTTTAGTATTATAATAGCAACAAAGACATTTATCTAATAAATCACAGAACGGTTTGCTTATATTAGCAAACCGTTCTGTGATTTCCCCATAGACCGTTCTAAATTTAACAAGTATTTCTTTCGCTCTACTCCTCCCCCATAGCCACCTAACTCACCGTTTGTGTTAACAACTCTATGACAAGGAATCAATATGGAAATTTGATTTGCACCATTTGCATTACCAACAGCTCTTACTAGATTTTTATTTCCTAATTTCTCCGCAACCTCTTGATAAGTCAATGTTTGCCCAGGAGGAATAGAGTTAAGTATATCCCAAACTTTCACTTGGAAAGGTGTTCCTTTTTTTAAAAGTGGGATGGTAAATTGAGATAGTCCCTTTGTAAAATACAGATTTAACTGCTGTACTAAATTTGTATTTATCTCAGTGTTTCCAGGTAAAATCCTAGCAGTATGTTTCTCTCTTAATTTTTCAATTTCTTTTTCAAGACCTCTTCTATCTAGAAACTCTAACAAATATAGATAGTTGGCATCAGATAGACTAATCATTTTTCCAAGAGGTGTGGAGAATATATTTGCATTAATGATGGAAATGCTTGTCTTCTTAGGAGGGTTTCCCATAATTTTTGTAAACGCATCGTTAAATCCGCTGGGTGATTCATATCCCAATGAGAACTGTTGATCAATTACCTTTCTTCCCGTTAATATCTCTTTAAAAGCAAGCCCCATTCTACGTGATCGAGCATATTGGACAAATGTCATCCCATATATCTCTTTAAACATTCTTCTAGCAGTAGCAGAATGAATTCCTATTTCATGAAAGTCTGCTTCTTTCCATCGTTTCTCTGGGTTTCTTTCAACAGCCGCAACCAAAATCTCGACCTCTTGAGGAATACTATTAGGATAAAACAAAGGATTACATCGCTTACAAGGCCGATAACCAGCTAACAAAGCCTCTTCTGCTGATAAAAAAAACTCGCAATTTTCATATTTCGGTTTTCTAGCTGTACATGTTGCATGGCAAAAGACCCCTGTTGTTTTGATACCTGCAAAAAAGATCCCATCATATTGAGGATTTTTGTCCACTAAAGCTTTATAAAATTCTTTTTTCTTTTTTTCACAATCAATCATGTGCGTAAGCCACCTTAATTTTAAGTCCATTTTATTTTACCCTGACTTTGAAGTTCTTCTAATGATTCAATTAGTTATTTCTCTAACTTTTATTATAAGGATTTAATAAGGAGATACTTTCGAAAAATGAACAAGTATTTTTCTTTTAACCTAATTTCTAATTTTATGTTTAAAACTAATTGGTGAATAAAATTCAATTAAAAAATAGATAATAAAGAAACCTTCTTTCAGTGGGAGTTTTTCTCATCCTCCACCGATAATTAATTCACTTATCGAACCTTTACGGGCATACCCCATCTTGCTTCCTCGATTTTCCTCAGCTTGAGGTGGTCATTAAGTGCAGGACAAATTGATTACCAAAGAATCTTTAGTTATGGAGGCTGAATTATTAACTTTGAAAAAACTTTTAATTTTAAATTTAATAATGGTATTATGTTTTTTTACTCCATCTCAATACTATGTTAAAGCTAAAGAAAGTGATTCTATTAAGAATTATAAATTCATTAATACAAATCAGGATAGTACTAATCTGAGATTACAGGATATGTTAGCTATAGTTCTAATTCCACTTATTCAAAGGGATGTAAGTAAATCATATCCCGAAAGTTATGGGATTGAAATAGAACCTTGGCTTGTAAACTTGATTCAAACCAAAAGAGTCAATGGTTTTCGTGGATTTATATTAACGTTAACTTTGGAAGTGCAACCTTCCATTGGTCATCATGTACTAGTTGGTAAAGACAGACTGACTTATGAAATATCGTATGGTCCTGAGATAAAATTACTAGATCATACTCATTTAAAAACTTATAAAGTGAAACTTCCATAAGTGGGGGTTTTCCTTCCTCCCCCACTTATGGTTAGTTGAACCAATATCCATTTAGGGAGACTATAAATCTCTAACATTGGATAAATTCCAACTATAACTGATTTTCTGAAATGCCCGTTTTAGTAATTAAAGTAGACCTTAGGAACACCTAAGGTCTACTTTAATTACTTGTTTTTCATGTAATTTTGATAATTCTTATTGCCACCAGAAAGATTATAAATATCATAGAATCCTAGATTGCGTAGAACATTTTGTGCTGCATTTCCCGTTATTCCACCATTGCAATAAGTTACTGTAGGTAAGCTCGGATTAAGGTCTTTGCATTTGTCACGCAAGGCTCCTAAAGGTATATTAATGGCACTCTCCACTTTTGATACATTATATTGTTCTGCGGAACGTGTATCAATTACCTGAATCGTTTCTCCTTTTTCAAGCCTATCCGTCAGTTCTTTCGGTGTGATTAGCTTATTTTTCTTTTCAATTGCATTCTGTAAGGCCATTCCAGTATACATAACTGGATCTTTCGTAGTACTAAATGGAGGTGCATAGGCAAGATCAAGATGAAACAAGTCTTCTGCTTTCGCCTTAAACGTGATAGCTGTTACAAAGACATCAATTCGTTTATCTACTCCTTCTTTCCCTACTATTTGTACTCCTAAGATTCTTCCTGTTTGTCTATCTGCTATTGCTTTAATGAGTAACTCTTTTCCGCCTAGATACTCTGCTCTAGCTGGTTTAATATTATGGAGTATTTCAATATCATAACCTTCTTCTAATGCTTCCACTTCATTCATTCCAGTTTGACCGACTGCTAAATCAAATACTCTTAATATGCCAGTTCCTAGAATACCTCGATGTTCTAAAGAGCCACCCGTTATTACGTCTCCAGCAATTCTCCCCATTTTGTTAGCTGTACTTCCTAATGGACGATAGATAGATTTTCCTGTAATAACTGAGTAACTTTCTGCCACATCACCTACAGCATAGATATCAGGAAGATTAGTCTGCATTTTGCTGTTAACAGCAATAGCTCCACTATTACCTAGTTCAACACCGATTTCCTTAGCCAATTTTGTATTTTGGCGAACCCCTGTAGCTAATATAACCATATCTGTTTCAATAAATTTTCCAGATTTAGTTTGTACATTCATCTTGTCTATAACTGTTACTTCCTCATTTAAGATTAAGGTGATACCTTTCTTTACTAGATGCTCTTCCACACGGGAAGCAATATCTTTATCCATATGTGTCATTACATGATTACTACGTTGTATAATCGTGACATCTAATCCTCTATGACTAAGTTGCTCCGCCATTTCTAACCCAATATATCCTGCTCCAATAATAGTAGCTTTCTTTGGTTGGTTTGCTTTCATATATTGATCAATTGCTACTGTATTTTGTATGGTACGTACTTGGAAAACGTGGTCTTCTTCTACTCCAGGAATATTAGGAGTTATTGGTGAAGCTCCTGTTGCAAATACCAATACATCATAAGTATCTTCTTTTATTTCATTTGTATCTAAGTTTTTCACTTGAATTTTTTTCTGCTTAGCGTCAATTTTATTAACTTCGTGACGAATAAAAATATCAACATTGTATCGCTTTTTGAACCAAGCAGCACTTCTTGGAGTTAATGTTTCTAATTCTTCTACTTCTCCGCCTAGAAAATAAGGAATGCCACATATCGAGTAAGAAATGTCATAATCTGCATTGTACAATGTGATATCCGCTGTCTCATCGTTTCTACGTGCTTTTGCTGCTACAGAAGTTCCTGCTGCAACAGATCCTATAATAATTACTTTCATGATTATACCCTCCGAATTTAGTATCTATATAAGATGTACACTTAGCTAACTTTCTCTATGACAGAATGGAAAGCCACAAATATAAACCGATTAATGTAATTAAAAGAGTTGGAATAGTTAAGATGATACCAGTTTTGAAATAGGTACCCCATGCTATTTTCACCCCTTTTTGAGATAAAACATGAAGCCATAACAAGGTTGCTAAAGAACCAATTGGTGTAATCTTAGGACCTAAATCAGACCCAATAATATTTGCATAAATCAATCCTTCTTTTACTACTCCAGTTGCGTTTGTATCGGCTATGGCTAAAGCATCAATAAGTACTGTGGGCATATTATTCATAATAGAAGAAATAATAGCAGCGATGAATCCCATACCAAGTGTTGCAACAAATAATCCTTGATCTGCAACTGCCTGAATAACACTAGAAAGCCGGTCTGTTAAACCAACATTTCGTAAACCATAAATTACAACATACATACCAATTGAGAAAAAAACTATTGCCCATGGTGCACCGTTTACTACTTTCTTGATAGAAACTACCGAGCTTCTTCTAGCAATTTCAAGGAAGATAATTGCGATTACTCCTGCGATGAGTGAGACTGGAATAGACAAGAATTCACTGACGAAATAACCAATGAGTAATACAGCTAAAATCAACCATGATAAACGAAACATCTTTAAATCTTTTATCGCATCTTGAGGTACTTTTAATTGGTTTAAATCATAAACCTTTGGAATTCTTTTACGGAAATATAAATACAACACTAAGATACTTGCTACTAAAGAAAAAATATTTGGCACAATCATTCTGGAAGCATATTCTACAAAACCAATATCAAAGAAATCAGCAGAAACGATGTTAACCAAATTACTAACAACCAAAGGTAAAGATGTAGTATCGGCAATAAAACCACTTGCAATGATGAATGGAAAAACCATTTTTTCATCTAACTTTAACGCTCTAACCATTGCTAAAACGATTGGTGTTAAAATTAGTGCTGCCCCATCGTTTGCAAAAAAAGCTGCAACAACAGCACCTAAAATAGCGACGTAAACAAACATCTTCAAGCCGTTACCACCAGCGAATTTTGCCATATGTAAAGCAGCCCATTCGAAAAATCCAATTTCATCTAGTATTAAAGAAATTATAATAATTGCAACAAATGCCAGTGTTGCATTCCAAACAATGCCTGTTACGTCGATGACATCTTGGAAATCAACTACACCAACAAGAAGGGCTAAAATTCCACCCCCACATGCTGACCAACCAATCGAAAGATTTTTCGGTTGCCAGATAACTAATGTCAGTGTTAATAAAAAGATAATTATTGCTAATATTGTTTGTAACAAAGCTGTTAACCTCCATTAATTACATATAATTCTTAAACCCTTTTCCTCTAGCCATTGAAACTTTTCTCTCTGGCTTGGTACATGTTTTAATAACGTTTTTACTATTTCGTAGTATTCACTTGTTGTGCTTAAAGAATAGACCACCCACTGACCTTTTCTTTGTTCTTTTACAATTCCCAGATCCCTCATTTTCCTTAAATGCTGGCTTATAGAAGGCTGTGACATTTTGAAAATTTCAACAAATTCACATACACAACATTCCTGCTCAGCCAACATACTTACCATAGCTAATCTTGTTTTATCACCTAAAAGCTTTAATACATTTGCTGTTTCTTTTAATTCCAATTCATGTATCAATACTATTAACCTCCCATTCTATACCTTCACAAGAACATATAAGCATATTGTTATTTACTTATATAAATTACAATAAGAAATACTATTAAGTCGTAGTGTCAAATAAATGTCACACCAACTCATATAAGTATATGCTTATATCTTAATAAGAGACTAAGTTAATGTCAACTACATTAATCTATTTAATCACAGGATATACGCAATCCGTTATCCTCAAGCCATCTAAACTTTGCATTTTGATTCGGGACATAACCTAAAATATCTTTTATCACAGGAAAAAAGTGATTTTGTTGGTCAAGAGAGTAAATAACCCATTGGCCTTTTCTTTGTTCTTTAACTAGACCTGCATCTTTTAATTTTCTTAAATGTTGACTTACAGCTGGTTGAGTCATTTGAAAAACATCTACCAACTCACAAACACAACAGTCATGTATCAGAAGCATTCCCATTATGGATAACCTTGTCCGATCACCTAGGAGTTTTAAGATATGAGCAGTAGATTCTAATTGTTCAGTAGTCATGTTTAATCACCAGTCCCCTTTGAATTAAGTTTATATTAAATGGATTTCCTATAGTTTTCAAGAAAATAAAAGCTAGTCAAGGTTTATTCATTTGCTTCAACAATCTTTGGACCATTCTTAGTAAATTTAACTTCAGTATGTGTAACAGCATAGTCTACACCTAAGATATCTAAACTCTTCTCAACTAACCTTCTTATTTCAGTTTCATCTTGGGCACTTAAACTGGCAGGAAAATCGTGCCCTATTTCAATTGATTGAGGAAGTGGACTTACAATTTTTCTTGTAATCCCAATAATGGTTGTTTGACGATTAATCGTAACAGATTCAATACTAAACTCTGACCCATCTAAAAATTCTTCAATGAGAATTTCACTATCGATATTCTGACCCACAATATTTGTTTCACTTTGTCCATATTTTTAATAGCTGATAAAACTTCTAATTCATTTTCACATAAGAACACATTCTTACTTCCAGAATCATTAGATGGTTTAACAACGAGTGGAAAATTACTTCCTTGTAAATTAGTCCCAATATCATCTTCAGTTGTTACTAGAAAATATTGAACTTTACTTATCCCCTCTTCATTTAATCTCTGTCTAGCCATTTTCTTATTTCTGCATCTTAAACGAGCTTCATAGGGTAATTGATAAGTTAAATTAAGCACTTTCCCTATTAAAGAAGCTAAAGGAATTCTATATTCATTCATTGTAAAAATAGAGATAATATTATACTGTTTTGATAACTGAAGACACTTTTCAACAACATTTTTTTCATCGTTTAGGTCTATTTCAATAGGGACGTTGTCTACATTAAATATTTCATCAAACTGTTTTTCTTTCCTCAGTAAGATAACTCTGAACCCATAATTCTTTACTATTTGAATTTCATTGTCTCGCGGACTTACTAAAATAACGTATTGGTTATTCACGTATGCTCACCTCATTGAAAACAGGTGGATGAAGGTTTATTTTCCACCTTTATCTCAATTTGTCCCTTTATTTTCCGATCATTAACAGCAATAGCTGTGATTTGTCCAATTTCTTCACTAGTCAACCCCAACTGTTTAGCCATCAGTACTGCAATCTTTAAAGTACCTTGATCATTAAGCAAAGTTGCTGACGTTAGTATAGCCACCACTTTTTCTCTTTCTAGTAAAGTACCACCTTCAACTGCTTCGTTAAAAAACGTATCAAAAATAGAATTTAATTGCGGATTTACAGATAACATATTAATTCATTACCCTATTAACTTTATTAAAATTCTTAATTATTGTCAAAAATGTTTCGTTATGTTAATTCGATAATATAACCTATCTTAAGAACGCCAATTGAAAATTCTGAAAAAAACACCAATTCAATTATTGACAAATGAAATAGTTGTGTTTTACAATCAATTTATTAAATACTAAAAAAGACTGGTGTTGTAATTATGACTAACATAGAAATAGGGCAAGATTTGTATCAATTTCGTCAAATGCTTCAGATTTTAATACGTCGTTTTGGATTACTTGAAAAAGAAGGTGCCCAATGTTGTGGGGTTTCTTTAGTACAAAGTCATATATTATTTGAAGTAGATCGTATTAAAAATCCTTCATTAAATGATTTGTCATCATCGCTCGGTTTAGACAATAGTACATTAAGCCGCCACATTCAAGGTTTAGTAGATCGCGATTTAGTAAGTCGTATTCAATCTTCTACTGATCGTAGATACGTAACCATTACACTTACTTCTGAAGGAAAGAAATATGAAGATGATATTGCCAAACAAATGAATATATACAATCAAGAAATCCTTTCTAACATACCTGTAAATAAGCGTGGTCAAGTTTTAGAAAGTATTGATTTAATTCTGGAGGCTATGCAAAACAGCAGTTGCTGTTAAAGCCCCCTTTTTTCTCAGAAATAATAGTTGTATTCTACAACTATTATATAAATATTATTTTCATATTTTGATTTAGGAGGAAAACTTCATGCCAGAGGTGGTAACGAAGGTATTATTAGAATTTCTTTCATTAAGTAAGAACTTATTAGTATTATTTATTGGTATTTCATTCTTTATTAGCATTATTCAACCCTATGTACCATTTGAAAAAGTAGAAAAATGGATGAGCAGTAAGAATCCGTTTTTAGCCAACTTAGCGGGAGCTTTACTAGGATTTATCACCCCTTTTTGTTCTTGCTCTACGGTACCATTATTGGTTACGATGATTAATCGTAAAGTACCTTTCCAAACTGTTATGACTTTTTTATTTAGCTCTCCATTATTAGATCCATGGATTTTAGGCTTAATGGCATATATTTATGGACTTAAGGTAACCATTGTTTATTCCTTTACAACATTTGTCTTCTCCATGATTATCGGATGGTACTTAGACAAAAAGAATTACAAAGAACAAGTTAAAAATGTAGTAATTAAAGGTGTTCTTCCAGAGCAAGATGAAAAACGTAGAAAAGATTTCAAATTGAATATTAAGGAATCCATTAAGGAGACAATAGATTTAATCCGCTCCGTTCTAGTATATATATTAATTGGGGCATTAGTAGGAGCAATTATCAAAGAAGCCGTGCCAACTAACTTCTTTAACCTTATCTCTGAACATAATCAATTATGGGTAATTCCTTTGGCAGCTATTATTGGGATTCCTCTATATGTTCGTCTATCAACAATGTTACCACTAGCTCAAGCCTTAATGGTTAATGGATTCCCAATTGCTCCTACTATGGCATTGCTGATAGGAGGTGCTGGAGCAAGTTTACCGGAAATAATAATGTTGAAAAGTATCTTCCGTACTAAATTAATAAGTGCTTTTGTAATATCTGTATTCCTAATGGCTACTGTATCTGGATATTTATTTTTAATACTAACTTAAATGGAGGTTTTTAATAATGGGACTAATGCCAATTTTTAAAGGAAAGAAAAAAGAGAAAGATTGCTGCAATATAGAAATTGTGGAAGTTATTAATGAAAATATTAATTGTTGTTCAAGTGAAGAAAAAAAAGAAGAAAAGAAAGAATCTTAGGGACAGATAAACACTATAGCATTTGCTAACAGTATATTATCATAAGTCAATCGTCTAATTATTATTATTCAAAGCCATATCACTTAAGTGATGTGGCTTTGAAATTTTCCTGAGTATACATTATTTCAGTACTTTACTTTAGCTTAATTTTTATCATAATTTTATGTACTCACATAAGGTTTTAGAGATCATGATACTTTATTGTTCGAGTTCCTCTTTTAATTCTTGATATGCTAACAAAAAATTATTATGCGAAATGGTACCTAGTGTACTTTCATCACTATTTCCTTTTATCAGGAATGCTATATATTTTCTCAGTCACCTTCTCTTTAGTTATGAAAGGATTTCTAAAATTTAATTAACATTTCATCAACCAAGAAGTAAGAATAATATAGTGATATCATATAGTCAAAAGCAATATATATAAGTAAAATAAACTTCTGTTTCTTTAAGCATAAAATTGGATTAATATAATTGGTCCAAAAACAAAGTCTTTATTAAGAAAGACTTTGCTAAATTAAATAACTAAGTGAAACTATTAAGGTTTTGATAGTTTCACTTAATTTTCTCCACTCTTTTTACACTAACCTACCCCTATAGCGACATAAGAAGCCCTTTACCTCAACAAATTTGCGTTAATTCGTAAATTAAGCATTAATCCTTCTTAGATCGAATGATGGTATAATAAAAAAAAACGTCTAACCCCTTTTGTATCAAGGATTTAGACGCTTAGTATACAAAATTAAAATTGTATTTTCCTTTTTAAATAACTTTGTAATTAATAAATCGCTATTGGGCCATATGGACCGTCCATAATTTCTATTTTCGTTTCAAAAATATCTGTCAAAACTACTGGGTCCATTATCTCCTCTACTGTTCCAAAAGCAGCAATTTGTCCATCTTTCATAGCACAAATTCTATCAGAATATTTAGCAGCAAAATTTATATCATGCATAACAGTCACAATAGTTCTTCCAAATTCATTAGCTGCATGCCTCAGATGTTCCATCATTTGAACAGAACGAGCAACATCAAGATTGTTTAAAGGCTCGTCCAAAAGTACATATTCCGTCTCTTGGCACAAAACCATTGCTACATATGCTCTTTGTCTTTGCCCACCCGAAAGCTCATCTAAATATCTATTTTCTAGAGCAGTCAAGTCTAAAAAATCGATATATTTAGAAATAATAGCCTCATCCTCTTTTGTTAATCGACCCTTTGAATAAGGAAAACGCCCAAATCCAACCAGCTGTCTAATAGTAAGCCTCGTTACAAAATGATTTTCTTGTCGCAAAATAGTTAATATCTTTGCTAAGTCATTTGATTTAGATTTAGAAACATCCATACTTGCCACCTGTATTTGGCCTTCATTCATCTCCAAAAGTCTTCCAATCATTAAAAGCGTCGTTGACTTTCCAGCACCATTTGGTCCAATTAAAGAAGTAAGACCAGCTTTTGGTATTTCAATATTCAAAGGTCCTATTTTCACCTTATCATTATATAATTTTCTAACATTATTAATCTTTATCATAGAGCCCTCTTCCTTAATATTACAATTAAAAATATTATTCCACCAAATAGTTCGATAATAACGGAAACGACACCTTGAGCATGAAATACATGATACATTAAAAAGTACGCACTCGTAATAATCAAAAATCCTATAGCAAGAGCCATCGGAAAAATATATCTGTGATCATAAGTGGGAGCCGCTTGATAACTCAGCGTTGCAACTAAAAATCCATAGAAAGTAAGTGGTCCTATCAAAGCCGTTGAAATAGACATTAAAATAGAAACTAATACGAGTATATAAATAATACTAGATTGATATTTTACTCCAAAAGAAGTAGAGACATCCTTTCCAAGTGACAAAGCATTTAATTTCTTAGAATAAGCAAGAAGTAATAATGCTATCACTATTACCATTGGAATAACAACAGGAAAATATTCTGAATCTGCATTATTGACAGAACCAAATAATTTTGCCTGTAAAATATCAAACTCAGAAGGAGCTAGAAGTCTTCTCATAAAAGTGGACACAGAATTCAGCCCTGTTCCAATAATAATTCCAACCAACAGCATGAGTTGCAAGTTCCCATATTTTCCAGATAGTAACCAACCATATAATATCAAACTCATCAAAACCATAACAATAACTTGTAATACAAATGGTCCAATACCAGTAAAATTTATTAGTGCACTAGCACCAAAGAAAAATATTGTACTAGTATGAATGGTTGAATATAGTGATTCAAATCCTAAAAGGGAAGGGGTAATAATTCTATTATTCGTAATTGATTGAAAAGCAACGGTCGACAAACTCTGACAAACTGCCGCAATAATCATGGCAACAACTGCTACTATTCTTCTCATAACAACGGGAATAAAAGAAGGTGAATTTACTGGAACTGGATTGTTATATACTAAAAGTCCATAGGAAGAAAGGAGACCCAAAGCAATAAAAGTTATCAGCAGAATCCAATATCTTTTTTCCTCTTTCTTAGAACGAAAAGCTCTAGCTGATCTTTTTTCATTATGAAGGCTAGAATCAATTTCAACATATTCTTTATTTCTATATTCCAATACGTTCATCATAGCCTCCTTTGTTTTCTCTGTCTCAATAATATAGTAATAAATACGACTGACCCTACTGTTCCAAGTATTAAAGATACAGGTACTTCAAAAGGCATAATAATGGTCCGGGAAATGATATCACAAAGAGTTATTGTACCCATTCCTATCATACATACCCAAGGCAAATTACTCCTAAGATCATCTCCTCTAAACATGGAAACAATATTTGGTACTATTAAACCTAGAAAAGGTAAGTTTCCTATAACAGCTGCAACTATTCCAACTGCAAAAGAAATCAAAGCAGTTCCCAAAAGAACGATCCTATTGTAATTTAATCCAAGACTTGTGGCAACATCTTCCCCAAGTCCAGCTAAAGTCAATCTATTTGCATAAAGAAAAATAAGAATAGTAACTATAACAATAAACCATAAATATTCATATCTTCCCACTTGAACTGCCGCAAAAGAACCTACAAACCAACTTTCAATATTTTGCGTCATTTGAAAAGTGAGCCCAATAAAAGTCGAAACTGCAGAAATAACTGCTCCAAGCATCAGTCCAATAATCGGTACAATTAAAGACGAACGAAGTTTAACTCTTCTTAAAAACAAAAAGAAAATCATCGTTCCTATAAAAGAAAAAATGATTGCGCCAGTCATTCTTAGAACTAAGGATGGGGAAGGAAACAATAAATAAACAAGCAGAAGCCCTAAACCTGACCATTCATTTGTTCCTGTTGTGGTAGGTTCAACAAAACGGTTCTGTGTAATTAATTGCATTACGAGTCCAGCCATCGCCATTGCAGCTCCAGTAAGCATTAGTGCTACTGTTCTTGGAACACGAGTGATGAAAAACATATCCATACCATCCTCTTGTCCGCTTATATCATAGACTCCAGTAAACAGTGATATAATTCCTAAAATCATAACAACTATACTCGTTATTATAAAAGGTTTTGTACAGATTATATTATGGTTATAAAGCTGGGGCTGAGAACTTTTCTCAACCCCGGCAATTTTGTTTATTGTTTTTTTCAACACTATGTTATACTCCCTTAGACTACTTAGCTAAAACACTTGCAAGGTTTTCAAATAACTCTATATACGTTTGAATTGATTCATTTGTGTAAGTATCAGTTGGTGCATAGACGATCTGTCCCTTAGATACAGCAGTTGTGTTTTGAAGAGCTGGTGATTTTTCAATTACATCCTTAGCTGGAACTGATTCCGCTGCCGCAGATGTTGCAGCATCACGATCTAATACGAAAAGCCAATCAGGATTACTTTGTGCAATAGCTTCAACAGAAACTTCATCACCTTGATGATCTGAAGAAGACTCTTCCACTTCTAATGCTGGAGCCCAATCAAAAATCTCATACATTGGTCCCCAAACGCGTCCAGAATGAGGAGCGGCAAAACCAATGTCTCCACCAGAAACGATTACACTCATCACTTTATCTGTTCCATTGTATGCAGATTTAGCATCTTCAATAGCTTTATCAAAATCAGCGATCAATTGTTCCGCTTCTTCTTTTTTATCAAAAATTTGTGCTAAAGAATTTGTAGTATCCTTAAATCCATTTACAAAGTTTTCTCCAGGTGTATCCGTTTCCTCAGAAACATCAAAATTAAGATCAATAACAGCTACATTTGGCACTAATTTTTTTATCTCTTCATAATAGCTAGCAAATCTTTGACCGATTATTACAAGGTCCGGGTCTGCTGCTGCTATAATTTCAAGATTTGGCTCGCGGTGATTTCCAATATTTTGAACTGATTCATCTTTAACATATGCAGAATCCGCTGGCATTACATCTTTTGGAGCAGCCACTAATTCAACTCCCCAATCAGCTAAAGTTTCAAAAGTTCTATTATCCAACGCAACTACCTTTTTTGGGTTTACAGGAACAGTAACAGTTCCGTGAGTATCAGTAATTTCAACCGTCGATGCTTCAGTAGAATCCTTTTCTTGCCCATTAGTTTCCGTTTTACCACTTCCATTACTTGAATTGGAGCAAGCTGCCAACATCAAAGTAAAAATTGCTAAAATAACAGTTAATTTAAATTTCCCCATTTTTTATATGCTCTCCCTTTATAAGATTTATAAACAACAGACTATTGAATTAATAACGTTAACATCTATGTAGTGTTTTTTATGTATGAAAGTAAATAATTATCTCTATTTATCTATCGTATATGGAGATAATATTAAAACACGGATGATAATGATTATCAATTTCAATAATGATTTTAGTATACCAATTCTAAATTTATTGTCAACTATTTTTTGTAAGTACTAATTGTTTAAAACCATAGAACTATATAACTTACACTTGGCTACTTGGCTGTATTTTTATTATGTATATGTTTAATAAAAATTTTTTCTTCTAAGACTGGCTACCTTTCAAGATTCTCACCTAAATAAGCGAAATCTCATATAGCCATATTTATTGATATTCTAATGTTCATTCGTAATTTTCACTCCATACTTCTTTTATAATATTTTATGATTCCGTTCAAGGATATCACTCCGAATATCCAAGGAATGTCTGAATTTTTAGGCAGCCCTATTTTTAACCTAATAATAGTACTTTAATTAAACGAACACATCAGCCCTTATGGTTTAAATTAGAACAAAAAGGCCAAAATCAGGATATATCTACTCGTCGTAGTTATTGTTTTAGTGTTTTCTGCAAATCATTAACCATTTACAAATAATTAATCATCTTTATAAGTATGTTTGCTATTAATTAGTGTCTGTAAATCTCCCCTATAGATTGTATCTTTCAATTCTTGTATTCTAAACGGAATCAATGGAGATAGGTACGGAACACCTAATGATTTAATGCTTACCATATAAATTATTTGAATGGTTGCAGAGATGATTAATCCGTTAAATCCAAAAAAATTAGCAATAATTAAAAAAAGAGGTCTTAAAGTATTTTCTGCAGCAAGCATTCCTCTGTTAGCTAGAAGTAAACTTGAAATAGTTGTTATACCTACTAATATGAGACTAACTGGATGAACTAGCTTTGCCGTAACTGCTGTTTCTCCTACTACGATTGTTCCGATTAAGGAAAGCAAAATTACTGCATTTTTTGGAATACGAAAGGAAGCATCTAATAATATTCGAATGAAAAATAAAAGAATAGCAATTTCCCAAAAGGTTGGTAATAACTCACCTTTAGATATAAGAGCCTTTGAAATTTTATTAGGCAAATCTTCTTGATGAAAATTTGCTATCGCAATATAAATACCAGGTAAATATACAGAAAGGATGAAGCAAATCATTCTTAATATTCGATTTGTAAACCGCCCCATTTTTAAGTGATATTCATCTGGTGACTGAAATAAATCCATAAAAAGCGTGGGAACAATGATGGCATGAGGAATTCCATCTACTAGTATGATTACTCTTCCTTCATATAGTGAGGATACAACTCCATCTATTCTTCCTGAAGTTCTTGCCAAATTAAAAATTGTTCTTGGTTTTCCTTCCAATACATCTTCTACAACTTTTGAATTTAGTACATACTTTATTTTTAGCCTTTCTAGCTTTTTTCGTACTTCTATTAAAATACCTTTATCAACAATACCCTCTATAAATAATATTGACACTGTTGTTTTGGAGATTGTCCCAAATTCCATCGCTTGTACACAGAAATCGGGAGTTTTTATTGTACTTCTTAACAAATTTATATTTGTTTTTATTTGTTCTGTTAGCCCAATGACCGGTCCCTTTGGTGACCTTTCTCCTAGTGATTCTTCAAGGCTTCTTTCCTTCCACTTAGCGGATGGTATGATAATTCCCTTTCGGTACCCATTAATCAGTATGATGGTATTTCCTTGTACGATAGCATCTATTACGTCTTTGTAATGACATGTGGTTTGCACATCAACCGTTTCAAAAATCCTTTCAATCATTTGATCAATAATGGATTCCTTAAATTCTACAGTCTTGAACGGCTCTAATAATGGCTTGACAACATATTCTTGTACAAGGTCTGTATCAATAATTCCATCCAAATAGACAATGTTGATATCAAAAGAATTTTCGAATCCAGTCTTTATCTTCCTTACGATAAGGTCAGTTGTATGATGAAATGTATTCTTTATATTGCTAATATTTTCTTGAAGGCATTCTAGCAATTCTTTATTAATCATTCTATTTCTCCCTTAAAGTGTTATTCACTTTAGTTTGTGGAAATAACTAAATTTTATCCTTATTCAACTAAATTGCCCCGATAGCTAATAAAAAAACGCCTTCCCCTTATGTATAAAGGGTTTAGACGTTTATAAATAGAATTAATGGAGAGGGAGTTTGTCTTTATCTCAAATAACTTTTTATGATTATCCATTATTTTCATAGTCTTCGCTTTCTTCCTCTGCTGGCTCTCCATATAATTGATTAATTTCTTCAGCTAATTTGTCTAAAAATTCATCCGAGATTATAGGTTTGTTTTCTTTCTTCATGAAATCCTCCTTTTACATCAACTTTTATTTTGTAGCGAAAATGAAAGCAATTTTACTATTAGCATTTCCAGCTCCTTCGAATATTACTCTAAAAAACTATTTACAATTCCCACACGCGGGAGTATGATAATTTCATTGTTTCAAATTTCTAAATCGCTGAAACCATAAGGTACGGGGGAACCATTCTTTACTGGGTATTATATTAGTTAATCCCATGGGGTGAATCCTTTTTAGGTAGGGCTACTCAAGGCCCGAATCCGACAGCTAACCTCGTAAGCGTTTATATGAGAAGGAAGGTGGAACTTGTGACACAAGAAAATTAACGTGCCTACAGGTCTATTAATACTGGCTTGTAGGCTTTTTTATTTAAATAATAAATATATGAGTAACGACTTTATTTGAGGTAAATATTAATAAGACATACTAACAGGCGGTGGATTTGCATGTTTGGAGCTATTAAAAGATTTTTAATTGGACGTCCATTGAAATCATATGAACTAGGTGAACAAAAACTTAATAAAACAAAAGCTTTGGCCATTCTCTCTTCCGATGCTTTATCATCGGTTGCGTATGGTCCTGAACAAATTTTGATCGTTTTAATAACGATCAGTGCAGCTGCGTTTTGGTACTCCATTCCAATAGCAATAGGGGTATTAATTCTTTTAAGTGCACTTATATTATCCTATAGACAAATCATCTTTGCTTATCCAAATGGCGGCGGTGCTTATATGGTGTCAAAAAGCAATTTAGGTGTAAATCCTGGATTAATTGCTGGTGGTTCCTTATTAGTAGATTATATCTTAACCGTTGCGGTAAGTGTCTCTGCTGGTACTGATGCAATTACATCTGCATTTCCTGCTTTACATAACTACAATGTAGAGATTGCCATTGCATTTGTCCTTCTTCTAACTGTTTTAAATTTAAGAGGCGTGACTGAATCCGCTTCTATTTTAGCTTATCCTGTTTACTTATTCGTCTTAGCATTGTTTATTTTAATTGGTGTAGGTGTCTATAACATACTGACCGGAAATGTTTCATCTGAATTTCATACACCAATTGGTACACCAGTTGCGGGAATCAGTTTATTTATTTTATTAAAAGCATTTGCTTCAGGAAGTTCTGCTTTAACAGGTGTTGAAGCTATATCAAATGCGATTCCTAATTTCAAAAAACCTGCGCCTAACAACGCTGCTAAAACCCTATTATTGATGGGAGCTTTGCTTGCAGTATTATTTACAGGAATTGTCACTTTGGCCTATTATTACGGAATTACTCCTAAAGCAGAAGTAACTGTTGTTTCCCAAATAGCAGAGGGAGTTTTCGGACGTAATTTTATGTATTTCTTTATTCAAGTAACAACGGCCTTGATTCTAATTCTTGCTGCCAACACTGGATATTCTGCATTTCCACTACTTGCAGTGAATCTTGCTAAAGATAAATTTGTTCCAAGGATGTTCCTAATCAGAGGAGACCGTCTAGGTTATTCAAATGGAATAATAATCTTGGGTCTAGCTTCAATCCTTCTAATCCTAGTTTTTAATGCTAAAACAGAGCATCTAATTCCGCTTTATGCTGTTGGGGTTTTCCTCCCATTCACTTTGTCACAAAGTGGAATGATGGTTAAGTGGCTTAGAGAAAAACCAAAGGGGTGGGTTCCCAAATTTATTATTAATACAGTCGGTGCCGCTATAAGTTTTATCGTAACAATGGTATTCTTTTTAACAAAATTCTCACAGATATGGTCCATATTAATTTTCTTGCCTATCATTGTGTTTATCTTTCATAAAATAAATAGACACTATTTAGCAGTTGGTGACCAGCTTAGACTTACTACTTGTGAACCAGCTTTAACTATTCAAGGGAATGTGATGATTGTACCTGTAGCAGGAATGACTCACGTAGTAGAGAATACCTTAAATTACGCTAAATCACTTAAACCAGAACAAATTATTGCTGTTTATGTTTCTTTTGAGAGAGAAGAAGAAAAAAATTTCGAAGTGAAATGGGCAAAATGGCAACCTGAAATTAGGCTTGTGACACTTCACTCTTATTACCGAAGTATCATTAACCCACTTAGAAAATTTGTTGATACAGTTGAGCATAAAGCAAGAGAAGGAAATTACCAGGTAACGGTGGTCATTCCACAATTCATACCGAAGAAAGGTTGGCACAATATTCTTCATAATCAATCTAGTTTATTGATTAGAACATTTTTATTGTATCGAAGAAACGTTGTAATAACAACAGTACCTTACCATTTGAAAAAATAAAACTTAAAAATCGGTCAAATCAATAATTAAATATTATATTAGTAGGAGCCTCTTTAAAATCATACAGAGGCTCTTTTTTCATGAATGTCCCAAATTATTATTGTTCATCTTTTGGATTTTCTATCCAAAAGATAGTCTAGCTTTCTATTCTTTTACTATTACTAATTCATCATGGTCTGTACTTACCTTATTCTCAGCGAAAAAGAGATTTGTATACAATTTATAGGTAAATTCATCCGTTGATGGTTCCATTTCTTTAGATACTAAAAAAGTAAATGGAACCATAGCATTTTCTTTAGCGAGTAAAGTCCTAGACATAAGAATTGTTTTTACCGTTTCTACTGTCTCTTTCGATTCATCTTTATACACCTTTAGCAAAATACACTCTAACCTTTTTAACTTTTGCTGCTTTGCTCCACCTTTTATATAAAAATTCCCTGCAATAGTTTCATCAGGCCTCACTTCGTTTTTGTCTAAAACTAAGTCTACATTCGGCAAACTTCTTGCAAAAAAATTCTTAATGTTTTTCAACAATGAACGTCTTCCTCCTAATTTATAAAGTGAAACTTCCATCAGTGGGGGTTTTTCTTCCTCCCCCGCTGATGGTTAGTTGAACCAATCGGACCTTTACGGACAGTTGATCTCCCACCTAGCTTCCTCGTATGCTCATAAGCTTGAGGGGGAGTCTTACTGTCCGTTAAGAGTGGGGTAAAGTGTAATGATTCATTACCGTTTGTTGAGATTGGGTTGTAACCATCGATTGAATGGAAATCCTTCGTGGTGGATAATTTATTTCTAAGGTTACAATGCTAATTAGATATAGTTTGACGGTAACAAAAAATGTAAATAACATAGATAATTTCCTATGATCATCACTGTCCATTTAAAAATTTTTTCTCCTTTTTCACAAATTAAAATGAATGTAACATGTAGATGGTCGGCTCTCTTTTTCCTCCTAAAACACCAAAAGACCTTCACCGTAAACTGGTAAAGGTCTCTAATTCTAATTTTATATCCCTTCACCTAATGGCAAAGGTCTCGCAAACAACTTACGTTGCCAGTTAAGCCGGTGATAAAATTATCACGTATTGTCGACATAACTGTTAGCTACTCCCCTTTGGAGTTTCATAACTTTTAGTTTGTACAATCTTGACTCTAAGACTGTATATTAATATTACAATCATTTAATATAGTACGTCAACTATAAATTAATTGGTTGTTTTATTTTAAGTACTCTAATCTTTTATTAGATCCAATTAACTAACTCAATTAAAAGCCAATCTCTATAATTCTCGTGTCCTCTTGTACCAATTGCCTTTGTCTTTAAACGAACACTGATAAAATTCAGAAACTGTGTTTCCTTTTAGATTTTACCCGTAGCTCCACCCAGATTAATCAAGAGCTGCAAGAGAAGCAAGGGTCATAATAATTAAAAGAAAAGAAACGGTTAACCAGATTGTATTCTTGGTTGTATAATCTTCCTCTTTTATTTTCTTTAATAGTGATACAAGATTTAAACAGAAGATAATACAATAAGCAGGTAACAAATAAAACCCATAGATAGCAAAAAACTGTAGGATAAAAATCACAACCTTTAACATTTCTTTAAAAGTACTGTACATTGTTAACCTCAAGGCTCTATTTAAATAATAGATTTATATCTAGCAAAACAGACTTTAATCCATTAATAATCCTCCAATGGCTATAACAAAGTAATACAACAGCGCTTAATTAATTTCTATACCTTTTTATATTATCAAAGAATGACCTTTCTAAAAACAAAGAATGCATCTTAACATAAAATCCAACCCTATAATAAATTTCTAGCAATACAGAATTTTTCATAAATTCATAATTCATATCCCTCGCAATATCAAAAGACGGACTTTATAATGAAACCAAAAGGAGGAGTAGCAAATGGATTATGTTAAATTAGGCTCTACTGGTTTAGAAGTCTCTCGTCTTTGTCTTGGTTGTATGAGTTATGGGGAACCCGATCGTGGTGGACATGCATGGACATTAACAGAAAGCGATAGTCGTCCATTTATCAAAAAAGCATTGGAGCTTGGCATTAACTTTTTTGATACCGCAAATGTTTACTCTGATGGTTCAAGCGAAGAAATTGTAGGACGGGCATTACGTGACTTTACAAGTCGTGATGAGGTTGTTCTTGCTACAAAGGTACATGGCAGAATGCGTCCAGGTGCTAATGGTGCTGGACTTTCCCGAAAAGCAATTATGAGTGAAATTGACAATAGTTTAAAAAGACTTGGTACAGATTATGTGGATCTCTATCAAATACATAGATGGGATTATGGAACGCCAATTGAAGAAACAATGGAGGCATTACATGATGTTGTCAAAGCTGGAAAAGCCCGTTATATTGGTGCATCATCCATGTATGCATGGCAATTTTTAAAAGCAAATCATATAGCGGAAAAGAATGGCTGGACACGTTTCGTATCGATGCAAAATTATTTGAATCTTCTTTACCGCGAGGAAGAACGAGAAATGCTGCCTCTCTGCAAAGAAGAAGGTATTGGAGTCATCCCATGGAGCCCGATGGCACGTGGTCGCTTAACTAGAGATTGGGAAGAAACAAGTACCCGCAAAGAAACAGATGAATTTGGCAAAACGTTATATTCTCACACAGAAGAAGCGGATCGCCAAGTCGTAGAACGCGTAAAAGCAATTGCAGAAAAACGCGGCGTGCCTCGTGCACAAGTTGCACTTGCATGGGTTTTGCAAAAAGAACCCGTTACTGCACCAATTATTGGTGCAACAAAACTGCATCATCTAGAAGATGCTGGTGCGGCACTTTCTTTACAATTGACACCAGAAGAAATTACTAGCTTAGAAGAGCCATATATTCCGCATCCAGTACTTGGATTTGCGTAAAGTTCAAGCATTAACCGGGCGTAAACATTCAGTTGTTCGTCCGGTTATTTTATATGGAGACAAAATATGTTTAATCATCCTTAACTATTCTCCTAACAAAGCAAGAGATAAACTGATTTTCCCTTCTTCATAAAGTTCATTATCTTTTTTATCTATGCTGTAGTTGAGCAAGGATACAATCGTAAATATCGCTTTAAACTGAGCTAGTTTTAACGTCGTATCATCTACTTCCCCGTAGATAGAGAAAAATTGCTTTCGTCCTTCAGAAGGAAATAAACTATAAGCAATCGATAAATCAACAGCTGGATGACCAATATGTGTATCTCCCCAATCAATAATTCCAGTAAGCTCCTTCTCTTCATTTAAGAGCATATTGCGAATGTGCAAATCTCCATGCGTCAATACGGTAACGTTTGGGACTGTATTATGTGTTACGTTCTTTGCATAGTCTTCGGCTAAATCGAATAAAGAAAGATTTTCATATTTTTGCAGTTTCTGAATAGCATCAATTAATCGGGATTTTCTTTTGTCAATATGAAGTCGATCGAATTCATCATATGGAACCGTCTGGAATCGGTCTATTGTAAGTGAATGCAATTTTTTCAAAAACGTCGCTAACGGCTTTATCATCTTTAATCTTTCTTCATTGGTTAACTCTTGAGGAGCTTTCCCGCCTAAATAATGATATCCTATAAAAATTCTTGGAAAGGCATGGCTTTCTATCCCTAAATAAATCGGCTTTGGAACGGGTATTGGCAGTTGATCTGCGATAATCCGTAATAGCTCCCATTCACTTTTTAAAAGTTCCACCGCAATCTCTCTTCTCGGGAACCGAAAAGTATAACGATTATTGACAAGGAAAATAGTATTATCAAATCCTTCCCCTATTTCTTCAATAGAATGTACACTAATAAGAAACTGTTCCTCTATCAATTGCGAAGCTAGTTCCATTGTTATCGTGTATTCTGGATCCCATATATTCGTCTTTCTCCTTTCCATTTATTAAGCATGTTAACTACTCACTAAGTTACTATAATTAATAATAATCCAAAAATAAAACCAGCCAAAGAATAGATTCTACTCTTTGACTGGCTTCTTCATAGAAGGATTTAGAGGACTAATATGGTCTGCGACCGCCATTGCAATCATGGGTAAAGGGTTAAGAGTAAACGAGTAATGGGTTAGTGGTCATTGGTTTAGCCAGCACCATGTAAACGTACCTTTGTACACCAAGAGAGGAATCCTTCTATCCTTGAATAGGAGTCTCACCTATTCAAGGCCATAAATTTAAAAATATTTCTCTCCATCAAAATCTAGTTCAATTTGATAGTTTTTACTGTTAATTAAATTCGATAGGCGGTTCGCTTTTCTTTCACATTCAAGACTTTTCAAACGATAATCTTCTGGTTCAAACGTTGCTACCTTCATTAGTTGGACCGTTTCACCATAAGAATAGACGTATTCTTCCTTTTCTGCTGCCGCAAACTCTTTATATTTTCTCGCTTTAGCACGAAGCTGTGTTGCTAGCTCAATCGCTTCTACTATTGAGATATTCGTATTTTCAAAGCTTATTTCGTTATCAATATTGGCACGATACATTAGCTTATCAAGCAATCGATAGTCAGCACGTACCTCTTCTATTTCCTGCTCTACATCAAGAATCGTCCGTTTTTGCTTCGGAATAGATTTACCTGCTTCTATTTGCACAAAAGCAACTCTATCCATTTCCTCTTCTAGTTCATGGATTCTTTTAGAAAGAACACTCTTTAATTTAACTGCTTCTGCTTGTGAAATTTTATTCATGTTTACCTCCAAAATGAAATGTTGGTATTGCTGAGGAAATAATATGGGGATTTATAAAATATCTTATGTGTTTATATTTTACTATTAAAAAGGAAATCTTTTCAACTATTAACAACAGGAGCCATATTTTTGGTTACAAATTTGGAGAAGAACACAAAAAAGGATTCCTTAAATAAGGCCATCCATCGATTTGTTTCTATTTTTTTATAATTACTTCCGGATTCTCTTTTTTCGTCTTTATAATAAACATGGAGATCACTTGGACAATCGCAATGCATCCTAAAACAATCCTCGTATATAAATGATCAACAAAGATAGCACTTATAGCTAAGCAAATATAACAGGAGATAATAATTTTTATCTTTTGCTTTATCGTCAGTTCCCCTTTTCGGAATCCTTCCACATAATCACGATAAAAGGAAGTAGAACGAAACCACTTATTAATACGCTCAGAACCTCTCGTATAGAAAAAGGAAGTTAATAATAAGAAAGGGGTAGTTGGCAACAAAGGTAAAAACACTCCAATTATCCCTAAAATCAAAAAGATTGTTCCTAAAAAAATATACATCCACCGATAGATAGGCTTCATTTTTTGCTCCCTTCCTGCCCTTTTTTCAGAAAAGATGCTTAACGTCGTCTTCTTTTTACATCTCTTACAAGATCTCTTAGACCAAAAAGAAGCATAATAACACCAGAAGATAAAAACTCCACTCGGAATATATTCGTATTAAGAACCCCTGCTGCATAAAGAACAATTCCTATAACATTAATTAAAAGAATGATATTTACGATTTTCGTCATTTGCTTTCCTTTCTTAGGATTACCATTACTATCCTAATCACGTACAGTATGTATTAAATACTAATTCACAATTCATCTGTTTTATACACTATTCCACTTCGCCATTTTACAATAAAAAAGACGAAATAACTATGTTTTCTTTTAAAATGAGATAGAAAGATTTAGTTCGCAAATTTTATATTCCCCTTATTAGTAAGTTCATAAACGTTTGTATACCTTGTTAGTCACCTTAAAAATTTCATTTTCCTTAGTGCTTCGATAATCGATCTTGTCAAAAGTGACTTAAGGATAATGCTAAAATAAGTATGATACCATTTCCAGCCTTTTTTCCATTTAATTAACTTTGTTTTTCTTTCCGCCCATATTTCGATAAATAAAAATGGTATTGTAAATAAAATTAATTTATATAAAACAACAAAAGGTTTATCTTTCTTCGTTAACTGATTATAACAAACTGTAAATGTCGGATAAATTAAAAAATCAAACAATATATGAATGTTGAATAAGTTGGGTAGAAAGCGAACTGGATATCTAATTACTTTATAGGACGTTAATAGCATATCAATTAAGCCATTTGTGACTGCATTATACAAATAAACAAATATCCAATCTTTTATTGGAGGCTTCCTAAATAAAACAGGTAGTAGAATTAATAAATTCCCAATAAGTAACCCTTTTAAGAACCGTTTCTCCATCTTATTTTTCTCCATTAAATTATCCACCTCTGCATTTAATATGCTCTTCATAAAGCCGTTTATTCCATGCTTTTGAGTATAAATCACTACCTATTTGTATTAGTTACAAAAGGACATGGAATACTAATTTTTAAAAGGTGGTGCATTTAATGGATTTCCCGACTATTCAAACAAACTTTTGGGACGCCGTAATAGCTGTCCCTGTGGTTATGATTATTACCCAATTACTCAAGATTTTTTTAAAGATACCCAAAAAATATGTTCCAACCATCGCCTTAGCCCTAGGATTATCCATCTCTGTTTTTATCAGTCATAGACATAGTCTCGTTGCTGGTTTATTTATGGGCTGGTTTTACGGTTATTCTGCTATCGGTTCCTATGCTTCACTAAAAACAACTATTTTGTCTTATCTCCAAAAAAGAAAAGAAAAGCTCTCTAACTAATATGTTCCATTTCATTTTTCAGTAAAAGAACAGGGGCAGCTCCTCCTTTACCTACACCGTACCCCTGCCTTTTTGAGGAAAGGAATGCTTATATTAACAGTCATCCTTAACTTGTTTGTTCCAGTATTCAATAAGCTCTTCAGCTGGTAATGGCTTGCTGAAAAAATACCCTTGAATTTCGTCACACCCCCATTTGTTAAGTATTTTTAATTGTGCTTCTGTCTCTACGCCTTCTGCTGTTACAATCATATCCAGGTTTTAAGCAACAGATATTAATGATTCAACAATGGCTCCGTTATTCCTATTATCTGGAAGTTCCATTATAAATGATCGATCAATTTTAATCCGGTCTAAATTAAATTGTGATAAATAAGTTAAGGAAGTGTAGCCTGTTCCGAAATCATCCATTGATATTTGAAACCCTTTTTTCTTAAGAATATTGATCTTTTTTCTGGTCAATTCCGTATTTTCTATTGCTAAATTTTCTGTTATTTCAATATCTATCATAGAAGTAGGTATATGATACTTTTCTACTTGTTTTAATAAGAAATCAATAAAACCATTATCTAAAAAATGGGCTGGAGATACATTAATCGATAGATGAAAGGACACATGATAACTTTGAATCCATTGTGAATAAATCCTGCAAGCTTCTTGAATAATCCAATTACTAATAGGAATGATTAAACCATTTTGCTCCGCTAAAGGGATAAATTTAACTGGGCTGATAATTCCTTTTGACGGATGCTGCCATCTTACTAATGTCTCTATTCCAACAATTTTATTATCATTAGAACTATGCTTAGGTTGAAAATTCAAATGAAATTGCTCTTGGTTAATTGCTAATTTTAATTCTTGCAACATTGTTATTTGGTTTAACTTTTCTTCCTCAAAATCGGATGAGTATTCTATAAAGTTATTTCTGCCATGTTTTTTCGCTTTATACATTGCCATATCCGCATGCTTGATTAAAGTGTTAAAGTCCTCTCCATCTTCGGGAAAATAAGATACCCCAATACTTAATGTAATTTCTTTAGTGGATTCCTGAATTTTAAACGGTTCTTTCATCGCTGTTTGAATTTCTTGCAGGATTTCAATTACTTCCCATTTATCCTGGGTTGCTGTCATACATATTAAAAATTCATCTCCACCCATTCTTCCAATCAATCCTTTTGTTTCTATTACCTGATGTAATCTATTAGCCACTTGTTGGAGAAAGATGTCCCCGGCCATATGACCGAGATGATCATTAATATCCTTAAACATATCAATATCAATTAAAATGGCTGCAGCAAGTGTTTTTGATTGAATATAATTCTCCACTCTCCGATAAATCCCTCTTCTATTTAATAGTCCGGTCAATTCATCATGATAAGCCAAGAATCGAACTTTATTTTGCATTTCAATTTGTTTCGTTATATCTTGCGCAATAAAGTAGGCACCTGTTATCTTTTCATTAATATTAATAGGTAAAGCAGTAACTTTTAGGTTTACTGTTTTATCCCCTTTTGTTCTCATAATCGTTTCAAAACTTGCATTGCTCCCTTTATAGACATCTTTGAGTATTAGCAACATTTTGTTTTTTTCTTCTTCTACCAGTAAATCCATTAATGTGAGCTGGAGAAGTTCCTCTAACGTAAGATTAGTTAAGGGGAGAACAGATGCATTTACTGCAATAAAGTTGCCTGCTAAATCTAATGTAAAAACAGCATCTGGATTATTTTCAAAAAGAGAGCGATAATGCTGTTCATTAATTGTTAAGATGTTATTTTTATGCTCTAATTGCTCCTGCTGATATTTAAGCTGATTTTCAATATAATGGATTGTTAAAATAAATAATACTACCACACTAACTAATGCGACTGTTCCCATATAAAAATTAAATTTTAAAAGAAGGCTAATAACAAAAATATAGAGACTGGAATTGATACAAATACTAAACATAAAGAAAAGAAAAAGCATTTTAAAGAAAGATATTCTTCTTTTAATAATGAGCTTATCAATATAAAGATGCTCATATATTCTTGATAAAGTATAAATAGCGGAAATTAATAGTACTAGTGAAATAATTAAATGTTCTTTTAATAAAAGTAATGGCATTTTTAAGGTATATAGTAAATAATATGTAAATCCTAATATAAAAATAGATCCACATACACTTACTGTAATATAAGCATACTTTTCACGCACTCTATTATATTTGATTTTTCTCGGTTTTATTGGAATTTTCCCCATAATCCCCATTAGCATAAAACAAGCGAAACAAAACAGAATGCTAAACATACTAAACTTTATCAAATGCAATAAATACTCTAATTTAAATTCAAGTATATTTGTAGCCAGTAGACTTAAATATGGAATCAGTGTAATTAAAATACCCGCTATCACAGCTACAAGGAATGTAAGTGTGGACTCTTTATAATTTTGCTTTACGGCAATATTAGTGACATGGAGAATCAACATTAAAGAAAAACAACATAGAAAAATACTGAATACTAAATATAGGAATGGACTCATAGCAGCCTCCTTTTAAAAAATAATTACAACAGCATCTTTTGCTGTATAGAATGAATCAGCTCAACAACAATTGGATAACTATTAATAGTATCTCACTCTTTTTAATCGTTATTAGTAAACAAAAGTTAAGTTACTATATATTTAAACCATTTTGCTTTAAAAAAAGAGACTGGGACATAAGTATTCCAGCCAAAGATAAATCCGAACAATTATACGAAGATACTAATAAAGGTTCCGTATAATTGTTAGGTTTTTTTATTTGTTTTTAAAAGGATGTTTCCATGAAGTTTAGTGCAATTCCCCGCAGCCGGAATACACTTCGCTTTCCGTGGGGCTCGCGCTGAGCCTCCTCAGCTTTGCCTCCGGGGTCTCAGACTGTCTCGCTAATCCCACAGGAGTCTACGTGTATTCCGGCTGCTCTGTTTTCCCAACTAATCATATTTCCTCTTGTAAAAAGTATGCGAAAGCAGCCACTACTTACTAGCTAAATTAGAAATTGTTCGTCTTTACAGAGTATCTATTTAGTTATGTCCTAACCTCTTACATTCGCATTTTTAAGAGAAATGAGAAGCAACATCCCTCATTTTCGCTTTAATAAAAAACTTACTAGCATAAAAAGAACCGTAATAAGAAGAAAAGAAACGAGAAAATATGGAACAAGATTTCCTCCGAAAGGTCCTATGATTACAAAGGTACTCAGAGTGTCTTTTGATTTTAAATAAGGCATATATCCTAGTATGCCAAAAACTATTAGTAACAGAATAAAATGGGTGATGAGTGAAAATTTTATTGCTCTTTTTACGCTATTCATTAGAGTATTCTCCTGCACAACATATAGTATCAAACCGAACCTTGATATATATTATCATTAAATTGCTACCTTTAGTTAGCATTATCTTTACGGACAAGAGAAAAAAGATAGATACCAATGATTTCTTATAATAGCTTTTAAATACTGCAATCAAATGAGACATATGTCTACTAGTTTTTCTTTCATATAAATTTATTTGGGATTAAACGTTTACATATTTATAAAAACTATGGTAAAAAATAAAATACTTGAAAGGAGAGATATGTATGTTGATAAACATACTTCGAATTATCTTATTATCGTCCTGGACATCTTTACTGATCCTTCCTAGAAAAACAATTAAACGCTTCTTACCAGTTACTACTTTTTGCACCTTAATATTAACAACTATTAATTTCATTGGTGCTCACTATAACTTTTTTGGAGTTAAAGGGAGTGCAAGATCGAAAATTATTAACATTTTATCTCTCATTTTAGGCTTTTTTTTCCGTAGGGACACTATGGACATTTAAACTAACTTATGGAAACTTCCAAAGATATTTTCTTATGAATTTATTGCAAAATGTGATTTTTGCTTTTCCTATAATAACCTTTCTTGAAAAAGTGAACTTTCTTAAATATATTAGATTTAATCGATACCACCATCTTGCCCTATCCATGACGATGGCACTAGTCCTATATGGGTATCAATTATTTATTGATAAACCAGAGTGATTATGCCTTCTTAGCGTTTGTTAATAGGAACATCATCATCAAAAAACACAACCCATAAAAATGAGTTGTGTTTTCACTCTTTATGTATCCTTTTTCTTATTCTTTCTTATCCAACTAATTTTTCATAAATGTAGTTATACTTCTTTTAGAAGCAATAGTTCTTCTTGAAAGATCTTCCTTCCATTTTTTAGAATCTAATTGATATTCACCAAATTGATCCTTATAGGTTTTATTCAAAAGATTTATAGTTCTTGCCTCCTCTGGGAAATTTTCCGAAAGTGCTATTCCATTACGCCCTTCTTCATAAATGTACTGCTCCACAACATCTCCTAACTGCATGAAATCATCTAAAAAGGATATAAATTCTATATCATCTCCGCCTACTTCATAAACATATGGCATTGTAAAAGGTAATTCCTCCTTATAAGCTTCCCCACTTATAAAAGGGGCGTTATTCTCCTCATCATGAAATTCAGAAATAGGTCTCATGGTAGCGATAAAATAATGACTCGTCATTTTTCCAATTCCTTCCCTATAGTTAATTTATCACTAAATGATTTCATGTATTATTGGTAACAATAAATAATAATCAATAAACAGAAAAAAACACAACCCCCATGAGTTGTGCCTCCATTCCTTATGCATACATCTGTCCTTCTTCCTCTTTTCGGAAGAAACTTGTCATCGCGTTAAATACATCTGCTTTTTGTCGCAGTAAATAGTAGCGGAATTTTTCATTTTGGATGTTTTTGTAAGCTGACATAAGCGTGCTATGTCGGTTGTATTGGTTGACTTCCCCATATCCAAACATATTGGAAACTTCCATCAACTCTTCTACTAATTTAACACATCTAGCATTATCGGATGTTAAATTGTCTCCATCTGAAAAATGGAAAGGATAAATATTAAATCGGCCAGGATCGTACTTATCATCAATCAGTTCCAATGCTTTTCGATAAACAGAGGAACAAATCGTACCGCCGCTTTCTCCTTTGGAAAAGAAGTCTTCTTCCGACACAACTTTTGCTTCGGTGTGATGGGCAATGAATTCGATTTCCACTGTTTCATATTTGGTACGCAGAAATCTGGTCATCCAGAAGAAAAAGCTTCTTGCCATATATTTTTCCCATAAGCCCATTGAACCACTTGTATCCATCATCGCAAGTACAACTGCTTTGGACTCTGGCTTTTGCACTTCATTCCACGTTTTGAATTTTAAATCCTCTGGATAAATGGGGTGAAATGCTGGTTTCCCAGACATGGCATTTCGTTTAAATGCTGATATCATCGTTTTTTTCTTGTCTATATTACCCATTAAGCCTACTTTTCTAATATCATTAAATTCAATATTCTCGACAACAATTTGGTCTTGTTCTTTTCTTTGTAAATTCGGCAATGCTAATTGCTTGAATAGAGCTTCTTCCAATTCCATTAAAGATACTTCTGCCTCAAAGTAATCTTCTCCAGCCTGATCTCCTGCTCCTTGCCCTTTTCCTGGGCCTTTTTGATTTCCAGATCCATCGCGTGCGACCACATCGCCAACCTGACTGTCTCCATTCCCTTGCCCTACGTGTTTGTTTTTATCATAATTATATCGAATTTTGTATTCGTCTAATGAACGAATAGGGATTTTCACAACTTCTCTACCATTTGACATGACAATGTTTTCTTCTGTAATTAAATCAGGTAGGTTATTTTTAATGGCCTCCTGCACTTTTTCCTGATGACGTTGTTGATCATCATGGCCTTTGCGATGGAGGGACCAATTTTCTTGGGATATTACAAACTGATGGTTATTCTGCTTTTCGCTCATCTTACCCCTCCTAAATTTTTTTCATCCTTTTGTGCACATATGAAGTAATTTGCGCATACACTAATTTGGGTAATGCTATATCTAAATAAAGTGATTACTCTATCATATGCAGATGGCATAAATAATTTACTAATAATTTCGATAATTTTACTTTTTTTAGAAAAGGGCCTTATTAGATATGTTTCATTTTAGAAATACATACAAGCTTCTCTATCCTATTAGGCAAAAGAGGAACAGACGTGTTTCAGCCTGTTCCTCCTTTGACCAATTTATTTAGCGATTCAATAAGCTTCCTACATAACGCAATAACTCGTTTGCTGAAGTGGAATTATAGCCATGTTCATCGATTAGGCGTGCTACTACTTCGTTTACTTTCTTCAATTGCTGCTCATCTGGTGTCTTAGTTGAAGTAGTGATTTTCACGACATCCTTCAGATCTGCGAATAACTTCTTCTGAATGGCCTCACGTAAGCGATCATGAGAGTTATAATCAAATCTCTTTCCTTTTCTTGCATAAGCGGAAATACGAATCAAGATTTCTTCACGGAAAGATTTTTTCGCATTTTCAGAAATGCCAATTTGTTCTTCAATAGAACGCATTAGTTTTTCGTCTGGATTAATCGCTTCACCTGTTAATGGATCACGAAGCTTATTTTTATTGCAATAGGCTTCTACGTTATCTAAATAATTATCCATTAACGTTTTAGCAGACTCTTCGTAAGAGTAAACAAATGCCTTTTGTACTTCTTTCTTGGCAATTTCATCATATTCCTTACGAGCTAAGGAGATGCAATTTAAATATTTTTCTTTTAATTCATTTGTAATGGAAGAATGTTGATCCAATCCTTCTTTTATTGACAACAGCACATCTAATGCATTGATGCTTGTTACATCCTTGCGAATGATCGTTGAAGAAATACGGTTAATGACATAACGTGGATCGATCCCACTCATTCCTTCATCACCATATTCATTTTGCAGTTCCTTCAAGTCAGCAGAACTGAAGCCTTCTACACTTTCGCCATCATATAAACGCATTTTTTTCACTAAATCAATATCGCCTTTTTTCGGCTCTTTTAATCTAGTTAAAATCGTAAAGATTGCAGCGATTTTCAATGTGTGTGGAGCGATATGAACATCCGAAACATCACTTTCTCGAATCATTTTTTCATAGATTCTTTCCTCTTCAGATGCTTTTAAATTATATGGAACCGGCATGACAATAATACGGGAATGCAATGCTTCATTCTTTTTATTAGAAATAAAGGAGCGATACTCTGTTTCATTTGTATGAGCAACGATTAGCTCATCGGCAGAAATGAGGGCAAATCTTCCCGCTTTAAAGTTACCTTCTTGTGTTAATGATAATAAATGCCATAAGAATTTCTCATCACATTTTAACATCTCCTGGAACTCCATCATCCCTCGGTTCGCCTTATTCAGCTCTCCATCGAAACGATAAGCCCGTGGATCTGATTCTGATCCATATTCAGCAATCGTAGAGAAATCAATACTTCCCGTTAAATCAGCGATATCTTGAGATTTCGGATCAGATGGACTAAAGGTTCCAATCCCTGTTCGCTTATCTTCTGAGAAAAATACTCTTTCTACAATTACATCTTCAATTTTTCCATTATATTCTTCCTGAAGTCTCATCATATTGAGTGGCGATAAGTTTCCTTCAATGCGGATTCCATATTCATCATAAAAATCTTTTCTTAGACTATGTGGTATCATGTGAAGTGGATCTTCATGCATTGGGCATCCTTTAATTGCATATACTGCTCCACGCTCTGTGTACGTATATGCTTCTAAGCCTCTTTTCAACATCGTAACCAATGTAGATTTACCACCGCTGACTGGACCCATCAGTAATAAAATACGTTTTCTTACATCTAGACGTTTGGCAGCTGGATGAAAATACTCTTCTACTAATCTTTCTAATGGCTCTTCTAAACCGAAAAGCTGATCAGAGAAAAATTTATATTGTTTTTTCCCATTTACATCATCAATACCTGCATCTTTAATCATGTTATAAACCCTTGAATGTGCAGATTGAGCTACCCATGGCTTTTCCTTCAATATTTCTAAATACTCTTCAAATGTCCCTTCCCACTTCAACAACTCTTCTTCTTGTCTATGCATCTCGATTTTCTTTAATATACTCATATGGACCTCCCCTGTCACTTTATCAGAGACGATTAATATAATCTATGCACCAGAGAATACGAACATGCTTAAAAGAAGGAATAGTTTTTTTAGAGAACCTAACTAATTAGGAGAAAAACCTTTTCTTTAGCGCGGAGAACCGCTATAAAATAACAATTGATAGGAAAGAGGAATTTTTTCTTTTTCCTAATTCTTATTTAGCAATTCAAACTTTTGCATAAAGAAAACTTCCATAAGTGGGGGTTTTTCCTCATCCTCCACTTATGGTTAGTTGCACTTATCGGACCTTTACGGGCAGCTTCCCCCACCTAGCTTCTTCAATTTCCGCAGTTTGTGGTGGGGGTCTTACTGCCCGTTAAGAGTGGGATAAAAAAACAGCATCGGTTTACTCCGACACTGTTTTATTGTCCTTCTTTGAGTTATTTCAAATCGAATTTCTTCTGTTGCACGAACCCTTTCATATACATACGCGATTTTTGTGCAAAATTACCAGCCATTTGCGCTGTCCATGTATCCGATCTTGCTCCATTTGTTCTTTCCTTGTAATACTCGGTGATTTCTTCGTTGTATTCCTGTAGACCATTTTTATATTGTTCTAAGTCTTGCTCATATTCATTTTCGTGATAAATATGATGAAATGGAGCTCTTGGTTTTTTCTCTGTTTGTTGATCTGGATAGCCTACAACTAAAGCAAATACCGGTAAAACATGATCAGGTGTTTTTAATAGCCGACTCACTTCCACTAAATTATTTCGAATGCCACCTATGTAACAAATGCCAAGTCCTAACGACTCTGCTGCAATTGCCATATTTTGCGAAGCTAACGCTACATCTATAAGGCTGACCATAAATTTTTCTGTGCTTTCAATCGAATCCAGTGCCGCTTCCTTTTTTCCTTCCATTTCTGCTGCTACAACATGGCGATATAGATCAGCGCAAAAAACAAATAAATGACCATTGTTTTCCACATATTGCTGATTTCCAGCTAATTCCGCTAATTTTTTCTTTTTTCCCTTATCTTTTACACCAATAATACTATAAGCTTGTACAAAGCTAGAGGTAGAAGCACTTTGGGCAGCTTCTACAAGGAGACGAATTTGATCTTGGGTTAACTCCTTATCTGTAAATTTTCTTACAGAGCGATGATTGAGTATTGTTTCAATTGTTTGATTCATGAAATCCTCTCCTTTATTTTTTCTTATTGTTCTCAAAAATTACTGATAGTAACTATATCCTAATAATATACCAATAATCGTTAGGACAAAAAGAATTAGCCCGCTTGTTAAATAAATAATCCATTCTTTTGACTTTTTATTATATCTCCACTCTACAAAAGATTGAAGAAAGCTATGACAAATCAATATACACATACTTACTATTGGACCATCTAATAAAAACATTAAGATTATAGCACTGGGTATCATCCGTAAAATCCAACCATTTTTGTAGTGGATGGACCCTTTTTTCCTTTTTATTTGGCAGTCCTAGCTTTTTTCTTAAGTAGCCTTCTGATCCAAAAAGAAGGATAAAGAAGCTTAATAAAAAGAGAAAATCTTTCGATATAGTAAAGACCATTTCACATCCACTTCCCATTAGTCTATTTATAGTAAAAAAGAGTATAAATCTATTACGATTTACACTCAGTCATTGTTTCAATATTATTTTTTTAAATGCCCAAAATTTTGTTGCCTTAATGCCTCATAAATAAGAACAGCTGCTGTATTTGAAAGATTATAAGAACGAATATTATCTGTCATTGGGATTCGTAAAGTTCTATCTAAATTATTCTGAATAACTTCTTGAGGAAGCCCCGTTGTTTCGCTTCCGAAAATAAAGTAATGATCTTTATTTATTTCACTGTAATTGAAGGAGGCATAAGGCGTTTCTCCAACCTTCGTAACATAGTAAAAAGCTCCACCGTCATTTTTTTTGTAAAATTCATCTAAGGAGTCATAATAATGAATCTCGACATATTCCCAATAATCTAAGCCTGCTCTCTTTAACGCTTTATCGTCGGTGGAGAATCCAAATGGACGAATTAGATGAAGCACCGTGTCTGTTCCCGCACATGTTCTGGCAATATTGCCTGTATTGGAAGGTATTTGTGGTTGGTATAGAACAATATGTATTGCCAAATTTGTCACCTCTAACTATTACTTTCCGTTCCATTATACACCTACTTAAAAGGAAATGCGAAAGAGATTATTCTCCTTTTTAGCCATCAATAATCGTAAAGAATTTATATTTAATATTTGGAGTATAGGCAGTTGAATCTTCATATTTCCAGTAGCGCATGCGACTATTATACGTATGTGCATTTACTAACGGCTCTCCATTTGCATCTTTTCCCGTGACAATCGTTGTATGATTATATTTCCCATCCCCTTCAAAATCATAACAAATGACATCTCCAAGCTTTAACTCCATTGCGCTATTTACTTTATTTGCACGTAGACCGGCAGTAGAAGTTTCTAAATATCTTGGAAATGCATTCGCTACAGACCAACTGTAGCTCCAATTATTATTTTGCATCCACCAACCCTTATTACGGTTCGGATAGCCTCTCATCGGCGCCCCTCCCTCATGCACACATTGCGATATATAATTGGTACAATCCACCTCAAATTGGTGGTATTTCGGATTGTAGCTATTCCACCATTTCTCTGCATATTGCACTGCTTTTAGACGATCATACTTATAGCGACTTAATCTTTCTTTTGTTTCTCTAAATTCTTCAGCCAATGGTACTTCTCGATAATCTTCTGGATAAGCTGGAAGGACCTCCGTATCTTCAATTAATACGCCTTTATAAAAAATTCCTTTTCTATTTTCGACCTCTTCTTCAACAATAAAAAGCTCGCCTTGCTTGATAAAATATTGGAGATGAACAGAATAAACCAATTCTTCTGTCTCATCCGCCTTTTTTTGACTATCTTCAATTTTCCCTTTTGCCTTCACATGAACTATTTCAGCATTTCTTTTATTCATACTATTTCTTTTTCGCTCTAATTTCTCATCTACTATGGTTGTTCTTTCTTTTGCAACACATTGTTGAATCCGTTTCTCGATAAGCTCCATTAATTGTTGTTTCATTCCATCTACTCCCTTCTTTAATAACTATGTTTAAAGGGAGAAGAACTGTACAAAAAAAAGAAGGCATAGATATCCTTCTTTTTGGTCTCGTATTAATTAGTAAAAAATGAGAAAAGACATTTTCCCTCTTACTGTATGAAGTATTGGCGTTCATCCTACTGATGAAAACCACTTTTTCTCTTTCTCTATGAAATTTTGGTGTTCATTCACTTGATGAAAACCACTTTTTCTTTTACCACAAGAAAAAAACAGCGATCTTCCCCCAAAGGAAACCAGCCATATTAATTAATGCGCTAATCGCTGTAAAGCATCTTGGATTTCTTGTAAAACCTCTTGATCTTCTTCTTGTTGGGTCGCTGTTTGCAAGGCAGTCTTTGACTCGTCGCCGCCAATTTTTCCTAACGCCCATGCTGCTGTTCCTCGTATCACGGGTCTTGGATCTTTTTTCATGACAGTAATTAAATCTCCGACTGCTCCTTCCTCTTTAAAATGAGCAAGTGCAATAATCGCGTTGCGCTGAATCGGCTTTTTTCCGCGCCAAGAACCAGAAATATAACCATACTTCTCCTTAAATTCTTTATTGCTGATAAATAGTAGTGGCTGGAGCAATGGTTTTGCAATTTCTGGGTCTGGCTCCATTTCTGGATGATTGTGAAAATCAATTCCTTTATTTTTCGGACAAACGGTTTGGCAGGTGTCACAGCCATAAATTCGGTTTCCGAGCTTTTCTCTAAATTCTTCTGCTAGAAATCCCTTAGTCTGTGTTTGAAAAGCAATACATCTTTGAGCATTTAACTGTCCACCTTGAATAAGCGCACCTGTCGGACAAACCTCTACGCATTTATTACATGTTCCACACTGATCTTCCATTGGAGTATCTGGATCTAGTGGAAGATTGGTAATCATTTCTCCTAAATAAACATAAGAGCCAAACTCTGGTGTGATGATCGCACAGTTTTTCCCAGACCAGCCAATACCTGCACGCTGAGCAACTGCTCGGTCCACCAATTCCCCGGTATCTACCATCGATTTACACAATGCATCCGGAATTCTTTCTTTTATATAATTCTCAAGTTTCTTCAAACGATCATTTAAAACAACATGATAATCAGTTCCCCAAGAAGCACGGCAAAATATGCCTCTGCGTGCTCCTTTTTTGCTGACTACTCTTTCTTTCATTTTAGAAGGATAAGCAAGTGCAATCGAAATAATCGACTTTGGCTGTTCTAATAGAAGGGAGGGGTTTACCCGCTTCTCTATATCTTTCTCTTCAAAACCAGATTGATAATTTAATTCTTGCTGCCTAATTAAACGTACTTTCATTTCTTCAAAGGTACTTGCACTAGTAAAGCCTATTTTATCGATTCCGATTGTTTTACTATATTCGATGATATCTTTCTTTAATTCACGGTAATCCAATGGGCTCCCTCCTTCCTTTTCATTGGTTTTTCATAAAAGATTACGCTAAAATATAGGATAACATAAACAACTATTATATTGGAGGTGTATATATTGGATATTTCAATCTCAGCACAGATTAGGCAATTGATACCTAATTTTAAGATCGGATTCATTCATTATCAAGGAATGGAAGTAATGGACACTCCACAGATGATTAAAGGGCGAATGCGACTTTTTCAAGAGTCTATTTTTTTTGATTTAGAAGATAACAACGTAACCGATATTCCTTCTGTAAAAGAATGGCGGGACATTTTTAAAAAGACAGGTAAAGATCCAAATCGCTATCGCCATTCAGCAGAAAGCCTGCTTAGACGCATCAAAAAACAAAATTACTTAGAGCCAATCAATAGTAGCATTGATATTAATAATTTCTTTTCCCTTCAATATGGCGTTCCTATCGGTATTTATGATTGTGCCAATCTTCAAGGAAATATAAACATACGTATCGGAAAAGAAGGCGAACAATATGCTGGTCTTAATGGAAGAATGAATTCGATTGAAAATTTGATTGTATCTGCAGATGAGCTTGGTCCATTTGGTAGTCCTTTTGTCGATTCCGACAGAGCACCTGTCCAACCATCTACGAAAAATGCCATTCAAATTGTCTATCTTCCCCCATCCATTGAAAGTGAAAAAGCAAAACAAATGGTAGAATCCCTACTTAATATGTTTGTACAGGTTCATGGAGGAGAAGCTTCTTTTTCCATTGTAGAATAATAATTTGTCAGGAGAGCCGATACAGCGGAAACACCCTCTCCTGCATATAGCTATTTTCTTTGTAAAATTAAAAAACGCAATGCTTCGTTCTTAATGAAACGAAACACTGCGTTGTGAGCGTATGTATGGAGCGGGTGATGGGAATCGAACCCACGACATCAGCTTGGAAGGCTGAGGTTTTACCATTAAACTACACCCGCATTTATTAAGTTTTCTTTACTGTTTTTTTACTTATTTTTAACACGTTTTTTATTATATAGCCGTATTGTTAAAAAAGCAACCTCTTTTCGACAATTTTTTTATTTTTTTCTTTTATACGGATTCTACCACTTGTAGCATCTACTTCTCAATGGTTTAGGGAATCTACTTACCTTTTTAAAAACACAATTTAAGCCACCCAGATCGTCTCTGTCTACGGGGCCTTCCAATTTTAATTTCTGATGGAATTTCAAAGCAGATTCCCTTCCCAAAGTTTGCTTTAAAAATACTACATCATCATTGTATTCAATAGTCCAAGATTTATTATCATTTTTTTGTATCTTTACATTTACTTTACGATTCTCTCCTTTTTCCAAAAATAAAAAAGACCAGTTCCCACTTAAAAGTAGAAAACTGATCTTTAATATTAACAAAACTTCCCTCAGTGTGAGATATACTTATTTTGTAAAAATGGCTTTTCTTTCTTTCCAAGCAAAACCTGAAATTAACACTATAAGCGCCCCCATGATAAGTACATATGTTGTTACAGCGCCAGCAACTCCAAAAGTCTGTGATAAATAGCCGAGACCAATTACTGGTAGGCTTACACCTAGATACGTAATCACAAAGAAGGTAGAAACAATATTTCCTTTTATTTTACTTGGTGCTACTTCATTTACTAGCGCTAAGCTTCCCGCATACGCTGGTCCATTCCCTCCCCCAATAAGTACAGCTGAAATCAATAATAATGTCAGTGATTGAGTGTTAATTGTAATAACTAGAAGCATAAGCCCTACCGCTAGGAAGACATAGCCTATTGTGATCAATTTTATTAAGGATAATTGTTTTAATAGAATTTGGTTAAAGGCCGCAGCGATTAATCCAAGTGCTACAACAATTCCTGATATGGTTAAGCTCGTTACGGTCGTAAAGCTAGACAGATTGGATGGTATTAAAGACATAAACATACTAATAATCGACCATGCCACAAAAGAAGTAAAGGAAGCTAATAAAAATGGTTTCATTATTTCTTTTGGAACAAATGGTTTCTTTAATTGAACAGGCTTTAGACCTGGTCTAATATTTTCATTTAGGAAAAACAGCAGGATAAAACATGGGATGATAAATAATAAATGTACATAATAAGATAATCTTAATGGGATTGGAGCAAAGTCACCAAGCAACCCGGAGAGAATTGGCCCGAATGCATTACCAAGTGTAACAGCAAGAGCACATATTAACGCGGTCTTTTTCGTGTTTTTCTTCTCATCTAGCTCTGTTAAAGCAGCTACTGCTACCCCATTTAAAATACCAACAGATAATCCTTGGAATAAACGGCCAATAAGCAGCATTCCAAGACCATTTGCGATGGTGAAGCAAAATGTTCCTATCAGTGAGAAGAAAATCCCTGGAATTAGCACTTTCTTTTTCCCAATTTGGTCTGATAATTGCCCAGCAATGACGATTGCTGGGATTACGGTAAAGGCATAAATAGCAAACACAAGTGTAATCATTCCCGATGTAAGTCCCCACTCCATTCGATAAAGCGAATAAAGAGATGCTGGGATATTCGTTCCGAATAATGTTAAAAATAAACTGCAGGCAACTAGCCAGTAAGATACTTTTTTGCTTAATGTTTTTTGCTCTCTTAGTGTTTGAATAGTATCCGTACGTTGAAGCAGTCTTTGTTGGAAAGCCGATTGATAAATGGCATCTGCATCCACTTCTACGACATCCATTAACCCCTGTAATCCAATTAAAAGGTTTTGAACTTGCTTCTCTCCTGCTGAACTAGAAATTTGTATTCTCGTCGTTGCTTCTCGTTTATATTTTTTCGTTTTTATATCTTCAATATTTACGTGATGCGTTCCAAATAAGCTGGATATACGAGCCAGAACTCCCGGCTGATCATTTACAAGCATCGATATGCGATATGCTGAAGTCATGAGCTCTTCACTCCCTTGTTAGTTTCCATCTTCTATTTTATGATTGAATAAATATAAAGTCTATACATTTGTAAGAAAATATAACATGAAATCTTCGACAAATTATTCCATTGTGATTTTATGCATTAGATTTAACTTTTTTCACCTTTCTAAAAGTCTTTATTTACTGTATTTTCAGAAATATCTTGCATATTTTTTGTATATTTTAATCTAGTTCTTTTTGGGGAATATAATAAGATAGATTAAATCCCTTTTAATTTGTGAACAAATTTTGAATAAATGTTTTTATTGTGATTTTTTTCACATGTTTTCATTGACCTCTTAAGGAATCAGCATGATAATAATAGGGTAATAAACATTACTACAGTGAAAACTAAGAAAAACCTTGTTCAGGAGGATTATGAATATGGAAGGCGCATCTCTTTTTGAAGTAGAAAAATTAGCGTTAAAAAAATTAAAAATTTATAAACAAAGTAAGTTTCGCTTTTTTATGCGTGCCGTTGTTGCAAGTATGTTCATAGGCTTTGGCGTAATCGTGGCATTTAAAACTGGAAATTTCTTTTACGCAGTAGAATCACCTTTTGCTTACCCAATGGCAGCTTTAGTATTCGGCGCAGCAATTATACTTATCGCATATGGCGGCGGTGATTTATTTACAGGAAACACTTTTTACTATACTTATGCAGCATTAAGAAAAAAAATTAAATGGACAGATGTTTTTAAAGTTTGGGGAACTAGTTATGCAGGAAATATAGTTGGGGCAATTTTCTTTGCTGTTTTCATCTTGTTAACTGGGCTATTTAAATCTCCTAGTGTCAATGACTTCTTGCTCCATGCTGCAGAAACCAAATTGGAAGCACCAATTAGTGAACTTTTCTTTCGAGGAATTTTATGTAACTGGCTTGTTTGTTTAGCTTTCTTTATCCCTATGGCTTTAAAAGAGGATATCGCTAAAATTACGGTGATGATTTTATTCGTTTTCTGTTTCTTCATTTCTGGCTATGAACACAGCATTGCCAATATGGCAACATTCTCTATTTCTTATGTACTAGATCAAAATCCAGCTGTTACTATTCCAGCAATTATTCGTAACTTAGTACCCGTTACGATAGGGAATCTAATTGGCGGAGTCGGTTTTATGGGCGTTATGTATTATTACGTTAACAAACCATTTATGGATGAGGAAGAAAAATAAGCAAAGATCAGTAGAAGCGATACCACACATTATATCAAGTATGGTATCGCTTTATTATTCAGGCTGTTTTCGTAAAGTTTGTTGCTATACCCGCAGCCATAATATATGCGAAAATTTACAAATAACATCCAAATCCTCTCATTTATTCTAACCCCTTAATCCTCACACAGAAACAAACTATCATCCTCCTACCTACCCATCTTCAAAATAAAATAATTTACAAAATTTATTTTGACTTCTTCCAAAGTAAGGAGTAAATTTTAATAGTATATTCAAATAATCAGATATATAAATATTCAAAGAAGAAGGGTTAATATGAAATGGAAATTGATTGACAATCGATTTGCTCACTATTCGTTTGCATCTTTAAGAAAAGATATTACTTCTGGGATTATTGTTGGTATTATTGCGATTCCACTGGGAATGGCATTTGCGATTGCATCGGGTGTGAAACCTGAATTCGGGATTTATACAACGATAATTGCCGGAATTCTTATCTCCTTATTAGGAGGATCTAAATTTCAAATTGGTGGTCCGACCGGAGCTTTTATCCCTATCGTGCTTGGCATTGTTCTCGGATATGGTTTTGAAAATTTATTAATTGCGGGATTCCTAGCTGGAGTTATCTTAATACTATTTGGTTTATTTAAACTTGGTTCCCTTATTAAATATATCCCTAGATCTGTAACTATCGGGTTTACTTCTGGAATCGCTGTTATCATTTTTACTGGTCAAATCCCCAATTTTTTAGGCTTGCGAAATATAGAAAAACATGAGGCGTTCTTAGCTAATATGAAAGAAATCATTCAGCATTTCGATACAGTTAGTCTTTATAGCATTTTTACAGCTGTTATTTGCCTTGTGATCATTCTTTTGTCACCGAAATGGTTTCCAAAACTCCCTGGACCATTAATGGGGTTAATTATTTCTACCATTATTGCTACGATTTTTTATCCTAGTGAAATTGCTACGATTGATTCGATGTATGGCGGTATTCCAAATAAATTACCATCCTTTCATCTTCCAACTATTACTTGGGATCGAATTACATTATTGATTCAACCCGCGTTTGTTATTGCGATTCTTGGAGCGATTGAGTCCCTATTATCTGCTGTTGTGGCAGATGGCATGACAAACAGTAAACATAACAGTAATAAAGAATTAATTGGTCAAGGAATTGCCAATATGATTGCTCCCTTATTTGGTGGCATTCCAGCTACAGGCGCAATTGCCCGAACAGCTACAAATATAAAGAGTGGGGCAGTTTCTCCGCTTTCTGGAATCATTCATGGTATCGTAGTTCTTGTTATTCTAATGGTTCTTGCCCCTTTTGCAGGCAAAATCCCACTCGCAAGCATGGCTCCTTTATTAATGGTAGTTGCATGGAATATGAGTGAACAGAAATCATTTCGTACAATTCTCAAAACAAAAACAGGAGATTCCCTTGTATTAAGCGTCACTTTTCTACTAACGGTCTTTTTTGATTTAACGACAGCAGTAGAAATTGGCCTGTTTTTAGCTATCATTATCTTTACTAAACGTATGAGTGATATAATGAAAACATCTCAAGTACTGCCTAGCAACTTAAATAAATTAGAAAAACTAGACCAAAAACTGTCCCACGGTTGTCCTCAAATTAGCATTTTTGATGTGGAGGGACCGTTATTTTTTGGAGCTGCCCAAGCATTTGAACAAACCTTATTACGCTCTATTCATCGTCAACCTGAAATACTAATTCTTCGGATGGGAAAAGTTCCTTTCATGGATTTAACCGGAGAGGCTTATTTCGCCAATATTGTGGAAAGCTTTTCTAAACATGGAAAAGTTTTTATTTGTGGAATTAATCCTCAACCAGAAGGCATCCTTCGAAAAACCGGCTTGTTTGAGAAAATTGGACCAAATCATTTCTTTATACACACAGGAGAAGCGATCGACTATAGCTTACTCCTTGTAAACAAGCATCAATGCCAAGGTTGCAAATACTTTGCTTTTCAAGAATGCGAAACATTAGCCAATCAACAAGACCAAAGAGTGAATGAGTCAGCATCCATAGCAATAAAGTAATGAAAGAAAAGGAGGAAGGCATTTGAATCTTGATATTCAACAATTTAAGGCGGATTTTTTTAAAGCATTAGCCCACCCTTTACGAATCAAAATTTTAGAAATTCTAGCACAAGGGGATAAAAGTGTTAATGAAATTCTTGAGCTTTTAGAATTAGAAGGATCAGCTGTTTCTCAACAACTAAGTATTCTTCGCTCTAAAAATATTGTTATTGGAAACAAAGAAGGAAACCGAGTCATATACTCGCTTAGAGATCCTGCTATTATTGAACTTCTATCTGTTGCAAAAAAAATCTTTAACAATCATTTAATCGATACCATTACAATTTTAGATAAAGTAAATGAAACAACGTAACGATAAAGAGCATGAAATTTGTTTTATTAAACATTCTCATGCTCTTTTAAATAGTGTCTTTCCCTACGAAAATAATGTATGAAAAAGTATAATTAACAAAAAATCGGCGGAATCCCTTTCGCCCTCTTCATTATTGGGACTTGTTTTCCTTCGTGAATAGCTGGTAATCTTTCATTTGTTATTCTCACATAATCAGTCATTTCACGGTATTCCTGTAAACAGCAATCAAGAAAACCAATTTGATAATTTTCGCCATCAAACCTTCCTAAACAGCTTTGATCGGAAAGTTGAAAAAAATGGGCTCCCACAAAATGAGAATGTGTAGAAGCTGTTTCCATATAATACTGGTAAGCAATCCCTCTTTCTTGCTGATTAAGAACTCCCTTTATCCCGGTTGCTGTTAATCCTTTATCAATAGCTCCAAAATGAAATTCACCAATCATGACTGGTTTATCTATTATTTTTGCTATCTCTTCTATTTTGTCTATTGGTGTTTCCTGATAACAATTAATTGAAAATACATCAAAGTACTCAGATCCCGATAACATTAATTCACTTGCGACATAAGAATAACGCATGCCTAAGTTCATATGCTTAGCATCAACTTCCCGACATGCCTTAGCAGGGATTTCTACATATCTTGTAATCATTATTCGTGAAAATTCACATAAATCCTCATAGGCTGATTCAGATAATTGTGTAGCATTCTTGATAACCTTGCTTAAATCAGTGAAATGATGTAGAGAAAGATTCCATGCTTGATTAAATACTTCAATTTTTTGATATTTTTCTTCCATTGTTTTTATAAACACTTGTTTAGAGGCACTCGGCAGTGAAGTAGCTAACATTTCCTCTGCTATATTTAAATTATATACAAATCCCCATTCTGGCTCATTGCGCATAAAATAACCAATCATATTCGGATCATCTTTAAATGGTTCTAACCCCTGCGCATAAATGGCTGATTTCACTTCATATTCTTTTGCAAATACATCAGGGAAATCCCGAAAAATAGTTTGTTCCGTTTGAGGGAATCCACCTTTTACTAGTGAGTCCAACGGAATAACATACGGTAGATCTGCCCATTTAATAAATTCTAGCGATGACCAGTTCCCAATTGTATTTATTCCCCATTTCTGAAAGTAATTCTTCACAATAGTTGCCCATGCTAGCCACCAGTCCTCTTCACCAAATGCACACTTTAAATTATTCACCTGAAAATCAACTTTCTTTTCGTTGGGATCAATACCTATTCTCTTTAATGTCTCGATCATATATGGCTCCATTGCATCTATCCTTGTATCAGTACCTGGATTAATACAGTCTATGCCACATGAAATAAATCTAAAGCCCTCTGGATCAACAAGCCACCACTTTCCATTTTGTTTTTCCGCATGGAACCATCCCGTTTTCATGCCCTTTTTTTCTAGAGCGCCTCCAAATCGACTCCTGTCTGTCTCCTTTTTATTCTCTGCTTCCGTTCTTTTTTTCCTTAATAATGCATTTAATGTTGCACGATTAGATATCTTTTCTGGCCATTCTTTATATTTCCATTGTCCCAATTCATCGATAAGCGTTTCCGGTTGATGAATAGCTGCATCAGCCTCGTCACTTAAATAAATATTTTTTAATTTAATCATTCTTTCTTGATAAAAAGGACGCGAACGCAGAAAGACTGCTTTCACTTTATCCTTATCTAATGGTTTACCAGAAACCATCATTCGTAATCTGCCAGGTGTTCTCGGTGGAAATAAAGTCTGACTATTTAAGTAATCTAGATTAATAGGAACCGTAACATCTGTACATGGCAAAATATCAAATGCAATCATTAACTTTGCGGCATCTGAATAGCTTTGTCCTTCTTCATAAAAATCTAGCTGCAATGTTAACGTCTCTTTCGTTGGATTTTCAAGGCGTATTGCTAAATAGGGAAAGGCAACTATTTCATTTTGTGAAAGCACTTGATTATTTATATTCATTAATAGGAATGAAGACCCCTGCTCTAACAGAACAAGCTCACGTGTTTTTTGTGCTTCTATCTTCCTGTTATTTTTTTCTTCCACCATAATATTCAATATCCTTCATTCCCTTCTATTAAAAATGTAGTTAAACCCATTACCATTCTTTTATCATAATTGCCTGTTTCTTTTCTTCTTGTTTTAAACATTCTTTATAAAAGTATGTGAACAGCAATCCAATAACTCCCGGACAAACAAATAACAGAAGGGATGGCATAAATACAGCGGATAAATAAATGACTAAAAAGGCTTCAAACATCATGGAGATAATTAGTACAGGATGTCTACACATTAATTGAGCAGTAACGATAAAGTAACCAATAAAACTATCTGTACGATCAATTAATATAGTTAGGAGAAAGATAAAATAGAATATTGCGATAAATATAAATAACAGGAAGACAACACCTGAAATTCCCCCTAATAATTTCGAGTAAAAAGAATATGCCATATAAAAAATACCTAGTACTGCCGTAAATACCGCCCCAACTTTTAAAGCGTTTACATATTCTCGTTTATAATATTTCCAAAAAATCATATAGAGAGGAAGCTCCTTTTGTACATCTTCTTTTCTAAAAAACTCCCTTGATACACCAAAAGCAGCAATTGCTCCAGGAACTAGAACGAACGGTACTAGTATCCAACCTGTGATGGCCAATGTTGCAATTTGCTCTACACTTTCTGCACCAATTGCTAAAAATAAAAGATATAAATAGGGAATATTCGCTACCCACCATACACTGGTAATTCTCACAATAGCATAAACCCATTTGGTTAATTTCAACGTCACATTCATCATTTTTGATCCCTACCTAATTTGTTTTCTTCTGTATTGCTGTGGCGTTATCCCATACTGTAACTTAAATAGCTTAATAAAATACTGTGATTTTTTATAGCCGACTATTCGTGATACATCCACTACGTGTAAATTAGACTCAATGAGAAGCTTTGCAGCCTTTTCCATCCGCTTATGCAATATATAGTTGGATAGATTTTCGCCAGTCTCTTGCTTATATAATTTTGATAGATAGACAGGATGAAGGTAAACTAATTTTCCTAAATCAGATAAACTAATTTCATCACCTAAATGCTCCTCGATATACATTTGTATCGTCCGAATAATATCATTATTCGTGCATTTTGTTTCTTTCTCCACCCTTGATAATTGATTTAGAAGTTGCTGAATTCCCATTTCAGGATTATCTATTTCATCGAACATCCAATGGGCTGCCACTGTCGGTCTTAGCTTTATATCGCTAAAATAGAGATCATTATAAACTTCATGGAGATAAATTAATTTTTGTTGTTTTGTGGATAGGAGGGAAAAATCACGTACTACTTCTTTTTTTACAGAGCCCCATTCTTTTGCTTTTATTTTGGTAAAAGCTACATAACTTCGCAATTTGGAGATATCACTTGAAGAAACACTTTCCTGGAAGAAAAATTGGTAGAATAGGTGTCTTACCGTATTTCGTTTTTGAAGAGAAAAGGAATCAGAAAAGACAACTTGATTTACTTTTTCTTTAATAGATAACATATTGACCTTTTGTATCATACCAAACAGCCTATCTCCCTTTCTCCAAATGAAAGACTCCATTCCGCCAACATTATCTCTTATGATCATCTCTTCTTTTTGGTCCAACTTACTAGCACAAAAAAAACAAAACTCTAGTTCTTTCAAATATCCATGAAACAGATTGTAATCTTTTATTTTATGGTTATTATCACAAATAGTGGAAAGGAAATAGCCGAAGCCATCGAATTGATCCCATTCTATTCGTTCTTCATCTTTCTCATTTTCCATTGCAAGAATTACGTTCTGCATTGTTTTTTCCACATCTTCTTTATCTACTGGCTTAAGTAAGTAATCAGCTGCTCCTAAACGAATCGCCTTTTGTGCATATTCAAATTCTGAATACCCTGAAAGCAGTACTACTTTTGTTTTCAGCCTCTCATCTTTTATCAATTGTAGTAAATCCAGTCCAGAAACTTCTGGCATTCTAATATCAGAAATAAGTATATCTACCTTGTTTCCTATCAATATTTCCTTTGCCTCAATAGAGTTAGTCTTAGTTTCTACTAAATCAACTCCAAGTTTTCTCCAGTCTACTAAATGCTTTAAATATTCTACAATATACTGTCCATCATCCACTATTAGTAAACGCATGTGTATCGCCCTCCTTATCAAGTGTAAAGTCGATGAAGAACATAACGGTTAATCCACCCCACTCATTCTTGGAAAACTGTAATTTACTTTGATTTCCGTAAATATTTTTTAGGCGGTGATTAATATTCCATAATCCTATTCCTCTTTCCCCTTGAGGAGAAGTCTCTTGCTCAATACGGCTTATTAGTTCTTGTATTTCGTTATCTGTCAACCCTTTCCCGTCATTCGCAATTGCTATAAGCAGTCCTGATTCTACTTCTTTTATATCTATTATTACGCGGTATGCTCCTTGTCTTTCTTCAATTCCATGCTGGATCGCATTTTCAACGATAGGCTGAATAATAAGTGGCATCATTCGATGATTTCCAACTTCATGCGGCAAAATAATTTCATAGTCTAAATTTTTAACGAGAGACATGATGGATAAATAATGATTGGCTAGTTCTAATTCTGAGGCAATCGTAGTATCTTGTGATTCTTTTTTTGTTAAATAGCGATAGTATTCAGCTAAATGTTTACTCATTTTTATGACACTTTCTGGTGATACTTTTGCCATGGACATAATAAAAAACAAACTATTATAAAGAAAATGTGGATTAATTTGTGCCTGCAACTGCTTTAATTCTGCTTTTCTTCTTAAATCTGTTTCTATTTTTAAAGTAGCAAATAAAGCATGTATTTGCGCAACCATATGATTAAAGCTTTTGAAGAGTCGATAAAAATCATTATTCGGGTTCTCTTTAATTCTTGTAGTGTAATCACCTTGTTCCACCTGATAAAATTTTTTATCTAATAAATAAACATTCTGATAAAAATTTCGGTAATATGTGATAAGGATAGAGATACCAATTAAGAGAATGATAATAATACTTATTGAAAATACTTGTTGCATTCGATGAAGTGGATTTAAAAAAGCATTTGTTCTTGTATACGTAATTAAGTAGGTATCAATTGCCACTATATATTTAGACAAAACAAAATAGTCCCCATCTTTTGTCTTATAATTAAATTCAGCAATTTTTTCCGAATCCGAATTCGCATCAGCCTTTATTTTTTCTACAATTTCTTCATTCATTTCTCCATAACTCATTACGGTTGTACCATTCACAAGATAAAACGCCTTTGATTCATTCGCATTTACTGCGTTATCAAGCAAGTTTAATAAGTATGCATTTTTTAGACTCACCCCTACAACATATTCGATTTCTGATGCATTCTTAGGTTGACGAATATATGGATAAATAGAAAAGAAAAAAAGACTGTTATCAACATACTCCCACCCTCTTTTATTTACTGTTAAAAAAGAAGGCACATAAAAATCTCCCTTAGACGTAGCAATAAATTCTTCTTCTTTTCTCCAATATATCCCTATATCATCAACAGCTTGACTTGATAGAAGTTGATCTCGTAATCGATTAAAAATAGACAGCTTCTTCATTTGTGCTGAATACATATCTAGCTCTTTTACTTGTCTTTGATAATTTTTCACGTCATTATCAGCAGTATATTGGACAGCATACATATTTGCTTCTTCAATTACACCATTTAGCATTCTCCCTGTATAATCCAATTGATTTTTCGAAGATTGAATAAGACTTTCCTTTATAGATCTCGTTCCCAAATTCCCTTGAATGTAAAATAATCCTAGAGTAAGTAAAAGAAAGAAAAGGAAAAAGTAAATAAACTGTTTCATATTTACTTTTCTCATCTCTTTCTCCTCCTTCTCTCTAGCAAATAAATATGTTCTAAAGCTACCTTGTTTCTACTTGAAAATAATTTCTCCTGTATCTGTCAACATGACTTGATGAAAAAAATTGATTATCATTTTTCCATCCATTATCTCTAATGGCAACATAATATAACTAGAATTAAAATAGTCTTGCCCATCCCATCTATCACCAAAATATAGAAGTTGACCATTTTCTGTCCTTACAATAAAGGCCGGCTGACTGTCATAGGTTGTTTCATCCCCAAAATCCTCTAGTACACTCCATGGTCCTTCCATACTACTCGCTTTTCCAAATTTACCTTGATTCGGAGCCCATCCCGTACAAAAAGAAGTGCATATATAATAAATATTATCTTGCTTGACTATCGCAGGAGCTTCCCGATATTCTCCTTGCCAGCTTCTTGCAGCTAAGCTGGCAATATTTAAATAATCATCTTGCAAACGATAGATATGAAGATCTGCATTATCTCGAGCGGCAGAAACAAAGTAGGCAGTGCCATCATCATCGAGGAAAAGAGTACAGTCCCTTGACATATAACCATATGGATTAAAATGACCATGGTAAATAAAATCTCCATCTGGTCTATCACATGTTGCAATCGCACAAGCCGCATCCCGATAATCGACTCCATTTTCAAAGTGGACCCATAATACAAATTTTTTTGTTTTCTCATTAAATAAAACTTTAGGTCTTTCCAAATTCACCTTCTTACCGTCTTCTCTTTTTAGCAATATACTGGTTCTGATTCGTATTTTAGAAGCCTTACTTTCTGTTGTTATAATATGATTTCTGAATTCCCAATTAAATAAATCTTTCGAACGATAGCAACTAATATAATAATTTTCTCTACGATCTTCTCCATACCAGTAATAATAGCCTTCATAAAACAATATATACCCACCATGTGCATGGATTGGATTCCCATCCATATCCATCCACTTTGTACCATTTATTAATTCTTTCATTTTTAATCTCATTCCTCTTCTATTAATATATTAAAACGCTTTCAATATATTTAGCAATAAAATGTTTAGAAAAGTGAATTTATTCTTTAAAAGGGAACCTGTTTAATATCGAAACAGACCCCCTATCAAATACGGTCACTCTAAGCCCATTTTTGGCATAACTTCACTGATATTTGCATTATTATACCATTCATTAACTTCTGTTGTAATTTGCTCGCCTCCCTTTGCATTCCAGTCTTTCACAAACTGATCATAGGCAGTGAGCGGAAGATTTCCATATATAATCTTTGTAAATGTTTCTCTTTCCATTGTTGATAATTGTTCCCAATTACTTTCCATCGTTTTAGTAGGTGCTCCATTGAAAATACTTGGCAGAAGGACATCTTGATTTTCATAAGAGATGGCATATCCTTCTTTTGTTGGTTCATCTGCCGCTTCCGCTTTCATTAACATTCCTGTATCAGCTTTCGCGCCATTCAGAACATCATAAAATGATTTTCCCGGTCCGTCTACGCTTGGAGTATTTTTAGTGAACGACATTTTTCCTACCATTTGAAGTTCATCCATTGGAGGATCAAATTTCTTAGGATCGAAGACTACTTCTCCATCCACTATGTCATAATCATAGTCCTCAGCATAACCATACTTAAAGTCACCCGTTCCAAAAGCTGCATCATAAAGTTTGTCATAGTATAAAAAGAATGCTTCCATTTTATTAGTGTCTTTATTAAACATAAAGTAGCCATCGTTTTCCTGACCAGATTGATAAGTTGGTTCCCCGCTTAATCCATTAATTGTTGCATATGGTTTAACTTGTGCTCCTGCAACATTCGTTTCTACATCTTTTACACTTCCATACAGCCATGGTCTCCCGATAATGATACCTGCTTTCCCTTCCGTAAATGGAGTAATAGCATCCCAAGCTCCTTGTGTTGCCAACTCTTTATTTAAATACCCTTTACTGTACCAATCATTTAATATAGCTAACGCGTCCTTCGTACCTTCTGCAACTGATCCATAGGTAAGTTCACCATTTTCCTCATTCCATTGTCCTGGGAGATTTTTTCCTGTAAAAGCACTGAAAATCATAACAGGATCACTCACCCATCCAGTGTTATAGGAATCTTTTCCGGAGAAAGTAAAACCATACGTATCATCTTTTCCATTTCCATCGGGATCTTGGGTAGTGAATGCTTCCAATACTTTTTCAAATTCTTCTAAATTCGTTGGAGCTTTCAAATTCAATTTATCTAACCAATCTTGACGTATTAGCATAACCTCTCCTTCCGTTAGATTTGGAGAAATAGCCATCCCATATACCTTTCCATCTTTAACAACAGGATTAAATGTATTTGGAAACTGTTTATATATCTCTTTTAAACGATCTGGCATGTATTGCTCAATATCTGTTGTAATCTCTTTTACACGACCAGATTCTATTAGATCACTGATTAATTGTTTATCATATACTGGAAAAACATCTGGCAGCTCCTCCGAACCGGTTAATGCTAAACGTAATTTTGTATTATAGTTTCCAGCATCTCCACCTAATAATGTTGTTTTTATATTTATGCCTAAATTTTCTTGTCCCCATCTTGTTAAAACATTGTCATTTAAACTCTCGCCCTTTTTATATTTACCTGCATTTTCATCTAATTGTTTAGCAATTGTTAATGTGATTTCAGGATCATACTTTCCATTTTTCAGTACAGGTGCTTCTGAAGAGGTTTCTTTGCTACTATTATCACAACCAGCAAGAAGTGAACCAACAACTAATGCAGCGGAAAAGAAAAGACCTATTTTTTTCTTCATCATTTTGTCCCCTTTTTTTATATTTGAATATATTAAGGTTGAAAAAGACAACCAGCAATATACCTTTCTAATAGCTCTCGGGCATTATTCTTTAACAGAACCTAGAACTATCCCCTTAACAAAGTATTTTTGCAAGAATGGATATACAATGATAATTGGTAATGTACCAATAAAAATTTGAGCAGCCTTTATACTTTTTTCTGACATAGCTTTTGCAGCAGTTGGATCTAATGCCATATTCTGTGATGAACTTTGGACTACGACAGTCTGCAAGAAGGAGGCAAGCGGATAATTCTCTGTACTAGACATATAGAGAATTCCATCAAACCAAGAGTTCCAATGTCCCACCATAATAAATAGCCCTATTGTAGCCAGACCTGGAAGAGAAAGGGGTAAGTATATTTTCCAAAATATTTTAAAGAAGGAGGCTCCATCAATGAGTGCTGCTTCTTCCAATGCTTTTGGAATAGTACGGAAGAAATTCATAATTAATATTAAGTTGTACGCCCCAAATGCCCCTGGCAAAACCAAGGCCCAAATCGTATCTTTTAAGCCTAAGCTTGATACTAAAATATAGGAAGGGATTAATCCGCCAGAGAATAGCATCGTTACGATGAAAATCCACATCAGGCCATTTCGTCCCCGAAAATCTTTTGATAAAGCATATCCTGCTGTAGTAATAACAAACATACTTATGAATGTTCCTAGGATTGTTCTTACGACAGATATTCCCATAGAGCGCACAAAGTTTGAGTTCTCAAAGGTTTTAATATAGGCATCCACATTAAAACCTACTGGCCAAAAAGACACCAGATTCCCATTGATCGCTCCTTTACTACTAAAGGATTGGGCTAATAAATGAAGCAGCGGCAATAAACAAGTTAATGCAATTGCGATAAGAAATATATGATTAAAGAAGGAGAAAACCCTATATCCCTTCGATTTATGTGACATTTCTTTTCTCCCCCTTCTAAAAGATTCGATAACCTGCAAATTTATAAGCTAATCGATAGGAAATAATAATTAAAACTAAACTAATCCCTGATTTAAATAAGCCGACAGCTGTACCAAACCCATATTGTCCATTTAATAAAGAGGAACGGTATACATACGTATCGATAATGTCTCCAGTACTGTAGACAAGCGGATTATATAAGTTAAAGATTTGATCGAAGCCTGCGTTTAGGATGTCACCAAGACTTAATGTAGCAATGACAATAATCATCGGAAGCATAGTTGGAATAGTAACATGAATTGTTTGCTGCCAGCGATTAGCACCATCTATCTCTGCTGCTTCGTAATAAGTTGGATCAATACCTGCTAACACAGCAAGATAAACAATCATACCAAATCCGAAGTTTTTCCATAAGTCACTAATAATAACAGTGGGACGGAATAAATCGGGATCTCCTAAGAAAAAAATAGGTTCTATACCAAAATTAGCTAGAAAATGATTTATTCCTCCATCTAGGCTTAGTATATTTAGCATAATTCCAGCAACCGTTACCCATGAAAGGAAGTGAGGTAAATAGACTAGTGTCTGTATTCCCTTTTTTAGTCCCATATGTCTAACCTCATTAAGAAGTAACGCCATTATAATCGGAACTATGATGCCCACAAGAATTTTAATAACAGCAATGATCACTGTATTATAAATAGCTTGAATAGATTCCTGATATTCAAATATCCTCCTAAAGTTATCCAGCCCAATCCATTCAGAACCCAATATACCTAACCAAGGCTTATAGTCTTGAAATGCAATGATTACTCCTCCCATTGGAGCATAAGAAAAAACAAGAACAAACACCAACGCGGGAATGCATAAAACATATAAAGGCCAATTCTTTTTTAATTCTGTGCGCCATGGTGTTCTATATGTTTTCTTCTTTCTAATTTTTGAATTCTCTAACTGATTAACTTCTGTTGGCGTCACTTGGTTCACTTTTATCCACTCCTTCCCCTTTGTTTTAAAACGCTTTCATTTCAGTTCACATGCTACTATCCTTTGCTGGTAGACTTGCGTTTACTAAAATGTATCTGATTGCGTTTGTTCCATGTCTTAAGAGTAACAAAAGCGCTTTCATTTTAAAATGTCACTATTTTAACATCGTATCCCTGTTTTTAGCCTAATGTTCATTTTCTATCATTAATCAATTAATCTTCATTAAAGTAAGTATGCCTCCTCCATTAGTGACCATAAAAAAAAGCGATGCACTAACACCGCTTCCTTAATAACTATGATTATTAAATCTAATGTGACAAGATTAAGCCATTATCTTCCGTCTCTTCCGGTTTCTCTGCTACTATTTCAATTAAAACTTTATGGGGCAAGCAAATAATTGTTTGTCCAGGTATGCCCTTCCATCCCATTTTGACGCCAATCTGGTCTGGACTATTATCTTCTTTAATTCTGATTTGCTCATTTTCCACTTCGATTAAATTATATTGTTTTCCTTTTCCTTTTATCATGAATTGTTCATTTTCCGTATGACCTGTTAATTCTACTTCTCGGATGACTTTACCGTCCTGTGTAATAATTGCGATAACTTTATTTCCTTCTTCTTCCTTACTTTGGCTCATCGCAAATACAGCCATTGGGACAAATGAAATGACTAAGAGGAGAACGACCATTATAATATCAAAGGGTTTAATCATCTTGGAGTATTTACTCATCGAAAACGTCCCTCTCTGTTAGCTAATTTACACTTCTATTATAAAGGTTTTGATAGTAGAAACATATGGATAGAGACAAATCGTCGATAAATTGCCATATGTTTAAAGGCTTAGCAAAAATACAAAAGGCTGGAACATAAGTATTCCAGCCAAAGATAAACCTAAACACTTATACGAAGATACTAATGAAAGTTCGTATAACCGATTGGGCTTTTATTTGTTTTTAAAAAGGATGTTCCATGAAGTTTGTTGCTATTACCCGCAGCCTGAATGCACTCCGCTTTCCGTAGGGCTCGCGCTGAGCCGCTTCGGCTTCGCCTGCAGGGTCTCAGACTGTCTCGCTAATCCCAGAGGAGTCTACGTGCATTCAAGCTGCTCCATTTTTCCAACTAATTCATTTTTTCTTGGAAAAACAATAATCTTTTAGGAAATCGCCTTTGAAAACGAAGTGGAATGGAGCGGAAGACACTCGACTCCTGCGGGAAATAGAGGGAAGGCTGAGACCCCACAGGCGTGTGTGGAGGTTCAGATTCCTCCCCGCGGAAAGCGAGTGTCTGTAGTGCAATGGAATGAACTAGTTCTTACACTTGACTATATTTAAAAACACAAATAACCAAGTATGCGACAGCAGCCTTTGTTTTACTAGCTAAATTAGGATTATTCGTCTTTACAGAGTATCTATTTAGTTATGTCCCACCCTCTTATACAATCAAGGCTTCAATACAACCTTAATGACTTCATCCTCATGGTCGTTAAACATTTGGTAAGCGCTGCTTGCGTCATCCAATGAAATGCGATGTGTAATGATTTCCGTTGGATCAATTTTTCCAGAAGAAATCCAATCAAACAGCATTGGCATATAATGAATAACGGGTGCTTGTCCTGTTTTAACGGTGATGTTTCGCTCAAATATGTTTCCTAATGGAAACATATTATACTTAGAACCATAAACCCCTGTCAGTTGCATCGTACCAAATTTGCGCACAGCATTCATGCCAATTTCAATCGCACTTAGAGTTCCTCCTTGGAGCTTCAATTTTTGTCCAATTGCTTCCATAGCAGATTTCTTTCCGTCCATTCCTACGCAATCGATTACTACATCTGCTCCACCAGATGTTAGTTCTTTTAGATAGTTACCCGTATCTTCATGGTTATCAAAATTAACGATTTCTACTTGATTCATTTTTTGCGCATGATTTAGTCGGTAAGGAATATTATCCACTGCAATAACACGCTTCGCACCCTTCATCCAAGCAAATTTTTGGGTCATTAACCCAACAGGTCCACAGCCTAGTACTACAACTGTATCACCATCTTTTACCCCTGAATTTTCAACACTCCAATACGCTGTTGGAAGGACATCGGACATAAATAACAAAGCTTCATCCTCTAATTCGCAAGACTCTGGGATAACAAAAGGTACAAAATTTCCATATGGAACACGTAATAATTCCGCCTGTCCTCCTTGATAATCTCCATATCTTTCTGTAAAGCCAAAATATGCTCCCGTATCTGCAATATCCTTATTTGGATTAGCGTTATCACATTGGCTTTCCATCTCATGCTCGCAATAATAACAATGTCCACAAGATATATTAAACGGCAGTACTACACGATCCCCTTTTTTAACTCTTGTTACTTCAGGGCCTACCTCTTCTACAATTCCCATTGGCTCATGCCCTATTACATAATCTTTTTCAGTAGGAAGTGCCCCTTGGTATATATGTAGATCTGAGCCACAAATTGCAGTTGAGGTAATTCGAACAACAATATCATCTTTCTTTTGGAGCTTCGCATCTTCCACTTGTTTTACTTGTACATCTTTTGTTCCTTGAAAAGTGACAGCCTTCATTGCAAACTCCTCCTGTTTCATAGAATGTTTATCTATACCAATTTAAGAAGAGAAAACAAACATCCAAATATTTCCCCACCCGCTCACAATATCTTTACAAAATCTATACAGGAAAATTACACCTTCGACATGTTTACAAAAAAATAAACCTTTACTATACAAAGGAATGTTTCTACAAATATCTACAATTTTTTAGGAGGAGAAAATGAAAAAAAAATTTACTAAAACAATTAGTGCCTTATCTGTAACTTGTTTACTCGGATTTTCTCATTTTGTGGCTCCCTATTCTGTAAGTGCTGCAACCTTTTCGGATACACTTGATGTGAAAAAGATCGCTTCCTACAGTACTGGGTTAACAGATAAAGATGGCGGCGTCGCGGAAATCGTTAAGTACAATCCAGATAATCAAAAATTCTATGTCATTAATGGAAAACTGCAAACCATTGATATCGTAGATCTATCTTCTTTAAAAACAAATACACATCAAGATTTATCCAAAGAAAAATCTATTAATATTGCAGAACTACTTAACAGTGATAATTTTCAATATGGAGATTTAACTAGTATTGATATTAATACGGAAAACCAAATAATTGCTGCAGCAGTTCAAGATGCCGATTATACAAAAAATGGACGTATCGTAATCTTGGATTATAACGGAAATATCCTACATACATTTGAAGCTGGAGTTCAGCCTGATAATGTCGTAATCTCTAAAGATGGTAACTATATTCTATCTGCAAATGAAGCAGAGCCAAGAATGGGCTTAGAAAACGGAGTAGATCCAGAAGGCTCTGTTACAATCATTAACTATGAAACAAAACAAACGAAAACGGTTCTTTTTGATAATACTAGTGTAATAGATTCCGATGTGCATATCCGAAACAACGGTTCCTTAGCTGATGCCGTTCGTGATTTAGAGCCTGAATACATCAGCCTTACAGAAGATGGCAAGACTGCATTCGTTTCCCTACAAGAAAATAATGCTATTGCAAAAATCAATGTAGAAACAGGAAAAGTAATTTCAGTAAAATCATTAGGCTTTAAAGATCACTCTCTGCCCGAAAACGGATTGGATGCAGCACGAAATGATAAAATTGAAATCGAATCATTACCAATTTTAGGTGTATATATGCCAGACTCGATTGATGTAATTGAGCAAGATGGAATGACTTATTTATTAACTGCAAATGAAGGCGATGCGACAGAATGGGAGGAATTTGTTAACGTAGAAGATTTCAAAAAAGTCAAAGATTCAATCCAACTAGATCCATCGCTATTTAAAGGATTCACTGAAGAAGAGGCAGAAGCTGCTTTCGAGCGTATGAAAAGCTCTGGTGATTATGACAAGCTTGAAGTACTGACCGACCGTGGAAACGACGCGATATATACTCTAGGTGGACGTTCCTTCTCCATCTGGAATGCAGATACAATGGAACTCGTTTTTGATAGTGGCAGTGAGTTTGAAGAAATTACAGCCGAGCGTTACCCAGACTATTTCAACTGGTCAAACGATGATGATGTATTTGAAAAACGAAGTGCAAAAAAAGGGCCTGAGCCAGAAGATGTGAAAGTAGGAATGATTGGAAGTGAGCTTTATGCATTTATTGGCTTAGAACGCATTAGTGGCGTAATGACTTACAATATTTCCAATCCCACTAATGCGACATTTGCAAATTATACGAATACAAGAGATTTTTCACAAACAATTAGCGGAGATGTTGCTCCAGAAGGACTAGCCTTTATCCAAGCAGAGAACAGTCCTACTAACAAACCGTTGCTACTAGTTGGGAATGAAGTGAGCGGAACAGTAGCTGTTAATGAATATCAAGTAAATCCGCTGATTCCAATTGAATCAATCGGACTAAATCAAACATCGATTAGTATCGAGATTGGACAAACCTTTCAGTTCGAAGCTTCTATTCTGCCAGAAAATACAACGGATAGTACAGAACTAATTTGGACTAGCACTAATCCAGATGTTGCTACCGTGAATGAAAAAGGACTAGTAACTGGAATAGCAGAAGGATCAGCTTCTATTATAGTAGAAACAAAAGATAGCAAAAATCGTATGGAAGCAAACATTACTGTAAATGAGAAGCCAGTGGAAGAGGAAGAAGCGCCGGTGAATACGCCTGATAAAGAAGACCCAGAGGATGTACCAGCAGATTCCACTGACGAGGATAACGAAAATTCTGGAGAAGATACAGCTGATCAAATAGATGATTCTCTAGGAAATCATAATACTAATAACAACGACCCTAAACCGGAAACAGGAAAGCCATTACCAAATACAGCAACAGCTCATTATTCCCTGTTACTATATGGATCACTACTTATCATGCTTGGTGGAGGCAGTTATTTCCTAGTTTATCGTCATCAACAAAAAAAGGATAGGCTGTTCTCGTAAAGTTTGTTGCGATTACCCGCAGCCGGAATCACTTCGCTTTCCGTGGGGCTCGCGCTGAGCCTCCGGGGTCTCAGACTGTCTCGCTAATCCCACAGGAGTCTTCGTGTATTCCGGCTGCTCCAATTTTCCTACTAATTCTTTTTTTCTATTGAAAAAACAACAATCCTTTAGAAAACAGCCAAAGGATAAAATGATCTAATCAGAAAGAGAAATCATAGAAGAACCATGGTTGTTTGGATATATTCCATTCTTATCCATGGTCTTCTTTTCCCTTTTATGAATAACCATCATACTCCTTAGTTTGCAGCTAATTCATTCGGAATCGGCTTTCTTTGCACTTTTACTTCGTAGTGAGTTGTTTTATTTTCAATAATAAAAGGCGGTATCCCATCACGATGAGCATGAGATTCTTTAAACTCTTCACTTCCTATCCATCCTAAGAAACCATCCTTATCTTCCCATCTGGTCACAATCGTAATTTCTTCATAGCCTTTTGTTTTCATCGTTAGCAATACTTCCATCCCGATAAATCCTTGTTTTGTTTCAATTTTACCAACCCGATTAAATCTTTCAATAAATCCTTCGGCATAACCTGTTTCTACTTTTACTGTATTCGTTACGATATACATATTTGTTCCTCCTACCAATTTTTTTTATTTGGAATAATCATTGGAAAAGAATTTTCGTATTTAATCATGGCATCAATTTCATATACTTCTTCTAGAAGTTTAGAAGTTAATATGTCTTGGGGATTTCCTGCCTTATAAACACTACCTTTCTTCATCACTACTAAATTGTCACAATATGCACCAGCAAAACTTAGCTCGTGCAAAACCATTACAATGGTCATTCCATATTTTTGGTTTATTTTTTTCATCAACTCCATAAGCTCCATCACATGGGTTATATCTAAATAAGTAGTTGGTTCATCTAATAACAGAACCTCTGTCTTTTGGGCTAAAGCCATGGCAATTCTGGCTCTTTGCAGTTCACCGCCTGAAAGAGTATGCAGCATGCGGTCTTTGTAACTCATTAACTGACATTCATGTAATGCCCATTCAAGGATTTCTCTATCTTCTTTATTCATCCTTGATAAGCCTTTTTGATGAGGAGTTCTTCCATAGGAAACCAATTCTTCAACGGTTATATTAGGAAAAATTTCTTTTGATTGTAGTAACATTGTTATCTTTTGGGAAAATTCCTTACGACCTATCTGGGTGATGGGTATATCTTTTAAAAGGATTTCTCCCTCTTCTGCTTTATATAGCCTAGCAAATAATTTTAATAATGTAGATTTTCCAGAACCATTTGGCCCGACAATAGCAGTCATTTTTCCCTCTTCTATTGCTAAGGACAATTGATTTATTTGAAAAGCTCCTTGGCTAAATGTAAGATTCTTTATTTTTAGTGCACCCATTAAACGATTCTCCTTTTTCTTAAAAGAATAATAAAAAACGGGGCTCCTAATGCTGCTAATAATATTCCAACAGGCAGCTCTATTGGATCGAATGCTGTCCTTGCAACAGTATCTGCCAAAACAACTAAGACAGCACCTCCTACTATAGAATATGGCAATAAATAACGATAATCCTCACCAATTAACAAGCGGATCATATGTGGCACAACCAAACCTACAAAACCAATTAGCCCAGCCACACTAACGGCAATACCTGCTAGAAATGAGGCCAGTAGAATAATCACAAGTCGAATCCATTCTACATTTTGGCCTAAAAGCTTTGCTGAATCGTCCCCAAGTATAAGGATATTCATCGGTTTTATCGTAAAGAAGCTAAGTAGGAGCATCACTATTGCATAGGGAAAAATAATCTCAACATGGTACCAGCCTCTCCCGTTTAAACCACCGGATAACCAGCCGATCACAGACTGAATTCGATCACTGTATAAAACCATCACTCCATTTGTCATTGCTCCAAGTAATGCATTCATTGCAACTCCTGCCAAAACGATTTTTACAGGCGAAGCTCCTTTATCCCACGCAAATAAATAAATACATATCGTTGCTGTAAAAGCACCAATAAATGCAAGGAACGGCAACAAATAACTATGTGCTGGAAAAATCACCATTGTTAGGATAGCTGCGAGTCCACCCCCAGCGGAAACACCAATAATTCCAGGGTCAGCAAGTGGATTTTTCATGACTCCTTGTAGCAATGCACCTGAGGCAGCTAAACACGCTCCCACTAGTAAACCAATAATAATGCGAGGTAATCTTAAATTATAAATAATCGTTCTGTATACTTCTTCGCCATTTCCTTTCAAAACCTGAAGAATTTGAGAAAGATTGACGGTAACAGCCCCTAGTGATAACCCGGTATAAATTGCCACTATTAATAAGACAAGCAAGGTGATAATCACTACTATTCTTCTATTCTTTCTTTCTGATACATCCATTCTTTTCACTCCATGCTATTGAGCAATTCCTCCAGATAGGAAACAGCTTCTGTTACTTTGGTACCTGGGTTCGTACCAAACAACTCACTTGGTAATACTTCTACCTTTCCTTCTTTCACCGCTGTGATACTATTCCATGCTGAATTCTGTTCCATTTCTTTTAAAAAGCTTTTCTTGATTTCACCTGGATTGCCATGTGTAATAAGCAAAACAGCATCAGGGTTTGCTTCCACTACTCTTTCTGTATTAATTTGTGCATATTGCGGGAATTTTTCTAAGGCAGGATAATCACTTGCAATATTTATTCCGCCAGCATGTGTTAATATGTCTCCACTTAAAGAATTAGGAAGTGCCGCCATGTATGTGCCCGGAGCTCCATAAACTAGCAAGACTCTTTTATTCTCCTTCCCTACCTGGTTTTTTATTTCTTCCAGTTTACGAGTCAATGATTCTGTTATCTCTGCTGCTTCCGCTTCCTCTTGAAGCATTTGTCCATACAGGTTAATTTGTCGTTTAATATCTTCTATAGAATTAGCTTCTGTTAGAACAACCTTTGATCCAACGCCTTCGATTGCTGTAACATCGTCCTGATTAAAAGCTACATTAGCCAAAACCACATCAGGATGAATAAGGGCAACTTGTTCATAATTAATCTCATGGGTAGTACCTATTTCCGGAACATCTTTTAACGAAGAATCATCAAGATTATCTGTTACATTTGTAGGCTTACCTTCCACCTTTATCCCAAAGGCATTCATAAGATCAACATCTCCGCTTCCTAAAGCTGCAATAGATTTAGGTACTTCCATGAATTCCACTGTTCGATTGGCGAAATCGGTTATTTGGATAGACGCTTGCTTATCTGCTTCCTTATTCGTTGTATCTACATTCTGATTGCAAGCAACCAGAAGACCTAGTACACAGAAGAAGGAAGAGAATTTAATTCCTTTGCTTAAAAACATTTTTATTCACCATCTCCCCGTTTAACTAACTTTCCATGCACCACTAATCTTCCTTCTAAGGAGTCGACGGCATAATCACAGGTAGATAACGTAACAATTGTATCCTCTTGATTTATCGATACATCTGATGAAAAAAGTGATTTTTCTTTAACCTGATCAATAAACTTCTGA
>Ga0209463_1000088_pt1 | contig 81583 bp, 77 predicted proteins | sample AgamicMgSfrz_FD_187169 | JGI IMG/M metagenome (GOLD analysis project Ga0209463, IMG submission 187169) | Agave microbial communities from Guanajuato, Mexico - Mg.Sf.rz (SPAdes) (version 2) | ecosystem: Host-associated > Plants > Phyllosphere > Phylloplane/Leaf | place: Guanajuato, Mexico... | reverse complement strand
GAAAAAATTAGCTTTGCAGGCAAACAAGAAGCAGATCCACAAGAAGAGGATAATGTCATTAAGCTGACAGCACCCATAACAGAAGAAGAAATCCGTTCCTTGAAGGTCGGTGATGTTGTTGATATCAGCGGCATGATGTACACAGGCAGAGATGCCATCCATAAATATTTGAGCACAAATAATTCACCAGTTGACTTAAATGGACAAATTATATACCATTGCGGCCCTGTTATGCTCAAAAGTGAAGACGATGTGTGGCATGTAAAGGCAGCAGGACCAACAACGAGTATTCGCGAGGAGCCGTATCAAGGCGATATTATGAAAAAATTTGGCATCCGTGCAGTTATGGGCAAGGGCGGGATGGGTGCGAAAACTCTAGAAGCACTTGGAGAGCATGGTGGTGTTTATTTAAATGCAATCGGCGGAGCTGCCCAATATTATGCTGATTGTATCAAGTCTGTACAAGGTGTTGATCTCATGCAGTTTGGCATACCTGAGGCAATGTGGCATCTGCAGGTTGAAGGCTTTAGAGCTGTTGTGACAATGGATTCCCATGGCAATTCCTTGCATGAGGATATTGAGAAATCTTCATTAGAAAAACTCGCCTATTTTAAGGAACCTGTTTATAGTTGATTGTTTAATTTACCAATCATACTCCCTCCTTTTTAACTAATAATAAGCTTAGATTTGTTAAAAAGGAGGGAGAAAGGTGAAACAACTTAAGCTAATATCGGCCTTTTTCGTGATATTTATGCTCGTTCAGCATCCTGTGTTGGCGAACGTTTCCAATCAGCCTCAAGCTTGGGGTTTCAAGAAATCAAGCAATGAGCAGCCAGCAGAAGCAGGGCAGCCGCTCGATCAACTTCTCCAAAAATATGGCGCTTACTATAAAGACAGCCCTGATGAGAAGGTTCTGTATTTAACATTTGATAATGGTTATGAAAATGGCTATACAGGAAAAATCCTTGATGTGCTGAAAAAAGAAAAAGTGCCAGCAACATTTTTCGTAACAGGACATTATTTGCAAAGCGCCACAGATTTGGTGAAAAGAATGGCTGATGAAGGGCATATTATTGGAAATCATTCGTACCATCATCCTGATTTCACTCAAGTATCTGATCAAAGACTGAAAGAGGAACTGGATAAGGTTGCGAAAGAAACAGAAGAGATTACAGGCAAAAAAGGCATGAAATACTTACGGCCGCCTCGCGGAGTTTTCAGTGAACGGACATTAATGCTTGCCAAAGAGCTTGGCTATACACAAGTGTTCTGGTCTCTGGCATTTGTTGATTGGAAAACCGATCAACAAAGGGGATGGCAATACAGCTATGACAATATGATGAAGCAGGCACATCCTGGCTGCATCATGCTTTTGCATACTGTGTCAAAAGATAATGCAGATGCGTTGGAACAGGCTATCAAGGACTTGAAAAAAAGAGGCTATACCTTTAAAAGTCTTGATGACTTTATGGTAAAGCAGAATAAAGGTAGTGAAAAGAGTCCGAATTAAATCGGGCTTTTTTCTTTTTTTGTAAAGTTAAGGTGGATGAATAGAACTTCCACATATATCCATGCTATAATAGTTGGAAAACAGAACAGGTGATTCTATTGAGGATTCTTCCAGTTTCAGGACCATATAATTTTGACCTCGTATTAAGCCGTCTAGCGTTAGATCCATTACATCAAGTAGACTTTGCTGAGAGGTCTGTTAAAGTTCCGCTTATGATTGGTCAGGAGCAGATTGTCACAATCGTAAAAGCTATTGGCACTACGGAGAAGCCTGCTTTCCAAATTGAAGGGATTGCAAACGCACACGAAGAAGCGGCTATTAGAGAGCTAACACGAATTTTTCAATGGGAAAGCTCTCTTATCGAGGTGCATGAACATTTTCAAACGACACAATTGCAGGAGTTGTTTAATGGCCATTTTGGAACACCGCTTGTCCTTGATTTCCATCCATATAACTGTATTGTGAAATGTATTATCCATCAGCAGCTTAATTTGAAATTTGCATACACGTTGACGGAAAGATTTGTGAAGACATATGGGTTTGAAAAAGATGGAGCGTGGTTCTACCCAGCTGCAGAGCGTGTAGCCTCTCTTGCAGTTGAGGATTTGCGAGAACTGCAATTCAGCACAAGAAAGGCAGAATACATAATAGATATCTCTAAGGAAATTGTTTCAGGTAGGCTAAGCATAGAGAGTCTGTTTGATAAAACAGATGAAGAAATTATGAAGGAGTTGATTGCATACAGAGGAATAGGCCAATGGACTATTCAGAATGTGCTTATGTTTGGACTAGGAAGGAAGAATCTGTTTCCCATTGCAGATATTGGCATCCAAAATGCATTGAAGAAGCTGCTTGGACTAGAAAGTAAGCCGACAAAAGAGCAGATAGAAGAGATGATTCCTGCATGGGAACCGTATTTAAGCTATGCCTCTTTGTATTTATGGCGAAGCATTGAGTGAATTAATGAAACAAACATTGGAGTTTATACGTCTATAAAACAGGACAAAACATGCTTTTACTGCACATGTATTGTGCAATTGGGGAATATATTATATAAATGAAGTGAAAAAAATCTTGTGAAAAATGGAGACCTTTATGAACTATGGAGGAAAAGCGCTCATTAATGGCGTAAAGTTTCATTCGAAAAATGTTAATGTTAAATCAATTCGAAAGGATGGCAAGATTACTACAACCCACCAAATTAAGGGGAGGGAAGAAGAGGAAATAGATGATTTTGACATCGACAAATATTTAAAGAAAGTACCCTTGGTTAGAGGCATGTGGTTCTTCATCACATCATTCCTTGATACATGGAAGTCCTTTTTATCTATGCTAGCTTTTAGCTTTACATTTCTTTTTGTCATGTCCAAAGGAAGCTGGTCAATCGGAGGTTTAAGTGCAGCGGAGATCGAAACAGCAGTTATACTACTTATTATTTCATACTTACTGATCTACAAGCTCACACCGCTCGGTAAATTCCATGCAGCAGAGCATATGGCAGCCAACTGCTTTAATAGAAGCGAAGATTTGACCCTTAAAAATGTGGAAAGCCAGTCCCGTATTAGTGAAGACTGCCACTTGAATCTTGTGGTTTTTATTGGGCTCATCAGTGTTACAGTTTGGCTTATTCCCTATTCTAATCAAATTGATGGTATTGTTGTTCTATTCGTCGTACTGGCCCTTGCATATGAGCTGTACATCATTCGCAACAAGCATGTTAAGAAGCTGTTGACCCCGATATATTATATCGGATATGGCCTGCAGTACCTTCTATTTACAAGAAAGCCTGCAGCAGAACATCTTGAAACAGCTATCCAGTCCTTAAAGAAAATGGCTGCCCTCCAAGAAACTATCGATAAGGAGGAAGCTGCTAAGAAGGGGACTGAAATAGTGTTTTACCCAGCTAAATAAGGAATTGAAACAGCTCAATGGAGCTGTTTTTTTTATTGGGGATGCTTGCCCTGATACAGTGTTGCTGTTTGTATGAATATCAATGAAAAAGACTTCCCTTAGCCCATTTTTTTTCATTCGCGAAAATCCGTTTATTTCTTTATATAGATGGACAGAAAAGCTGAAATTAAAAGCAACCTAAAAAAATAATTAGTAATTTTTTAACCAATTTAACACTGCTTATTTTAGTATAATTTTACATTATTTTGGGGGTTTATGCTCATTTTGTAGTAAAGGAACTTCTTAATAAGATTATTCAATGAAAATTCATTCGTATAAGTATGAGTATTTATCGATAAAAATGTACATACAATTAACTTTAATATATTGACACGTACGTATATGTGTAATACGATAATCAAAGTTATGAAAGTGTTTACATAACAAGCTGAACAAGAGGGGAAAAGCTTTCATAGCAAAAATAGAGAACCGTACTGGCTTAAATGGACAGGAGCATAATGCTATTTTTAGCCTTGTGTGAAATGGACAAGTAGTGATGCTGCTGACAAAGCTGACACGGCAGGGAGGAATGCACAATGAAAAGGAATCGATCTCGAAGGTTTTTGATGTTTTTCTTGGCAGTTGTTCTTGTAATTCCGCAGTTTTTACTTTTAAACAATAATTCAACAGTAGTCAAGGCCGCAACAGAGCCGGTCTTTAAAAGGGCTTCTGTTCATGACCCTTCAGTTATTGAGGCAGACGGAGAGTTCTATGTTTTCGGATCACATCTTGCCTCAGCAAAAACAAAGGATTTTATGCAATGGGAGCAAATTTCCTCAACTGTATCTGCTGACAATCCGCTGTTTGAGAATGTTTTGGAAGAGTTGAAGGAAACATTTGATTGGGCAGAGTCCGATACATTGTGGGCTGCAGATGTCATCCAGCTCGAGGACGGCAAATATTATATGTACTATAATGCCTGTAAAGGGGATTCCCCACGTTCAGCACTTGGTGTAGCAGTTTCAGATAGTGTAGATGGACCTTATGAGGACCTTGGTATTATCTTGAAATCAGGGATGTGGGATGAAGAGAGTGAGGACGGCACAATTTATGATGCGACAAAGCATCCGAATGCTGTTGATCCGGACGTATTCTTTGATAAGAACGGCAAGCTGTGGATGGTATACGGCTCTTATTCCGGTGGGATTTTTATCCTAGAAATGGACCCGGAAACAGGCAAGCAGCTGCCTGGCCAAGGTTATGGGAAAAAGCTTCTTGGCGGCAACCATAGCAGAATTGAAGGGGCATATATTCAGTACAGCAAGGAAACAGATTATTATTATATGTACCTTTCGTTCGGAGGGCTGGATTCGACTGGCGGCTACAACATGAGGGTTGTGCGCTCGAAAACCCCAGATGGTCCGTATTATGACGCGGCAGGTAATGATATGACAAATGTGAAGGCAGATCCGACATTGCCATTGTTTGACGACAAATCAATTGAGCCGTACGGCGTTAAGCTGATGGGCAGCTATCTGTTCAAAAGAGAGGTAGGAGAAAGCGGGACAGGCATTGGGACAGGCTATGTTTCACCAGGACATAACTCTGTTTACTATGATGAAAGCACAGACGAACAATATTTAATTTTCCATACTCGTTTTCCTGAAAGAGGAGAGCAGCATGAACTTCGTGTTCACAAAATGTATATGAACGATGAGGCTTGGCCTGTTGTTTCGCCATATGAGTATGCCGGAGAAAGTCTGCAGGATGTAGCTTCCGGAGATATCGCTGGCGACTATAAGTTTATCAACCATGGAAAAGATATTTCTGCTGACATTAAACAGTCTGTTTTAATAAGCTTGAATAGTGACGGGACTATTCAAGGTGAGGTAACAGGAACTTGGAAAGAACAAGGTGGTAATAAAGCAGAGCTGAATATCGACGGTAAGGTGTACAATGGTGTGTTTGTCAGCCAGTGGGACCCAACATCGAAAACGAATGTCATGACATTTACTGCTACTTCAAGTGAAGGTGTATCTGTGTGGGGCAGCAAATCAGAAAGCAAATCAGATGAAGAAATAGTCGAAGCAGTTAAAGCTGGTCTTGATTTAGGAGATACAACAGAGGTTATCAGCAACTTGAAGCTTGTAACTGCAGGCCTGCGCGGTGCGGTTATCAGCTGGAGTTCCTCCAATGAAGAGGTTGTCACAAATGAAGGAAAAGTCACAAGACCAACAAATGGAGAGGCTGTTAAAGTGACATTGACGGCAACAATCACAAAAGGTGAAGCTGTTGCTGAGAAATCCTTTGAGATCACGGTCTTGCCAGAGGAACAAGGCAAACTTGCCGCCCACTATGCGTTTGAAGGCGATTTAAAGGACTCTACAGGCACGCAAGCAGATGGGCAGCCAACAGGAAATCTTATATCAAACACAGGCGGAACGATTTCCTATACAGAAGGTAAAACTGGCCAAGGTGCAATTTTTGACGGTGCATCAGGCGTATTGTTGCCAAAAGGACTGATTTCCAGCAATAAATATAGCGTATCCTTCTGGCTGAATCCTGAGCAGCTAACTAATTATACGTCTGCGTTTTTTGGAGCAAAAACAGATGCAAACTGGATTAGCTTTGTACCGAAAGGCAATGATGCTGTCGGCAATAATAGCATGATTTGGTCAAACAGCGACGGCTGGTATGATGCAGATGCAGGCACACAAATTCCCGTCAATGAATGGTCGCATATTGCCTTTACTGTTGATAATGGTCAGATAAATATCTATATTAATGGAGAAAAAGCATTCAGCGGCACTGATTTCTTTAATGTTTTCACAGACAAAAATGCTCTGTTTGCACTAGGTGTCAACTATTGGGATACACCATTCAAGGGGCTGATGGATGAAGTGCTCTTGTATGATTCTGTCGCTTTGACAGAAGAAGCAGTTAAGGACTATTACAATACTGGAACAATTCCAGTTGTTGCGGAACCAGAAACTCCAGACCCAGATGATGAGGAAGAAACAGACAAGCCGGATGAGAACGGTACACCTAATCCAGAAGATGGAACAGATAAACCGGACGAAAACGGAAGTCAAGAGAGTGGAAGCAATGACACGAATGATAACGAAGAAGGAAGCAATGACACGAATGATAACGAAGAAGGAAGCGATGTAACGGAAGATGGCGAGAAGGACAGTGTTAAAGGTGAAGGACATGGATTGCCTAATACGGCGACAAATACCTTTAATTATCTACTGGCAGGTATTGCCATGATTGTGATCGGTGCATGTGCGTTTCTTTTTAAAAAGAAAAGGGCTAGAATAGAATAAGAGCGAAGATCCCTCAAAGAATTGATTTGAGGGATTTTTATTTGCAGGATAACTGGATTATCCAATAAAGAAGTATTAGTATAAAGATTGCAGATTAGACTGATTATAATGAATAAAAAATAGAAACCTAATTACAGGAGCAAAAGAATGAATGATAAAAAACAAACAAGCACGGTAAACATTAAGCAAGGACAAACCTTTCCGCTGACAATTAAACGACTCGGAATTAACGGAGAAGGTGTCGGTTATTTTAAACGGCAGGTCGTCTTTGTACCTGGCGCCCTTCCAGGTGAAGAGGTTGTCGTTGAGACGACAAAGGTTATGCCGAAGTTCTCCGAAGCTAAGGTGAAGAAAATCCGCAAAGCATCTCCTTTTCGTGTAGAGGCGCCATGTCCTTTCTACGAACAATGCGGCGGCTGCCAGCTTCAACATTTGGCTTATGACCAGCAACTGCGCGAAAAGCGCGATATTGTCATCCAATCACTTGAAAGACATACAAAGTTAAAAATAGAAAATCTCGATATCCGTCCGACAATCGGCATGGAAGACCCATGGAATTACCGCAATAAAAGCCAATTCCAAATCGGCCAGCAGAAAAACGGCAAAGTGATTGCAGGCTTGTACGGAATCGATTCCCATCGTCTTGTGCCAATCCAGAACTGCATGGTTCAGCATCCGCTCACAAATAAAGTGTCAGAAGAAGTCCGCAACATCTTAGAAGAGCTGCAGGTGCCAATCTACAACGAACGGACCCAAAAAGGCATCGTCCGTACCATTGTTACAAGAGCAGGCTTCCAATCAGGAGAAGTACAAGTCGTCTTAATCACGACTCAAAAAGAAGTTCCGCGCAAAAAGCAAATCATGGCGGAGATCCAAACGCGCCTGCCTGAAGTGAAGTCACTCGTTCAAAACATTAACGGCAACAAGACTTCCTTGATATTTGGCGAGAAAACAATTCATCTAAGAGGAGAAGAAGTTATCCAAGAAACACTCGGCGACTTAAACTTTGAGCTATCAGCCCGTGCCTTCTTCCAGCTGAACCCTGTTCAGACAGTCAAGCTATACGACGAAGTCAAAAAAGCAGCCAGCCTAACAGGGACAGAAAAAATTGCTGACGCCTATTGCGGAGTTGGAACAATCGGCTTATGGCTTGCGGATGGTGCCAGTGAAGTTCGTGGTATGGACACAATCGAAGCAGCAATCCTCGACGCCCAAAAAAATGCCGACAGACACGGTATCAATAACGCGACATATGTAACAGGCACAGCAGAACATTGGCTCCCAAAATGGGTCGAGGAAGGCTGGCGCCCAGACGTAGTAGTAGTCGACCCGCCAAGAACGGGTTGCGATCGCAAACTGCTCGACGCCATCAAAAAGGTCAAGCCGAAAAAGTTCATTTACGTATCCTGCAACCCATCAACATTGGCGAAGGATATTGATTATTTGAGCAAGGATTATAAGGTGGAGTATTTGCAACCTGTGGATATGTTTCCGCATACGGCGCACGTGGAGTGTGTAGCGCAGCTGGTATTGAAGTGATAGTAACCATTTAACAAGCATCAATGATTAAGAACGATAATTACCTATCGATTTTCCATATCTGGATAAACAGTTTCCCGGATTTTTCTCAAGAAGAATTCGGGATTTTTCTTTTGTATTTTCAATAGAAATCCAATGATTTTTTTCTTTTTTTCACCTTACTCTTTCTTCCCTTCTCGGGAAACACTATTTTAATAACAATGGTGGAATGCTCATTAGAGAGAGGGGATTTCGGAAGAGTTATAAATTACATTTTTAAGAATTTAATAGATATTTAATAGAAAATTTATCGCTTTATCAATAATAGACTGCCTATAATAGGAATCCGCTCCCTCCTAACAAAACAAGTCTGTCCTTCAAAAGAAGAACCGACTTGTTTAATTAATTCACAAAGCCCCCATACCGCCATCAACTCGATATTGCACACCAGTAATAAACGCACTTTCATCAGAAGCAAGGAATAATACGAGGTTGGAAATGTCCTCTGATTCTCCGTATCTTCCTAATGGGATTGATTTTTCCATGTCTGCTTTAGCTGCTTCAGCTTGTCCTGGTGCAAAGCCTTCTTCTAGGGAACGCATCATTCTTGTGTTCACTGGTGATGGGTGAACGGAATTGACGCGCACCTTGTATGGAGCAACTTCTACAGCGGTTGCTTTTGTTAATCCTACGACTGCGTGTTTTGATGCAATATAAGGTGTTACATTCGGGCTGCCACTTAGTCCGGCAACAGAAGAGGTATTGATAACACTTCCTGCTCCTTGTTCTTTCATCACTGCCAGCACGTGTTTGAGTCCAAGAAATACGCCGCGGACATTGACTGCAAGAACTTTATCCAGATCTTCTACTTTTTGTTCTGTGATTGGAGCAACTTTTCCTTCGATTCCTGCGTTGTTAAAGAAGACATCTATTCTTCCGAAATTCTCTATAGTTTTATCTACATAGTTTTTAACATCTTCCTCTTTAGATACGTCAGCTTGAACGGTGATAACTTCTCCGATAGCCTCTAATTCTGCTTTTGTATCATCAAGAGCTTCTTGGAATAAATCTACTAAAACTACCTTTGCACCTTCTTCTAAAAAGCGTTTTGCTGTTACTTTTCCAATTCCACCTGCTCCCCCAGTGATAAGGGCTACTTTGTTAGCTAATCTTGTCAAAGTGATAACCTCCTAAAATAATGATAACGTTTACAATAGACCGTATAAAGTATTGTGACAATTGTGTGAAAATTTGACCTAAGTTTATTATAGGCTAACATGTAAGGCTTTTTCTAATAAAAAGCCTTATATCAATAGTGTTTAAAGGCTTTTTAGATAAAAGAGTTTTTATGAAGTTCACTGTAAAAATATAGTTGTCATAAAATCGTCGAATTTCCAAGTCTTTTCTTCCTACTAGAGCAAGTATAATGGAACTATAAAAGATACATTTCCATTACTTGTTAACAAGATTAGTTATTAGGGGGGAAATAACTTAACATCGCTTAAAACTAACGAATTATTTTAGATAACTAAATATGTGATTTATTTCACAAATATATCATTTTCTAGTTCTTGGAGGGGAAGACAATGAAAAAGAAATTAGTCATGATTGGAAACGGGATGGCAGGTGTCCGAACAGTTGAAGAAATTTTAAAAAGAAATGCAGATATCTTTGATATCACTATTATTGGAGAAGAACCTTATCCAAATTATAATCGCATAATGCTTTCAAATGTTTTGCAAGGAAAAACGACGATCGATGATATTTATATAAATGAGTGGAGTTGGTATGAAGAAAATCACATTCATTTATTAACTGGAGAAAAGGTAATTAAGATTAATAGAGAAAAGAAAGAAATAATCACGGATAAAGACCAAGTCATTAACTATGATGAGCTAATCATTGCAACAGGATCAAGTGCATTTATTCTGCCGATACCTGGGAGCGACTTAGAAGGCGTTATTGGATTTAGAACGATTGAAGATACAGAGAAGATGCTCGAAACAGCTCAAAACTATAAAAAGGCTGTTGTAATCGGCGGCGGTTTATTAGGATTGGAAGCAGCAAGAGGATTAATTGACCGTGGCATGGATGTGCATGTAGTTCACTTATTGCCAACCTTAATGGAGCAGCAGCTGGATGCTGCAGCAGCAAATCTGCTTAGAAAAGATTTGGAAGCACAAGGCATGAAATTTTTAATGGAAAAGCAAAGTGCTGAAATATATGGAGAGAGCCGTGTTGAAGGCTTAAAGTTCACGGATGGAACATCTGTTGAATGTGATCTTGTCATAATGGCTGTCGGGATTCGTCCTAATGTTTCACTTGCCAGGGAAGCTGATATAGAAGTAAACCGCGGCATAGTTGTGAATAATTATATGGTCACATCTGATCCTTCCATCTATGCAGTCGGAGAATGTGCAGAACATAATGGTATAGCTTATGGATTAGTTGCACCACTTTATGAACAAGGTACAGCCTTAGCTGATTATATTACAGGGGAAAAGAGCCAGGGGTATCAAGGAAGTGTGCTCTCTACACAGCTGAAAGTAGCAGGCTGTGACTTATTCTCAGGCGGGAAAATTCATGAAGATGAAAATACACAAGCAATTATTGTTCATGACCAATTTGCAGGATTATACAAAAAAATCTTAGTAACAGATAACAAAATTGTTGGGATTGTCCTTTACGGAGATGCTTCTGATGGTAACCGATTGTTTAATATGCTGAAAAAACAAGCTGATATCAGTGAATACACTAGCTCTTCTGTTTTGAGTAAAACTGGTCAGGATACAGAAGAGGATTTAGTTGCAAGCATGAGTGCTGAGGATACGGTGTGCGGTTGTAACGGGGTAACGAAGGGAACCATTGTCCACTCCATTCTAGAACAAGGACTAACTACGTTTGAAGAAGTGAAAGGTTGTACAAAAGCAGGAGGATCTTGCGGTAAATGTAAACCAATGGTGGAGAGCATTTTAGCACACACCCTTGGTGATGGTTTCGATGCTTCCTTGCAAAAAACAGGAATGTGCAGCTGTACATCTCTTACTCGTGACGAAGTAGTTGCACAAATAAAAGAAAAGCAGCTGAAATCTCCGAAAGAGGTGCGAATGGTTCTAGATTTTGCAAGTGCGGAAGGATGTTCTAAATGTCGTCCAGCCTTAAATTACTATATGCGCATGCTGTTCCCAGAAGAATATGAAGATGATAAAGCATCAAGATTTGTGAATGAAAAAATGGAAGGGAATATTCAAAATGATGGTACATTTTCTGTTATCCCTCGTATGTATGGAGGAACAACGACTGCAGATGATTTAATTAAATTGGGAGAAGCAGCGAAAAAATATAATGTTCCGTTAGTAAAAATCACAGGTGCAAGCCGCATTGGCCTTTATGGAGTAAAGAAAGAGGATGTACCGCATGTTTGGGAAGATTTAGGAATGCGTTCTGGTTATGCTTATTCTAAATCGCTTCGAAATGTAAAGTCCTGTGTCGGTTCAACATTCTGCCGCTTTGGAACCAAGGATTCTTTGGGACTTGGCATTAAGCTAGAACAAGCGATTGAGATGGTTGATACACCGCATAAAATGAAGATGGGTGTTACCGGCTGTCCGCGTAACTGTGCAGAAGTGCTGACGAAAGACTTTGGAGTTGTTTGCGTAGAAAATGGCTATCAATTGTATTTCGGCGGAAATGGCGGTACAGAAGTTCGTGAGTGTGACAGCTTAACAACAGTCACAACAGAAGAGGAAGTTATTACATTTGCTAAAGCCTATGTACAATATTACCGGGAAAATGCGAACTACGGAGAAAGAACAGCTCCATGGGTAGAGCGAACTGGCGCTGATACGGTGAAGGAAACACTATTAAATGAAGAAAATGTTAAACAGTTTGTGAGCCGTTTTGAAAAGGCAAGATTAACATACAAAGAAGCTTGGTCTTCTGTACTGAATGATGACACGAAGAGAGAGATGTACGAAGTAATAAAAGGATAAACGACAAGCATAAATGGAGGGGGATACGAAAATGACAGCAACAAAAGAATGGACAAAAATTATGAAAAAATCTGAACTGCCGGTGCAAATCGGCAAAGAAGTTCATTTAAAGGGAAAATCAATTGCTTTATTTCACCTTTCAAATGGTGATGTAAGGGCGATAGAGAACCGCTGCCCTCATAAAAACGGTCCTTTGGCAGAGGGAATTGTTTCAGGAGAATTTGTTTTCTGTCCGCTGCATGACTGGAAAATTTCACTCGTTACAGGGCAGGTCCAAAAACCAGACAATGGTTGTGTTGAAGTATATGAAACAGAAATAAAAGATGACGAAATTTATATAATGGTGTAAAAGATGAATACAAACAAGGGGTATGTAGCATTTGTAGGAGCGGGACCTGGCGATATTGGGTTGATTACTAATAAGGGGATGGAATGTTTACGGAAAGCGGATGTTGTTTTGTACGACCGTCTCGCTAATCCGCGGCTTTTGCGCTTTACAAAGAATGATTGTGCTTTTATATACTGCGGGAAGCTACCAAACAATCACATTATGCGGCAGGAGAAGATTAATGAAACATTAGTTAGTGAGTCATTAAAAGGAAAATATGTAGTCCGGTTAAAAGGCGGTGATCCTTCTGTTTTTGGAAGAGTTGGCGAAGAAGCAGAAGCGATCGCCAACTACAATATACCATTTGAGATCGTGCCTGGAATAACAGCTAGCATTGCCGCGAGCGCTTATGCAGGCATTCCAGTAACGCATCGCGATTATAGTACTAGTTTTACGATCAGAACAGGTCATAAATGTAAGAAAAATGAAGGGCTAGTTTTTAATTCTAAGAAGGAGACAATCGGCGAAACAATTGCTTACTACATGGGAGTACAAGGCTTGCCGGACATCTGCGAGCAATTATTAATACAAGGCTATTCTAGTGATACAAAGGCAGCGATTATTGAGTGGGGAACTTTGGGGAAACAGCGAGTGGTAGAAGGAACGTTAAATACAATAGTCGAGAAAGTAACGGCAGCCGATATTAAGAATCCAGCTTTAACGATAATTGGTGATGTGGTCAAGTTGCGATCATCTATCGCTTGGTTTGAGAAAAAACGATTTTATCAAAGAAAGCTGCTGATTGCGAGTGCTGCAGACGAAAGTATCCTAGAAAGGCATTTTACAATTAACGGCGCAGAGGCTTATGCATTTCCTGCTGTAATGACAGTTCCTCATTCCTATTCCCACGAGGACTTACAGTTGATAATGGATGCAGAAAGGCTGATTTTTGCATCTCCTGAAGGGGTAGACATCTTGTTTTCTCAGCTGTTTAAGGCAGGATATGATATACGGAATCTTCCTCGGCGTATTGAACACATGTCTGATAAAACTCGTAAGGAGCTCGAAAAAAGAGGGCTGCTTAGTGAAAAGGCCTGCCTTGATGGAAACAGGGCAATTTTAGTTGGAGATAATCTAGCTTTAGCAGAAAGCCCATTTTCAAATAATCTCCTTGTGCTACCAAGTCATACTATTAAGATCGATACGCGATTTGATGAGGTGAACGAACGATTATTAACTGAAGACAACTGGGAAACAATTATCTTTCCGGATAAACGATCTATCGATTTATTTTTGCAAGAGTGGAATAAATACAGCAGTAGAGATCCAAAGGAAATGGCTTTTGCTGCAATTGGTCAAACTGTAAAAAAGTATGCTTTACAAATGGGATTTAGGCGTGTAGATGAGAAGGTTCAGCAAGAATTAGATAAAAAGGAATGGATGCGTGATCACGAATGGATGCAATTGTATACATTGGACATGGCAGCCTTATAGCCGAAGGGAACAAACAATTTGTAAAGTTTATAGAAGAAGTAAAAAAAGAAATGAATATACCAATTCAAGAAATTGCTTTTTTAGAGCTTGTTTCCCCTTCCATTATTGAAACAATGGAAAAAGTTATTGAAGCCGGCGCAAAAGAAATATTAGTAGTTCCTGTTCTATTATTTGCGGCGGCTCATTTTAAAAGGGATATTCCAGAAGAGTTGGCTAGAATAAAAGCAAGATTTCCAGAAGTAAACTTTTATGTTTCCGAACCCTTTGATCTTCATCCTAAAATGGTGGACTTAGTAATAAAACGAATACAAGAAAAACGAGTAGACAATGAGGGCAGTATTTTAATGGTTGGCAGAGGCAGCAGTGATCCAGAACCTATTTTGAAGCTGATGGAGATGAGCAATAATATTTATCGAAGATTAGATGCACCAGTATACACAGCCTTTTTAACTGCTGGTAAGCCAGGATTTGTTAATGAGCTGGAGAAACTTCAACAAGAGTACAGTAAAATTTATATTGTCCCATATCTGTTATTTACAGGTATGTTGGTAAAAAGAATGGAAAAGGTTGTTAGAGACAGCCGTAAAGATGTTATTCTTTGTAATCCGCTGCAATACGATTCATTGTTGAAAGAAGTGTTGGTAGAAAGGATGGAAGAGCAATTATTGGCTGAACGGGCAAATTAAGCAAGAAGAGGAGTGTTTCACATGAAAGATGTTATTACAGCTTTTAGTAACACTGCATTAATGAAGACAAACGCGCTTAGTACAAATAAAGGTAAATATTTAGTAGGTGCAATGCTGGCTGGTTTTTTCGTTGGATTAGGGATAATTCTTATCTTTACAATTGGCGGAATGCTTGCTCCTACTGATTTTGCCGGTACAAAAATTATTATGGGTGTATCCTTTGGAATTGCGTTAAGCTTAGTAATCATGGCAGGAGCGGACCTTTTCACGGGCAATAATATGGTGATGACGATAGGGATGCTGGAAAACAAAGTAACATGGAAAGATACGGGGAAAGTATGGGGGTTCAGCTATCTTGGCAACTTTATAGGATCTATTCTTGTGGCATTATTATTCAGTTATTCTGGGTTGGCTGTTGGCGGTGTAGCAGATTTTATAACACATGGAGCAGAAGCAAAGATGAATGCTCCTTTTATGGAATTACTTATACGTGGAATTCTCTGTAATATCTTAGTTTGTTTAGCTGTATGGAGTTCAGTTAAGCTTAAGGATGAAACGGCAAAGTTAATCATGATATTCTGGTGCCTCTTTGCATTTATCACTTCTGGATTTGAACACAGCGTAGCCAATATGACATTAATGTCTATTGGATTAATTATCCCACATCCTGAAACAGTATCTATTGGTGGTATGTTTGCTAATTTACTGCCGGTAACTATTGGGAATATTATTGGTGGCGCTGTTTTTGTGGGTGCGGCATATTGGTATAATATTTCAGAAAAAACACAAGCAGTTATTAAGTCTTATAAGAAGGAAGCATAGCGCACTCAATTGTGAAATTATTCACAATTGAGTTGAGTATAAAGGAGACTGGGCTAAGGTACACCGAACTATTATGCGAAAGTCTAATGAAACTTTCATGTAATAGTTGGGATTTAATCTTTAGAGTACTGTCCCAGCCTCTTTTCAAATATGTTTTATTCCGCTCCTGCATCTAAAAGAATATCTCTTATCTCCGTAAAACCTAGCTCCTTAGCGTGTTGAAGGGGAGTAACTCCATTTGAGTCAGGGATGTTTACATCCGCACCGTGTTTAATCAATAATTCGATTGTTTCCTGTTGGTTCTTCCCGCCATTCCCGAGCACTACTGCTTCTAACATGGCTGTCCAGCCAAGATCATTAACATGATTAACATCAATTTCAGTGTTTTCGAGAAGCTCTTTAACAACTTCTACATAGCCGTGCTCAGATGCTGGAATTAATGCTGTTCCACCAAATCTATTTAACAGCTTTGGATCTGCTTTGGCTTCTGCTGTCAGCTTGACGATTTCCAAATAGCCTTCCGCTCCTGCGTAAAGGAAAGGGTTATTTTTCATATTGTCTTGAATATTGACGTCCGCACCGTTTTCTATCAGCAGCTTGACTGTTTCGGAATCATTGTTATAAGTGGCAATCATCGCTGCAGTCCGGCCTTCTTGATTTACGCTGTTAATATCGGTACCGTCTTTTATAAAACTAGTAATTTTAGAGATATTGCCATTTTCAACTGCTTGAAAAAACAGTTCCTTGTCTTGAGTAGTCATAGGTTCCTCTGCTTCAACCTCCTTATTTTGATCCGTTACTGTTTCTTCTTCTGAGGTTATCTCATCAGACGCTGTTTGACTTTCCTGATTTTCCTGGGATTTTTGACAACCAACTAAAATGATTGCCATTAAAAATAAGGTCAATAGATACTTCAGATGTTTTCCTCCTTTTCTTCATTGTTGCTAGTATTAAAGGGAGAGAGAACCAGATAGTAATGTTCCTTTATAAAAAACAGCTTCTCTGGTTGCCCGTCTTGCCACAGCTTCAGCACTGCATGATGCCTTAACAAGATTCATATCTGCATCATCTCCAATTACTGGCCAAACTTGTTTACCCTGCTTATTCAACGGTGTTTTTCCACCAGTAATAAAGCCAAGTGACTGTGATAAAGACCATTCATCAACATATCCATAAAGTTCTGCCAGACGGCCTGCCTTTTCTAAATTATCACCGTTGCCAAACGGAGACCAATGGTCAGTAAGGCTGTCTGTACCTAGTGATACTTGAACACCTTTCTCTTTTAATAATGGGAGAGGCATGATTATTTTACCGATAGGGACTGTTGTAGTAATAGCTATTCCAAGATTAGCAAACCGCTCTGCCAGTTCAGCAGCTTTTGTATCTGGAATACCAGCAAATCCAAACGCGTGGCTGACGGTTACTTTGTTATGCAGACCTGCTTGTTCAGTTAAATCTGCTAATCTGCTCATTGTAAACAACCCTAAATGATCTCTGTCATGGATATGGATATCAACCTCGGAATTAGTATCAACAGCCATTTCTATAATTGTATCCAATGATTTTTCAATATTTCCGTCGACTGAATGTGGATCAACTCCGCCAACATGTGTTGCTCCATTATTTAGTGCTTCTCTGACAAGACTCTCTACACCTGAATGGAGCAAACCATGCTGAGGGAATGCGACAATCTCAGATGAAACTTTTCCGGAGAAGGTCTGCAGAGCCTCTAATGAAGCTTCTAAATTTTTTAACCCAACGACAGGGTCGATGTTTACGTGAGTACGAACATGGGTTGAACCGAACCCAATCAGTAAATCCAAGATTTGCTCTGCTCTTTCTTTAGCAGTCGGCAGTAACTGAGGCAGCAACTCTTTTTCCTCTGCAAACCGATCAAAAATGCTTTTTGCTGGTGTAACGGCTTTCCATGGTCCGCCGTAATAAGTTTTATCAATGTGAATATGCATTTCTTTAAATGTCGGAAGCAACAGCCATTTCTGTGCATCGTATTTAATTACGTCATCATTAATGAGGGTTGATTCAGGAACAATCTTGGCGTATTTTCCATTTTCAATGAGAATATGGAAAATGGACGTGTCTGTACCTGTGATTATCCTGTTATAGTATTGATACCCCGTTTCTAAACGGACGTTTATCAGCCAATAGGAAGAATGTTTCATGCAATCTATCATCCTTTCGTAAATCCACCTGATACTAGTTTTCCTCGATACAGAACGGCAGGGCGGTTTGATCTTCTGGCAATTGCTTCAGCAGAGCAGCTTGCTTCTGTAAAGACAATGCTTGCCTCATCACCAACTTTAGGCCAAACTTGCTGTCCGTTTTTATCCAATGGCGTAATTCCACCTGTTATGAACCCAAGGGTTTCTGCAAGCTTTTGTTCTGTCGATCTGCCCGAGAGTTCGGCTAAACGACTGGCTCGCTCTAAAATATCTCCATTGCCAAATGGTGACCATGAGTCAAAAATATTGTCACAAGCCACTGCAACCTGCACTCCTTTGTCATGAAGGAAGCTGACAGGAGGAATTGTTCTGCCAATCGGTACGCTTGTAATAATTGAAATGCCAAGCTTTGATAGCATTTGCGCCATTTCATCAGCCTCGCCTTTCCCCATATCTCCTAATGCAAAAGCGTGGCTTACTGCGACTCGTCCTTGCCATCCGGCCTCTTCTGTCAGTTTCGCAAGCCTTCTTATTGTTGCTAAACCAAGCTGACCAGGATCATGTAAATGCAGGTCAATATCAGCGTTACCTTCAACTGCAATATCCATCATCTGCTGTAATGATTTCTCCATATTTCCGTCCACGTTGGCAGGATCGACACCGCCTACTAGACCAGCGCCATTGCGGACGGCATCTCTTACTAAATCAGCGCAGTTATTACGGAGCAAACCATGCTGCGGGAATGCGACAATCTCATAAGATAATTTTCCTTCATAAGCTGAAAGTGCTTCTTGAACCTCGAAGAAGTTTTTTAGTCCTGCTTCTTGATAGATATCAACATGTGTGCGGATATGTGTGGAGCCTGCTTGGAGCAGTACTTCAATGAGTGCTTTAGCTCTTACACTTGTTGTAGTTGGGAGAGAGGGAAGTACTCTTTTTTCGATTTCAAATCGCTCAAAAATACTTGCTACAGGAGTAACAGCTCGCCAATTATCTCCAAGTAATGTCTTGTCTAAATGAACATGTTTTTCTGTAAAAGAGGGTAATGCTAATAAATTATGAACGTCTTGTTTAGGTAAATGGTCGTCCAGCAATGTATCAGCAGTAACGATTTTAGCGATTTTACCACTTTCCACAAGCAGATGGCAGTTTTCCGTTTCTGTTCCAGTAACAGCACCGTGCTCATAACGATAACCTTTTTCTAAACATACATTGGTTAGCCAGTAATTTAAAGACATTGTGTCACCACTTTCTTTGTGATAAGTATTAAGGAGAAATAGGTTATACATAGTTGTTTACAGTAATCATAACGAACTAAAAATGCATATTCAAGCAAAAAAACTTAAAATAAAATACTTATTTTGCAAATGGACTTAAAAAAACTTATAATAAAACGAGAGGTGAAACAATGTTACAAGATGAAAGACATGAGGCAATTGTCCGATATTTAAATGCGAATGAGAGAATTGACATAGAAACAATCTGTGAAATGAACCATGTATCCAAGGATACAGCGAGAAGAGATTTAATTCTTCTGGAAGAAGCAAAAAAGGTAATACGTATCCGAGGCGGAGCAAAAAGAGCTCAATTATATAATGAGGTTTATGATTTTGATGAACGTGCTGAAATGGCATTTGAAGCAAAAAATAAGATAGGCAAACTGGCAGCCTCTTTGATTCGCGACGGCGATCATCTTATTTTGGACGCATCAACGACAGTCCTTTCATTAACAAAATACTTCACAAGCCAGAACCATAATATTGTAACGAACTCTATGGATGTGGCGAATGAATTATTGTTAAGAGAAAATATTCGAATTAACCTGTTAGGCGGAACATTATCCAAGATGCACCGTGCTATATACGGTTCACGAGCAATTAAAGATATTCAAGACTATAAAGTAAACAAATGCTTTATAGGAACATGCGGTATTTCTGCTGAAGGTCTATCTACATCCATTGAGGAAGAAGGTCTTCTTAACCGTGAAATGGTAAAGCGATCTGATACAGTTATCGTCCTTGTAGACTCTACTAAGTTTAATAAAACTTTTTTTCAAAAAGTATGCGGTTTAGAGGACATCGATATCGTTATTACGGAAAAAGAAGTGCCAGAAAACCTGCTTGAACTACTAGAAAAGCATAATATCCAAGTAATTACAGCTTCCTGACGAGCTCAGAAAAAAAAATAAAATATTTTAAAATTCCAGTTGTTTTCCATTTTAGTACATTATACGATGTGTTCAGACATCGATGTACTTTAAATGGAAAGGGAAGAAAATATGAAACCTAGTATAGAAATTATGCCGTACTGCACAGTAGTCTATATGAGACAAATTGGCCCATATGGACATGAGAATGGACTATTAATGGAGAAATTCAAGGACTGGGTGGAGGCTAATAACTTACTGGATCAGAAATCTAGTATTTTCGGTATTGCCCAGGACAATCCTTTGTTAACAGCACCGGAAGATTGCCGATACGACGCATGCTTAATTGTTCCAAATGGGTTTGTTGCAGATGTTGAGGAAGTAAAGATTGGGCATCTTAGTGGTGGAAAGTACGCTGTCTTTAAAATAGCCCACACTGCAAAAGCTGTTCAAAAGGCGTGGAATGAATTTCCTTTTGTATTAGCTGAACAGGGGTTTAAGCATGATGAAACGAGACCGGCATTGGAGCGGTACAGCCTTGAGTTTATTGAGAAGAATTTTTGTGAGCTTTGTGTCCCGGTTCGGTAGGATTAATGGATAAATTACTATTTTAAAGATATCCCCCTATGGAAACAGTTAATATCCTGTTTCCATAGGGGGATTTTTAATACATTTTCTAAGGAATTAATAATTTGTGCGTTTACGGCCAACTGTTCACCGTAACATCCATATCTATCATTCATTGTTTATCTCATTTTTCAGAAGCGGTTTATCGAAGGAATTGCTGGGGCTTCGGTGAAGGGATAACGTGTTTACCCCAATAAATCACTTGTTGGGGTTTTAAAATAGACTACTGTGTTAATAATAGATGATGAAAAATTTTTCGAAAAGGAAGCATTCTGAATAGGATAAATCATATTAAATACGGAATTATTTATAGCAGTCTAGATTATATAAACCTAGGAGGAAACCATGGGAAGATTAGTACATTTCGAGATTCATGTAAGTGATATGGAGCGGGCAAAAAAGTTTTATGGAGAGGTATTCGGCTGGACGTTTCAAGATTGGACAGAATATGCAGGAATGCCTTACTTTGGGGCAGTAACAGGTAAAGAGGAAGAGCTGGGAATAAACGGCGCACTAGTGCAGCGACAAGGGGAAGCACCTTCTGGGAATCAAGCTTTAAACGGTTTTGCATGTACGATGGGAGTAGGAGATTACGACCAAACGGAAGCAATAATTCTCGAAAATGGCGGAACGGTTGCATTGCCGAAATATGCCCTGCCTGGAATGGCTTGGCAAGGCTATTATAAGGATACAGAGGGGAATATTTTTGGGATTCATCAGCCAGATGCAAATGCGAAATAAAGATAATGAACACTGCTACTCCAATAATAATGAAATGGAGCTTTACAGCATTTTTACATGGCGGGAATAATTATCTTTGGCATGCTCGGTGCAATTGTTTTTTTCCTTTTTCCTAGAATTCCTTCTGTAACAATAAAGATGTAAGGCTTAAAAAATATGTTTGTTATCTCATGAAAAAAAGGCAACGAACCATGTCGTTGCCTTTTTCCTATCTGCTTCCAACCTCATCTGTCACCTTCAACACTACATTATCTCGCGATGCAGCATCAAGGCGGTCGAAGCTGCCATACTTCTCTCGAACTAGCAGAAGGACTGCTCCCCCAAGGATGCTCGGAATGGCGAAGGCCATAAAGGCACTTTTTGGTTCGAGATTTGTTGCCAGCAGCAAGCCTATAACAGTCGGTGCTAGAATGGAGCCAATCCGGCCAAAGCCTACTGTGATGCCGACTCCTGTGGAACGGATTTCTTTTGGATAAAACTCAGATATATATGGATTTGCCAGGTTTTGTGTTCCGCCAGTGCAAGCTCCACCTAAGGCGATCAATAGGTACAGCAGTATTACGTTTGATGTAAGGCTTAATGCAACAAAGCAGACTGCGCCGATTAGCAGCATGGACACAAGCACATTGCGATGTCCGATTTTGTCAACAAGATAGCCGCCAAGCAATGAGCCGATAATTTGTCCGACACTTAACACGAGTGTGAAGGATAGGGCAGATGTTAAGCCGTAGCCTGATTCCTGCATGATTTTTGGCAGCCATGTGTTAAGTCCGGATACCATTAAGAGACTGCAGACGACGAAAATCCAGAAAGCGAATGTGCTGATTGCACGGCCGTTTGAAAACAGCTTTTTGATTGGTGCGCCGTTTTCGGCTTCTTGTCCTGTTGTGCTTACATAGTTATCTGTTTCTTTATAATTGCCGTTTGGGTCTACTTGATTTAAGATGCTTGCTACTTTGTCATTTTGCTTGCGCGAAATGTAATAAGATACTGATTCAGGGAATTTCTTCATGAAAATTGGCAATGTGAATAATGGCAGAATGCCCAGCCAGTAGAGGATTCTCCAGCCGAAGTCTTCCAGCAAATACATGCCAAGCAATGATGCGAAGATTCCTCCGACAGAATAACCACAGTACATTGTTGCGACGATTAATGCCCTATTTTTCTTAGGGGAATAGTCGGTCATCATTGCAATAACATTTGGCATCAGGCCGCCCATTCCGATTGATGCGATAAATCTCATGATTGTAAAAGTAGTTACGGATGGGGCCAAACCAGAGCCGAGTGTAAATACACTGAACAGGAACATGCAGATTGCCAAAACCTTTTTGCGGCCGATTATATCTGCCACTGGACCGAGAATAAAGGAACCAAGCATCATTCCGACAAGTGTATAGCTGCCAACAGCTCCTGCTTCAACAGGTGTGAGGCTGAAATCCTCCATCATTAATGGGAGGCCTACTCCATACATGGCTATATCAAATCCGTCAAATGCGATTGCATATACACACCATAAATAAACTAATAAATGAAACCGATTGAACTTGCTTGCAGCAATAACATCAGAGGGGTTGATGCTGCGTGTTTTAGTCGTGCTTGATTTTGTTGTCATTCTTTGTTCTCCTTGTTATGAAAGATTGTGCTTGTATAATAGCATGTAGAAGTAAGTATAGAGTAACTGTTAATTTGGATAATTGGATATAGCGAAAAGCTATAGCTATTAGGGGTTTTTTACATACTTTGGATATGATAAGGTTTTCATTTTTAACCTGAATAAACTGGCATTTGTGCAAGTGACTCCTTTCTGGTTATAAACCTGTTTTTCTAGTACTATATTTAAATAGATAGCTAAATGAAAAGAGTTGAGGTACTTTACCGTATGAATAAGGAGTTTACTATAAATGCCGATGCATGTTTCTTGAAAGAGGAGCAAAAGGCGATTCTATATTTTCAGGAGCTTTATGAACAGGTTACAGAAAAGGCCTTTATTCCTATTCTCACAAGTGATATTCAAGAATGGAAGCATAATCATATTCACCATCCTTCCCTTTTTTCCTTTTTTTCTAGAAGCAAGGGAAAACAAGGACCATCAGGATATCAGCCCTATATTCAGTGGCTTAAGCATACAGGAAAGCTTGATAATTATTTGGATCGAAGCATTTCCTACCTATATATGCGAGATCTAGGTAAATCATTAGAATCACAGGCCGCGCTTACGGGCATAAAACGTTCTGTTGAAAGTTTAAAAAAGCACCTCACTGGCGGGAATGAGGGGAAAATTGGAATTTTCAGCATGGCTGGCTTGTATCGATTTGCAGAAAAGGAAGGGATAGAGCCGACAATGATCTGGCTTATGGCTAAGTTGAAGTCTGTTTCTACTCATATTCCAGAGGGGATGGATGCAGCCAATGCACAGCGCAAGCTCATCAAAATTATTGCGGGTGTTATCATGCATGTGCTTGATGATTTACCTGAAGGAACAGATCAGGCTGTTCGTTCCGAAAAGCTTGGAGAAGCGATAAGGCTAGGTTATTCCTATGGTTTAACTTATCCGTTCATTGATGACCTTTTCGATGCAAAGATATTATCGAAAGAAGAAGAAAAACGTTATGCAGATTTGATTCGTAGGGCGCTCACAACAGGCAGTGTTCCTGTATTAGGAGAATGGCCTGGAGATCATGCAGATTTAATTACCTATGTGCATGCAGAACTGCGGGAGGCATTTGAATATATCAAAACAAATCAACGGGAAGACACAATCCAGCCATTTTTGGAGCAGGCGTATATATTTTTCCATTCACAGGAGATTGATCGTGAGAAAAATCTTTCTAACAGCGGATATACAAATGAAGATCTGTTTATTCCCGTCATTTTGAAATCTGCTTCTTCTAGGTTGATTGTCAGGTCTGTAATCAGTGCAGAATTGGAGGATGGTTTTGAGAAGCGGTCGTTTTTTTATGGTATTTACAATCAGCTTGCAGATGATTTTGCTGATATGTTTGATGACTTGCAGGAAGGAGCAGTGACTCCGTATACGTATTATATGAAGTACCATGATATACGCCCTGACTTAGTCAATCCATATGAACTGTATTGGACTGTCATATCCCACTTAATTCACAATGTTTATCATTCTGATAAAAAGACATGTGAGGTTATATTAGACCGTGCCATTAATGGCTTGAAACGATTTAAGAAAAAGTGGGGACCGGTAAAATACAACGAAACAATGGAGCTTTTTGCCTCTCGTATGCCAGAGTTTAATCGTCTTATTCAAAAGATGGTCAAGAAGGCTGATGACGTTGATTTCTTTGATAAGCTTTTACGAGACCATATGGTCGATAATCTCCAAAGGGAAAAGCTTGAGCAGGAAGAGTTTTTTGAAAAGGTCAAAGTGGTTCGAAGTGAGATTAACCGTGCGCTTGCAATCGCAAAATCGGAAGATGGACCGCACATTGAGCCTCTCACAGATGGGGCGAATTACAGTCTTATTGGTGATGGCAAACGATTAAGACCGATTATGACTTGGTTTATGGGGGCAGAAGGTTATGGATTGCACGAAAAAACATTGATGCCACTGCTGCGTTCTCTGGAATATATGCACACAGCCTCTTTGATTTTTGATGACCTGCCGTCACAGGATAATGCTAATATTCGCAGGGGCAAAGAGACATTGCATCAAGTCGCTAATACTGCGGTTGCTGAATTAACTGGACTTTTTCTGACACAAAAGGCAGTCGAGGAGCAGACATCATTAGACTCATTCGATCCGCGAACAGTACTTCGGCTGATTCAATATTCATCTAAAAGAACTGCTGATATGTGTAAGGGCCAGGCGATGGATCTTGACTCGAAAGGAAAGCAGCTGACTTTGGAGGAACTTAACAATAAGAGCTTTTACAAGACAGGAATGGCATTTGAGGTTTGCTTAATAATGCCGGCGATTCTGGCACAGGCGAGTGAAGAGGAAATGGATGTTTGGAAAAAATTTTCCTATCATGCAGGCATCGCCTTTCAAATCAAGGATGATCTCCTCGATGTGGAAGGAAACACAAGCTTGCTTGGCAAGCAGGCTGGTATCGATGCAGACAACAACCAGACAACTTTCGTATCTATACTCGGATTAGAAGGAGCGAAGAAAGCAATGTGGGAGCACTATTGTCTCGCTGTTGAGTCACTGGAGCAAGCGCCCCGAAATCCAAGCTTTCTAAAGCACTTATTAGACTACTTTGTAAATAGAGACCGTTAAAGTCTGTAAAGCACTCTTTTAAGGAGTGCTTTTTTTAAACCCATTTTTTATAAAATAGTCGAAAACCCACGGGTTAGCGCTTACAAAAGTAAAGAGATGAACATATGATGTATTAATAATAAAAGGAGGGAGGAATAAATTATGTTTCCTGAAGCTCTTCCTTCTTTAGTTTGGATTCTATACTATTTATTTATCGTACTGACAATGCGTCATTAAAGCTAAAAGGACAACCTTATTTACGGCGGGCAGGAGCCCGTCTATTTTATTGAAAAAATAAAGGAAGCGCCTAAATGTTTGCAGAAGATATATAATATAGGTTGTATAAATCAAACAATTCATCATTCATGTAGATATATAGGAGGTAGTTTTGTGGCAGAAATAAAATTTGAAATCACTGAACATATTGCGGTCCTTTCTGAATCGCCGAAAGGCTGGACTAAAGAGCTGAATCTAATCAGCTGGAATGGGCGGGAACCGAAGTACGACGTGCGGGACTGGGCACCAAACCATGAAAAAATGGGTAAGGGAGTCACTCTTGATTTGGATGAGGTAGTGAAGCTGAAAAAAGCTTTAAATGATTCGGGGATTTAAGATATTTTAAAAAAATGTACAGATCACTCTGTACATTTTTTTTGTTAATTTATTTTTCACAAAATAGTCAAAACCGCTAAAACGCAGTCAGGCTCACTATAACAGCAACCTTTTCTTCGTAAAACATAAATTTCGGGCATGAAAGTAATTTCTGCATGTGTTATTATTGAGAATATTGAAACTACTCATCAGATATACTCTGATGTAGCTTAGGAGCGCGAACGGCATGTTAAGGTGGAAGCGTAATTTGCTTGTTTTGTGGGTCGGAGTATTTTTTACGGCAGCGAGTTTTTATATGGTTATTCCGTTTTTGCCGATTTTCCTGCTGGAGATTGATGTTCATGAACATACAGAATTATGGGCAGGGATATTGTTCAGTTCGGCGTTTTTTGCAGGAGCCCTTTCCTCGCCGTTTTGGGGCAGGGTTGCTGATAAGTATGGCAGAAAGCCAATGATAGTCAGGGCAGGTTTCGCCTTATTCATTATCTACACACTGGCTGCTTTTGTTACAAATCCATACGAGTTATTAATCTTAAGAATATTGCAAGGACTTCTATCAGGCTTTATCCCAGGTGCGATTGCTTTAGTGGGGACGAATACACCGACAGCCAAAGTAGGGTATGCTTTATCGATGATTTCGACAGCGAGTGCTACAGGGGGAATTGTCGGCCCGCTTCTTGGAGGTATCCTTTCAGAGTTAGTCGGCAATAGGCTGGCATTTGCGAGTGCTGGTTTCATTGTGTTTCTTGCGACATTCTTAATCATATTCCTTGTGAAGGAAGAGAACTTTAAACCAAGCAAGGAAAAGGGTTCTGTCAAAAATGACATCAAGGTTGCCTGGTCAAACCGTCCGCTCATGTTTGTAATGCTTTTGACGGTTGTTACTTCTTGTTCGATTCTTTCAATTGAGCCTATCTTGCCGCTGTACATTATTGACCTTGGTGGTTCTGTTGAGAATGCCTCATTGCTGGCAGGGGTTGTCTTTGCCCTCCCAGGGATAGCAAGTGTATTGTTTGCTCCATACTGGGGGAAATGGGCTGATAAGATCGGATTTAACAGGATACTATTTATCGGCTTGCTTGGCGGCGGTCTAGGCACTTTATCGCAAATTATCTTTCAGGACATTTGGGGATTTTCCATTACTCGCTTTATCTTCGGTATCTTCTTCTGCGCCGTTTTTCCTGCATTGAACGGGCTTGTTGTCAGATCAACCTCAGAAGAGTTCCGTGGCAGAGCTTTTGGCTTGAACCAGACGGCTAACCAGATTGGAGGCATGATCGGTCCAATGGTTGGCGGGTTTTTAGGAGGTATCTTCCCTGCATATAGTGTCTTCATTCTGACAGGGGTTATGCTTCTTGCAGCAGCAGCTATTGCTTACCAGAAGGATGAAGGATTAAAGCAGACAGTATTTAAAAAGGTCATGCATGGTCATGGTAAAGGGTAATTTCCTGCAATGCTAGTACATAATAATAAAATTTGTTACGTACAATAAGCTCTGGGGGTGACGATAATGACTACAAAAAAACGTGATAAGCAAAAAGATATAAAAGGTGACTTTTCAAAAGCCTACGACCATGAATTTGCAAATGAACCATTGTCTGAAGCAGAAAAGCTTAATAACAAGAAAACAAAAAAACGTCAATAATAAAACGGGCCGATACTTGCCGGCCCGTTTCTATTTTTACCAGATAGCTTCTACCCATTCAGGGTGGTCAATAAATGGATTTCGGTTATGCTGGTAATCTTGATAAATTACTTCATTCCTGTTTCTTTCAAAATCGTCAACAGGATCAATTTCATTCCAGCGCTTCAAAGTGGATAGTTTGCCATGCAATGGGGCAGAGCCGTTATTCACGCTTTCTGCAACTTCTAAATCTAGTTCTCCGCTGTCACCTTCGTAACGCACTGCCATATAAAAAATCATCCTTGCAATGTCTCCTTTAACCTCATCCCGAGGCTCCCACGAATCGCTGTCTGCATAGGTATCTGGAGCTTCTTTCTGGGCAGTTCCTCCATCATCGAAGTCTTTGTTGCCACGTGATGAATTAACCGAAACGTCAGTAGGACGCAAATGGTGCAAGTCTGTTCCTGCTCCCATTGCTGTTCCGAAATCACCATGGGATTTCGCCCATACATGTTCTCTGTTCCAGGAATCGACGCCGCTGCCGTTGGAAGTTTTGCTTTGTGATCTGCCTGTATATAATAATATGACGTTTTTGCTGTTGTTCGGGTCCTCATCTGTATTGCGCAGTGCATCCCAAACAGCGCTGTAGGAAAGCTCTGTGTGATCATCGATGATCTCATGTAAGGCAGTTTTTAAAACTTGGCCTGATTTGCCTGAAGCATTGTTGTAGTAACCTTCATAGTTTTCAACAGGAGGTGTGCTTCCTGGATCTTCCTCTGGCTCGTCAGGTGCTTCCCCTGCAGCAACTATTGACATAGCTGTTACGTTCTTTAAACCAGGATGGGAGAAATAGGCCGCTGTGCTGCCTGTCACTTTTATTTTTGAGCCAATTAAATCTGGATTAGTCTTCAGTCCGAAACTTCCTCGTAAGGAGGACGGAATCTGGACATACAGCATGGAGCCAGGTGCTTTCTCTGTTGGACTGTCTGCAAGTGCTAGGGCATAATCGTCAGAGAAACTGCTCGTTTGAATGGAGGAAGCTGAAAGAGGCTTTCCGACTATGTAACCTTCTACTGTCTGAACCGACCCGTTTTGAGTTTTAATTGCATTCGTTACGGAAAGAGTCGCTGCCCTCGGTGAAACAGTGAAATAAGATGACACCGCTATAGCAGCTATTACTGCAAGCAAAACAAAAAATTTTGAGCTTCTTTTCATTTTCTACCTCCCATTTGAAATTTAATGCTCTTATAAAATAACATGTTTATATGGAGTAAGTTGTTGAAAAGTGTAAAGAGTTTGCTATTTTGAATTAATTTAGTAAATTATTTGAAAATTTTCAGTTTTCTTATATAATGAAGTTATTCGTTTCGAATTTCGAAATATAAAAAGGGGAGAAGCTTACATGAATAAGCTGCAAGGCAAAACGCTGGCAAGGAAGGATGTTTCTGTTGAAGAAACGTGGAACTTAACTGATTTATTTCCTTGTGAAAAGGCTTGGAAAACGGAGCTTAATGCAATTAACCAAGACATGGAAAAGTTAGTGGAATATAGAGATAGTCTTGGAAACAGTGCGATAAATTTGCTTCAGTGTCTTCTTGAGAGGGATTCTTTATCTGAGCGGCTTTCCCGTGTTCTCACATATGCAAGCTTGCGTCAATCCGCAGATGGGACAGACCCGGACAATCAAGCAAACGATGCAATTGCAGCATCTGTTTTTGCTGATGTACGTGCAAATGCGTCATTTATTGATTCGGAGATACTTGCATTATCAGAGGAAAAAGTACGTGACTTTATGAATCAAGAAAGCGGACTAAAGGATTACACGAAGGTACTCGAGGATTTATTTGAGACAAAAGCCCATACGCTTTCCCCAGAAACAGAGGAAGTATTAGCTGCGTACAGTGAGATCCATGAATCTCCTTATATGATTTACCAGCGCAGTAAAACATCAGATATGAGCTTCTCCTCTTTTATGACATCAGATGGTACAGAGTATCCTTTAACCTTTAACTTGTATGCAAAGTATGAGGAATCTCCTGATACAGAACTTCGCCGTAAAGCTTATGATTCATTCACCCAGACTTTGGATCAGTACAAAAATACATATGCAGCTACATATGCAACAGAAGTAAAGAAGCAAGTGATTGAAGCAAAATTACGTAAATATGAATCTGTTACAGATATGCTGTTGTTCGAACAGCAGGTGACTAAGGAAATGTACCATAACCAGCTTGACACTATACTTACAGAACTTGCTCCCCACATGCGCCGCTATGCCCAATTAAAGAAGAGAGCATTAGGCCTTGATAAATTACTGTATAGTGATCTGAAGGCCCCTCTTGATCCTGCTTTTAATCCAGAAGTTACGTACGATGAAGCGGCAGAGCTTGTGCTTGAAGCATTGAAGGTGATGGGACCGGATTATACGGAAATAATGAGACAAGGGCTGGAGAACCGCTGGGTAGACAGAGCAGACAATATTGGCAAGCGTTCTGGAGCATTTTGTTCGAGTCCATACGGAGCACATCCTTATATTATGATGACTTGGAGCAATTCAATGCGAAATACGTTTACCCTTGCGCATGAACTTGGACATGCAGGACACTTCGTATTGGCAGGACAAAATCAATCGATTTCTAATACTCGTCCATCTCGGTACTTTATTGAAGCACCGTCAACAATGAATGAGATGCTTCTTAGCAGGCATATTTTAGAGAAATCGGACAATGAACAAATGCGTCGCTGGGTTATTCTCCAATCAATGGGTACATACTATCATAACTTTGTGACACATATATTGGAGGGTGAACTGCAGCGCCGCATTTATGCACTTGCTGAAGAAGGAACACCGATCACTGCGAAACTATTGTGCGAACAAAATTTGGAGTTGCTTGCAGCATTCTGGGGAGATAGTGTGGAATTGGATGAGGGAGCAGGTTTGACATGGATGCGGCAGCCTCATTACTATATGGGACTTTATCCGTATACATATTCGGCAGGTCTGACAGCTTCAACTGCTGCTGCTTTAATGATTCAAGAAGAAGGACAGCCTGCTGTTGACCGTTGGCTTGCAGCACTTAAGGCAGGAGGAACATTAAAACCTCTTGAATTAATGAAGCTTGCAAATGTTGATATGTCAACAACTGAACCTATCAGTACAGCAGTTGCATATGTTGGCAGGTTAATTGACGAATTGGAACAAAGCTTTTTTTAAGCCTAGTACACCCTTGCAACTAAGCAAGGGTGTTTTTTTATGAAAAATAAGATTGACACACTTCCACTAATCTTATACATTACATAAGTATGTTTTTTTTATTTTAGGAGGAATTTATGAGCAACATGAACTATACCCAAGTAAAAATGGTGACGGCAGATCCATCTGCACTTGGACTATTCGGTTTGGCAATGGTGACATTGGTGGCATCTTCACAAAAACTTGGTTTAACAGAAGGGTTATCTTTTATTCTGCCGTGGGCGTTCTTTTTGGGTGGATTGGCTCAATTGATCGCTGCTTTGCTTGATGCGAAGCATAATAATATTTTCGGAACAACTGCATTTGCAGCATTTGGTCTATTTTGGTTTGGTGTAGGCTTTTCCTGGTTGATTCAACTTGGAGCATTCGGCGAGGTTTTGGCACAAAATGTCGATCCTAAACAGCTGGGTTTTGCTTTTATCGGCTATTTGATTTTCAGCCTTTTCATGACTATCGGGGCTATGGAGACACATAAGGTATTATTCTTCATTTTTGTCTTTATTGATATATTATTTATTGGCCTGTCCTTAAGTTCTTTTGATGTGATGTATGAAGTGACACATACGATTGCAGGTGTAGCAGAGCTTTGTATTGCCCTGTTGTCCTTCTATGGATGTGGCGCGATTGTGCTGAATACACATTTCGGGAAAATTGTCCTGCCAATAGGGAAACCTTTTGGTGTTTTTAAATAAGTTTACATGATAAGAGTCTAGGAAATAGGCTCTTTTTTTATGCAAAAATAGATAAGCATTTACTCTATCTTCCTATCAACGTTAAGCCAAGAGGATTTGTTGGGATTTCTCATGGAAAATTCTATAATATTTCGTTAAAATAAGTAATTGGCGATATAGTGACATGTTGATGATGGAGGTATATATGATTAGTGAGCTTCAAAAAAACATAAAAGACCTTTCGGAAGAGGAAGCAAAATCCCTGCTGCTGCAAACAGCTCTTTATTTGCAGATGATTAAGGATGCCGACCTCATTTCACAACAGGAAATCATGAAGGAGCTTAGCGATGATATTATGGATAAGCTTATGGCCCGATAATCATCTCTTAGTTCACATACATAACCACACAAATCCAACTTCATCTCCTCCCCAAAACCGTGAAGGAGGCTTATTTGGCTTCCTTTTCTCCGTTAATCCATTAAATAGATAATATTAAAAAAAAGATAATATTATTCACCTTAACTATTTTTTACACATATTTAATAATGTTTGGACGTATTTATAGTTAAATTTCTTTTTTAATATATAAAAATGACAATTTAATTAATTTAGTGATTGAAATGGTTGAAAGGTATTTTAGTAATAGAGTGATTATTATATTAATATATTTTACCTGTTATTCTTTGGACAAATGTTGTCCGTTTGAAGGGAACGATTGTCCATTCTGTTTGTCGACTGATGATAGGAGTTCAATAATATCAAGTTTTCACTATAATTATGATGATTTTCATATGCGAGGGAATTCAGCGCCAAATGGGTGTGTGTAGGAAAGAGTTATTATATTTGAATATTGTATTTTGTGAAAACTACGCTGTGGCGAAATGGTAGAAATGAAGGAAAACAGTAGAGATTTCGACGGAAAACCTATGTGATTCTACAAAAAATCTATTTTTCTGAAAAATTTGTCTTTACAAGAATTATAGAAGGTATTATATTATTTATCAAAACGGTTTCTATTTTCAGAATAATTTTTTTAATTAAAAAGTTCCCTCAATTCTAAATTGATTATCAGATTCAACCTACCTTTTTATTACTACCCATAGAATTAAACACAAAAACACAAGAATTCAAGGATATTAGCAGAGGTGAGTATATGACTAAACATGCGTTATTAGAAGTGGAAGGCTTAAAAACGTATTTTCAAGTAGATAAACACAGAGTGGCAAAAGCTGTCGATGGTGTGGATTTCTCCATAAACCCTGGTGAGACTGTGGCACTTGTTGGTGAGTCAGGTTCAGGTAAAAGTATCACCTCTCTTTCTATAATGAAGCTCGTCGGGAAGCCTGGGAAAATAAAGGGAGGACAAATCCGCTTTAACGGTCAGGATATTGTTCCTTATTCTGATAAACAGATGGCAAAGCTGCGCGGCAGTGAAATTGCTATGGTATTCCAAGAGCCGATGACCGCATTAAATCCTGTTTTCACAATTGGAAACCAGCTTATGGAAACAATTCGCAAGCATAAGAAAGTTTCGAAAGAAGAAGCCAGAAACAGAGCCATTGAGTTATTGAGAATTGTCGGCTTTCCAAGGGCTGAAGAAACAATTAATGAATATCCTCACCAACTGTCTGGTGGGATGCGCCAGCGTGCGATGATTGCCATTGCCATTTCATGTGAGCCGAAGCTATTGATCGCCGATGAACCTACAACAGCGCTTGATGTTACAATTCAAGCACAAATACTTGATTTGCTTGATGAGATGAAGAAAAAATTCAACATGGCTGTACTGCTGATAACACATGACTTAGGTGTAGTGGCTGAATATGCAGACAGAGTCATGGTTATGTACGGCGGGCAGATTGTAGAACAGGCAGAAGTAAACAAAATGTTTCTTAATCCGAAGCATCCGTATACAAATGGACTTCTAGAAAGTTTACCAAAGTTGGAGGACGATGTAAGCAGACTTGGTGTCATAAAAGGAACAGTTCCGCCTGCCTATGATTTTCCTGTTGGCTGCCGTTTTTCTGACCGCTGCAAACATGTAATGGATAAATGCCGTGCAAGCAATCCTAATCTTCTAGAAAATGGACAAAACCATAAGGTGCGCTGCTACCTGTATGAATAGGAGGAGTAAAATTTTATGTCATTGATGGAGCAAGATTTACTGAAAAAGACGGAAGAAGATTACATACTTCAAGCGAAAAACATTAAAAAATACTTTCCGATTAAAGGCGGAGTCCTAAAGCATACAGTTGGTCATGTTAAGGCGGTTGATGATATTTCATTAAATGTTATCAGAGGGGAAACACTCGGCCTTGTTGGCGAATCAGGCTCAGGGAAATCCACATTGGGACGAGTCATTCTCCGTCTTCTCGATCCTACAGAGGGCAGTATCGTCTTTGAAGACAAGGATATTTCGACATTAAATAACAGAAAGATGCGCCCAATCAGAAAGGATATGCAGATTGTCTTTCAGGATCCATTCGCCTCATTAAATGGAAAAATGAGTGTCCAGGAGCTTATCGAAGAACCTTTACTTGTTCAGACGAACTTAAACAGACGCGAGCGGGAAGCAAAAGCGATTAGCCTGTTGGAAAAGGTGGGACTTCGAGCAGATGCGCGGACGAAGTATCCCCATGAGTTTTCCGGCGGACAAAGACAGCGTATCAGCATTGCAAGAGCGCTAGCGCTAAATCCTAAATTTATTGTATGTGATGAGCCTGTTTCTGCTTTAGATGTGTCCATTCAAGCACAGGTGCTAAACTTGATGGCAGATTTGCAGGAAGAATTTAATTTAACATACTTATTTATTGCCCATGATTTGAGTGTTGTTAAACATATAAGTGATCGTGTAGCTGTTATGTATTTAGGAAGAATAGCAGAATTGGCCCCGAAAAAAGGGCTGTATGAAACACCGCTTCATCCATATACACAGGCGCTATTATCAGCAGTTCCGACAACGGATGTGACAAAAAAGAGAGAAAAGATCATCTTGAAGGGCGATTTGCCAAGCCCGTCTAATCCGCCGACAGGCTGCGCATTCAGAACACGCTGTCCGAAAGCACATGAAAGATGTGCAATCGTGCGTCCAGATTTGACGGAAGTGACAGAAGGCCATTTCGTTGCCTGCCACTTATACACTAAAGAAGACTAGTATTCTGCTGTTTAAGGAGGTGGTGTGTCTACCCAAGTTTGGTTTGCTTTTTCTACAGATAATTATTTTAAGGGGGAAAGACGTTGAAAAAGAAAAATTGGTTACTTGTATTAGGCTTTACTTTAGTATTCGGGATCTTAGCAGCGTGCAGCAACAGCAGCGATGACACGAACGCAGAGCCTGGAGAAGCAGTTGATGGAGGCACTGTAACTGGTGCGATGGATACAGCTCCTGCTGGTTTATTCAACCCAATTTTCTATGCTGATGCATATGAAAACAATATCTTAACTTTAACGCATGAAGGATTATTAGGACAAGATGAAAACCTTGATTTCATTCCGAAATTAGCAAAAGACTGGGAATTTAACGAGGACCAAACAGAAGTGACATTCCACTTAGAAGAAAACGTGAAATGGCATGACGGAGAGCCATTCACAGCAAACGATGTTGTATTTACATACAAATCGATTGCGAGCCCTGGATACGTTGAGGCTGGCGGTCTTCGTACACAATATGTTTCAAGACTGGTAGGCTATGAGGATTTCTCTACAGGCAAAACAGATGAATTCCAAGGTGTTGTTGCAGTTGACGACCACACTGTAACTTTTAAATTTGCAGAGCCGAATGTATTGGCACTTTCAGATTCAAGTTTCCCAATCATTCCTGAGCATATCTTTAAAGATGTTGCAATTGCTGACATGCCAAAAGCTGAAGGTACAACAAAAGCAGGCAAAATTGTTGGTACTGGTCCATTTGAATTGACTGAAGTTGTAGAAGGCGAGCAATACGTTTTAGAGAAAAACGCAGATTATTGGCAAGGTGCTCCTAAACTTGACAGCATCGTATGGAAGGTTGTAGATCAATCTGTCATCCTAGGTATGCTTGAAAGCGGAGAAGTGGACTTTGTAGCAGATCCAACAGGTATCCAAGCTGCAGATTATGAGTCAGTTGCTGCAAATGAAAATGTCGAAATTATTGAACAGCCAGACTTCGGCTACCAAGTATTAGGTATGATGGTTAACCACCGTGAACAAGGCGACACATCCATCGATCCATCTAAATGGACAGAAAATACAAAGCTTTCCGAGCAAAAAGTCCGCCAGGCAATCGGTTATGCTGTTGACCGTGAAGCAATCATCAACGGACTGCTGTACGGTAAAGGGGTAATCCAAAATTCTCCTATCGCGACACAATTCTGGGCTTATGATGATACAAAACCTAATCAATATGCATTTGATGCAGAAAAAGCAAAATCTCTATTAGATGAAGCAGGCTATAAAGATACAAATGGCGACGGCTTCCGTGAAGATCCAGATGGAAAAGAGTGGGTTTTAAACCTGAACTATCCATTAGGAAACCAAATTCGTGAAAAATCAGCACCAATCATTCAAGAATATCTTGAAGCTGTTGGAATCAAAATTGACTTGCGTCAGCCAAAACAAGCTGCTGCTTACTTTGAAGACCTAGAAAAGAACGCACAAGATTGGGATCTATACTTGCTTGGCTGGAGCTTAGACAGCACAGATCCAGATCCGAGCGGCTTATGGTCTGCTAATGCTGCTTACAACTATTCTCGTTGGAATAACCCTGAAGCAGAACAGTTGTTAAAAGATGCATTCACACCACCAGATGCATTTGAGCAAGATTACAGAAAAGAGAAATACAGCGAATGGCAAGTGAAGTTCTCTGAAGATCTTCCTGCATTAATCCTATATGCTCAAAACAGCCTATGGGCGCATAATAAACGTCTTCAAGGCATTGATGTATTGCCATACTCATTCTTGAACAACACACATCTATGGAGTGTGACTGAGTAATCAAACTCTAAATAGAAGGGGCTTTCGCATTTAGGCAATCCGCATATTAACAGGATATTTGCTTATTATGCGGAGCCTGTCCCTAAAAGAAAGCCCTTTTTACTAATGTGCTTTGGTTCATTTCGTGTGGTGCTGCGGTCTGCACGAAATGAACCAAAAGATACACACAGGCTGTAATTTAGCAGCTTATATTTTTACACCATAAGAAATGGAGGGGGAGCAATGTATAAGTATATTATTCGTCGCGTATTAGTGTTCATTCCAATGCTATTCGCTTTGACAGTCATCGTGTTTGGCTTAATGCAGGCGGCTCCTGGCGATCCCTTTACTGGAAAGCTTGATCCGAATGTAGACCCAGAAGTATATGAACAGCAAAAAGAAGCTTTAGGGTTGAATGACCCCATTTATGTGCAATATTTCCGCTGGTTAGGAAATATGGTTCAGGGAGATTTTGGAGAATCAATTGTGTATAAGGGACGTGAAGTAACTGACTTGCTTGAATCCAGAGTCAGCAATACACTCACGCTGGGAACCTTTTCTTTATTTATTACGATTATATTTTCGATTCCAATCGGTATTTACTCAGCAAGAAAACCATATTCTATGCTTGATTACACAGTAACAACTTTCAGCTTTTTTGGACTTGCTATCCCGAGTTTCTTCTTCGGTTTGGTGGCCATTTATTTCTTCGCGATACAGCTCGGCTGGTTCCCGTCGCAAGGAACAGTCTCGAGTCCTAATCTGCAGGGAGCGGAGCTATTCTGGGATAAAATCCATCATTTAATCCTACCGGGATTAACGTTAGGATTGGGTGGAATGGCTACATATACACGTTATATGCGCTCAGAGGTGCTTGATGTGCTGTCAGGAGACTACATCCGTACAGCGAGAGCAAAAGGAATGACAGAAAATACAGTATTGTACAAGCATACATTAAGAAATGCCTTGATTCCTATTGTGACATTGCTTGGATTTGAGATTGGGGCCATTTTAGGGGGCGCAATCATTACAGAGGGTGTATATCAATATCCTGGTCTTGGGACATTGTTCATTAACTCTATATCCAGCAAAGATTACCCTGTCATCATGGTCATTGCTTTAATGATCGGTTTCTTTACATTGCTGGGAAATCTGCTGGCAGATATCGGCTACAGTCTTGTTGACCCGAGAATTCGATACGAGTGAGGTGAATGAACAATGGAACTGAAACAACAGACGATTGAAACAGAACCAAATATACCTTTAAAGGTAGATAATAAAAAGAGTAAAACTCCCGGCCAAATAGCGCTGGGCAGGTTCTTGAAAAATAAATTAGCAGTCCTTGGTGTCATTGTATTAACGATTATCATCCTTGCTGTGATTTTTGCACCGCTTATCACAGACCAAAATCCAACTAAATCAAATTTGCTAATGGTAGAACATGGACCAAGTGCGGATCATCCACTCGGCAATGACGGCTCAGGAAGGGATAACCTTGCTCGTCTGTTATACGGTGGCCGAATCTCTCTTATTGTTGGCTTCTCTGCAATGGTATGTACTTTAGTAATAGGTGTACTGCTAGGCTCGATTGCCGGATACTATGGCGGAATTGTCGATGCAATTATCATGCGTATTGCTGATATCATCATGATGCTTCCGTTCATCGTTATCGCTTTAACAGTAGTCTCCATTATGCCAAAGGTGTCAATCGGCAGCTTTGTTGCTATCATTGCGATAACCTCGTGGCCGAACTTGACGAGGATTATCAGGGGAACTTATTTGTCCTTGAGGGAACAGGAATTTGTGCACGGAGCTAAGGCGATCGGTGCGAGCGATTTCCGCATTATCTTTAAGCATTTTATTCCGAATGCAATTGGCCCGATTGTTGTTAACGCTACATTGATGATGGCAACTTATATTATCATTGAATCTGCCATGAGCTTCATCGGTTTTGGAATACCGCAGCCAACACCAACATGGGGAAATATGATTTCTGAAGCACAAAGCATCCGTATTTTAAGGAACAGCCCTGAAGCATGGGTGCCGCCAGGACTTTGCATATTTGTAACTGTATTGTGCATTAACTTTATTGGAGACGGTCTTCGCGACGCGCTTGATCCAAAAAGCAATAAGCGTTAAAGACAAAAACCTGCTGAATTATCGGCAGGTTTTTTCTTTTTGCTGGAAACAGATGAAGCTCATCTTTTTTATTGCTAATATAATAGGAGGATTACATACATAACATAATGGCATCAAGAGGAGGATCACAGATGTATGCATCAATGGAAATCCAAATGCTCATTCAATTAATTGAGAGGGCAGCATTACTGCTTATTACGCTGTTTTTTTTATCAAGAGTGCCGAAATTCAAGGAAACATTGCAGAAGGAAAATCATTCTCCAACAGAATTGACGCTGATTACGATAATTTTTTGCGCATTTGCTTTGTTTGGCACTTATTCCGGAATCGAGGTAGAGGGTTCAATTGTTAATATCCGCATCATTGCGGTTATGTCTGGCGGGATATTATTTGGACCATGGGTCGGAATTATTACTGGTATCGTGTCAGGTGTACATCGTTATCTGATAGATATAGGCGGAGTCACATCTGTTCCTTGTTTAATAACGAGCATCTTAGCTGGTATTGTTGCAGGTATCATTTATTTTCGAGTAAAGAAACAAAAAAGATGGATATACGGAATAATTGCCGGCATGATTTGCGAGATGCTGACAATGGTGCTTATTCTCATAATGGCAGACCCGTTCTCCTTAGGTGTGGATATTGTTTCTAAAATTGCGCTGCCGATGATATTAGGACAAGTCAGCATCGGTTTTATCGTATTGATGATTGCGAGTGTCGAAGGAGAAAAAGAGAGAATTGCTGCAAAGCAGGCACAGCTGGCATTAGGAATTGCGAACAAGACATTGCCTTATTTTCGTTCCATTAACAGTGAATCGCTTTTTAAAATATGTACGATTATAAAAAAGGAAATTAAAGCAGATGCTGTGGCTATCACAGATACGAGGGATGTCCTTGCATATGTCGGTTTTGGAGAAGAAAAATATAAAAACGGACACGAGATAATCAGTGGATTAACAAAGGAAACAATAAGCAGCGGCAAAATAACAATCCGCAATAATATTGCAGACCATCACACACCGCAAATTCACTGTTTGCTTATTATCCCTCTCGAGGAAAGAGGGATTGTAACCGGTACATTAAAGATTTACTACCGCAAAGCATATACAATAACACACACACTACAGACGATGGCGATTGGGCTTGCTCAAATAATCTCTACACTAATGGAGGTTTCTAGAGTTGAACAAATAAAGGAAGAGGCTAATAAAGCAGAACTAAAAGCATTGCAGACAAAGATCAATCCTCATTTCTTGTTCAATGCCTTAAACGCAATTGCCTCAACAACAAGACGTAATCCAGAAAAAGCCCGGGAATTAATTATTAGTTTGTCTGGATATATGAGGTATAACCTAGAGGTTGGAGATGAATTGATTGACATACATCTCGCTTTACAGCAAGTCCAGGATTATATCGATATTGAAAAGGCTAGATTCGGCAGCAAGCTGCAAGTCGAATATCATATAGATGACGTTCACATAAAAGTACCAAGTCTTCTTATCCAGCCATTAGTTGAAAATGCCGTTGTCCACGGAATCTTGAAAAGAAAAGCGCCCGGACTTATCACTATTTCTGTTAAAGAAATAGATGAAACTATCAGAGTAACTGTTGAGGATACAGGTGAAGGTATAAAGCAGGAAATCATTGATCAGCTGTATCGCGGCGAAATGTCATCAAAACAAATAGGGCTTTCCAATGTGCATGAAAGAGTGAAGCTGATATATGGTACTGGACTCGTAATTGAAAGGTTAAATTCTGGTACAAGAGTATATTTTGACATAACAAAGGAGAAGCAATGAGAGCGATAATTGTAGAAGATGAAATTCCAGCAAAAGAAGAGCTGGAATATTTAATCGAAACACATAGCGAAATTGAAATTGTTGGCGCTTTTGAGGATGGGCTTGATGTATTTAAGTTTTTGCAGGAGGAGGAAGTGGATGCGATATTTCTTGATATCAATATCCCATCCCTTGATGGAATGCTTCTGGCAGGCAATATTAGCAAGTTTGCGAAAAAGCCGTATATCATTTTTACAACAGCCTATAAGGAGCATGCTGCCCAAGCATTTGAACTGGAAGCGTTCGATTATATTTTAAAACCTTATGATGAGAAAAGAATCGCGGCAATGCTGAAAAAGCTGGAGACAGCATTTAAGAAGGACCACGGTCAAGAGGGAGAGAAAGGCGATAAGGAACCTGCTGCAGACCAAGGACCAAGCAGGAGAATCAATCTCCGCAAAAATGAAAATATTATTGTGACAGATGTGAATGATATTTACTATGCCTCTGCAAGTGAGAAGGTGACGTTAGTCTATACAAAAACAGATGAATATATGATGCCTATGAGCATATCGGAATTTCATGCAAAACTTCCTGAGGACCTGTTCTTTAAATGCCATCGCTCGTATACAGTCAATCTTACGAAAATACATGAGATTGTCCCATGGTTCAATCATACTTATATATTAAGATTAAAAGACATTAAAGGAGAGGTGCCTGTAAGCAGAAGCAAAGTAAAGGAATTCCGACAAATTATGCAGCTATAAATGCTATTCATTCCGAAATCTGTGCAATTCATTCTGAAAACGATTTTATGAATAGTTTCGGAGGTATAATCCTCCTATAAAGAAAACGCTTAAACTTTTAAGTTAAGAGTTTGATATAGGAATGAACCGAAACGAAGAAAAGAGGAGATTTCAGATGAAAAACCGCACAGAAAATCGGTTATTAATTGTAATCGGTACAATCATTGTTCAAATGGGTCTTGGTACAATATATACGTGGAGCTTGTTCAATCAACCGCTTGTTGATGCATTTGGCTGGAAATTAAGCTCTGTCGCTATCACCTTTTCTATTACTAGCTTCGCTTTGGCATTTGCCACATTATTTGCAGGGCGTCTGCAGGATAAGTGGGGAATTCGCCGCCTGATCGCTGCATCAGGAATATTACTTGGAGCTGGCTTAATCCTAAGCTCTCAAGCATCATCGCTAGGAATGCTGTATGTCCTGGCAGGAGTAGTAGTAGGCTTTGCAGATGGTACGGCGTATATTACAACATTATCGAACTTAATTAAATGGTTTCCTGAGAAAAAAGGACTTATTTCGGGTATTTCAGTAGGAGCATACGGTACTGGAAGTCTTTTGTTTAAATATATTAACGGACATTTTATCAGTGCATACGGTGTAACTTCCGCTTTCTTATTCTGGGGTATCATCGTTATGATTATGGTTGTCGGCGGCTCCTTCCTTGTTAGAGAAGCAAAGGTTGCTTCAAATGCAGCTGCAGGAAATGTTGCTCAGAAGGATTATACAGTGAAAGAAATGCTGAAGACAAAACAGGCATATCTGCTTTTCGTAATTTTCTTTACAGCATGTATGAGCGGGCTTTACTTGATTGGTATTGTCAAGGATATCGGTGTCAGTCTTGCAGGTCTTGATGCAGCAACAGCAGCAAATGCGGTGGCATTGGTCGCAATATTCAATACAACAGGCCGCATTGTTTTAGGAGCGTTATCAGATAAAGTCGGCAGATTAAAAGTTATTTCAGGTGCATTATTCGCAACTGCTATTGCTGTTGCAACATTAAGCTTTGTTCCATTAAATTTCCCAATATTCTTTGCTTGTGTTGCTGTAATTGCCTTCTGCTTTGGCGGAAACATAACAGTATTCCCGACTATCGTTGCCGATTTCTTCGGACTGAAGAATCAAAGCAAAAACTACGGTGTAATCTACCAAGGTTTTGGCTTGGGCGCTTTGGCTGGTTCCTTTATCGCTGCTGTTTTAGGAGGATTTATTCCAACCTTCATTATTCTAACAATTCTTTGCATCATCTCCTTGGTAATTGCAGTGACAATTAAACCGCCTTTCCAAGGAAAAGTGGAGAGAAAATCAAACCAGAAGCTGCCTAACATGCAGCCTCATACAAGAACTGGCATGTAATAATTACTTTGCCCTCTAAAGACTTCTCTTTAGAGGGTTTTTTGCATGTTTTCAAGAGAGTTCGTATATGCATAAGAATAGGAGTTCACTTAGAAGAAATTACGTCTTAAGTCTTAGTTGCGATTCCTTTTTAAGTCTATGGAAAAAATACTGCTTATCCGTTATTGTAGAAGCATAGGAGTAATATAATTGAAACTTTTCTTTTAAATAGTTCGTATAAAAAATAAAAGACGTAAAGTCAGGAGTCGATTAAATTGAACTCAATTTTGCTTTTTCTTATCCGGACGGGTATTGCGCTGCCAGCAGGAGTTATCACGTGGTTTGTGAGCATGTTTGCTTTCGATCAGGGCTTCTTCCTGTCAGTCATCTATGCGGCGGTCCTCGGAACAACTGCTTATTTCACTGCAGATGGAATTACCTCCCATAGATTTTTGAAGAAACATGGATTGACGAGAAAAGAGTATAAATTCATTCAAAAACAGCTTAAGGAAGCAAACGGTAAGATAATAAGACTGAATCGGGCGATGTTTCAAATCCGTCATTTATCGTCAATTAAGAAAAGAATCGATTTTATCAGGGTGACGAAAAAAATCTACCGTCTGACAAAGCAGGAGCCGAAAAGATTCTATAAAGCGGAAAAGTTTTATTATTCCCATTTAGACTCTGCTGTAGAAATAGCGGAAAAATATGCTTTGCTTTCTGCCCAGCCAAAAAAAAGTTATGATTTGCAGGAAACGCTGTCTGAAACGAGAAATACATTAGAGAAGCTGTCACTTACACTGGAGGAAGACCTTCATGACATTCTTGCAGATGATATTGATGACCTGCATTTTGAGATGGATGTAGTTCGTCATACCTTGGACAGCAAGAAATTAGACAATAAACCAATTGATGAAAGCAGGAGGTTAAAATGACCGAAAGGGATGAACTTCTTTTAAACGAAAGCTTGCAGAATAGTCCTGCAGAAAAGGCGAATACCAATCGCCTTTTTCCTGTTTTGTCTGACCAAGAACAGCTTCAAGCAAAGGCGCTTGCTGAAAGCCTTGACTGGTCCAGTCATCATGCCCTCATCCATTTCGGACATGATGCACAAAAGCAGCTCCTTACTTTTTCTCATATGATGATTGACCATGTACAGAAAAAGGATGTAGGAGAAGTAAGCAGCATTATGAAGGATTTAATGGTACGGCTAGATGATATAAATCCTGATGAATTGTCTGTTAAAAAGAAAGGTTTTTTTTCCCGCCTTTTCAGCAGATCAAAGTCTTCTGTGCAGGAGATTCTTTCTAAATATCAAAAAACAAGCGCTCAGATTGACAGGATTAGTGTAAAACTCACTAGAAGCAAAAACTTGCTTATCTCGGATATTCATTTGCTCGAACAGTTGTATGAAAGCAACAAAAAGTACTTTCACGACTTAAATATCCTGATTGCAGCTGCAGAAACAAAACTGGCTGAGGTTAAGGAGCATATGCTACCGGAAATGAGAAAGCTTGCAATAGAACTTCAGGACGAAATGAAGATGCAGGAAGCTGACGACATGGAGGATTTTGCAGACAGGCTGGAGAAGCGTATTTATGATTTAAAAATCAGTAGACAAATAACAATTCAAACTGCACCTCAAATCAGACTTATTCAGCAAACAAACCAGACAGTTGTTGAGAAAATCCAGTCATCCATCATGACGGCAATTCCCCTTTGGAGAAATCAGCTTTCTATTGCATTGACATTGTTGAGGCAAAAACATGCAATGGAAACAGAAAGCAGTCTACGAAATGCAACTGGCAATATACTCGAAAAAAACACAGAAATGATCAGAATGAATGGAAGCGGCAGCCAGCCTCCATTGCTCGAAATTGCTGAACTGAAAGAAACACAGCAAAAATTATTGTCTGCAATTGAAGAAACAATTGCTATTCAGGTGGACGGCAGTCATACAAGAAAGCAGGCTGAGCAAGAGTTGTTTACGGTAGAACAAGAATTAAAAACCGTAATTCAGCGCGATAAATAGATGACTGCTTATAAGGAGTGATAACAAAAGATGGAAGCAAGTCTTAAAATCGTTCCATACACTAACGCCGACCGTGTTTTATTTGGTAATTACCGGCTAAAACAAGGACAGGAGCTATTGACGGCAATGCCTCTTACGGCAATTGAACAATGCGAAATAGATAAAGACAGACATCCGTTCATGTTATTATGGGATTTGGAGCTTGCCGGTTTTTTCGTCCTGCATAAAGGGAAAGGTGTGATGGAATACCACAACAACCAAAACGCCGTTCTACTGCGGGCGTATTCGATTGAAGAGAGCTTCCAAGGTATGGGGATAGCTGGAAAAATGCTAAAGATACTTCCAGACTTTGTGAAAGACTGCTATCCTTTTGCAGATGAACTTATCCTTGCAGTTAACACGGAAAATAAAGCAGCACAGCATGTTTACGAAAAAGCGGGCTTTCTAGACAGAGGGCTGCGGACTGTGGGAAAGACTGGTATACAGCTTATATTACATAAAGAGATATAAAAAAAATCACCCTAAGCTTAGATTAAGGTGATTTTATTTTTATTTTAGTCTCTTGAAGAAGAATAAGTTCTTTTTGATTCTTTTATTAAGGAAGCGAAATCAACTCGCTTGTTGATAAGGTAGATGATTGGAATACCAATTGCAAGGACCACAAATTCGCCGGCTGCGGTTGTTAGCCAAGTTGCCCAGAATGGAAAATCTAAAGCTAAATGCAATTCAAATGCAATAATGAACATCGTGAAGGTAAACACGATAGTATTAATAATCATACGCTTAACAATGTTTTTTACATAGCGGCCAATCAGAATTGTAATTACTAAGCTGATGATAGACTGGCCAACACCAAATATAAGGTCATAAGGGACCATTGGCGAAAAGAATAAATTAGCTAAAAATACCCCGGCAACAATTCCATAAATGTATTTCTTGTTGAAAACAACAAGGTGGTTAAACATTTCGGACAAGCGGAACTGGACATTTGTAAAGCCGAATGGAGCGATGGCAACAGTGACAACAATGTATAATGCTGCAATCACACCGTTTACTGCAAGTGTTTTTGTTTTCATTTCTTTCTCTCCCTTAGTTTTTTTACGTGGGATGGTTACGAACCACGTCATGCAAAAATATATAAAACCAAACAATAATGCTACAATAAAAAGGGTATGTGAGTCAATAGAATTTTATCCTAATATAATTACTGGCCCTACAAGCTCTGGTGTGCATAATATGTTTTTCTCTTAACATATAATGATGAATATTAGCTAACCTTTAATACTGGCAAAGAAACGATAATGCAGCTTTGAGAGGAATGGTGAAGAGTGAGAGCATTAGTATTGCAATCTGACTTTGGATTAAGTGATGGAGCAGTTTCAGCTATGTATGGAGTTGCTAATTCTGTGCAGCCTGATTTGCGTATTTTTAACCTGACACATGATATTCCCCCTTTTAATATATGGGAAGCATCCTACCGTCTTCTGCAAACTGTGTCTTATTGGCCGAAAGGGACTGTTTTTGTTTCAGTAGTAGACCCGGGCGTTGGTTCTGACAGAAAGAGTATTATTGTTAAAACATCAGGAGAGCATTACATAATCACCCCTGACAATGGCACGATTACACATATGCTTAATGTAATAGAAGAAGTTCGTTTTCTGGATGAAAGGAAGAATCGCCTTCCTAACAGCGGCGAGTCGTACACCTTTCATGGCAGAGATATTTATGCCTATACAGGTGCAAGACTTGCATCAGGACAAATAAACTTTGAAGATATAGGACCTTCTGCAAAAAAGGAGACAGTTGTTGCTTTGCCTGTAGCTAAAGCATCATTGGATAATAAGAAACTTAATGGCATTATTGAGATACATGATAACCGGTTCGGCAATATATGGACAAATATTCCTTCAAGCCTCGTGAAACAAAGAGAGATAAATTATGGGGATGCTTTGACAGTGGCAATTTATAATAATAAGGAAGAGATCTTCAAGAGGGAGGTTCCTTTTGGTCATTCCTTTGCTGACGCAGAAATCGGCAATCCTATCGCCTACTTGAATTCCCTTCATTATTTCAGCCTTGCTATTAACCAGCAATCAATAGCAAATAAATATAAATTAGGAACAGGCAATGATTGGCGGGTAGTGGTAGAAAGAACATAAGGAATGAAGCTGACCAGACACAATAGAGTTGTCTGGTTTTTGTGTATAAAAAAGAAGGAATAAATATAATGGTATTTATAGAAAATTTAGAATATAATAAAAATATTACTATTTTGTAAGGCGAAATAAACGAAAGAAGGGGTTAACTTTTGAGAGATAATGTTGCTGCTGTGAAAACAAAAGGGGTATTTGATCAGTTGCTGGAACATCCGCTAGTTCAAAAAGGACTGGAATATTTGTTGGAAGATGCAGACGCGACACTGGAGGAGCAGATTGAGCTCACAAAAATTCCCGCGCCTTCCTTTATGGAAGAAGAAAGAGGACGGGTTTATAAAACGAAGCTGGAGCTTCTTGGTCTTGCAGATATTCAGGAAGACAGGCACGGTAATGTGTTTGGGACTCGTTATGGAAACGGCAAAGGTCCGCGGATTTTCGTTTGTGCTCATTTGGATACTGTTTTTCCAAATGGAACAGACATAGTTGTGAGGCAAGAGGATGGCAAGGTGTACGCCCCTGGAATTTCTGATGATGGCCGAGGGCTCGCGGCTGTACTTACACTTGTGAGAGCATTCAATGAGACAAACATTCAGACAGAAGGCGATATTATCTTCGGAGCAACAGTAGGAGAGGAAGGACTTGGCGACTTACGGGGAGTGAAGGGCTTATTTAAGGACAGGAACGATATAGACGGTTTCATATCTATTGAGCCAGGACATCCTGAGCGCATCACCTATCTTGGGACTGGAAGCCATCGTTTCCACATTACCTACAAAGGATCTGGAGGGCACAGCTTTGGCGACTTTGGCATCCCAAGTCCGATTCACGCACTTGGCAGGGCAATCAGCAAAATCGGTGATATAAAGACGCCTGCTGAACCGAAAACGACCTTTAATGTCGGTACGATAACAGGCGGGACTTCAGTGAATACGATCGCCGAAGAGGCAAGCATGATGCTCGATATGCGCTCTAATTCTTCTGAAGAGCTTATGCGACTTGAAGAGCGGGTAATGAATATTCTCCATACAGCAGCAGAAGAGGAGAATAACAGGTGGAACAGTGACAAGACAGCAATTGAAGTTACGATTAAGCAGGTTGGTGACCGGCCGGCAGGAACACAAGACCCGCAATCGGAAATTGTGGAGACAACTGTTGCTGCAGCAGCTTCTCTTGGCTTGAACCCTGAATTGTCGCAAGCATTCAGCACAGATTCTAATGTACCAATCAGCCTTGGCATTCCTGCTGTGACATTAGGTGGCGGCGGAAGTGACAGCGGTGGGTTTCATACTTTAGAGGAATACTTTGATCCAACAGATGCCCATCTCGGCCCGCAAAATATCTTTTTGACGATATTAGGGCTAGTAGGGGTAAGAGATTTAACAGCACCATTACTTACAAAGAAATAATAAAACCGCGGCGGAGAGCTATGTTTCTCCGCTGTTTTTGTATGTGAAAATAAGGCCTTCGTAAATTTTCTGGCAAACTTTTAAAAAATTTTTCCCTCGACTTATTCCTGACACATTTCTTTTATATTCTATTACTTGTAAGAGGAACAAGCCTATTGAAACTAAGAAAAAATGCAAGTCTAGCATAAATAAAATATAAAAAAGAAAGAGGATGAGAAGAAGGATGAAGAAAAGCATAAAGAAATGGATCGTTAGTGGAGCAATTATCGTAGTAATTGGCGGAGGATTTGGATCTTACTTTTATTTCACAAATGATGACTCCCAGCAAGTAGCAGCACAGGCAACGACACAAACTGCTGCAGCAGAACTTGGAGATGTAGAAATTAATGTGAGCGGAACTGGCAGCATTGCAGCCATTAATAAAGAGACAGCAACGTCTACAGGCAATGCAACAATTGATGAAGTAAATGTAGAGGAAGGCGATGAAGTCGAAGAGGGAGACGAGCTCGTCACATTTGTAGATGACACGATTGACCCGATTACAGCATCCTTCTCAGGTGAGGTTACTGCAATTAATGTAGAGGAAGGCGATTCAGTATCAATGGGCACAGAAGTATTGTCAGTAACGGACTATGATAATCTTGAGATGGTTGTTAACGTGGACGAGCTGGATATTTCTAAAGTAGAAAAAGGGCAAGAAGCCACGATTACAGTAAGTGCACTAGAAGATAAGGAATTTACAGGAGAAGTGACAAGTGTAGCAAAAGAAGCTGCTTCATCTGAAGGCTCCAGTGTTGCGAAATACGAAGTAACAGTAAAGGTAAGCAAACCTTCTGGATTGTTAGTTGGCATGACAGCGGAAGCAACCATCACGACAGACAGCAAAACAGATGTAGTAACTGTCCCGGTTGAAGCAGTTCAAAAAGAGGATGATGAATATTATGTTCTTGTCCCATCAGGCTCTGCAACAAATGAAGAGGGTACAACAGAAACAGCAACAACAAAACAAACTGTAGAAGTAGGCCTGGAAAATGAAGATGTTGCCGAAATTACAAGCGGTTTGGAAGAAGGAACAACAGTCGTTCTTCCAACGTTTGAATCAAGCAGCGACAGCAGCCAACAAGGCATGATGCCAGGCGGCGGACAAATGCCTTCAGGCGGACAAATGCCAAGCGGTGGCCAAATGCCATCAGGTGGCTTCGGCGGCGGAGGTGCTAACCAATAATGATTGAAGAAAATAGAATTGTTGAAATTAAGAACTTGAATAAGGAATATACACTTGGCGGAGAAACAGTAAAGGCATTGGATAATGTGAGCTTCTCTATCAATAAAGGCGACTTTATCGCCATCATCGGTCCATCAGGATCAGGTAAATCGACCTTGATGAACATGATCGGCTGTTTGGATACACCAGACTCTGGTGAATACTTCCTTGATGGGCAGAATGTTTTTCAATTAAAAAGCAAACAGCTTGCAGACGTCAGGAACCATAAGATCGGCTTTATCTTTCAGTCATTCAATCTATTGACGAAACAATCTGCATTTGAAAATGTAGAACTTCCGTTAATATACAGAGGGCTAAACAGTAAGGAACGAAAAGAAGTTGCTTTAACGGCTTTACAGAAGGTAGGATTGATGGAACGAGCCGGTCATAAGCCGACTGAATTGTCAGGGGGGCAGCAACAGCGTGTGGCAATTGCCCGCGCTCTTGCCGGCAACCCGCCGATACTGCTTGCAGATGAACCTACAGGGGCTTTGGACAGTAAAACAGGGATTGAAGTGATGAAGCTTATCAAGGATTTGAACAAGCAAGGACATACAATTATATTAATCACCCATGATCTTGAAATTGCTAAACAGGCAAAACGAGTCATACGCATTCAGGATGGAAGACTAAGGGAGGAAAAGGAGGTAGGAGTTTCGTGAAATTAGGGCAAGCTATTAAAATTTCATTCAAGAATATAACAATGAACAAACTAAGAGCCATTTTGACAATGCTCGGGATAATTATCGGAGTTGCTGCCGTAATTGCTTTAACCTCCTTAGGAATGGGTGCTTCCCAATCAGTATCAGAAGAGGTTTCCAGTCTTGGAAGCACGACCGTTTCCATTTCAGTGTCAGGCAATTCAAGCGATGAGGAAGTCGTCACATATGATGAACTAATGTCTTTTGAAGACTTGTCTGAAGTAGAAGCTGTTTCACCAACGGTTACGACTAGCAGCACACTAAAGAACGGTACAACTTCAAGTGAAGGTGTTACAGTGACGGGTGTTAATACTTCCTATGAAGATGTTAGTGACATTACAGTCCGTACAGGGCGCAGCATTATGGACATTGACCTAGATAATCGTAACAAAGTGGTTGTGTTAGGCTCAAATGTTGCTACAGAATTGTTTGGATTCTCAAATGCTGTTGACCAGACGATTAAAATCGATGGCTCAACTTTTAAAGTAATTGGTGTGCTTGAGGAGCAAGGTGAAGAACTTTCAGGCTCAGTTGATGATCAAGTATTAATTCCTTTCACAACAGCTCAGCGCTTTATTGGGCAGACATATGTAAGTTCTGCAACAGTAAAAATGACTTCTGAGGATGCTGTTGAAATGGGCATGGCAAAAATGGAGCAGGATTTGTACAACCAATTCGGCGGAGATGAAACATCTTATTCTGTCCGTAATCAATCTTCTGTATCCGATGCCCTTGATTCAGTCAGCAATACAATGACATATCTTCTTGCAGGTATCGCGAGCATTTCCTTAATTGTCGGCGGAATTGGCATCATGAATATCATGCTTGTTTCGGTAACGGAGAGAACGAGAGAGATCGGCATTAGAAAAGCAATTGGGGCGAAGAAAAAAGATATCATGCTCCAGTTCTTAATTGAAGCAGTTGTTTTAAGCGCATTTGGCGGAATAATCGGAGCCTTAATTGGCCTTGGAAGTGCAGAAATGCTGTCAAGCATGCTTGATATGACAATGGAAATCACTTGGTGGATTGTAGGAGGTTCCGTGAGCTTCTCAATCTTAATTGGGATTATCTTCGGTATATTCCCCGCAAACAAAGCGTCAAACTTAAGCCCGTTAGAGGCCTTGAGATATCAGTAAAAAATATTGGGATCAGGCTTTTGCTAACATAGTATAAGCCTGATCCTCTTTTAATAGGTGATAGTTTTTTATCCCTTGATTCTAGTATAATGAGTAAAAAACTAAAGGACTTGTAGAGATGAAACATATATTAATTGTAGAAGATGAATTGGCAATAAGCATGGTGCTGGGAGCCTATCTTGAAAAGGAAGGCTTTACAGTAAGTTATGCATACAATGGACAAGAGGCATTGGTGAAAATAGAGGAAGCAGTGCCGGCATTGGTGCTTCTTGATGTTATGATGCCGCATATGGATGGCTGGGAAGTGCTAGAGCAAATTCGCAAAAAAAGCGCCTGTCCTGTTATTATGCTCACTGCCCTTTCTGATACAGATCAAAAGCTTAAGGGATTTGGCAATGGGGCCGATGATTATATTACGAAGCCATTTGTAGCGGAAGAAGTAATAGCAAGGGTGCATGCTGTCATGCGCCGGTCTCCGCAATATCAGGCAGAAGAAGACGTCACATATTATGGGAACTTGAAGATAAACAATCTTTCTCATCAGGTGTTTTTAAATGGAATTGAGGTTCCGTTCACACCGCGGGATTTGTCTGTATTACTCTTTTTGGCTGATAACCCAAACCAGACATTTACAAGGGATCAGCTGCTGGACCATGTGTGGGGAAGTGATTATGATGGCAGTGACAGGGCGGTTGACTTAGCAATTAAAAGAATAAGGAAATTACTAAATGGATGGGATGCAGAATATGGAGAAATTAAAACATTACGCGGACTCGGCTATCAATTCTATATTCAAGAGAAAAAATAAAGAAAAAACGCCCCTTCTATACTATTGGACAAAACGGTATTTACTCACGTTAATAGTCGGTCTTATTATTATTGGAGTAGTTTCTATTCTCTGGATACGGCATAATGCCTTGGAGAACAGGCTTGAGCTGACGAGGTTCGTTGCCCAGGAAATAGCGGGAAGGGCTGGAGATGAAGACCTTGAAAATATATGGGACGTCAGGTTTCCATTTATGCAGGACAGACAAGATTCGCAAAACATCTATCAGCCAATGAGTGTTTATATTAAAGCTGACTCAGGTGAGGTTAATTTCCTTTCTCCTATGCAGGACATGGCTCCTAACAGCGACAGCAAGCAGACAGAGTTGAAGGAGCCTGCCCCAAATAATGCTGATCAGAAACATGTAATAGAAAAAATGGATATGGTTGATGATTTAACTGTTGAGACAATTACTTTAAGCGATAACAGAAAGGCATCTGTTGTAATTGCCCCAATAATGAAGGACGATAAGTTAGCTGGAAACGTGTATATTATCCAGCCCCATGATCAGTTACGCATTAATACAGAGGAATATCAATTACTTGGTCTTTTGCTGACAGGACTTGCCATATTAGGTTGGCTTGTTATCTACTCCTTGTCAAAGAAGCTGGCAAAGCCAGTGGAGGAAGTGGCAAATGCGGCACAAAACTTGATGAATGGAAATTATGATATTCGACTCAACGAGGATGTTCAAGAGAAGGAACTGCATCAACTTGTACTATCTTTCAATGAAATGACAAAGAGGCTGCAAACATTAGAAGGACTGCGTACACAGCTTCTAGCAGGTGTCACACATGAGCTGAAGACTCCAATTACCTCTATCAGCGCCCTTGTCCAAGCTGTGAATGATAATATTATTACAGATGACAGAAAGAAAGAGTTTTTAGCGATGAGCTTGAAGGAAGCAAAAAGGCTGCAAAGCATGGTGGAGGACCTCCTGGATTTCAACAGCTTTAGCGCTGGTTCAATTAGGGTTAACCTTGAAAAGATAAATATTCAAGCAGCTGTTAAAGAAATAATCTATCAATGGGAAATTGTCCATGCAGATGCGTTAAAACACGTGAAGGTAACCTATAATAGTATGGAGAGGCCAATGTATGCCAATGTCGACAGTGTCCGCTTGCAGCAAATCATTGTCAATTTGCTGAATAACAGTCTTCATGCCATTAAAGGCAAGGCTGATGCCGAACTGTCAGTCAGCTTAAAATATGATAGAGAAAATGTCTTAATTATGGTGAAGGATAATGGATACGGAATCCCAATTGAGGAGCAGCATTTTATTTTTGAGCGTTTCTACAGAGGGAAGAACAAGAAGGATGTAGAGCGGGGTCTTGGTCTAGGTTTGCCATACAGCCTGCTTTTGGCAAAAGCGCTGGGAGGACTTTTATCTTTACAAAAATCCAACGGTTCTACTACAATATTTTTATTGAAATTGCCATTATGCAAAGAAGAAAGCAAGTAGGTATCATAATTGGTCCTTAAATTATTCATCTTCAAAGCACAAAAAGGCATCAAAAGGAGAGCACCATGGTGAATATGCCGAAAGAGAAATTTTGCAAAGATTCATTAGTAGTAAAAACAAGCAGGATATTTCCAATCGATACGAACAATCATAATTCTTTATTTGGCGGAAAGCTGATGAGTTATATTGATGATGTAGCTTCTATATCAGCTTCCAGGCATTCAAGAAGCAATGTTGTAACAGCTTCTACAGACTCAGTCGATTTCTTGATTCCGATAAGGCCAACTGACTCAGTTTGCTTAGAGTCCTATGTCACACATACAGGCAGATCCTCTATGGAGGTCTTTGTGAAAGTAGTGGCGGAAAACTTAAAAACCGGTGAACGAAAGCTTGCCGCAACGTCATTTTTGACATTTGTAGCTCTAGATGAGGAAGGGAAGCCGACAAGAATCCCGCAGATAGTTCCACAATCAGAGGAAGAGCATATGCTTTTCAATACAGCAGAACAACGGGTTAAAGTGAGAAAAGACAGAAGAGAGCACAGCAAAGCATTTGCGAAAGTAGTCAAAACAGATGCGCCATGGATTTAAATTAAAAACATTTTAGCTTGTTGATAAAAATGGAAAGTTTATTTTCTAGATTTATTTTAGAGAGAAGGGGGGATTCCTTTGGAATTAGCGAGCCAACCGAAGACACGCATAGACGTGAAACGGCTTAGCGCTTGCCCTGTCTCAATGAGAACTCCTGCAGCTGAAATCAAATCTCCTGATTATAAGGGACGGTATACAATTACCTCTTAATGAGTTTGTCCTTAGTCCGAACAGAAGGCGGTTTAAGCCTTCTGTTTTTTTATGTTTAACAAATGTTGATAAGTGATTCAAAAGGTTTATCTAAACTGCTGTGAAATTATTGAAATATCAACAGTTATTTAAAAATATGTCTGAAAATATTGATAATTTAGAAAATATACCGTTAGATTATCTGACAATATTAAAGACACTTGTTTCATCCAAGATTATAATCCATACATAAGTATAGCTAATGATGGCACATATGCCAGAAAAGGTTATCTGTTTTGCAATACCGCTTTAAAAAGTACATAGCAAATAGGAGGAGAACTATGTTATCCAAAAAGGTATTATCATTCGCAATGACAGCTACTTTAGCACTTGGTTTTTTAAGTGGATGTGCTTCTTCCAGCTCTGACTCTTCAGGTGAAAGTGATGGAGGAAAACAGGTAATTAAGATTGTCACCCAATCACCTCTTTCTGGCGGCAGTGCCACATTAGGGGAAGCAATCAAGCTAGGCGCGCAATTGGCGGTTGATCAACAAAAGGATAAATTTGCTGATTTAGGCTTTGAGCTGAAACTAGAAGCGCAAGATGACCAAGGTGATCCGAAAAAAGGTGTGGCTAATGCTCAGCTTGTAGCTGCAGACCAAGCGGTTCTCGGTGTTGTCGGCCATTTAAATTCAGGTGTGTCCATTCCGGCATCTGAAGTGTACGAAAATAATAATCTTGTCAGTATTTCTCCGGCAAGTACGGCAACTGATTTTACTGACCGTAACCTAAAGACAGTGAGCCGTGTGGTTGCCCGTGATGATTTTCAAGGGCCTGCAGGTGCTGAATATGCGATAAACACATTGAAAGCAAAGAAAATATTTATTATTCAAGACAAGACAGCTTATGGATCAGGATTGGCTGAGGCGTTTAGAGGTGCTGCCGAGGAATTGGGAGCTGAAATTGTCGGCTATGAAGGGATAACAGTTGGGGAAAAAGACTTCAATGGAGTACTGAATCAAGTCACTTCTAAACAACCGGACATGATTTATTATGGAGGCTTGTATGCTGAAGGCGGCATCCTTGTAAAGCAAGCTCGTGAAAAAGGCTTAGAAATGCCATTCATGGGTGGAGACGGCCTCGATTCTTCTGCATTTGTTGAAATTGCCGGTGATGCCGTTAAAAATACATTCTTGACTTCTGTTGCAGGAGACACGACGAAGACAGAAGAAGGCACAAAGTTTGCGGACGACTATAAAGCTGCGTTTAATAAACCAATTGAATCTTATTCGGCATATGCTTACGATAGTGCCGGAGTCTTGCTTGCAGGCATTGAAAAAGCAATTGAAGAAAACGATGGCAAAATGCCGAAACGTGAAGCAGTAACAGAGGCGGTGCGTGGAACACAGGATTATAAAGGTGTAGTAACAGAGGTAGGCTTTGATGAAAAAGGAGATAACAATTACGCAAAAATATTTATTTATAAATTCGATGAAGCCACTTATCCGGCAACACTAGACGGGGAGATATCTCAATAAGTCTTGGAATCCTTTTTAAAGATGTGCAGTCTTCTAGAAAAGGACCGCACATTTAAAGTAAAAGGGTATGAAACATTTCATACCCTTTTTACTTTAATAACCACTTATCTATAAAAAAACTAATACAAAAGTGTGGGGAAAAAGATGCTGACAGAAGTGTTGCAAACATTGCCGCAAGTATTAATAGATGGTCTTGCTTTAGGAGCAGTTTATGCGGTTATCGCATTAGGCTATACGATGGTTTACGGGATTTTGGAGCTGATAAATTTTGCTCATGGTGAAATTTTTATGTCAGGTGCATTTGTTGGGACAGCAGTACTAATTATTTTGACAAGCCTTGGCTGGACTTCCATGCTGCCGGCAGTGCTATCGTTAATTATTATGCTTGTAATCACAAGCCTGATTACCGGACTAATGGGAATGGGAATTGAAAGGGTTGCCTATCGTCCATTAAGAAAGGCTCCAAAACTGATTGCCTTGATTTCTGCAATCGGCATTTCCTTTCTTTTGCAGGATATTGTCCGTTTCATTACAGAGCTATACAAAGGAAACTACATCCTGAATACTCCTTCCTTATTTTCCGGTCAACATCAAATTGGCTCCCTTTTAGGTGCTAACAATGCAAGCTTTAAAACCTCTTTTCTTGTAGTTATTATTGTTGCGGTTATTCTAATGGTTGGCCTTGACTTTTTTGTTAACAAAACTAAATGGGGGATGGCCATGAGAGCTGTCGCACAAGACAGGGATACAGCATCACTCATGTCTATCAATGTGAATAAAGTCATCTCAGTCACCTTTTTTGTTGGATCAGCATTAGGCGGTGCAACAGGAGTATTATTTGCTATTCAATACGGGACAATTGATCCGTATATTGGGTTCATCTTAGGCTTGAAGGCTTTTACTGCTGCGGTGCTTGGCGGAATAGGCAATATTCGCGGTGCGATGGTAGGAGGATTGCTGATAGGTCTTATTGAAATGTTCACAGCCGCGAATCTGTCAGTCATTACAGATGGAATACTAGGGGCGGAATACAAGGATGTTGCCGCATTTGCCATATTGATTATCGTGTTGATATTTAAACCAGAAGGCTTGTTTGGCAAAGCCGCTGCTGAGAAAGTGTAGGTGATTCAAATGGCTAATTTTTTGACAACATTAAAAACAAGCAAACTTGCTCAAGGCATTCTCTTTTTCGTTTATGTATCTGTAACAAGTGCAAGTCTTTATCTTGCACAAAAGTCAGTCACTGCCTTTTTGCTGTTGCTGCTTTCCTTGTTAATCCTCTATTTCATGAACTTCGGCAATAAGTGGAAATGGGCAGCTGGGCTAATAATCTTAGGTTTCATTCTTCCCTATGCAGCAAGTCAAGGTCCAACATACCAGTCTTACATGGAAGTGGCAACAATGGTCGGTATTTATGTATGCATGGCTCTTGGTTTGAATATTGTCGTTGGTCTCGCTGGCCTTCTGGATCTTGGTTTTGTTGCATTTTTTGCAGTTGGTGCTTATACATATGGGATATTTGCGACAGCACAGGCTTCTAATTTCATGCCGTTCGGTGAATATCCTCTTTCAGGTAACAGCTTCTGGGTATTTATTATTATTGGCTTGTTTATGGCCGCATTGTTCGGTGTCTTATTAGGGATTCCAGTTCTGCGTGTAAAAGGAGACTATTTAGCAATTGTCACATTAGGGTTTGGAGAAATTATCCGCATTGTCTTCAATAACCTTGATAAGCCTGTCAACATAACGAATGGAGCGATGGGGCTTGCTAGCATCAGCCCGCCGGAAATTTTCGGATTAAAACTTATTTTTCCGAATCAATATTATTATGTTGTTCTTGTTATGTTTCTTTTTGTCATCTACGCTGTTACAAAACTGGAGCATACAAAGCTTGGGCGGTCATGGAAAGCTGTCAGAGAAAATGAGATTGCCGCACAGGCAATGGGTATCCCTCTTGTGAAAACAAAGCTGACTGCATTTGCAATTGGAGCCTCATTTTCAGGGATGATGGGAGTTGTTTTTGCAGCAAAGCAAATGTTTATCGATCCAACGAGCTTCACATATCTTGAATCAACAACTATACTCGTGATGGTCATTCTTGGAGGGATGGGCAGTGTGCCTGGTGTTATTTTAGGAGCGGCCGTTGTCACTATTCTCAACTTGCAGGTACTGACGGAAATTACAGGCTGGCTCAGCCAAGTTGTTACAATTCCCGATGCATTGTCGCCTGTCAAAATGCAGCGCTTCATCTTTGGGGCATTGTTGATTGTAATGACATTATACCGTCCTCAGGGGCTGATCCCAGCAAAAAATATCCGGTTTGATATAAACAGGCTGAAATCTGCAAAAAAGACAGACGGAAAGCTGGATTCAAAGGTACCGGCCGTAAGGAGGGATTTATAGATGAATATTCTCGAAGTAACAGGGTTGACGAAAACATTCGGCGGTTTAGTTGCGAATGCTAATATCGATATGACAGTTGAAAAGAATACTATTACTGCAGTTATCGGTCCTAATGGGGCAGGTAAGACGACTTTTTTTAATATGATAACAGGAGTCTATAAGCCGACAAAAGGCTCTATTATTTTAAACGGTAAGCAAATAGCTGGGTTAAAGCCGCATGTTGTTGCAAAACAAGGAATTTCAAGGACCTTTCAGAACATCCGACTGTTCCGTGAAATAACAGTGCTTGAGAATGTTCTAATCGGCATGCATAACCAAATAAAGGGCAATATCATCGGAACTTTACTGCAGCTGCCGGGAGCAAGGCTCGAGGAGGAAGAAGCAAAAAGGGAGGCATACAGGCTCCTTGAATATGTCGGTCTTGCGGAAGAGTTAAATGAAAGTGCTGGAAATCTGTCTTATGGTGCTCAAAGAAGGCTGGAAATTGCTCGTGCACTTGCAACAAAGCCAAGTGTGCTCCTGTTGGATGAGCCTGCCGCTGGCATGAATCCAAAGGAAACTGGGCTATTGACTGATTTGATCCAAGACATGTGTGAAAGGCTTGACTTGACTATCATCCTGATAGAACACGATATGAGGCTTGTTATGGAAATTTCAAATCATATCATAGTATTGGACCATGGCGAAAAAATAGCGGAAGGCAAGCCGGAGGATATTAGATCAAACCCGAAAGTTATTGAAGCATACTTAGGTAAAGGTGCCGCATCGCTTGCATAAGGGGGGAATTTAGCATGGATAAAATATTAGAATTAATAGAAGTAGAGGCATCATATGGAGGCATTCAAGCACTGAAGGGTATTAGTCTCCATGTGGACAGAGGAGAAATTGTCACATTAATCGGAAGCAATGGGGCGGGAAAATCGACGACATTAAAATCTATCAGCGGGCAAGTACCTGTCAAAAGGGGAAGCATTCTTTACAAGGAAGATGTAATAACTAACATCGCTGCACATAAAAGTGCGATATTGGGTATCTCGCAGGTTCCAGAAGGAAGGAGAATTTTCCCTAAGCTGACAGTAAAGGAAAACCTGCTTATTGGCGCCTTTTCTGTTAAAGATAAGTCATTGATTGAAACAAGGATGAAGAAGGTATTCGAGTATTTTCCAAGGCTTAAAGAGAGGGTTAACCAGAGAGGCGGGACGATGAGCGGCGGTGAACAGCAAATGCTCGCAATTGGACGTGCGTTAATGATGCAGCCAGAACTCCTGATGCTTGATGAACCTTCTATGGGACTTGCGCCAATTATAGTTGAACAGATTTTTGAAATCATTAAGGAGCTTAACCATGACGGAATGACGATTCTCTTAGTAGAACAAAATGCTTTTCAGGCACTGCAAATCGCTAATAGAGGTTATGTCATTCAGACAGGTGGAATTGTCCTTGAGGGATATGGAGAGGAATTAATCGCCAACAAACAGGTTCAGGAAGCTTACTTGGCTTAAATAAAAAAAACAAAAGAGATTGGAATCTCTTTTGTTTTTAATTGCATTAATAGTTCAAGAATTTCACACAAACTGGCTCTGGTGCATGAATTTCTGATTGAAGCAATGTCAGTTTGCCAGTTGCTGCATCTCTTTCAAATAGAGTAAGTGTGTCAGATTGTTCATTTGAAGCAACAATGAACTTTTCTGTTGGATCAAGCACGAAATCACGAGGCCAGTTTCCTTCTGTTGATGTATGCTCGATGAAAGTCAAAGCGCCTGTTTCACTGTTTACGCTGAAAAGAGCGATAGAGTTATGGCCGCGGTTTCCTGCATAAACAAATTTGCCGTCAGATGATAAGTGGATTGCGCTGCCTTGGCTGTTTTCTGTAAAGTCGATCGGCAGTGCAGAAATATATTGCAAATCTTTCAATTCGCCTGTTTCACTGTTATAAGATAATGTGATGACTTCATTGCTTAATTCAGTCATCACATAAGCGAATTTTCCATTTGGATGGAATGCAATATGTCTTGGGCCGCTGCCAGGTTTAACAGAAAGACTGCAAACTGTTTCCAATTGGCCGTCTGTAAGCTTATATGTTTCCACTTTATCAATTCCAAGATCTACAGAAACGACAAAACGCTCATCAGGTGTAAATCCTGTGAAATGCATATGAGGTTTTTCTTGTCTAGCAGTGTTAGGACCAGTGCCTGAATGCTCCACTTTTGCAGCCAATTCTTTAACTTCTCCATCAGTATTTAATGGGTATGCTTCAACAGTTCCTTTATGGTAATTACCAGTAAGCGTGTAGTTTTTGTTATTATCTACACTTACATGACAAGGGGAAGCGCCTTCAGTGAACTGCTTGTTAAGAAATTTAAGTTTGCCAGTAGAAGCATCAATGCTATATGCGGCAACTCCTCCAAGTGAGCCTTCCTTGCCTACAGCATATAGGAATTTGTTATCTTTAGAAATTGTTGCATATGTTGGGTTTTCTAATTCAGCAGCTAGTTCTACATTAGAGATTTTCTTTTCCTCTGTATCAAGTACGAAGGAATAGATCCCTTTACTCGTTGACTTTGTATATGTACCTACATAACCTATGAACTTTTTTGAATTTGTCATGAACAAGTCTCCTTTAAAAGATTTAAATACATTATAGCAAATTGTAAGCCCACTCACTAATAAAGAAACTTTCAAAATAGAAATTGAGAGAAAATTCAAACGCAGGAAAGTTCAGAAAAGGTGTAATATCAGGTCTTTTTGCACCTTTTCGTATAAATAAAAAAATCATGAGCATACTAGTGGTTTGAAAGAGATAATTGCAATGTGAGTACTATGAAAGGACAGGGAAATGAAGAAAAAAATATGGTTTAATCATTGGTTCACAACGGCTGCCCACTTTATTGACATGATCAAATATAATGCTGACGGAATTGATTTTGAAGTGTACGGTACTTCTAATAATGAACATGCATTATATTTAAGCTTCTGTGATGCAGCATTTATAGAACCAGACATTAACGGGGAAGACTATATTGAATTTTGTTTGCGATTTTGCAAGATTCATCGAATAAATATATTTGTTCCACGAAAAGAGAATGTACTTATTTCAAAGAATCTCCAAAAGTTTGAGCAGCTTGGGGTAAAGGTACTTGTATGTTCTGACGCATCACTAATGGAAATCCTTGACGATAAGGAAGCTACATATAAGCTTATGAGACAGAATCCAGTTCTCAAAAATGCGGTAAGCATACCTGATTATTATATAGTTAATAATGCGAAAGAATTTAAGGAAGCATATTCTGCTTTAAAAGAGAAAGGACATACAGTCTGCTTTAAACCTGTTATCGGAGAGGGAGGAAAAGGCTTTAGAATCGTCCAGGAAAAACTGGATTCAATTGAGGAGCTTTTCTATCAAGGAATTAGTGCCAGAATATCCTTTGATTCAGCTTATCAAGTACTAAAGCAGCAAGAGTCCTTTCCACCGCTGATGGTGCTGGAGTTTTTAGATGGGTATGAATACAGTATTGACTGCCTTTCATATGATGGTAAATTGATGGCTGCTATCCCAAGAAAAAAGGGGAAAGGCAGGCTCAGAGAGCTTGAGGATAACCAATCACTCTTAAAGCTGGCAAGGGAAATAAATGAAGTGCTCAAGATCCCATTTATTTATAATATCCAAGTAAAATACCAAAACGGAATCCCGAAGCTGCTGGAAATCAATCCAAGGATGTCAGGCGGCCTTCATTACAGCTGTTTAGCAGGAATTAATATGCCATATATGGCAATAAAGCTGCTTTTGGAAGGAAAAAAGGCAATCAAATATTTTCAGCCTCATTTTGGTATTAAATCAAGCTATTTAGAAAAAGAAATCGTTTTAAAAGAGAATGCGTTTTACACGAAAATTGCCAATCTGTAAGTGAGAGAGAAACCCCAGTTAATGGGGTTTTTCTAATATAGAAAAGGTTCTTTATAAGAAACAAATGTTATTGACATAACGAACAAATCATCGTATTATTAATTCATCGATACTTTATAACAAACAACAATTGTTCTTTATAAAGAAATTATTTATAAGAGCAATGTTTTTTTATCTATATGTTCTTTATAAAGAACAATAAAAAATAGGAGGAATACCAGTGGATACCATTATCCTAATGTTTAAAATCAGATATTATGCAAGACTTATCAACAAGTACTCACAAAAATCAAATAAAGCTGCATTAGGCTTAGATAGAAATCTTTACTTCCAAAAGTATTGCTACTATCAAGCTAAACTGAGAATGCTTCAGGAACAGGTATCAGCTGGAAGAAGTATTTAATAGTTAAAATTAATTTGTATTTTATACTTGCTATTATTCTAATTATTGAAGTAAACAAAATCCACCAGCATCATGCTGGTGGATTTTCATTTTAGCTCCTGTGGAAAAACAGCCAACTTATTCACTAAATTATACACATGCAAAAACTATGGTATAGAAGAATTCCACAGGTTTATACACATTATCCACAGTTTTAATGTAGTTATCCAAGTGGATTTGTGGATAAGTTAGGTTATGAAAGCATATAAAATGAAAATGCTTTCATATTCTGAAGAGTTATCCCCAGTTCTACACATTGAGTGTATTTATAAATCTACTGTTTTCCTTGGGCGGATTGTCTGCTAGCAGCTTTATCTGCCATTTTAAATTCATGTTGGTATGTGACCTCTTGCATGCTGGAAAGTTTCGGTTTTCCTTTGAATGCTTTTTTCTTGTCCATTGCTGACATCCTTTCTAAATTAAGATAGTGTTATTGTCTCCATCTTTGTTGGAAAGATACATCAGCTGAGGCTGGCAATGGCAGAATCTATCGTCTCAAAAGTGAAATGATAACCGTGTCTAGTCAAGACAGCTGGATAAGCGTACTGCCCCTCTGCAACTAGTACACTCATTTCTCCTAAGGCTAACTTAAGGAGAGGAGCTGGAACTGGCAGCCAGTGCGGCCGGCCTGTCTGTTTGCCTATAGCTTTACCTAAAACACTCATCTTTACTGGGGCTGGTGCGGTGAAATTTACTGGACCTGAAATCGAATTATTATTTATAATAAATTCCACTGCGCCGACAACATCCTGTATATGTATCCAAGATGCCCATTGCTTCCCGCTGCCTAGATTTCCACCGGCAAATAACTTATAGGGAAGAAGCAGTTTGGGAAATGCTCCGCCTTCTCTAGACAGGATAAGACCGAAACGGCAAAAAACAGTCCTGATATTAAAATCTTTTGCATGAGTTGCATGGGCTTCCCACTGTTTTACAGTATCTGCAAGAAAGTCATTGCCAGGATCAGAATCCTCTGTAAAGTCCTTACTTAAGGAAGTTCCATATACACCGATTGCACTAGCGTTCAGCCATAGCTTTGGTTTGTTTGGAAGATATCTGATTATAGAGAGAAGCCTGTCTGTTGAATCGATGCGACTTTTAACTATTCTTTCTTTTCGTTCGGATGTCCAGCGGCCGCTGTTCAGCGATTCACCAGCAAGATTAATTACAATGTCAATAGGTTCAGGAATGACAGCAGACGAACTCTTTAGTGCATCATCCCAAGTAACATAAAATAAATGTGCGCTGTTCTCCCGATCCGTGCTTCTAGTTAAACAATAGATAGTATGGCCTTTTTGCGTTAAACTCTTAATAAGAGCTTTGCCGATCAAGCCGGTTCCACCAGCAATCAGGAAATTCATTGTTTATCCTCCTAAAGTATTTTCTTTTTATTATAATATTGACATGTAAACGAATCCTAGCCAGAAGACTCATGATGAAAGGGGGAAGAAGAATGATAATTAGTAAAATCACGAGACAGAAGAATTTAAGTGACCGATATAATATATTTACAGAAAAAGCCGGCAAGGAAGAATATGCATTCAGTGTCGATGAATCGGTCCTAGTGAAATATCAGCTCCGCAAAGGAATGGAACTAGATACTCTATTATTAAATGAAGTACAGTACAGTGATGAAATTCGCAAAGGCTATCATTCAGCTGTCCAATATTTGGCGAGGATGAAAAGAACAGAAAAAGAAGTGCGAGCACATCTGCACAAGAAGTTTGAGGAAGACGTGGTTGTAACAGAAATAATTCGCAAGCTTTATGAAATGAAGTTTCTGGATGATGAGGATTATGCTTTTTCTTATGTACGAACACAAAAAAATACATCTGATAAGGGTCCTTCATTAATTAGAAGAGAGCTAAGGGAAAAGGGACTGGGAGATGAATTAATAGGGAGAGCTTTAGATGAACTCCCATTTGATGTCATGCTTGCCAATGCAGAAAAGATAGCTGCAAAGGCGCTGAGCAGCAATAAGAAAAATTCCTATAAAATCGCTAAGCAAAAGGTAGAGCAGACATTGGCTAGAAAGGGATATCCGAGTGCAATCATTAAGGAAGTAAAGCTTTCGTTAGACGAGACAGATGAAGAAGATGAGCTTGCTGCTTTGCGCGTTCATGGTGAAAAAGCTCAGCGGAAATTCTCAGCGTATACTGGCTATGAGTTTAAACAGAAAATGAAGCAGTTCTTATACAGGAAAGGCTTTTCCATTGAGTTAATCGATAGATACTTTGATGAGCTTGAGAGCTTTGAGGATTAACTTACTAGTTCATTTTTTTTGCTGAAAGTTTTTCTGTCATTTAAAATAAAGCAGATAGCAGGAGAAGGGGGAGTGGAACAATTGCAAACGAAAAGATATAGCATGATGTCTGAGTATGAATTACGATCTGAAATTGCACAATTAAATGAAAAGGCAAAAAAAGCAGAGCAGCTGGGCATGGTCAATGAATTTGCAGTGCTCGAACGTAAAATTCTGATGGCAAAAGCATATTTGCTCGACCCGAATCAATTTAAACAAGGTGAAGTTTATGAAATTGAAGGAGACCCTGGAGTGCGGTTCAATATTCATTATATGAATGGCATTTTTGCATGGGGAACGAGAGACAATGACCAAGCACAAGAAGAAGGTATTCCCATCTCCTTATTAAAAAAACAAAAGGCATAAGAACGGGTAATCCGTTCTTATGCTAAGTTTTTTATTGTTTATCTCTATGTGATGATGCATTCATTCTTTCTTGCGGATGTGTATTAATTGTGCCATCTGCTCTTTTAGATGCATACTCTGGTTTTGCTCTTGGTTCACCTTCGAATTTATTCTCATTTATATTATCTACCCCTTTAACCATTGGGCTATTCCTCCTTTGTTGTTCATATATGGCTAAAAATGTGAAAACATTTTTACTTGCACATAATTAGTATTTGTATCAGTTAAGCAAACTATTAGCGTTATTTATAAGGAAAGAAGGTAGTTTTCATGTATGATTATCAAAAAAAACTCGTGGACAGATTGCTTGAGGTCAATGAGAATATAACAGTTATTCAGGCGCAGACATGGGTGGAGCTGTTATGGGATGATTTTGAAACAACATATGCAAAGGCAGGAAGGGATTATAAAGGAGCAGAAATGACGGAGAAGGTTGTAAGCCAATGGATTGAAAACTACGGTCCAAGCCTGCATGAGTTTGTCGCAGAAAATCCGAAGTATAAAGACTTTCTTGCTGAAAATAAACGAAGCTTCCATTAAAAAAAATCCAGCTGCAGCTGGATTTTTTTGCTGATTCATTTAGTTTGTTAATATATCAAGTTTCTTCTTGAGCTTTTCTTCGCTAAATATCCATCCTGTATAGGAAGAAATGATGTTCAAGTCTGTATCCAGATGAACGACAGCGACAAACGGATAATGGCCATTGCTGCGGTAGCGCAAATCGATAAAACGGACTTGATACTGATCTTCAAGTTCTGTAACTTCCCAGCGATAGACTGGGGAGAAGGAGAGAAAGGCAGACAGGTTGCTGTCTGTCTTAGCTGCTTCAAGCACAGGTGTGGCTGGAATGGCAATCCGCTTAAATTGATCATAAATTTCAATTTTATAGTTATGTGCTCTGCCGACGTAGAAGTATTTATCTGTCATTACTGCAACACGCCAGTGACCATATCTCATCGTTGGCGACAGGATAATAGTGTTTGCATCAGGAATGACTTCCTTTACTTTATGCTTTACCCTTCTTTGGGCGATATATCGGAGAATATAATAGAAAACCAACACGACATACAGTACGAGGAATGTATATCCGGGAGGAGCTCCGAATGCCCATATGAACAAGCCAACTACATGTAAAGCGAAAATGATTGGATCGAACGTGTTGATGAAGCCGAGTGCTACCCATTTTGAAGAAAATGGCCTTAATGCTTGTGTCCCGTACGCATTAAAGATGTCGACAAATACATGGAGAAAGACGGCAATGAATGTCCACATCCATAAATGGAGCAAGTTAGCTTCAGGAAAAAAAGGATATAAAACAGCTACAATTAAGAGCGGCCATAATACCACAGCAGGAATTGAATGGGTTATACCTCGATGATTACGGATATATACAGCATTATTTCTTAATTTTAAGACGGTATCGACATCAGGAGCTTGAGAACCGGCTAATGTTGCAATCATCACGCTTATTGTTGTAGCATGGCTTCCTGCAACTGCTGGATCAAGAGTAGCCAAGCCTCCTAGCGCTAATCCCATCACTACATGTGTCCCAGTATCCAAGAATAGAAAACCTCCCTGTTTTGCATAAGCAATTAATGGATATCTACCTAATAATTTCTATAAAAAATAGCTTTATTTTTTTTATGAGTAAAGATACACTTTGATTTTAGACTAAGTGAAATAAAGTTCCTCTCTTTACTTTGTGAAAGAGATACGTTATCTATACCTTATCATTGGGATTGTTTTGATGAAAGCCCAAAATGGTAAATAGAAGAACTCATTTTATGTTATTCCCCATTTCAAAAAATATTAACATGGTGGAGGGTAAAAGTGAAAGAAGAAGTAAAACAACAAATGGACATTCAGCAATTTAGAGAAGACCTACTTAATTGGTTCATTGCCGAACAGCGTGACCTTCCTTGGCGTAAAGACAAGGATCCATATAAAGTTTGGGTATCAGAAATTATGCTTCAGCAAACAAAGGTGGATACAGTTATACCTTATTTTAACAGGTTTGTTGAACTGTTCCCATCCATTGATGCATTGTCAGATGCAGAAGAGGAAAAAGTGCTGAAAGCTTGGGAAGGGCTCGGATATTACTCGCGTGCGAGGAATTTACATAGTGCGGTCAAGGAGGTTAGGGAAAAGTATGGCGGTGTTGTTCCGAATACTCCAGCAGAAATAGCAACTTTACGCGGTGTCGGTCCATATACTGCCGGTGCAATTCTGAGCATAGCATATGGTGTACCGGAACCAGCCGTAGACGGAAATGTAATGAGAGTGTTATCGAGAATTCTGTCAATATGGGAAGATATTGCCAAGCCGAAAACACGGAAAACATTTGAAGAAGCTGTCAGGATGTTGATATCTCATGAAAATCCGTCTTACTTTAACCAAGCTTTAATGGAGCTTGGAGCGCTTATTTGTACACCGACATCTCCTTCCTGTCTATTATGTCCTGTTCGGGAGCATTGTCAGGCATTCATGGATGGCACACAGGGAGAGCTGCCTGTAAAGACAAAGAGTAAAAAGCAGAAGACCGTTCAGTTAGCTGCGGTCATATTATCAGATGAAAATGGAAGAACCCTAATTCACAAACGATCAGATAAAGGATTGCTTGCTAACCTATGGGAATTTCCTAATATAGAAATAGTGCAGAAGCTAACAAGTGAAGCAGATCAGTTAAAAGAGGAAATGTTAAGCAGATATGGAGCAACTATTGAAGTGGAGGAAAGCATCACAAGGATTGAACATGTATTCTCCCACCTTATTTGGCAAATTACAGTCTATAAAGGAAAGCTCATCAACCTCAATGAAGAGACAGACACAATAAAAAAAGTGAATGCCAAAGAAATTGAACCATATCCATTTCCGGTATCACATCAAAAAATGCTGAAATTTATACCTGAAGCTGACTAAAAAAATGCCTTTCCCGTTTGGGAGAGGCATTTTTCTCAATCATAGCTTACTTCTGTCCCGTGAGTCCAATCTGCTTCCTGTCTTTTCAGTCCGCCTCGACTTTCGATTTCCTCAATAATTTTTTTATGGATAGAAACACCCTCTACATTCAAATATTGGGTCATTTGCTGCAAGGAATGATGAAAGTAGGCGAGTTCGCTGTCTTTCCATTCAGATTTATCCACCATTGCCAGCTCTGTCATATCTCTGCCAACATACATATAAGCACCTTCCTTCCTTAATTATCTATAAGTATTGTGTTGTTGTTGATTGCGAACTATGCATAGAACAGGTAAAATGTGAAGCGAATTGATCAGGGAAGGATTGGTAAAGTATGGACAATAAAGTAGCTTTAATTACAGGCAGTTCTAGAGGAATCGGCAAAGCGACGGCCTTGAAGCTTGCCGCGTCTGGTTATGATATCGTGATAAATTACGCAAGGAGCAAGAAGGCAGCAGAGGAAACAGCAGAGGAAATCAGGGCACTCGGAAGACGGGTTCTTATTGTAAGGGCAAATGTAGGCGATGTGGCCAAGATTAAAGCGATGTTTGCGGAAATAAAAGAGGAATTTGGCAGACTGGATGTATTTATAAACAATGCTGCATCTGGAGTGTTAAGACCAATAATGGAGCTTGAGGAATCACATTGGGATTGGACGATGAATATAAACAGCAAGGCACTGCTGTTTTGTGCACAAGAGGCTGCGAGGCTGATGAAAGAGGGCGGGAAAATTGTCAGCATCAGCTCATTAGGTTCCATTCGTTATTTAGAGAACTATACGACAGTCGGTGTGAGCAAAGCAGCAATGGAAGCTTTGACACGTTATTTAGCTGTTGAATTGGCACCGCATAATATTGTTGTCAATGCTGTTTCAGGCGGAGCAATTGATACGGAAGCACTGAAATCATTCCCGAACAGAAACGAACTATTAAGCCACTCTGCTGAGCGAACACCTGCAGGAAGAATTGTGGAAATAGATGACATGGTGAATGCTGTCATGTTTTTAGTCAGTGATGACGCAAGTATGATCAGAGGACAGACAATCATTGTTGATGGAGGAATCTCCTTATTGGTTTAACATTTTAGGGACCGGAATTACCGGTCTTTTTTAATGTCCATCAGATGAATCTCCAATATACTCAAAGGAGAAGATGTGAGTCTTTGTCAGCTCTATCACTTCTTTTATGAATTCCTCCTGTGATTCTTTGAATCCATCTCGAATCCAATTTAAGATCAGCCCATAGAACCCGTAGGCAGTATAACGCTTGAAATAATCCATGTTGACAGGAATATGGTTAATTGTATCAAATACGAATTGCTCTTTATAGATTTTCAATATCGTCTGTGGAAGTTTCGTATGCAATCCAGGCAACGTATCGTCGCATTTTATCAGCTCAAAAAAATTACGGTTTTTGTATATGTAAGAAACAATACTAAAAGATTGCGGATTAAGCTTTGCTGTATAGAATTTATGTCCATGCCCATGCAAATATGGTTTACCTGCCGCTGCTTCTAAACCTTCAAGCTTAGTCACAAGCAAATCTTCTGCCAGTTCTATTTTGTCTGGGTAGTGAATGTAAAAGGTGCTGCGGTTATAGGCTGCATGGTCTACGATATTTTTGACAGTGACTGCGTGATAGCCTTTTTCTTTTATTAGTTCAATTAATGCTTGCTTTAAATGTTCTCTCGTCCGGTTTTGCCGATTTGTCGCCGGATGTTCCTGTTCCATGAAAAAATCCTCCCTAAAAATAGACAGATATATCAAAAGTGTCTAACTAATAGATACTTTATGATATCTTAATGATTGTTAATTGTGAACAAAAGAGTAAAATTTAATTTGTAGTAAAACATATTCAAGAAATAGTCTAGTACTTTTCATAGTGATATGTAAGCATTTTTTAGGAGGAATTAACTATGGGGAAATTACAAGATAAAGTTGCAGTAATCACAGGTGGCGCATCAGGTATCGGCGCAGCAACAGCACGATTATTTGTCTCAGAAGGTGCTAAAGTTGTACTTGTAGACTTAAATGAAGAAAAAGGAAAGGCCTTCGAGTCAGAATTGAAAGCGCTTAACGCAGAAGTTCTGTTTGTTAAAGCGAATATCACTAGTGAAGAAGATGTTGCCAATATCTTTAAACAAACAATAGATACATTCGGCAAAGCTGATATTGTGTTTAACAATGCAGGTATCGGCCGTGTTCAGCCTTCACATGAATTAGACTACTCAGAATGGCGCCAAACAGTAAATGTAGACTTAGATGGTGTGTTCTTAGTGGCACGTGAAGCGATCCGCGAAATGCTGAAAGCTGGCGGAGGTACAATCGTCAATACAGCTTCTATGTACGGATGGGTCGGTTCACCTGGTTCTGCTGCCTATAATGCAGCGAAAGGTGGCGTTGTTAACTTAACTCGCTCTCTTGCATTGGAATATGCGGAACAAAATATTCGGGTAAATGCGCTGTGCCCTGGATTTATCGACACACCGATCATTCCAGAAGAAAGCAAATTAGCACTCGCTGCAGCAACACCTATAAAACGTCTCGGCAAAGCAGAAGAAATGGCAACAGCTGTCTTGTTCCTTGCATCTGATGATTCTTCTTATATGACTGGGAACAGCTTGATTGTAGATGGCGGCTATACTGCACAATAACTTAATCATGGTTTAAACATTTAAAGGGGGTATAAAGTTATGAATAATCGTTATGAGGGCAAAGTTGTGTTAATTACAGGAGCAGGATCTGGCTTAGGACAGGCTTCTGCTCTACAAATTGCGAAAGAAGGAGCAAAGCTGTCACTTGTGGATTTAAATGCTGCTTCTTTAGAAACAACAAAAAACCAAGTGCTTGAAGCAGTACCAGAAGCAGAAGTTCTGCTTATCACAGCAAATGTGGCTGATGAGAAGGCTGTAGAAAACTATGTAAACGAAACAGTTGCTAAATTCGGCAAGATTGACAGCTTTTTCAACAATGCGGGAATTGAAGGTAAACAAGATCTTACTGAAGATTTCGGCCTAGACGAGTTCCAGAAAGTCGTTAATATAAACTTGAATGGTGTATTTTATGGCTTGAAACACGTATTAAAGGTCATGAGAGAACAAGGCTTTGGTTCAGTTGTTAATACAGCGTCTGTCGGCGGAATCCGCGGTGTTGGTAATCAATCTGGATATGCAGCAAGCAAGCACGGCGTAGTCGGCCTAACTCGCAACTCCGGAATTGAGTACGGCCAATATGGAGTCAGCATTAAAGCAATTGCACCTGGTGCAATTATGACACCGATGGTAGAAGGGTCATTGAAACAAATAGATCCTGAAAACTGGGAAGAGGTCGGTAAACAATTTGTTGAACCAAACCCAATGAAACGCTTCGGCAAACCGGAGGAAGTCGGATACTTAGTAGCATTCCTTCTATCTGATCAAGCAAACTTCATTAATGCGACTGTTATTCCAATTGACGGCGGACAGTCTTACAAATATTAATATTTAAGGATAAAAGTTAGTTCCTGGTCATTTTATTGTTTATTCCGAAATGAGTTTTCATTAGCCCCCCCAGGTTAAATAGCTTCTTTGGAATCAGTGCAATAGATTATCAGCCTAATTAGGACTTTATCAATATAAAGCACGGGAAATCCCGTGCTTTTTTTTGTGGTTTTTATTGGAATTAAAAAAAATGGAATAGAACTGCTGCATACGGGACAAATTAATATTCGTGGAGGTGATAGTAATGGCTAAAAAAGCAGGTAGCACACAATCTGGAACTAACATCCAAGAAGTAAAACAACAAAACGCTTCAGCAACTTCTGGTCAACAATTCGGAACAGAATTCGCTAGCGAAACTGACGTGCAAGAAGTAAAAAGACAAAATGCACAAGCAGAACAAAACAAATCTCAAAACTCTTAATAATAGCTAAAAACGAAGGCACTTTTCTTAGAGGAAAGTGTCTTCGTTCATTTCTCCCAAAAAAATCCCCCGCTTTTCTTAAGATATAGTTCGACAAAACTTCTTGTCAGTCTACAGAAGTAGTCAAAGGAAATAGAGACAAGAAGTGGAAATAAATCTATAGAGAGAGAATAAATCCACCATTCCGTAAAATTTTCAAAAGGCCATATTTAGAGGGGGGGAAGATTTCCCCCTTTAATGATGAGAGATTATTAAATTCTTGCTAAAAATATCAAATAGGATGTGTATGTTCATGGACGTGTTCAATGGATTAGTAGGAGAACAGATGAAAATTATGGAAAAGTTACTGTACTTACAGAGTGAATTGGAGCGCTGTGAAGAAATTGAAGAGCAATTGCAGCAATTGCAGAAGGAAACAGAGCTAAAGGAAGTACAGGTTGAGATCATGAACATGGAGAAAGAGTTAAAGGAAATCCAACGGATTTTTGAAATGCAGACAGAAAAAGTAATAAAGGTATACCAGAAAAATGAAATGAATTTGAGCTCGATTTGATAGGCAGCGATAAATAATTCTTATCCCTTCTGCAAATTCAATGGTTCTTTTGTTTTAAATTTTTCTATTAACCGTTATAATAGTAGAAAAAAGAGGAATCGTTCTTTGTTGCCTTTAATGGGAATTAGAATATTTAAATGTAAGTAGGTTGCAAAGCGTCCGCAAAATGAAAGTAGGGGAGAATAATGGGCGTACCTATCGAGGGTGAACCAATACAAATCCATAGCTACAAGCATAATGGGCACATCCATCGAATCTGGGACGAAACAACGATACTTAAAGGGACGCAAAATTTAATAATAGGCGGTAATGATCGAACAATTGTTACAGAATCAGACGGCAGAACATGGGTTACCCGTGAACCAGCAATATGCTACTTTCATTCCCAATATTGGTTTAATGTAATTGGGATGATAAGGGAAGACGGAATCCATTATTATTGTAACCTTAGTTCGCCATTTATTTATGATGGAGAAGCAGTTAAGTATATTGATTATGATTTGGATATTAAAATTTTTCCTGATATGACTTTTAATCTCCTTGATGAGGACGAGTATGAGCGTCACCGTGCGGAAATGAATTATCCGGATGCGATTGACCGCATCTTGAAATCGCATGTTAATCAATTGATCCAATGGATACGCCAAAGAAAAGGTCCCTTTGCACCAGATTTTATTGATTTATGGTATGAAAGGTATTTAACGTACAGAAGTTAATATGGAAGAAGGAATAGCTTGTTGAGAGTTCAGCAAGCTTTTTCTTTTGTTTTGATTTGTGCAAGTGGTAAAATAACATCTTGTTTGGAAGCTTTGTTCTAATTTATTTGTTTACATACCAACTTTGGAAAGGAAAAGAGGAGAGAGTGTGGACAGTATTAAAAGATATTTGCATTTCGTGAAACCTTACCGAATGCAAATTATAGGGACTATCATCATAGGTATCATCAAATTCGCTATACCTTTGCTCATTCCGCTTTTGCTCAAATTTGTAGTTGATGACATTATCAATGCGACAGATTTGGACAAACAAGAAAGGATCACCAGTCTACTAAAGATGATGGGCATAATGTTGGTCATCTTTGTCATTATTAGGCCGCCGGTTGAATATTACCGCCAATATTTTGCGCAGTGGACGTCGAATAAAATTCTCTATGACATTCGCGATCAGCTGTTTGCTCATCTGCAGAAACTGAGCTTAAAGTATTATTCTAACACGAGGGCGGGCGAGGTTATCTCCCGAGTGATCAATGATGTGGAGCAAACGAAGAACTTCATTCTGACTGGTCTTATGAATTTATGGCTTGATGGTGTTACAATCTTAATAACCATTGGCATTATGCTGACGATGAACGTGAAGCTGACAATTGTCTCTATTATTCTTTTGCCGTTTTATGCATTATCAATCAAGCATTTCTTTGGAAACTTAAGGACGCTGACACGAGATAGGTCGCAGGCATTAGCAGGAGTGCAGAGTTTCTTACATGAAAGAGTACAAGGTATTTCGGTCATCAAAAGTTTTGCAACAGAAGACCATGAACAGAAGCACTTTAAAAAATATAATCATGCATTTTTGGAAAAAGCGACAGACCACACTCGCTGGAATGCAAAAGCATTTGCCGTTGTTAATACGATTACTGATATCTCTCCAATAATTGTAATTGCCTATTCCGGGTATCAAGTAATAAGCGGTCAGTTGACATTAGGAGCTATGGTAGCATTCTTTGCTTATATTGAAAGGTTATATAATCCACTTAGGAGAATGGTGAATTCATCGACTACGCTGACACAGTCAATCGCTTCAATGGACCGTGTCTTTGAGCTGATAGACGAAAAGTACGACATTCAGGATAAGGAAACGGCTGTACCGTGTTTGGATGTAAAAGGAGAGATTGAATTCAAGGATGTCGACTTTGCCTATGATCAGAAAGATGATCGTGTCCTTAAAAACATCTCTCTGAAAATAAAGCAAGGAGAAACAGTTGCTTTTGTGGGAATGAGCGGCGGCGGAAAATCATCGCTAATCAGTTTAATTCCGCGCTTTTACGATGTAACAGGGGGCAGTATTCTGCTTGATGGGAAAGATATCCGTGATTTTCAAGTAAGGACTTTAAGGGATAAAATCGGGATGGTTCTCCAAGAAAATATCCTATTCAGTGAATCAATCAGAGAGAATATTATGATAGGAAAGCCAGATGCAACAGAAGAAGACGTCATAGAAGCAGCAAAGGCTGCAAATGCACATGATTTCATCATGCAGCTGCCGGACAAATATGAGACGAAGGTTGGCGAAAGAGGTGTGAAGTTAAGCGGCGGACAAAAGCAGCGTGTTGCTATTGCTCGAGTTTTCTTAAAGAACCCGCCAATTTTAATTTTGGATGAGGCTACATCTGCACTTGATTTGGAAAGTGAGCAATCTATTCAAGAAGCAATTGAGAAACTGGCAAAAGAAAGGACGACGTTAGTTGTTGCCCATAGACTTTCTACTATTACTCATGCAGACCGCATTGTCTTAATCAACAATGGAGAAATTGCTGAGGATGGGAGTCATGAACAGCTGATGAAACTTCAAGGTCATTATTATAATCTGTTTCAGATACAGCAGCTTGGCGTATAAAACAAAAAAGGATGTCCTTTGGGGGACATCCTTTTAGTTATTCCTCTATCTTAACTTCTGGCTCATGTTTATGATGTACTTGAATTGTAGTGATCAGTGTATCTAAATGCTCAACATTTTCATCATATTCGATGATTGCAGAAATAATTTGCATCGCATGGTATTGGACAATTTCTTCATCATATTCGCAAGTGCGCTCATCAACAGTTTCACGGTAATGGTTGATGAGCTGGTAAAATAATTCCTTCCTGTCAAGCGTGATATTCCCTTCTTCAAAGGTGACATTCGGCTTTACTTTACCAATATACTTCAGCATAACATGTTCATGATGATGAATCAGGCAATCAAGCTGCTGCTGGATGATGTTTTGAAAGCCCTCAGGCAATGTTTTTAACTCATTTTCAAAACGGTGCAGTTTCTTTAAAGTATGAAATGACCTTTTGAGCGTGTTAATCATTTGCCTGTATATAACGAGCTTTCTAGCTTTAAGAGGAGTGTTTCTCTTAAAATAATTTCTTTCTTCTTTATACATTAAGTACAACTGATCTATTTTGATAATCCGGTCAGATATCTTATCGATATCATTTTTTAATAGACTATGTTCGGATGCATGCCTAATATTCAGACGTATCCACTTTGTAACTTCTTCACTAATATCTGATATGCTGTTGTACAGCTTATTTTCATATTTAGGCGGCAAAAATACGAGATTGACGATAAATGCTGATAGAATCCCAAGCATAATAGTGGAAAATCTTATTATGGCAAATGTGATAAAGTCATCAGTCGTTGTTTCCATAATGGCAATCAACGTCACTGTTGACAGAATGATTGTTTTCTCCAATTTAAGCTTTAGATTGATCGTGATTACAATTACGGCGGCAAGGCCAATGATGAAAATATTGTTGCCAAAGCTGAGTACAAAAACAACAGCGATAATTGCGCCGATAATATTTCCTTGAATTTGCTCTATAATAGATAAGTAAGATCGATAAATAGTAGGCTGTATCGCAAAAATAGCGGAAATTCCCGCGAATACAGGTGTTGGCACTTGCAGTGTTTGTGCAAGCAGCAACGCTAAAACGATGGCGATTCCCGTCTTAAGAATACGCGCTCCTAATGTCATATAGAAATAATCCTCTCTCATACATTTTAAGTAAGCCTAGTATATCTATACTTTAAACAATTTATAGAAAAACTAAACAATAATGTACTATACAGTGATTGACTGGTAACATCAATAGTCATTTGATGATTATATGATTTTTTCGTGAAATTTTAATGAAATGTAATCTGGTGGAATCTATAGGGTTATTTTTTTGCAGATTTTTATGATTTAATTGGGGATTTCATTCGGTGTATTATGCAGTTTTTACGAATGTAATATAGGAACAGAGAGCGGTTTGGTTGCTCTCTGTTTTTGTGTGTTTTTTATAATTCTTTTGCCAATGCTTCAAATGCATTGTTGACAGCGTGGATGGTAGCCTCGATATCATCTTCAGTATGGGCAATTGTAATAAACCATGCTTCATATTTGGAAGGTGCAAGCATAACACCTTGTTCTACCATTAATTTAAAGAATTTGCCGAACAATTGGCCATCTGTATTTTCAGCCTGCTCATAATTGATCACTTTTTCGTTTGTGAAGTAAACAGTGAGTGCGCCTTTTAGACGGTTAATTGTAATTGGTACTTTATGCAATGCGGCTGCTTCTGCAATCCCTTTTTCAAGCAGTGCTCCCAATCTGTCCAAGTGCTCGTATACACCCTTTTGTTTAAGCACTTCAAGACATGCGATTCCTGAGAGTACAGAAGCAGGATTTCCAGCATGTGTGCCAGCTTGGTAGGCTGGACCTATTGGTGCTACTTTGTCCATAATTTCCTTTTTGCCTCCGTATGCTCCAATCGGAAGACCTCCGCCTATGATTTTACCAAGCGCAGTTAAATCCGGCTTAACTCCTAATAAATCCTGGGCTCCACCGTACATAAAGCGGAAGGCGGTTATTACTTCATCATAAATGACAAGCGCTCCGGCATTGTGAGTATATTCGTTTATTATTTCAAGGAAACCTTCAACAGGCTCTACAATACCGAAGTTGCCGACAATTGGCTCAACAAGAACAGCTGCAATTTCTGTTCCCCATTTCTCAATTGCATCTTTGAAGGCAGCGATATCATTGAATGGAACAGTGATAACATCAGCGGCAATCACTGCAGGTACCCCAGCTGAGTCAGGTGTTCCAAGCGTTGATGGACCTGAACCTGCTGCCACAAGGACAGGGTCGGAATGACCGTGGTAACAGCCAGCGAATTTAATTACTTTGTTTCTGCCAGTATAGGCACGAGCTACCCTGATTGTTGTCATGACTGCCTCAGTTCCAGAGTTCATAAATCTGACTTTCTCCATAGAGGGAATAGCTTCTTGAAGCATTTTAGCGAATGTAACCTCATGAGGTGTCGGTGTTCCATATAAAACACCAGATTCTGCTGCTCGAGTGATAGCTTTCGTAATATGTGGGTGGGCATGTCCTGTGATGATCGGACCATATGCTGCCAAATAATCGATGTACTGGTTTCCGTCCACATCGAAGAAATAGGCTCCTTGTCCTTTTTCCATTGCGACAGGAGCTCCGCCGCCAACTGCTTTATACGAACGAGAAGGGCTGTTGACTCCGCCGACGATTACTTTAAGTGCTTCTTCATGTAATCTCTCAGAATTATTATGCTGCATGATATTCCTCCTAAAACTTATCATCTTTTTATGATGTCCATCCATAATTTTAGCACTTTTTTTCAGAAGATAAACGATAAAGCTTATGCAAGTATTAGTTTGCCCGAGGCTCTGGTCTTTAAATAGAAAGACAAGCATATATTTTTAGTATAAGGAAAAGCGGATAAGGGGGAGAAACGTGTTTTTTTATTTTCTGTTAGCTATGATTATTTTTTTTATCATGATGAGCTTGCGAACATTGTTTGTTCCTTATCGCCTAAAAGAAAAATGGGTTTCTTTCGAAAACTTTATCTATTTATTCTTTGTTTATATCACCATTATGATTGGGTTTGGCTTAATCTACACACTCCTGCAGCTTAATGGCGTAGAAGTCTATAATGAAAGTGAGCAAATATATGACTCTTCGCTGCATTTTATAGATATGCTCCAAACAGGGATATATTTTAGCGGCATAACATTGTTTTCAGTTGGTTTTGGTGATTTAGCACCAATCGGTTTTGGAAGATTAATTGTAGTAATTGAAGCGCTAATTGGTTATACAATTCCTGCAGCATTTGTAGCAAGAGCTGTTTTGGATATGGAAAGCTAAAATAGATATAACAGAAGGTATGTGAGTTGAAAAAAGATTCTCCTTTCGCTAGGCTTATTATTAATAAGAAGATTGGAGGATTAAAAATGAGTGTGAATATAGGAGAGAAAGCACCTGATTTTGCATTAGAGGCAAATAATGGTGAAACTGTTAAATTGTCTGATTTTGTTGGGAAAAATGTTGTTTTATACTTTTATCCGAAAGATATGACGCCAGGGTGTACAACAGAAGCTTGTGACTTTAGAGACAGCCATTCGAGGTTCGAGGAGCTTGAGGCAGTTGTCCTTGGAGTAAGTCCCGATCCTGTCGACAAGCATAGAAAGTTTATCGATAAACATGGCTTGCCGTTCCTGCTCCTTGCAGATGAAGAGCATCAGGCTGCAGAGAGCTATGATGTCTGGAAGTTGAAGAAAAACTTCGGGAAAGAATATATGGGGATTGAACGTTCAACCTTTCTTATTGACAGAGAGGGGAAGCTTGTTCGTGAATGGCGAAAAGTTAAGGTCGCTGGTCATGTAGAGGAAATTGCTGAGGAACTGAACAAACTTTAAGTACTTTGTAGCCTAATTTGTTCACCTTGAGGCTTTTGTCCATTCCAACATACAAGTTGTGAATACATTATATTAGGGCATACCTCCTCAGATATATGTTGCAGACCACGATGGTTGGTCTGCCTTTTTTATTTCCTAAGGAAGATAAGGGCATTATATATGTACAATCGAATATAATAAGAACTATAGAAAGAGAATCATTCTAGTTTTAGACAAATGATAACACTATATAGCTCAGATTTACGGCTATTCCGCCATTCTTATTGACAAAAGCATGTTTTTGTTAGTACACTAATTATAAACATTATAAAATAAGAATATTTTTTAGAAATGGGGTGCATGTCTGTGGAACATAATGAGTTACAGGAAGCTCTTGATAAACTAAAAGAAACAGGAGTGCGCATTACCCCGCAGCGTCATGCGATACTTGAATACTTAATTAGCTCAATGTCACATCCGACTGCCGATGAAATTTATAAAGCACTGGAAGGCAAATTTCCAAATATGAGTGTTGCCACTGTTTATAATAACTTAAGAGTGTTTAAAGAAGTGAGTCTTGTAAAGGAATTGACATATGGTGATTCCTCAAGCCGCTTTGATTTTATCACTTCCCATCATTACCATATCATCTGTAAGGAATGCGGGAAGATAGTGGATTTCCATTATCCTGGACTGGATGAGGTAGAGCAGTTCGCCAGTCATGTTTCAGGTTTTAAAATCAGTCATCACCGCTTAGAAATTTATGGAACATGTCCTGAATGTGCAAAAAATGAAGCGCACTAAGCAAGTATAAAGAGGATGTCTCTTTTTGAAAATTCCCGCCAGATGCCGGTAGGGGATTTAAAAAACGATGACTCCTCTTTTTGTCTTTTATGTACTTATGAAAAAAATGTCCTTAGTTTGAAAGGGATATTGTTCGATTTAATGGATGCAGGAATTCTGAACAATATGTCGAAATTATAATTAACGAATTTTTTATGATGGAGGAATAATGATGGAAGACATTCTTCGTCCGATTTATCAAGAAAGAGCCAGCCAATCGAATACACTTGGCGTTCTGATGATAGAAAAAAGACAAAAAGAAATGACTGTAACAGATACATTTGACTCGGTGATGCTGATCATCGTAAAAGAGGCAGAAAAGCCGATTTTCATTAAGCATTATACGTACACGGATAAAAAGGCAGCACTTCATATCATTACAGAAACTCAGTTGAAAAGATGGGTTTTACTTGGGACAAATAAAAAAATATTTGAATGGCTTTATAATGGGAGAGTCATATTTGACCGCAATGAGTTTGTAGCTCAGCTTAAAGCAGAGCTGAAGGATTTCCCTGTCTCCGAAAGGAAACGGAAGATGGGTGCGGAATTCGCCAAGCTTATCAGAAGGTATATGGATGGAAAAGCATTTTTTGAGAACAAACATTATCTTGATGCATATAATGATGTCGTTCACTCCTTGCATCATTTAGCTAGGCTTGCTGTCATCGAAAACGGGTTTCATCCTGAAGTGACTGTTTGGAGCCAAGTGAAACAGATTGAACCAGAGATTTATAAATTGTATGTTGAATTGATCAATAGTGAGGAGCCTTTGGAAAAAAGACTTGAATTGCTGTTTTTGGCAAGTGAGTTCCTCATCCACTCTAAAACGAAACTGAGCATTCAGCATATTTCAGATATCCTGGAGGAGAAGGAATACTGGTCATTTAATGATCTAATGGAGAATGAAGAGCTCTTTCTTGTTTATTCTGTTGATTTAGGCATGTTAATTGAATATTTAATTGAAAAGCATTTTATCGAAGTGGTTGATGTGGAAACGAAAAGTCCTAAAGTTTATCACCGCTATTATAAGGTTTTAAAAAAAGATTGAAGTTTTTTCAGAAAAAGTATTGACGCTAACTAAATTACTTGTTATATTTATATCCGTCGCTGAAACAACATAAAATGTTGAGGAAACGACGGAAAAGTTTTTTTGAAAAACAATTGACATAGAAGACGTCAAATGTTATATTAAGAAAGTCGCTTCTGGAAGAATGAGGAAGTGGACGAAATTGCTCTTTGAAAACTGAACAAACAAAACGTCAACAATAATCGTTTCTATAACTTTCGTTATAGAAACAAAAACAAGTAACAAAAAGCTAGAGTTTAGCATTTGAGCTAATCTTACTCTTTATCGGAGAGTTTGATCCTGGCTCAGGACGAACGCTGGCGGCGTGCCTAATACATGCAAGTCGAGCGGACTTAAAAAGCTTGCTTTTTAAGTTAGCGGCGGACGGGTGA